>Ga0179593_1494916_pt1 | contig 30954 bp, 37 predicted proteins | sample CZODoug2_1_08_16_FD_185931 | JGI IMG/M metagenome (GOLD analysis project Ga0179593, IMG submission 185931) | Vadose zone soil fungal communities from Angelo Coast Range Reserve, California, USA - CZODoug2_1_08_16fungal (PacBio error correction) | ecosystem: Environmental > Terrestrial > Soil >...
AGGAACTAACACCGCTTCATCTGGGGGCGTAGCTCTTCAGCCTATTCGTGTGGTGAGGAGGAAAGGCGTGACGAAGGAGAGGAGAGAACATATGAGCCCCGTGCCGCAGGACTGGAGGAGTGGGGAAACACCCTCTGTTGGGGGGGGGATGAAAAAAACATGAGCGGTTTTTGAATGGGTTTCGAAAAAAAGTGCGGGGAGTGGCATGGGAGTGCAGGTTGAGGGGGTGTTGGAAGTAGGCCTCCTTGCAGGGCTTCGGGTCAGAGTGAAGAATTAAATGACACGAAGAACACATGTCAATGAGGGCCTTGTCAAGTTATAACTGTTAAGTTTCCCTATATTCCATGAGAGTGGTGTTTCCTATTATATATGGTGTGGGACCAATGCCAAACCCGGTCACTTTACGGTGGAATGCAGCGGGCCCACTTCTACGTCCGTGGAGGGAAGGGGGCCGCAGCGGGGAAGGAAGGGAGCAAACTGGTAACGTTGAAACCGGGAATAATTGCCAGGGCGGTAACAGGATTACTTTTCTCCGTTTCAGTCAACGAAATGACCGCAGGGGGAAAGGGGGTACCACCTACTCCTCAACCTGTTTCCCGAAAATGGGCAAAACGAAAAAAGGGAGAGATGCGTAGAAAGACAGGGAGGGGGAAATTCCAAACGCTCAGTTCCGAAAACACAAAGAGGGAAGTAGGTGACACGATGAATTTCCCCGGGCCTTTGGACACAGATAAAAGGGGGCACGGAGACCACGATAGGGGGGGGCAGGACCGACGGGCCGGTTGAAGAAACGGCAATGTAGAACGTGGGGGGAGGGTCATCGTACAATCATTTACCGCGAACAAGATGTGAGAAATGGGGGAATAGAAAAAAAGTAATCGGCTATTACCGGAGAAAGGAATCAGTGAAGCAACCCTGGTCAATCATCAGCATATGGGGGGAAGGGGTGAGGGCCCAACTTGAACATTGTCAAGGGGGTAGGAGGAGAAGTTCACTCCTGCCTGAGGAGCAGGCAAGACAAAAAGCGACAGTGAAACGGGGTTTCCAGGAACCTGGCCGGGGGGAGGTGATGCTGGGCAAGAAGAGAAGTGGGCGAAAAGAAATTGGTAGCCAGAGGCGCGAAGAGTTACCGGGAGGAAGGAGGAAGGCGGCCTACCGTCGTCGGGGAGAAAACCGTTCAGCCATTGAAACGGGACGAGGCGTCAAACCCTTGACCGTGTTGAGACACTGCCGTTCAAGGTTGAGGGTGGCCAGAGATTGGAAGGGTGGGTAAGAACGGGAATCTGCTTTCGCGGACGTGACGCCAAAGGATCACCGGGGACACCAGGGGAACGAACGAAATGAAAGGGGGGTTGAGACAGGAGAAAATAGTAGGACAATTTCAACGACTAAAGGCCTTTGACACCGCTTGAGGGGGGAAATGCATCAAATGGGAGGGGAAGTTCAAAGGGACGGCACAGAATGTGGAGTGTGCTGAGTCGGGGGGGTCTTGAAAGAATTCTCTATTGACGTGCAGAAGTTTTCACTCGGTGGAGTAATGGGGTGTGAAATTGCTGCAAGTTGGTAGGGGGGTACGTGCCCACGCCGAACAAGGTCCAAAAAATTAAACTTTGGAAACAGTGCCGGGGGAGAACGAGCCGAAGGTAAGATTGTGGGAAGAAAAAGGTGTGGGGGAAGCCTATCGGCGACGTTGTGTGTGTCTTATCGAACGGGGGGGGTCCTTTGGTGGGCATGGGGTAGCTACCGAGGGAGTCACTCGGAAAGGAGGAAGGACGTAAGTAATCTGGCAGGTGCCTGAATCGGGCAGCGGCGGAGGGAACACTGTTGAGATCAAGAGGGGACTGCTGCACTTGCGGGCAAGAGTTTCAACCGTGGAAAGCTGCAGCAGGACGAGATCCCCGTCGCGTGGTCTGCGACACGGGTTCGAAGGAGGCGGAAAAAGGGTCTCATTGCGGTACTCCGTTGTGGGATCGAACTGGGGGTAAAGGTCGCAAAAAAAGCCGGGTGTAGGGCTTGGCAACCGTCGTGACCGCGTTTCATTACAAGGAATCTTCAAACCGGGTTGAAAAGAAGTGTGTTGCCCTGCGAAACATTTTGAAAAGGCAGCAGGGGGTAAAAGAAACGCCATCAACAGAAACACTCACAGGGGGGAATGAGTATCAGAAAAAAAAAGGACAAACTCGCATAAACCGGTTGTTAAGCATCCTGGCGCAACGGTGCAGGATAGTGGAACCCTAAAATCAAAGCACCCTTCCAAGAGCCCGGTAATTGGGGAAAACTGAAAAAAGGTGAGTGCTAGAGGTCATTTCCTAACAGTAATAGAATAAAACCAACTGTTTTCCGCCATAAAGCACCTCAGGGCTCCTGTGCTTATGAAGATTCTTACAAAAACTGTAGAGAGGCAGGGGGGGCTCTTGGGCGGCAAGAGGTACAATGTGGGGGTGGGGACAAAAGGGGGGCCTGATTCAGGAAGGGAAAAGTGGTGTGGCCGGGGGGGAAGGCGGGCATGGAGGGAAGAGGGTGCAAACGAGGTGGGGTGACGAGGGGTTTACTTCGGGCAACGGGTATTAAGGATCACCGACGGGTGTGAGCGACGTTGGTGTGGGTTGGGGCTCGAGAGAGGGGGTCGGGCGTAAAAAAGGGAAGAGGAGGGGGCAGGATCACTAAGAAAAAATTAGGTCGTGAGGGGTGTGAGTGTCCTGTGGGGGCGTGCCTTTGGGTAAACTTAGAGGGGGGGGGGAGGGGACTGGGGACAAAGGGGATGAGGAATGGGAAAACTGAAGCTGGGAGTGGGGTGGGGGGACAAGGCGGGTGGTAAAAAGGAGCGCGCGTAACTAGAAACGGCAGCGTCAAGAGGGAAGGGCATGAGGTGGAAACGTCGGGCCATGACTGGGTAGATCCCGATTAAAAGGTCATTGGATGGAACACACACCTGTCCTTGTAGTATGGAAGGGAGACTGGTCTGGCGGGGGACCCCGTTTGCGGCAACTGTGTGTGGATCGACAGGGGGAGGGGTGGAAGCCAGAAAGTAAAACCGCTTACCCTTGGCCAAATTATGGGGGGGGTGTTGAACGCCGTTGTGGGGGGGCAACGAATAGCTGCGGCAATAAAAGGGGTCGCGATCGGGCGAAATACAAGGGCAAATGAGGGGTAACCATGGGTGGCCGGGGTCCGTGATCCGGGGGCATGAGGCGAGTTATGAACAAGGGTGAAATTGGTCTGTCTTAAGCCTTTGACCGGCTCGCGGATTGTCTGGGAACCGGGGTGTTGAATCACAGGATTGTCGTAGGGCGGGGAAGGCGATCCAAAAACGGTCTGCGCGTGGGAGGGAGGATGGAATGCTACGAGCACAGTGAGGTCCGGCGGGGGGCGGCCGTGATGGCCTGGATGTGCAGCGCGGGGGGGATGTCAAACGGTCAACGGGGTTGGACTCCGTAGAAGGGACGACTGAAAGAAGAGAATGGAATACAACAAAATAACGGAGGGAGGAAAAAAAAAGAGGAGCTGGTAGATCTGCTACGTGTCCAAAAATGCGGTGACCTGACACCGAAGGAGGGAGAGTATAGAAACGGAAAAGGGACAGCATCGTTCTAAATCGAGTTCGCGTGGAACCTAGCGCACCACATACCGGATGAACGTCAGCACCCAGGGCGGGTAGGGCGGTGGAAAAAGGAAAATGAACGGCCACCTTCAGGGGACGGGAAAATAGCGGAGCTATGTAAAACGCGCCAACTGAAGGGAGTCCGAGAAGTTGGGACTTCACGGCAAGGACAAATGACCGCGAGGGCAACATGTAGCAGCCCGACTTATCGTATCGGGGCAAATAGGGTGGGGCCATTCGTGAGGGACAGTGGAAAGTCTAACCGAGTCGGAGGGGGTGGGATGGGAATCGTGTAGCTTGGGTATAGAGGTGGCATTGGTAAGAGCGACTGGTTCGAGTGCAAAACAAACGGTGGCTCCGCCAACGGGGATCGATATGTCGGAAAAAGTGTAAATAAGGAGGGGTGACAGAAAAAGGAACCGGGCACGTGTCAGGGTAGTTACCGAAGGCATGGGACCTGGGGCATGGGGACAAGCGAAAGCATCTCCGGCAACTGGAACTAGGGGGAGTTTTTGACGAAGCCGGCCAACCGACGGGGAAACCTACAGCCCACACCACGTACAGGGGCACAGGGGAAAACAAAAAAAGGGGCACTTCCGAATGGAAAAACCGTAAGGGGAGAAGAGAAAATCAAGAATGGGTCCGCAACGCAAGAAATGACATTCAGAGAAATAGGTATGGGGGGTCTTTGATGGCCTGGCTGGCGTGGGGGGGCTCAGGTCCGGGCGTGAAAGAATGAGATGTCTACTTCAGGCCGAAGGTCTAGGTCTCTAGTCAACGCCCTTATCTCTGGCGAGCGCGTGACTTGAAAATGTGGGGTCACTCTCGACGGGAAGGGAGCGGTTTCGTATCAAGGAGGCCAGAGACAGCCACGCAAAAGGGACGATTATGGGTAGGTGGGGCGGGTGGGGGGAAGAGGGAGGTCTAGGGGGGAACAGGGTGGGTCTAGGAAGGTTGACAGAGGGGAGGCGGGGTGAAAGCCGGGGTGGTCTGGGTCGAACCTGGGTGGGGGGGGAGCACGGGGTGTGGGCGGAGGCTTATGAAAGAATTAGAGCAACATATGTTGGAGGGGGGTAGACGACTGCAAAAAGGGCTGAGGTGAGAAAAAGGGGTTGGGGGCGTTCTATTTGGAGAGTCGTGGGTGGGAGCGGGGGTGGGCCGCAGAGAAGGGCTGGGGAGGCACTCAAGCCTGATGGCGCGGAGACCTTTCTAGCCTGGTTACAGGAGTGGTCAAAAACATTCGGGTGAGGTGCAGGGAGGTGCCACCGGAAAACTGTCGGGGCGGAACCCTAAAAAGTCAGCGGCGTCGGCGAAAATCCAGCAGGTGTCCACAACTCAGGAATAGGAATGGCACTAAAATTAAGAGGTTTGCGACTCGGACGATCCAAGTGCCGAAGGGGTCAGAACGAAAAGAACACACGGTGCAACGCGCGCCGCATACCGGGGAACCGTCCCGGAGCTCGGACGTGGCCGGCTCGTCGGTTGTTTACTGAAGAGGAAGCAAGAGCAGGAAACCTCCCCGGATCGAGCAAGACAAGATGACGACTGTAAAAGGGACTGAACAGAAAAACCACCCAGAAAACCGGTCTTGGGTGTAAAGCCCCGGTGAAGATCACGCGGGGTCACCGATATCGTCAACTGAGTCAGGACGTAAAAATTGAGCTAGGTGCCAAGGTGGTAAGGGATGTCGTCGGGAGGGGGAGGGGTATCAATGGGTGGGGGGTTAGGGGGGGGGGTGGGGGGGGTGGGTGGTCGAATGTGTGCATGTCATCTTCACTCTGTTGACTCGGCCAGGCAAATACAATCAGAGGAAAGGGCCATCAGGGGAAAAAAAGGGGAAAGAAAACCAGGATACAAGCCGGGACAGGGGTCAGAAGAGACGTTCAAAGCTGTCGGGGCTACTCAGTACAAAGGGGTTAGACGGAATTGGCTGGGGGGAAAACCGGTAGGAATCTAGGTGTAATCTTGTGTTTCGGCCGTGTCTGTTTGGCAAGGACAGAGGCGAGAGCAGATTAAACAAAATGTCAAAAACTCACCGGTCAAAAAGGCGTGGGGCAAAAGGGGGACGAAGTTTGGGGTGGAACCGGGGGGGCTAAAGGGTTGGAGGGACAGCCAGCTTGTCAAAGTAGCACTTAGGGGGTCACCGGGGGGGGAGGGGACGAAGCGGGAACTCTGTCGTGTTCCTGGGCGTCGGGAAGGTTGCGACCAAAGAAAGGACGGAAAATAATGACCGAACGTGAAATAGGCCTGGAACGTTAAAGCGCAGGGGTGGCTTTAATATCGAAATGTGGGCGGGGAGTGCGGGGGGAAAAAAGACGCTGGTACTGGGTAGGTTGAGACAGTAAGGGGGGGCCAAACCAAAGGGCAATTAACCACCGACGGGGGGAAAAGGGGGATGGTGAATAAGGCATCAGGGCGAACCGAAAGGGAGCAGCTAGCCGTTTCTTCAGATCAGGGTGCAAAGTGCGGGGAAGGCGGAAAGAAGGGGGGGGAAGACGACCCCGCCAAAGGTCCTGAAACCAAGGCCCTGGGCTTCACTCACCTTGTAAATCGGGGGGTTCGAGGAAATCCCGGTAGTCCAGGGGTAAATGATCGCTGCGCCGCTATAGGGGGGGGCGGGGGCGGGGAAACGGTCTTTGCCGCTAGGACGTCAAAGTGCGGGGACCGCAAATTGAAACCAATGCACCAGTCCCCGGGTAGATGGCAACGGCGGCTTGCGTTGGGAACAAGAAAAGCGGGACCAGGGAGAGGGCAAATAGAAAGAACGGCGAAAAGGAGAAAAGGCTGAACGGCAACGCATCCGGGGTCACAAAGGGGGACATGGGTGGCCGACGAAACGCCCGCGGCAGGGGTGAAGCGGCAGCAAGTCTGTGCAGGGGGAAAAAAGGGAATCAAGAATGGACAGGGGCGATGGGGGGGAACACCATCTAAAGCCATGATGGAGAAAACCGAGGGGATGGGGGGGAAAACCGCGCAGGCTCCGCAGAGAGGTGACTAACAGGGGCGAAACAAATCATCGGGCAGCGGTGGAAGGGACGGGAGCACCTGGGAAACCTAAGGCCAAGCTACGATACCTAAGCCCGCTAACGGTAACAAAAGTGCAAAACGCACAACACCTTCCACCCAATGGGAGCAAAAGGCAACGATCAACGTGGTCACCGACGACTTGTTCACCAACAAAGGGGAATCAGCAACTTATGGGCCTAAGGCGAAATCAGGCAAAGGCCCACGCAATCGCGAACCTAATTCAGACGAACTCCAAACCAGTCCTACCAGGAAGCTACTTATGCGGAAAATCTAGAGAAAAAAGAAACTGGGGGATGGGAAAAGGAGATACATCCCAGTCTTCGCAAGCTATCGTCGGCTTCTTGAGCTTTTTACTGTCTCAGTTCCACGCTCAGGAAGGGTAAAGCGGATGTCCAACCGGTGTTCCAGACGAAATAGGACTAGGATGTTTGGGGGAAAAATCACTGAGGGCGCAACGTGGATTTCACTTATTGGAACGCAGCGTGGTAAGGGTAGTGCACGGCTTCAGGGGCAACCGGCGGTGAAGGGGTTGAATTACGTATAGGGACTTTCGCACTATACCTTGGAGCAAGGTGATTGTGCATGCCAAGTTGGACTGACCGCGGCGGCATGACGGTTGTCTCACATCATGGTAGAAATAGATGGGGGGAACCGCAAAAAGCCTTCTAGAAAATGCGCCCCGCGGACGGACCTGGAGCAGCTTAAACAAGCCTTTACATTATGGCGAACATTACCGTGACCTGGGAGGAGATCGTGCAAGGCTTCTGCTTGAGCAGGGTGGGCTCTTCCTTGAAAGCCATGGGACCCACGAAAGATGGAAGGCACAAAACGCGTAGAATTCAAACCAGGATCTGTCTCACACAAACCTTCTTAAAAGATCAACTGACCTTTGCCCGTTGACAGGGAAGGCACAGGCCCCCACGTGACGGGGGGTAGCGCGGAAGTGGTTAGTGGGCGGCGAAACCTTGTGATCGAGAGCCCGCTGTGTTGAAAGGGGGGGAACAGGGGCTGGATCATGCCGTTGATGTTTCTAAAACTGCAATTTCAAGCGGCCTGTTCTCGATGTGTGTGATAAGAAGAAGGGGAGGATGGACGGGGCCGGGGAAAAATTGAAGTACAAGTCCCAGCAAGGAAGGAGGAGGGGGTAAGTGGGGTGGGGGGTGCGGTATAACGTTAAATGGGGCAAAGAGGCGGGCTAGTCAGCCGCCTTAGGAAGTTGGTGGGTTAACGGACAAAACCCGAAGGGGAAACAGAAATGGGAATGCGGGCGGGACTTTGAGGAAACCTGTGGGCCAAGCTAATGTAAGGATACACAGGGCAACGGGAAGGCCCGGGAAAACGAAACGTTCACGGGGGACGACGGATCACCTGTACGGGGGTCGCCCCCTGCGCCAATCTGGGCAGGAAGCGTGGGAGAAAACGGGGGAAAGCTGGCATGAAAGAACGTCAAAGTCACCGAAAATGCCGGACTAAAAAAATGACTTAAACGGTGTGCTCTAAACTGGGAGTGAAAAGAGTCACGGCGGTAACGCCACAAGCTCAAATTGGAAAAGGGTCACTTAGATCCCCTTGGCTAAAGGCATTCCACAATTTAAGTCGGGCGGGGTGCAGTTCAGGGACTCAGGGGAATATGTTTAGATGCGGTAATAAGGAGCAATATTCCCGTGGTCCGAGGACAACCATTCGGGTCGGTGGTACAGGTGGTTCATCACAGACGCGGGGAAAAACTGGAAGCATCCGAGCCTACCTATAACGTAGTGACCTGAGGACCATCCTGCCGGGGGCATTACCAAAGTTGTCCGTTATCTATGGCAGGGGTTCACTTCATTAAATCGGTGTGTAAAAAGAAAACGAAGGGACGGGGAGTGGGGTGGTCAGGAAGGGAAGACGGAATCAGCCTGTGAAACCGCGAAAGTACGGAAAGGGGCAAGGGAGAGTCAGGGGGAAACAAAAGTCGCACACGGACGTCCTATTAGGGATGACGCTGCTTTAGAGTTGGTCAAGGTGGATTCAGGGTGCACCGCAACGGAGCGACACGGGAGGGGGGGAGGGGGCGACCGGAGGACAAGACTAGCCACACTGAAGGTGGACTTAAATCCGTTGGGAAGCAAAAAAGTGGAGTGCGCCTCATCCGGGGCGGGTGGGGGGGCCTGAACTAAGGAAAAAAAGGGGGCGGGGGGTGAGTGAACGGCGGCAGGTCAAGAGGGGTCGCCGAAGCAAACTCACCAGAATGGAAGAACTGATGAAACGGCTGCAATTAAAACAGGCAGGGGAGGCCCGCGGCGAGAGTCTAAAAAACGGCCCGCTCGCATACAAAAAACCGTGTGATCGATGGTTCACGATGGGTGGGCGAAACATACACCGGGGAAAAGAATCTGTGCCATCGTTATTTGGGTCACTACAAAGAATCGGGCAGCCAGGGGGCAATAAAGAAACCAAAACCAGCTCCAAACCCCAGCAGCACAAACCCCCCTTGAAGACACCCCTCTCAAACAATGTGACATCAGCCACACAGGGGGATAAAGATCTGATGTGCCGTTGACCATTGCAGCAGGGGGGTTGTGGTTAAGGCGGAAACAATGGCGTGAAGGTATATTGTGAAGCTGCTTCAACTGCTAGGGTAATGTTGTTGGTGGAAGGCAGGAAGGGGGAAGAGGGGAAGCGAGCAGCGCGTGTCGGGGGAGGACTCCTAAGGCGGCAGAAGTTGAAGGCCGATGGGCAGCACTGAGGGGAGAGGGCCGACTGGGGGGGGTTCGTATTGGCGGGGGAGCCGTGGGTAGGGTTAACGCCGGCAAGGAGCGGGTGGTTGGGGTCCACGTCCTGGTCAAAAGGAAGTACCTAAACGCAGGAAAGAAAGGGAGTGACTGGCCGGGGGGAGTGGCGGGATTCTCCATCAGTCAAGGAACGCCTCAAGACGAGGAGAGGTGGGACGAGAAAACAGCTTGAAAAACGAAGTAAATCCATCAAGCTTCCCAGAAGCCATTACTGAAGGCAATAGTCGATCTCGGACAGAATGGGGCCTGGGAAAAGGGTTCGCATTGGGCGGGGTGGAACAGTTTAGCGCCCAGCGTATCAACACGGGGGGAATAAAAACAGTCCACAATAGGGTCCGTGACAAATCGAAAAAAGACAGGGAGGGGAGACCACAAGAAACTTGTTATCTCGTATCAAAAGGGCTTTACCACGGTCACAAAGGCCTGGAAGTACTGAGCCTGGAGGGGATGGGGGAGGAAGGAGAGGATGTGAATGGAGGAGCTTAAGAGTTAACTCAGGGGGCCGTCCCGCTGTGTGGTCAAGGAAGATGACGGCAAGGGGGCATTACCATAAAAAAAAACAATGAGATGGGGGGCCTTTTATTTCGGTAGTTACAAAAAAGCAGACTCGTCAAGCTGGGGGACGGCGGGAATGGGGAATGTATTCCCATCGGAACAGGGGCTTTCCATCTGCACATGGACATGCACTTGGATCCGTCCCATCAGATACTCTAAAACAACAAAAAAATAGAAAGAAAAAATCGAATACTGACGTTGAGACGCGCTCTTTTAAAAAAAACCTGAAAGAGAAAACCGCCTGCGACATGTACGTCCCAAGCCGGGTGAAGAAAAGGGCCTACTGTAAGAAAACACACCGTACCACTCCTTTTTAGGTCGACCGCAAGGAGGAACCGCGGGGAAAAAAAACGGGGGTACTAACCGCTGGTCTACAAGCTACACCAGCAGCTCCATCGGCTTGATATCGAACCGGCTCCGTAAATGCCGGACACGCTGGGGGACAGGAGGGAAGCTTTAGCGTTCGGGGGAGGAATCGGATGAAGACGAGTGGAAACGAAACAGGGGATAACAGATTTACTCGTCTGGGTCAAAAAACGGGGGCGATCCCAACCACGCACCGAGGAAGAATACCAGAAGAGACTACAGTAAGGAACGGTGAAGCACATGGCCGCTTCAAGACTCAAAAAAACCCTCGACATTTTACCAGAAACCAGGAGCATACCGGGGTGAAAAGGGGGGACTGGAAGGACGGCAGAGAAATCCAAAACCAAGGGGACCCCAACCACCTACACCCATAAAAGGACAGTGAACCCAACCTAACAAGCAACCAACCATAAGCAAACCCTTCAATCTCCTAAGGCAACGAAGGGGAGGAAAAAAAAGGCGCATCACAAAAAGGGGGCCACTCACCTGCACAAATGAATTCTGAAAGCAGGGGAAAAAAGGCACCGCTCGGAGGCAACCCAACGATACTAACCTGTCAGACGTGGGACGCAAGGTGTCAACCTCTGTTCAAATACCGACACCCACCACCGGCAAGGAGCCCTTACCAGACAAAGGGGGAAGCAATGAGTGAAAACAGGTTTGGGCGGTAAAAGGTGTGAGGACGAACGAGGGGGTTCTATCTGGAACGATGGCTACCGGGGGGAGGAGGGGGAAGAAAAAAGGTGCAACTTCGGACGTGACTTCGGGCGCAAAGGTTCTAGGCACCATGGTCGTGATCGCGGGGCCGTGCTGTATGGTAGAAAAGCGTGCAGTCTGTCAAGTCAGGCAGGGGGACACAACTTTTGTATGCCGACACGGGGGGGCCTGGGAACCGAGCGCGTGTGAACCGCAAGATGGAGAAATGACAATGTGTACAAATCAGGGCGCTCCAAAGGGGGAACGGGGTGGAGTACCGATTGCCTGAAGCAGACCTGTGTTGGGGATGCGAAACCACCATCCCTTCTTCGGGAAGGGCGACCCAGTTCGCTTCACAACGAAAGGGAAGTGCGGGACAGGGGAGGGGGGGACCGGTTGCTAGCCAAGCCGAACCTATGTGGGCGACTGCGGCAGACTGATAAAGTTGACTCGAACGACAGAGACAAAAGGGAACGGAACCGGACGGCTCGGGAATCGGACCGGTAGCAACGAAAAGTGACCGGGGCATACGAAAAAAGGGATGAGTTCCCGCAGGAAGCCGATGACAGGGATGAAACACCAGACCATCTCAGTGGCCGTGTGAGCAGTGAAAAAGAGGGCCGTAGGGGGGTGAAAACTAACACGGTCTCGCACGCGAAAAAAAAGTGAGGCACACAAAAAAAAAAAAAAAAAAAAAGAAAGGGGACAAGCGGTGATCACACAGGAATTTTGGGTCGGGTCAGGGCATCACGCGCAAACGGAAAGGAGAGTGGCACAAGAAACGGCAGCGGGTTAATCGTGCCGTCGAACCCGTCTGGAACTCGATTTATACCAAAACATAAGGCGATGGGTGATGACTCCAAAGAAGAGGGAATCACACCATAGGGGAAAGGGGGGCATCGCGTCGGGACCCGAAAAAAGGCTAGAGAGCCGGGACTCAACAGGAAGAACGAATTTCGCCTGTTCAGGGGAGGGTGACCATGCGGAGATCTGGAATAACTTCACACACCGTCGCAGCGCTTCCAATTAAGCAGTGGGTACCTTCCTGGGGGTCTCACGGAAAAGTGCGTGAACTGGTGGCCGGGGACTGGTCAAGCGGCCGACGAAAGCGGGTCTTGGGGAGCGACACCAAGTATAGAAGACAAATCATAGCCCACGGGCGTTTCTAACAGGGTGGTCAGCGGACGGTCAACGTCTCGCCGGACGCGTGACCCTGTCGAAGCATGAGGAGGAAGGTGTCCACCCCAGGAACTAGCAAAGCAGATTTTTAGGGGGACGGGGCAGCCAGGGAGAAACGAGCAAAGCTGGAGAGATCACATTCAAAATCGGAATTGGGAGTGACGACACTGAAAAAGGAAATGACTCAAAGGGGAAGGAGGGAACCCGATCCCTGAGGAGATTATCACACGCGGTTTCGGCACTGGAACACGCAAACCGCAGAGAAAAACAATTGGCAAGCACAAAGGCTGGCAACAAACTCCATCGAGGGTTACATCGATGGGTCGCGGGAGAAGAGGGGGTAAGTCCACCCAGAAAGAGAGAATCGACCAGTCTCTACAACCACGCTATTTCGGAGACAAGACAGAGTATGAAGAAGGGTACAAAACGGGCAAGGGGGCGGTGCTACCTCACCACGGGCGGTCGGAAGTGTGGCAAACCCCACTGCGTTCAGAGCTGATTTAAATAGGAACTCTGACTGGGGTGGGGGTGGTCTAACAGCACTAAAAAGTGGCAGGTAGGCGAGCAACCGAACAACGCGGGCAACCCGGAAAGGGGGGAAAAGAGTGCTGGGGGAAATTGTGTCAAAGTCTGTTTCTACACAGCCGGGCAAAGGGGGAAGAGAACTTCGGACCTAGCAGAATGGTCGCACCGCGCATGCCAAGGCATCAGGACCAAGAAAGAAAGCAAAAAAAATGAAGAGTCGATGCAAGGGAAACACCACAAAGGTCCGGGGGGGGAGGGCCAAAACGCGCTACTCCAGTACACGCCACGAGAACCAAAAAAAAGCCCAGAAGCTAAAACTTGCAATTCGACATGCCTGCTAGACACACCAAGGAGAGAGAAAAAGATGTGTCGCGGATCATTCGACGCAAAAATGGAGGACTCTGTCCCGCCGCCTCAAGAAGACGACAAGCAAAGAACCGCCTTCCATCACTCACGGACAGAGGAAGGGGCAAAGGCAGTGTAAGGATAGGCGCAAAGACAGATCCGGGGGGCAATACAATCAAAACGTCGTGAGGACTGGCAGTTGAGGCCAGGGGGGGACGCGCCTGTGACAGCAAAGGGAGGGTGCGGGCGAGGGTAATGCTCGCTGAAGTGAGGAGGCCGGTGTGGTGGGTGTCAGTATCAGTGCAGGTGCGGGGGGGAACCCCGGGCGGGGCCGACCGGTGGTGAAGGTCAGCCTGTGGGGTGGGGAAGCGGGGTTGCCGCACTAGGGGGGGGGGGGAGGTGGTTTGCCGTGTCGGCATGACCGACGGGTCCCGTGAGGGCAGGAGCATGCATGGGTGCGCAGCGGAAAGTGTGTCGACAGGTGGCGGTAAGGAAGTGAATGGAGAGTTTAACACACGGCCCGGAAGGGGGGTACTCTGGGGGGCTGGGGAAGAGGGGAGGTAGAGGAAGGGGGCGTTGCCGCCTGCACTCTGGGGGATGGAACTGAGGAGCGAACAGAAGCCAGGGGGGGAGAAGGGACTGATACAGAGTGCGGGCCGGCGTGAGTGGGCCAAGCACCTGACCGTGACGCTGCGTCAGGGGGGGGAGGGTGTCGCCGGCGACGGGCGGCCACAAAGGGAAGTAAAAACGCGGAGGAGAAAATAGGAAGATTAGTAAAGTGAGCTTGTGCGAGAAAAAAAGTGTGGTTCAGCAAATTTGATGTGAGGAAGCATAGGGGGGAGAGAGGGGGGGATGAAAAGAAGGGGCAGAGTGACGCATAGAAAAGGGGCGGGGAAAGCGCAGATGGGTCAGAGATTGGAGGAAGGTCTCGCTCCGGGAGGGTGGATCGTGCCCTGAGGTGATCATAAGGGGCGAGGTGGTCACAAGCTTGCAACCCGGCAATAATAAAGAAGATGCTGGGTTGTCGTGAAAGGGGGGAGGGTGCAATTGAACAGTGGACGACTGTCGGAAACAAGGTCGGGCCTCAGGAGTACAGTGTACGCACCAACCACCGGAACCGGTAAAGAATGCGAGGTTGCGGGAAGTTATACGGGTGGGATGAAAATCTACGGTGAATCTAACAGCGTTGTTTAAGGACGGTTTCACTAAAGGGAACGGTCACTGATGAAGGGAAAAAACATGTGCGACCGGGAAAAAGGGTTAAACACGCCACCTTGCGTTGGCGTTCTTGGGTGGTGATACGAAGGCAAGAGGGAAGCTGAACACGCCTTTCAAACACGAAAGATCCGAGTTTCACATGGGGCGGGGCCTTACGACGGTTCTTCCATGGAGGCCACGGGAAAAAACATCATGTCAGAGGGAGAAAGCGAGAAAAGTTACGGTGGGTCTCAAAGTACAACGGAGGGAGCAGTTGACGAAGAAGGCGGGGAGAAGGTATCCGAGGGGAGAGGTGATAAGCACAGATGCACGGAAATTCAAACTAGTGCCTATGGTAAGCAGCAGGGGCGAAGTTCATCCCGTGACGACAGACACTGAACACCTGTGGTGAATGAAGAGAGGGTGAGTCCCATCCGCAGTGGTGCACGAGCGGTCGAGATCACGCAGTGTGAGCCGCGTTTGGTTAATTGGACAAAAGCTGGGCGCAAAAAGCAAGGGTTGGTCCAGTACAGTAGAAGGGGTTGTAACTAAAGGTACTTAGCGAAGGAAAGAAGTAAGCTGGGGGGGCGCAAGCTGAGTACTCGGAAAGCGAACGGATGAGAGTCACGGGAGGTAGAAGAGTACGTCGTGCGGGTTGCCACAAAAAAGGCTCTGCACCGCAGGACCCCGGTGGCGCGGAAAACTACAGTGCCAATAAAATGGAGGGGGACCGCGTGGCAGTCGAATGCGCAACTTGGAGACTTGCGTGGTATACAGAAGCGTGTCGGATGCTTCGCTCACAAAAAGGGAAGGGGTGGGTAAAGTCGTAAGCGGTCAGTTACACGGAGGGGCACAGGAAGGAACTCCACATGGGTGAGGACAAACACCCGATTAGTGGGGGGGGGCAACAGGGGCTGACGGTGAGGGAAAATACAAAGTGGGGGTCAAAGAAAACGCGGCGTAATCGAGACCTGAGCAGTAGGGCGCCGCCGCAGGGGGGGGGGTCGAAGGGAGGAAGGTCGGCTGGGGGGGTGGGTGTAATAGGGGTGGGGCAATGCAGGTGGTGGGGGGCGGGGGGGGGTGTGTGACGGGAGAGAATAGGTTGGGCAGACTGAAAACGCAAAAGGCTCGTGGCAAGAAACGGGTGCCCAGAAGACGCGCCAAAAGAAACCGCCCTCTAAGGAAGGGGAAAGAAGAACGGGCGCCGCAAAGAGACACCCAGGGAGCGAGAAGAATCTCAAAAAAAAAACCACCCCAAAAAGATACAAACTGGTACCTGGGCAAACCTTTGTTGCAGAAGGAATCAATCCTGGGAAGTTAAGGGCTTGCTGTCCTCGGGGTGTGAGGGGCGATTGAAAGTAGGGGGGGTGAAACCGGCAGTTCACGCGCAGAAGGGGGTAATTAGTGGGGGGGGGGTGGCAAGATGGCGGTGGAACTGGAATAAGTCGCGCTACTAGGAGCCGGAGAGCCGTGGGGGCAGAAGTTGTATGGCCTTGAGGGGGAGGGGGGCCGGAAATGTCCGACGTGTTGGGGAGAACGTGGACACCGTTCGTATTGATGAAAAAATGTAAGCGGGGTGGGGGGAAAGGGCATAATCCTTACCAGGCCCGAAAGTCACGTGGCAAAGAGAGCATCATTGGGAAAAGTCGGTGGCGAAGGCGGTACAGGCTTGAAAAAGGGAATGTCAAAACAGGGGGCTGGCAACGGGAAAACCTTACTGGGGTGGAGGTAACCGAAACGTGGTGGCAGAAAATCAAAGTGGGGGCGAACCCGGAGGTCTGCCAACAGTTCCGTTAAACCGTAACAACGCGATGGGGGGACCATTAAACACTCAAATAAAAAAACCGCGGAGACCCGAAAGGGTCGCGATCAGGGGGACTGCAAGGGGACCATCGAACGGACGCCGAGTAAATCTTCTAGGATGGGGTGGGGAGTAAACAATGGTAGACCCGTCCCGATTGCCGGGCGGGGTTGTAAAGGCAAGGGCCGCCTGGCTGTCTAAAGCTCCATCTGACGGATGCTTCTGGAGTTAAGGTCTACCTCGGGGCACGGAATGGGCCGGAGGCCCCAGCAGCGGCGCAAAAACATCTGACGCGTGTGGGAGCACTTGGACGCTCGAAATTCAGAAAAAACAAACAACGGAGGAGATAAAATAGGAGGGGGGAATGACGGGGGTCGCAGAGGGAGAATTGAACACCGGGACAGGGAAACTCAAACATCCTGAAAGCAAAAAGTTCCCGCAATGAAGAGGGGGGGGGAGCGACGATCCAGAACGGACAATCATCCTGGCTCAGAAAAAGCACAGAAGGTACAACAACCACAAGATATCCTGGTCTACATCATAAACTAAATACCTCATATCCTAAGAAGATATGACCGCTAAAGGACGCCCGGAAACCCTGCGATGAGATCGGCAGGGAAAAACTGTGACATCATCGGGTTGCTTTGAGAGGAAGAGTGGAACTCGACGCCGAGAAGGGAGTTGTACGAACGGCACTCTGTGGCCAAAGGGAAGGGCCAATAGCGTGGGAACCAAAAGGGGGTAGAGATTGAAAAAACCGACAGTTGTCAGTCATTTGGCACCAGCATCGGGAGAAACACAGATGTACCTAAGGTTAAAAAGGACATCGACCAAAGGACGATGGAAGGGGGAACGGGTACTTCTTCAAGCCCAGTCCCCCCACAAACCGACAACCCATTGGAACATAGAGGGGACGCCCTGGTCAAAACTACACCACGTCATAAGACGAAGTGAAGCCGGGAAAAAGGAACGGCTGCGCCAGAAGCGGGAGGAGAAGAAAGAATGAAGAGAAAGAAAAGGCTAAAGTCCAAAAAAGAACTGTTGGTAGCAAGTAACCAGCCATCGAAAACAGAACGGGCGACTGGAACCCGGGGGCAAGAGACAGCGACTCACACCAAGGTCCTGAACCCGGCTTACCAAAACAGGGAGTCCGTCTGGGAAAGGTTTGGGGGGGCGTTTGCAGGGGGGGGAGCCAATTGGGTTGAGGCTCGGGAGGGGGGACCGGAGGGAGGCCTGGCACCGGTGCGGCGGGGGTTGAAGGAGGCTTCTGCCGAATCGGAAACTAACCAAGGGGGACAGGGGTGGAGGACGAGGACAAACGATCGTTGCAAATCAGTCGGTCTGAAAAACACGTGGCGGGCAGGGCGGGGAGGGGGGGATAGCATAAGCCAGACGAAACGGGGAGAGAGGTCAAATTCAGTGACGCCAAAGTGTGGGTGAAGGAGGGACCTTCAAAAGTCGGTGTCGGCATCAACCCAAAACGGCGAGGAAGGCGCTGAACACAACTGGTCACTACTCGCCTAACCTGTGGGGCTAAGTAGAACGGGAGAAACAATGCGACAGGGGGAGGTGGAAGAAAAAAAAAAAAACAGGTAACACGTCCTACAAGCAAAAGCCAGTAAAACGTCCTTCTAAAGGGGCCGTGGCTCGCATTCAAAACGCATGAAACCTCGGGGGCCAGGAACGAAAAGGATCTTGGCCGCGGAAAAGGAAAAGGGGCAACACTGCAACCCCGTCACACAAAAGGTGAAAAGCACCGGGGGGGGGACCAAAGACTCCAACAGCTAACTCAAGGATGGGGGACTTCTAAACCGGCGAGTCAAAGGAAGGTTGTTAAGAGGTCTGGAATTCTTCTACTACAAAGGATTCAGTAACTCGCACTCCTGTTTCCATTCCGGTCTAAAATGTGCAGTTACCAACAAGGGGATAATCAAATAGGACAGACCGACTGCCCACGCCTCCCGGGATGTCAAAAAATCTTCAGGCGACCGGAGAAATGACAAGCTTTCAAAAAGGTGGAGAAAGAGGCCGCAATTCAAATGTCACGTTCGGCAGGGGGTGCAGGGGTCGGAACAAGCGAAAAAAAGAAAGTCCGGGCTCACCAAGGGAAAGAACGGAAATGGACAGGGGTACACAACCGTTCCCAGGTGTACCAGCAAAGACGTTAATGTAAAACGGATGGCACGGCGGAAAAGGAATCATTAGTTACTTTACAAAAAATAGAAGGGTCGACGAGAAAAGAAATAACCGGAGCCTGGAACTTGTAAGTAATGTCTGGGCCGGTCAAATAAGGGAGGCCTTTCGCAAAATGCAGAACGGGGTCCAAAGGACAAAAGAACCAGAATGATGCCTGCTTACCGGCAAAGCGGGGATGACAACGAACCTCTCTACAAGATACACATCGATCAACAAAAAGGGGAAGGAAGGAGGGGAAGAACCCCAAAGGCCTGAATCACAGCCAGGAGTCACACTACCGTTCGAGTCGATAATCCGGTTGCGCTGGGGTAAACATCTGCGTCGCAAAGCGGGACAAGCAGCCCGTAAAAAAAGGCTGGGGATACTGGCGCGACATTCTAAAGGGATGATCGAGACTAGTTTACCCGGCGCAGAGACAGTGTGACGGGCAGCAGAAGAATGCGAAACTCACACGCGGCAGAGGACGATAACGGTCAAAGTTTAGGTTTCCTGCCGAAAGGAACCGGGCGTGAACGGAGGGAACTGCCGAAGGTCCAGGGCGCATTCAGGCCATGGGTGGACCAGTGGAAAAAGAGAGAGAACCAGGGGGGATAACAAAACTCAAGGCCTCCGCGTCTACCATTTATAAAGAAGGGGAAGTAAACAAGAGACCTTTTCGGGTCCATCCCGGCAGAAACAGAAGCTATAGAAAACTATCACCGAAGAGCCCGAGATCAAAAAACGGAAAGGGAAACGTAAAGGAACAAGCCACAGGCGGCACATGCACCCATATCAACGGATCCAAGCAGATGAAGCCGCCTAGCTGCTCTGAAAGACTCCCTACGCTTATCGGAGGCGCCCAGCAAAAAAAGACGTACCAAGAAAGAGGGAGAAAAAAAATCAGTCTTCAGAGAACGTGGAACAGCTAAACAAAAACGGAGAAAAGAGAAAAGATCAGTCTCTAGACTGAAGCTGTGGCGACGCTTCTTCAGGGCGTGGGGACGGGCATGAGGGAGAAGGGGACGGGAACTGGAGGAAAGGGGTCCGAAGAGAATTGGGTGACCCACTGGCGGGGCGCGTTGAATCGCCGGGAAGGATCACCAGCGAAAGCGGGAAAGTAGGGGGCAGGACCTGGGTCCAGGGGGGGGGGAGTCAGTCGGGAGTCTGATAGGATGAGTGTAAGGCTTGACATATCACAGGGGGGAGTGGTGAAGGAAGGAGGGCTTCGACGGATGGAAGGGAATGGTGCTGGAAGTTGGGGATTAGATGTGGTTGAGACGGGGGGACCTTACTGACTGAACCCCCGGCCAACGGGGGGAGAGCACGCCAATGGCTCTTATGGGAGGGGGCCAATAGTGACGGTGACGTAGAGGGGAGGTTCGGATAGTCTGAAGGGGGTGCGCTGCCACTGTCCAAACTATTGCCTTTACCACTCCGCCCGTCTAATCCAGTAAGGGGGGATTAGCCCTTAGACAGGCCAGAATTTTAAAGGGGAGAAAAGTAAGAAAGAACGTTTTTTCGAGCGATTTTGAAGTCGCACCGTCTGGATCGAAAAAAGAGGTCGGTTTGGGGAGTCCACTGGATTAAAAAATTGAAAAAGGCCGGGTGTCGTAGGACTAAACGCGGGAAAACCGACTGGAGTCTTTGACTAAAAGTAAGCGAGCCAGGTCGGTGAATCAGTCCCAAGAATTCGGGCAGGTTAGGGGACTGAACAATGCGAAGGAGGAGGAAAGCGAGGAGTTGACCGAACCCTCTGACCTTACCGGGCCAGGCCCAGAGGGAGTAGGATGAGGGGTGAAAACAGGGGGGATAAGAAGCGAAAAAAAGACGCGCATCAAAGGGGAAACCTTGGAAGACGAATGGCCTCAAAGGGGAAACTCACTGGACGTAGTGGCCGGCTTGTGCGAGGGTGGTGAAATGATTAGTTAACCGCTAACCTTCACGGGGAAAGATGAAGGGGCCGGTAGAGGCACTACCCGAACAGCCCAGGGGGAAAGAAATGGACGATGGAGAATCAAGCGACAGGGGTGACCGCGGGGGAACGTGGTGATCGGGGGCGGCAGATCGGGGGGAAATCACAGAGACAAGCAAAGAGGGGAAATGGTGAGCTACACTTGCTTCAAAAAACGCAGCTCTTCCCACACTCGAACACCTGAAACGACCTGAGACCGTTATCTCAAAGAAGGAGGGCTTATAGAGGGGGGGGGGACACGTTTAAAACCCATGAGTGGGGTCACCCATTACTGTTTGCCAGGGGGTTGGTCTGGTGGGTTGTAATAAGGACTTCAGATGGTGCAGCTAACTATAAAGCTAAGCACACATCCCGGAAACTTCTTTTCTAACACAGGCGAGGCCACGGAAGTCCGGAGACGTAAAGGATGAAAAACGTGAAGGAAAAACAGTAGGAGGGAACGCCGCAATCCTCTCACAGGGGAGGGCGGCATCAAGCTACGAAGCCCACAGGTTATGGAAATTCTTCCTAAGTTTGGGGCGAAGGGGGAGGGGGAAAAGGGAAAAATCCGGGGTTGGGAAACCACAAACGTCGGGCGCTGCATGCACTCGGGTCAGCCACCCTAACTGGGGGGGGAAATGCTGGACCAGGCTGAAGGCTGAGAAAAGGTGTCGGAAGACGCTTTCGCGGACCGAACCCAAAAGAAAAGGGCATACCGTGGTGTTCACAATAGGGCTGGGCAAAATCCATCAACACCGGGACGACCCATCGGGTGACCCAAAGTGATTTGACGGCAGAAACTACAAAAAGAAGCAGAAAGGGGAAAGGCACGCCCTCAGGACCATCACAAACCCACGAGGAACAGCCCGCGCAAACCAAATGGGAAAAAGGAAAAAGCAGGGCACCGTGCTCATGTTTGCGGTGATTGAGGAGGGTGTTAAGACCAGAGTGGGTAGGGTGTACCCCGAAGGTCAAAAAGGGGGGAGCGGGGGGTTGCTTTGCCTAGAGATGCGGTGATTGAAGAAGTAAGGAGAGGTGGGCAAGACCCGCCGCACGGGAAAAGGGAGAAGACCTATGTCCTTGAAATGGAGGGTGAGATTCTACTTGCATGGCGTCAGGGGGGGGGGGGGGTGGGGGGGCCAACGAGTTAGACGTAGAATAAGGGCTGGTTCTGTGGGGTACCTGAGGGTTATCGGGGAGAACCATGTACAAGACGTCAATTTCCGGGGCGAAAGGATTAAATCAATTGCGGGCGTAATTGTCCCCTGCTTCGGTGAAAATGGAAAGGGGAGGCCTCCATTGGGATGCCAGGAACAAAAAAGGACATAGTATCGAACAGGGGGGCACGTTCGCATTGGATAGCCGGGGGGGCGGCCCAGAAGACTGCCGTAAAATGAAAAAAAAAAGAAAAATGCGTCGATCAAAACTCAGGAAGACCCGCTGCTTAAAAACCGGGGGGAGCATCGGACCATGGCACAAAAGGAGACTGCGGGCTAAATGGCGCGAAGGATGCAGGGCCTGCGGGGGAGAGGGAAGGGTTACCCTCACGGGCCAGCGGTGTTTTCCACCGGGTCCTGCACCGTTCTAACCGCACACAAATGGGATGTCAGGGGAGGTTCTGACGGTCTGAAATGGACGGCCTCACTCATGTTCTCTAATGCTGGGTAAAGAATGAGATCGGGGGGGATGGAAAAAAGAGAGGCTGACCAGCACGGTTTACCTCTCTTAGAACACCAAGTCATATAGCCCAAAAACAAACGGTAGTGGGAAAAAAGGAGGGAGGGAGTACGGCTAGCTAACTGGAACGAAAACACTGGCCTCTGTCCAGACAGAGGGACTATAACAGGGGCAATCATTACTGAAAAGCAGTGCCAGAAAGGTAAGGAACATCATCACACCGGAGAAAATAGTCTTCTTATCAAGCACGGCGTCAGAGGTGGACAACACCGAAGGACCGTCAGAGGGTATAAAGACACGTTACAGCTACCGGTAAAAATCCATCGAAGGATCGATCCTTACCGGCCGAAAGGAAAGGACCAACGGGGAGGTCCTGACAGCACCTATCGCCCCGTTTATGTCATCGTTGTTGAGAGGAGAAGAAAGTAGACCCTAGGAAGCGGCGTTGAAAGACGACGTCTGGATATCTTTAAACTAAAAGTGTGATCACAAGAGAACAGGGGTCCCCACTTTTTACTGGCTTGATTACTTTCATCAAACTTCCCTGAATTTCTACCGATTAGGAAATCTGAAGGGACCACCAAGGATAATCTCATTCACGGGCAATTTCAATTGAAAAGAGATACGGCACCCGTAAAACCAAAAAGGGGAAAAAAAAAAGTGTAAATCTCAAGGCCATTCCACACCCATACACAAATTCTTCAGCCTAAGCAACATCAATACGTCCAAGGAATAAGAAAGTGGAGGTGAGGGATCCTGCCGAAGACAGCCTCCAGATACGAGCCATAAGCACTACGGTGGGACCACTCACTCTAAAACGTAGAAGCGAAAGGGCCTTCACTCTACTAACCAGCCGGTCGGAAAAATTGAAAACGGGAACTCCCAGGAAAGCAAATGAAGAAGTATGGTCCAAGGTTCGGGAAAGGGGGAGTGGCGATGGCCTTCGTTTTGGGGTATGCAGTGAATTTCTGAGCCTTCTATCCAGGGAAAGGGAAGTGCCCCTTTCCCGGAAACGAAATTCGGGGGGGGGTAGGGGCATCTGAAGGAAGGTTTACGGAATTATTTATCCGTTCTTCTGGTGGTGGTGCCAAGAAAGAGGAGGAAAAAAGGGGATGGCGACCTTGGGTGTATGACGAAGCGCGTCTGGAGGCATCCACCTATGTCGTACCTTCAGCCTGGTTGCAGTAAAGGCAAATCAAAGGGAGGTTTCTCCCGGGGGGAAAGAAGGAAAGGGGAGGGGGAGGGAACACTAACCGCACCAGGCTGCTACGACCCGGCAGAAAAAAAGGCTAATTACTACGTCCAGGGAAATGGGGCAGCAGTGACGAAGGGGTTATCCGAACACCGGGTCAAAAGGCCGGGGAGCGATGAGGTCATAAAGAGAAGGGTGTGGACAGCGCCTACCCAGAACCCGGATAGGAAGAACGACGCGGAGTGGAGAGGTGAGGGGGTTCTACACCTATGAAGGGTCCAAAGGAAGAAAGAATAGTTTGCAAAAAGGCGGACGGAATACATCTGAACAACCCAGAAACCCTGAAAGCACCAGGTGGGGGGTGAAAGAAGAACTGCCAAAAGCAAGGCAAGCGGGAGGAGAGGACGTCTACGGAGTTGGATCGTCACGTATAATGGGCGTTTCGGGGGGAGAGTGACGGGATTCGCAGTGAAAAGAAGGAAGAGCAAGGGTTTCAGGGGGGACAGGGGAAGCGAGAGTAAGGGAATGGAGGGACAAAGACAGGGAGAACAAGGAAGGGGAAGTAACAGCCCAAGAAACGAAGGGAAGGGGACCATCGAGTTGAACTCGAAGCGAAAAGGACCTTCGGACACCTGGGAAAAGTAGGATGGAAAGGAAGAAAGTCATGAAAATTCCCGTGCATTGGGACACGGACTGAGAAATTCACTTAAAAGGTCTTCACCACTCGGGGACAATCTCTTCCAAATGAAAGAAGTGGGCGGAACAACAGGGTAAGTAGCCAGAAAAGGAAAACTGAACGTGTTAAGGGGAGGGTCCAGCGGCGCGTGGCCACGGTGGAGAAAGATTTTCACTCCTGTACTGAAAAAAATTATTTCGGGGGGGCGAGAGAACGCAGACTCTCTGGCCGGAGAAATTAACCAGTTTTGCTGAATCCTCCGTTCCGGGAGTGAAAAAAATCACCTGAACGGGGTACCATGGAAAAGTTGAACGAACAAAAGAAAGAAAAAAGCAGGAAACGGGCCTGTCAGAAGGCAAAGAACGGAAAAAGATCAGGAGGATTCACTAGCACCATCAGGATGAACGTCGGACATTAGGATGTGTAAAACAAAAAAAACTCCTTCCTGAGACACGAAAGGGCTGAAAACAAAAAAGGGAGAGGAGAGTCAATAGGGGGAAGTCCAGCGGAGCGCCAAGGCGGGCACAAGGAAAGGTAGGCAGAACAGTCAAAGGCTGACAATGAGAAAACAACAAGAGAGGGGAATAGAGGATCCTTATTAATAACAATAGCGCTGCCGGACACTCATGGCGGGGGGGGGCCTCTAAAGCAAGAAAAGATACAGAGAAGAACATTCTGTCACAGACGGTAAGAAAGAAGGAATTAATGTGTGCAACCGCTCTTCCTCTACGGAGAAGTTGCCTCCAGTACGACCCTTTTTCTATGCAAAAAAAAAAATATAAAGTACCTAAAATGGGAAGTGATAAAACCCCGATCGGCCCAACAAGGGAAAGAAAAGACGCATGAGAATCATAGAAAGTGTCTCCTGGGTCACAATGAGAACCCGATCATAAATAAAGAAAACCGGGAAAAGGGAGAACAACCTAACCTGAAAAAAGGTCTACAACCAAGCCAACCGCAATCACCCATGAAGGGAAAAAAAAAGAGAAATCAAGTTCGGGGGGGGGAAAAAAAGCATGAAGCCCTGCTCTAGCCGGACATCGGGCAGGGGTCGCCGAAGCCGAGAAGATCACGCAAGCCCTCCTCCGAGCACCCGACTGGAAGAACGGAGAGGGGTCTCCAAAAAAAAAAAATGAGAGAACGGTATATGGGGGGGGGGAAGTAGATAAAGCTCGACTTAACGGGAAAAATCGTTCAAGCGGATTCGTAGGGGGCTTGGTGAGAGCCTGCGCGCCGAGGGAAAAGAGGAAAGGGATTCCCCTCGATGAGGCGTTGTAACCCGGGCGTCGGTGTCTCAGGCAAAAGGTGATCTTTGAGGGCATGCGGAGGTAAAGGCGGGGGGGATGGGAAGTGAAGGTTTCCGGTTCGGTGGGTTGTCAGTAAGAAGAGGAAGGGTCGACAAAGGGCAGAGGCATAGCGCGGAAGAAAGGGGGCACAGGTACATGCAGTGGGTTCTGGCCGCCACGGTCGTAATTGTAAGCAGGTACTGGACAGCAGGGGGGGTGGTTATCGAAGAAGGGTCGGGCCGGGAAATTAGGGCCATAATACACAGGGTCGCGTCTGGAAGAGGCCCATAGAAAGGACGCAGCCGGAGGGGGGGAGAATGTACGCCGCAGCGTGGCACTACCTTCACAGACCGCGATCAAAGCGGTAGGAATTAAATGATCGTTGTGAGGAATGTGGTGGAGAAAATCAGGTGTCCTAGGGGGACAATCTGTGGCTCAAGACCTTGAATGGGCAGACACATCCTGGGTTTGGGAGAGGGCATTGAGAACTCTGTCCACGAACCAACCTTACGGGGCTTGAGGGAATTTAGGATCTCTGGAAACAAAATGGAGTCTTGGTGACCCAGAGGGAGTAGGTGCGCGTGTGAAAGAGGGTCTGTATTCGCCCTGGGCTTAGAAGGTTTGAGTTCGTCAAAAACGAGTTTCTCACGAGGGACTAATAGGATAGGCGGAGAAAGTCGGACGGGACAAGATTAGAGGCAGGTAGTAACAATTGAAAAACGCAACGGGCTGGGGGGTGGGGGGCAATGGGTGCGGAGGAGCATGAACCGTCAAGGGCCAAAGGAGGGAGCATGGGGAAAGAATTAGTCAATTGAGCCGTTTCGGCTGAGGGGGGGCCAACGCCAATTAGACCAGTTGTACGTCATACTTTACACGTTTATACCTACCGGGGAGCGTTCCATGGAACTGAAACTAAAAAGGGGTGTCTTGTTTGAACTGTGGTATCTCTGCCGGAAAGAAAAAGCGTAATGTGTTAGAACGGCCTGTCAAGCGCAAGACCGGATTCAATTTTCGGTTCGGGTCGCGGCTGCCCGACAATTAACACGTTAACACTTTTTCCATGAGGGATGCAGGAATTTCGTCTCTGCTGCGCCTGGGCCTCCTACTTGTTTCAAAGCCCCCGTACTCACGTGTCGGTGGTCAAAGTCCAATGGAGGAAGGTGGTATGATGGATTCCAAAAAACAAGGAGAGAAAACACAGGGTGTCAAAGAGTACTCATCGGTTGCCGGGATTGGAGCTAGATACGCACCGCCCGCAGCCAGGTAGGGGAGAAAGTATTGGAAACTGGTCGGTAAAGGAGGGGGGCCACACAACAAAGGGGAAAAAACGACGATATAGGGCGACCTGTCGGGTCTGGAAGGACTAAGAGAAAGAGGGGGGGATGCAACCGGGAAAAGGCCTTGCAGAACAGCGTGAGGCGTCGGGTCTGGGTAAACATGGCAAAATCCAATACCGGGGGGAAAATTAGTGCAGAGGAGGCCAACGAGCGTGACGGTCAAACGGAGAGAAAGGAAGAGGGAAGAAACCACAATACCCAGGTGACGTCAAGCTAACAAAAAAAGACGGCGGAGGAAAAGAGTGGGACCAGAACGAAGTCTGCGAAAAGGGACACCTTCACACGGTGCACGGAGGAAAAAAAACAAAAAAAGATCGTGTGCTGTTAAATCGGATGAGGGGGGGTGGGTGCCGGGGGGGGTCTGCAAGGAAGGTTCTCTATAGGTGTGCGCCACGAGAGCATGAGAAAGTATCCGGGGGCGGACTACGGGGAGGGCTGGAGAGAGGACGGTCATCCACCGGCGAACAGCGGTCAAAAAAGGCACGGGGACAGGGGTCTGACGGACGGGATGGAAAGGGTTAGGCAAAATTGGGAACCGGGAAGTGAAGGAACAATTCGCAAAAAAGTAGGCGGAGGCGAAACATGGGAAGAGAAGGCTGCCACAGGGTCCAATAGTGCGTGGGCAGGCCCGGTGGTGGTAACGGGTGGCACACAGGTTGGTAGACGAACTGACCGGAAAAAAAGCGGGGGACGAAAGGGACTTCTGGGCCTGAACAAGAAACCGTTCGCAGGAATGGATTAACTGAGCACCGTCACCAGACTTGAGAGGGGATGTCGCCTTATTCCATTCGTTGATAGTGGCCGAAATTAGGAGTCTGCAATGAGAAGCCCGACTAGGAGAACCTTACATTCAAAGTAGGCCACTCACGTGACCGGAACTGGTGGGAAAGCAGCCGTGGTGCTGGGGGGCACGATAGGTGTGGAAATCAAAAAAGAAAGCAAACGCAACAGGGAGAACGCCTGTCGGCGACCCCAGGCTGCGGACTACAATCACAAAATAGGACACAAGAACACAGAAGAGAAGAAAAAAAATAACACCCCCCGCGAAGGCGGCAGACCGTGGCAAAAGCAATGGAGTGCAAAAAGGGGAGCAAACAGTCGAACCTGTATTGCATAAAAGCATAAACCCACGAAAAACAAACCTCCACACCGTTGTAAGAGTATGGTAAAAAATGGTAAAAGGAATAAAGGTTTCGGTTGTAGGGACGTCGGTTAAAAGTGGCCGTTGTCATACCAGTCTGGTTAATGGGGTTTAGGAGCCCAGACAAATCGATATATCTTCGAGGGGGGGTATTATTATTGTTTTGTTTTTTTTGTGTCTCCTTATTATGTGGGCGGCCAAGGGAGCTTATGTGAGCAAGGTTCCTTGGACATGGTCAAGGCTGAGGACCGGCCGCCAGTCTGGATCCGGGTGTGGGTCTGTCGGAGGGACTTCGGAAAGGGGGAAAGAAGGGGGTTGGGAGGAGGGGCGGGGGCCCCAGGCGTGTAGAGGGGTCACGGATCGGTTTCTTTTGGGTCCCTGAACAGGTTTGAGCGATAGGGGGGGGGCAAAAACTGTAAATCTCCCTTGATGGGGCAATGGGGATGAAACGTGGGAGAGGGAAGCATTCGAAGGGGGAAGGTAAAGGTTCTGTAAAGGTACCTGGACTGAGTAGATAGTCGGATCTCGACAACATGGGAGAAACTCTAGGTGGATCGACACAAGGTGTGGGAGGGGGGGGGAAACGAAAAAAAAAAAAACCCAAACTTGTACAAATTTCATTACCGGGCCAAAAAATGGAACTGCGAAAGTTCCCTCTTCGAACTCGTAACCAGCAGTCTGCCCAGGAATGGGGAGCGCGAAAAAATCAAAATATGAGTAAAGGGGGAAACGGGTTCCTTTTTACGGCCGGTCAGAAGGAGGAAAGGGTTCCTGGTATTATAGATAGAAAAGACCCAGGTAAGTGAGGAATCTTGTAAAAGAGGACACAAGTTCGGTCATCTAACCCTTATTCGCAGACGTCTGGAGTTGGAAGGGAAACTGCTCTAGGGAAATTGGGGTACTCTGGGAGGGAACGTTCAAACCCGCAGCATCGGGCTTTCCAAGTTACCTTTTGGGGGGGACACCGTGCAGCGAGTAGAAAAACATTAGACTCTAAAAAAAAAACGAGAGGAAAGATAGAGATAGAATGGAAGACGCGCATGAAAGTGGAAACACCTTGAACCTGGCCTCCAGCTGCCTTTGGGAAGCCATAATCCAGGATGACCGAGAAACTTCCAGATTTCGGGACGAAAAACACCACAGAATCCGCCAAAAAGTGATGAAAGAGACCGGATCAAGCGTGGCAAAATAGGAAGCTCAATAGGTCCGGTAAAAAAAGCAGACTCAGTATCAAGACAGGAAATTCCGCAAAGAAGAGGAAACTGCCGGCCAAAACAGGGAGGATTCCGGGGCGTTCAGAAGGAGTGCGTGAGAAAATGGAAGATTGGAAAAACAACTACATATAGAGGTGGTACTACTGGAACTGGGGGACGAGGGTATGGGGCAAAAACGCCAACGGTTTCTAGGCACATCGAGAACGTGCCTCCAAAGGGGGGATCGGTAGAAAGAAAGAGGCGGGGGGCAGATGGAAAGCAAGTCAATAATTCTCTGTCCGAAGTTCAGATGAGCAAGAGGGGGGACCGAGGGAACGGGTCACGCGATCCAGCCCGCTGAAACCAAAAACGAACCAGCGGCAAGTGGAACCTAAATAGAAACCGGAATAATCAAAACCAGGAACAGGAAAAGAAGGAAAGAAGTTAAACACCGGCGTGAAAAAAGAGGCGGCGGCGGATCTGAACGAACGTGGCAGTACTGGCTCGATGAAAAAGAAAACTACGAGAAGGACCCACAAAAGCAGAACTACAATTCGCTACGGTTAACTCCTGGTGGGACAATAGAAAACTTCGACACCAGAGGAACTGCAGCCAATAAACAATCACGGTGGTATGGTCACAGTGTGGGTAAGTTGGGGTATCAGTTCTGGCGGGGAATTTAGGGTGCTGAAAGGAGGAAGGAGGGAAAGTCTTCCTGTCGGTGCCTGCATTTTCCTCTTTGGGTGGCGAGGCTGAAAAAGAAAACAAAATCACTGAGTCAGGAACAGGGGGATTGGGGGTTGTGAAGGGGGAGTGCTGTCGGGAGACAAACGGCGGGCAAATAGCTGCACAAGTTTTATGCTAACTGTGACAGGGGGAGGGGCACTCTCAAAAAGGTTAGGAAAAGTATATTTGCTCGCAGGCATGTTAAAATCATAAGCGACAACAGAAAGGTGTTGTTAGACGAGTGCAATAACCGAAAAACGAAAACTGTCAGGGAACCCCGCCCGTCGGGGCCTCGACCGCCAAAGAGGGACCAAACTGAACTTACTAATTCGCAAGGGGGATGTTGAAATGAGAGGTAACTTCTACGCCACCGACGGAAGACTGGGAGTTGGGAAGAACTAAGGAAATGGTGAAATAGCCTGCCGAAGAAATCACCCTAAGACACCTTCCCAAGCGGTGGTTACGACAATGAAAGGGTACAGAAGGACCTCCAAAGCCCGCGAAAGTAAATGGGAGTACAAAAAAGAAGAACACCCAGGCCACCTGCGTATTGGAAGCACCGATGGGGTAAACTACACGCCGGGCCAACAGCGAGAAAAGGAAACAATCGGCTCTACGGCGGACCGGAGGGATAAGGGGACAAAGGTAAAGGTTAAGAGGTCTGGCTGCGCGAGAAAGGACTTCGGGACATAGCCACCCGGTTGGAAGACGGGTATACGGGAGTCCTGGGACACAAAAGAGATCACATTGAGGAACTAGGTGGCGAAAACCAGCCCCGAAGGGACTGAGACCACCATCGAAAAGGGTTCAGAGAAGGGGAGAGAAAAACAGAACCTGGGTAAGTGGAAGAGGAGGCAAAAGCCTAACCTTGATAGTTCTGTTCAGGAGGTGAAAAACGTCGGGGCGAGCATTAAATGAAAAAGCGGAAAGGTAAGGGCTATACGTCGCATTTTGTTACCCGTTCCAGGTGACCCACCAAAAGTCCAAACGTGAACGTTGCTCCTGGATCGGCCGACTGCTACACGGAAGGGCAAGAGGGCGTCTAGGTGGACGAAAAGAGAGCCGATCCCATCACCACGGCCGAAGGCAGTCGCAAAGGGGGGGAGACTCAAAACTCCGGCGGTGGAACGAAAACGGCGCCCAAAGGTCAAGGGACGCGCAGAAACCATGCAAGTAAAGCAAGATGAAAGGGTGGAAAACCATTGGAGAAAAAGAACCCAAAAGAACCGGATAAACGAGAACAAACGCTCACAGGGCCGAATGAGTACGACGACACCCCAACGAATGGAAAGACAGTGGACCCAGACCAGCGGTCTCGGAGGACAAAGGGAAAAGGGTGGTCTCAAAAAGGAAGCGCTGCACCACTGAGGGCCAGCAAAGTCGTCAAGAAACAAGGCTGGCATGCCGGAAAAACAAAAGCGTAAGGGATGAAAGAAATAAGGGCGGAGAGAGGGGGGAAAAGGACATCCTTGACCAATTGTAACCGCCCAACTCACGGCGACAAGCTCAAAAAAGGGCCTTCCCATCTGCAAAG
>Ga0179593_1680754_pt1 | contig 30954 bp, 48 predicted proteins | sample CZODoug2_1_08_16_FD_185931 | JGI IMG/M metagenome (GOLD analysis project Ga0179593, IMG submission 185931) | Vadose zone soil fungal communities from Angelo Coast Range Reserve, California, USA - CZODoug2_1_08_16fungal (PacBio error correction) | ecosystem: Environmental > Terrestrial > Soil >...
GGGAAACGGGGGGAATCCATTCGTGGACAATGCGAGCAAAAGGCCACTGCAACCTGGAGGCCAAGTACCTGTCAACTTCCTCGGGAAAAAACTCCCACAAGCCAGGGCTTCTGAAGAAACCATCATCCGCAATAAGGCACTCTCTGCACGCCACCAAAACCAGTGTAGAGAGGACTAGCCAGGATATACCTACTTCCAATAAAACAATAGTTCGTGTTCATCGTCTCCGATGAGAAAGATTGTCTGAGGAGAAATAATTGACCCGAAACAGCGGGGAGGGGGCGTACTTGACAGCATACGCTTCGTCAAGCTTCAATTACGACCGAACCTTCGCCAAAGAAACTATCGACGACGGATTTGGGAGGGAACAAAAGGCTGGGGGTCCGATGGTTATGAAAGGGTCTCCTCTTCATTATGGCGACTCCCGCGTCAACAAAGACACAGACGGGGTGCGCTTAACGCAACCAGGGAACCAGGGAAAGCAAATGAGCTAAAAGGATGCAAAGCCTCGTAAGGGCTGATGGTGCCAGTCAACGTGGAAAGAAAAAGGCGGTTTAAACTTCGGAAGGGCCGTAGACCGGGGGAATGGACCATAATTCAGTTCCCCCTGCACAAAAAACGATCCCGCGAACCCTGGGGATTGAAAATTCCAAATCCCCTTAGCGCGGCAAAGAGGCCAATTGAGTGAGAGGCCCAGGTCCCACATAACTGGATTCCATAAGAAGCGGAACGCGCGAAGAAAAGCAACTCCGGACCGAAGGAAAACGCTTTCAACCATGACCAAGCCCAAAGGCTCCGGGTGGAAAGGGAACTGGATAGTGGTGGCGTCGGGGAAAAAAAGGGAGTATGGACAGGTAAAAGGAAGATAACAGTTTTCAAAAAAAACAGCATTTCTAACCCGAAGAATTTCGCAGGATCCAGAGGCGTCAAGAAAAGGGCGCCCGGCAGAAGGGTACAGGACGAGTGCGACCGTCGGGCGGGAAAACGGGGTGTCAATGGTGGAGGGGAGGCTCAAAGTAGAACCTGCGGAACGAATGAAAAAAAAAAAAAAAGACGCTTTAGACCAAGCGAATCTATCTTCTTAGGGTTTGAGGAGAGAATCGAAAGAAAATTTGTTAGAAAAAGGGGTACCGGGCAGAAAGACCGCATGCGGATTTGGAAAAGAGTCACGGTATAAGCGCGCACAAGGCAGAAAAACGGTCCTGGGCCTCAAGATTAAGGAGGCTCTATGAGGAAAAAAAGGACTGTCTCTAAATCTCCAGCAAGTGGGGAGGCCTGCAACAACAAACCGCAGAAAAGACGTCACCCAAAAGCATCAACCGCCAAGCTCTATAACCGCTTCTGTGGGGGGACTCCGGGGAAGGAGGGAGCCAAGGAATGGGGGTCAACAGGGGGGCCAGGTGCCAGTACGCAGCCAACTCGCCGCGCATCGCCGCCAAAAAGCGTGAAAACCTTCGGAGAAAGAAACCACGCTGGAGAACCTCAGGAAATCAGCCGTTCAAACATAAGACTCGGGCTCCGAGACGTCTACGCTTCCCCAGCAGCCGGCTTAAAAGAATAACAATGGATCACGCCAGCCGAAAACGCATCAAAGCTACCGTCCGAAACATCTCAATACGAGACAAAATAAAGGCCCTCTCCAAGATCCAGCACCCTGAGAAGACGGCGCCCGAGAGGGGGCCGACTCCTCATCCGCAAATCACTGGTTACAATCGGAAGGCACCAATCGTTACTCGCACCATTGAAAAAGAAACTCGACTCCAAACAAGTCCAAAAAAAGGACAAAACAAAGAACAAAGAGTCGTCTGCGGAAAAAGAGTCTTCCCAACCTCAACGTGAATCTGCATCGTGGACCGGGGGGAAGTCTAGACCTGAAAGAGGGGGGGGCTATCATCTAAATCCAGGGGCGCGACATTTGAATATCAGTGCGAAGTCAGATCAAACATCAGCGACGTGGAGAAAAGGTCTTCATATCCGAGGGAAGGAAGGAAAGGTAATAGGAGGCTTTGCTCCTCAGGGACGTCCTCGAAGGCTGCAAAGGTTCAAATGGTGCTGGGAAGGTGCTTCAGGAGGAACCGGTGCAGAGAAACCCCACGTCCAGGGGAAAATTCCTGAACGCGCCGACTTCACCCTAGAAAGAACGATCCTATTTACGAAAATATTGTCCCAATAAAACGCAGTCCACGCAACCTGACTATCCCGCCGCTGGGCAACAATCGGCCCAACCAAAAAAACCAACCACCTCAGCATGTAAGGGAGGGGACGGCAGTACAGAAGCAGCTTTATCTAAAGAGGTGCGCCACCCTGATGCAGGATTGCACTGAGCACGATGCTACAGAAGAGCTAACCAAGAGAACGCCCTCCTGCACCAATTAAGAAGAAATGAGGATGCCCGACAACCGAGAGGGGGTGTGTGAATAGAGGGGCGCGACTCGCTCCTGGAAATCACATGTGCAAGGGAGGGGGAGCAACGTAAGATAAGTCTAATTACCATAAGGCCTTCCTAAACTCAGGAGTACCTCTTTTTAGTCCCTTCTTCTTAGAACCCAGCCCACTCAAGGCTCTCAATACAAAAAACGACAAGGGAGAGGTCCGACTCCCAGAGAAGGATCTCTAAGGAGATCTAACCGACGGAAATTTTTTCGAGAGCCCTCTTCCTTCAGACAGAAGGAGAGAGGAATTCGGGGGATGATCCTCAGACGAGACGAACCAGCCAACAGTGGGTTTCGGAGAAGATCAGCGGCACAGGCGGAAGAAAAAGGCAAAGATGCACACTACTATTCCTGTAGTTACGAAGATTAACTTGTGAGGTGTCCGCTAAAGCTCTCGTCGACACGAGTCAGCGCAAGCACCACAAAGAGGTTAATCCAGTGGGAACTTGCATTAATTCTCTCGGGGAAGGAGTTACCTAGGAGAAAGTATATCCGTCCTATTGGGGAGAGAAGTCCCCGTTCAAAACTTCCTAATAAGATAGAACGTACCTTCAAAACTCTCACCGTCTAGAAGCATTTCTGCATCAAATCTTTGGAGGTTATCCAAAATTAGTTCCTCTACTGGTGGGGTTTCCAAAACAAGGGCTCCAACGATTAGAGTCAAACATCACCGAGCGTTTCAAGGCATCATGAAGCGCCGGGGCGAGTGTCAGAGGACTAATTATGAAAGCGTAAGAATTGAAATGCGATCGTCCAGTCTACCGAGGTCGCGCCGAAGCCACCGACCTCTCCCTCAAGGGAGGAGACGTGCTTGGAGGTGCTCGGCGAAAGGCGCCGCCGCGACGTTTCAAAAAGTACGAGCTCTTTGAACAAAAAAGGGGAAAACGTGATTAAAAAAAGCCTATTCAGAGAAGCCCACTTCGAATAGGGGCTATCCTTTGGGGTAACCTCTAGAAAAATCAGAAAAAGGTGGAAGATTATCGCTAGAAAAGAAACCGGAGATCCCTCTCAATCTTCAATTCCGGGTCAAAAGTAGACGGGAGAAGGCTAAGGGCGATGGAATTCAAAAGGACCATAGGTTCTCGATCGGAAGACTTCTTCATCCATAGTACGTACTGGGGGGGGGGGGGGTGGGGGGTGTGGTGGGGGGGGGTTGGGGTTTGACGGACTGAAGACCCATATTACCTCAGGGGAGTTAGCTCCCCATCACAATGAGAGTAAAAGCCAGTCAAGTAAAGGTAATGATCTTCTGGGGCGGACGTGTCTGAAAAAATCTGACATCATAAATGTGGGATCAAAGGAGCCTATGCCTAGAGGGAAGACCTTCTTTGGTTCACCCACATCGAGGACAACTTTATAACGAAGAATACTACGGGAGAAATAAGAGACCAGTATTAACGAACGACATGCCCTAGCACTAAACATCTTTAAACTTTATGCCTGAGTATTTACTTATATGCCCTCGCCGAGCAAACATTTCACTATGGGGGAAGTGTCGTCGTCCCGGAAGAGAAAAGTCGGAGACCAACGTGCCGGTGAGAAAAGATCCCGAGGCAATTCGGACAGCGCCGGGAACGGGACGGGGGCTAAGTCTCGGAAGGGAAATGCGTTTCAAGAGAAAGGAAAGATGGGGACCTTAGACAGTTTTGACCACGTGCGGAAGTGTCCTATCCATAAGAGAGCGCTTGAGTAAAAGACGCGAACTCAGCGGAGAGGAAAAAAACAACAACACGTAGGGAAGGGGAGAGAGATAATGAGGGAGGGCTGCGAGGAAACTAAAGAACGAAAGAATCTGGCGACATCGTGTGAAAAAGTCACACAATTATCACCTAGAGAGTCCATGAAACTCAAGGAACACGTCGTTCGCATTACAGACTGCGGCCAAAGAAGAAAATGCGCTGGAGTTACATCTGGGGCGCGTGGGGTGGAAAACCTGCACTTGATGTGCTAGCAGAGATGACCTACCTACGACACTGACACCACTGAAGGATTAAAGATCGGAGAGGGATGCGAACAAAGAAAAGAGATGGGAATGTCATAGTTGCAGAGGCTTTTCTTTACTTGAAAGAGACTGCATCGAGAAGTCTTCGTGGGGAGGCCAGGAACTCCCGGGTCAAATAGTTGGGGATCAGAGTTCTTCAAAAAATGATATCGGGGAAAAATCGGCTACGAGAGCCGAAAAAAACAGGGAACTTATAGAATCAAAGAAGAACATCCTGCAGGAAAAGTCTCCTGTAGGGGGGCTCTCATGTCAAGGTGATGGGGATACAGGGATCTGTCAAGGTGGGTTCAGAAAAGTCATGAACAGAAGTGAACGGGGGACGTGGGAAAAGGGGGGATCGTCTGAAAAAAAAATTTGTTCTCGTTCAAGGAAGGACGAGCTGCGGGCGAGAGAAGACACAGGGAGCCGAGGTATTGACGATTAAAAAAATCGGTGTAGCTAGCCTTCCAATCCGGTGCAGCGTGGAGAACACTAAGAACTCATCTAAACGGGGGGCGAAAGAGAGAACAGCACTTTTGAGGGAAGATTCGGAATAGGTGACAGACGGCTCCGCAGCCATTTAGGACCCGCCTTAAAACGAAGGCGGCACGGTGAGGGAGCGTGCGTTGAACGCGCCAGCAGCGGTCGCAGGAAGCATTAAAACGAAGGGGTGCTTACTGAGAATCCTTCTGAATCTGACACGAGAGCACGCCAGTTTTCGCTTTACCCGTGACGCCGAAAGGATTACCCGGAATCTAGTGGCTCACTAAGGGGGGCACCGTAGGAACGGCATTAATGGATAACCTCGAGAAGCTAATCGAAGAGTCTGCGTTCTCGGGGGTCGGGCAAAATATATGCGAGGGAGGGGGGGTAAAAAAAAATCGGCGGGGTGATACACATGGAGTCACGAAAGAGAAGGGAGACGAGGCACGTCGATAGGGGATGAGGCCTCAGGGGGGGGGGTCGGGGGGGGCAAATTCCGCGAAGCGCAGCGGTCGGAACTCAAAGGACCTGCGGCCGCCTACGGAACGCTTGACGGGGGGGGAGGATCGCAGAGGGCATGTCCGCGGGGGCGAACAGCACTTCTGGTCGGGGGTCTCATCGGAGGGGGGGGACTCGCCGCAAGGTCCGTCTGCAACATGGGAAAGGGACTCACCACGCCAAATCGCCAGGGCGGTTCGATCTCGCGCGCTCCTGAAGAGGCCCGCGTCGGGGGAGGGGTTGTGGGGGATTTAAGACGGCGATTGGGGGGGGGTGGACAGACCAATCAAAAGAGGTCTTCGGAGTTCTTCCGTTAAGGGGGGGGGGGTCATCGAAAGAATACTTCGGAAGTGGTTGGGAATCCGGAAGGCAGTGAAGCCAACTTAACGGATGGGGCGCAAAACCTCCACAATCGTAGAAAATTCTTGCCTCGAAAGGGAGTCAGGGAAAAGTACCGTTGCAGTCTTAGATGGGGTTTATCATCTCGGTCGCACTCTGGGGATGAATCGACCCAATAATGGTGTGCGGAATAGGGAAAGCGGAAGCTTTGACGGAGGCCCCTCTGATACTGCTGAGGTGGGCTGCTGGGGGGGGGGGGGGGATATTGTTTTCAATCAGGAGGGAAGGGGTTGAAGCTTAAAAAAAGAAAAGAAGGGTTAAAAGGAATTGGAATATTTAAAGTAGGATCTGGTATTTGGGTACCATCGCTGGGGAGACGGAAATTTTCACTTGGTTGGGGTGGGGAGGCAACACGGTTCCCAGTGCACCCTCTCCATAAGCGGGGAAAAGGGGCCGCGAACTATTTACCTGGTTGGCGCCCAAGGAAAAACCGACCCGTGAATGCGGGAACGGGCCGCGAAGCCGCCCTTTTAAGGCACGGTCGCAGGGCATCTGGGTATTTCGAAAGAGGTGAAAACGTAGAAACGGGGTTCGGCTAGCCTTGACTGTCCGAAGGATGGAGAAAAAAACAGTTTCAGATGTTGAGGCCTTTGGGGGAAAAGACGAACTAGACTGACGTCTACGGGCAAAAACGATGCCGTAATTTGTCCGTGCTGGGTGGATGAGTCGATTGGGGAGTTGCGAATCTCCGAGGGGGGGCAGGAAAGGGAGGAGCCAGGGCGGTAAAAAATAGAAGCGGTGGCGCTCGGAGTGGTTTTGAGATGATCATTGGAGAAATCCAGGCCGATTCTTTATCAGGGGTGGACTGTTAGTTGCAAGGTCGCTGGAAGCTTGTTCTACGGGCGGCGAGGAGGGGAGGCTCTAAAGATCCCGATCGTGAGGTTTGTCTCGTGAAGGTGCTGAGCAGCGTTGGATTCGGCGACGGTTTGGGAAGGGGCTGTGTGTTGCGAGGAGTTCTTCAAAAAAGGGGGCTGGCGTCAGAGCCGGAGACTATGACGAATTCGGGCCGACTTTCACGATGGAGGTTTCAGAAGCGGTTAAGGAAGCGCTTTGATATCTGGTTACGCGTAGAGGGTGGGGGTGTTTCATGCTAAAGAGAAAAAAAGGCATGGAAAGATTGGAGAACTTTCGTCGAAAGAAGAGAAGCCGTAGCTGAGCAAAGAATTGGTTGGGGCCTTAGGACTAGGTGCAACAAGTCGGAAGGATTCGCTAGGAAAGTGGGTTCTAAAAGGCGCGGAGGGGGACTCAAACCCTTATGACACGGCTACAGTAAAAAATTATTGTTGCGCAAAAGTCCGTTACCAAAACCCATTGCCAGCGCACTTTCGGAGGGGGGCACAAGACTCTTCGCAACACAGATGGATGCAGGACCTTGTGGGCCGAAAAGACTGCTAAATTCGCAACTAGTGCCCGTGACCACAGAAATGCGTGGCTGGTAAACTGTAGAAAGAAGGGGGCTGTCAAACACATCAACTATTTCGGACAAGGTGATCCCAGGAAAGGGCAGGGAAGGACGGATGGGGGGAAGCTGGGGGTTGATTGATTGGAGGAAGTTCGGTAGAGCTCCTAGATGGATGAAGATGCTGTTGTAAGTGTCGAGTTGGGACTGCCAACATTGAAATGGCAGCGCCCTAGGGGGATTGGGACTAGGGCTCAAAAGTTTGGAGGGGGTGGTTAAAGAAAGGATAATTCGTAATCCATTCCACCGGACCGCGCCGAAGATAAACCGAGGTGGATGGACCAGGGGGGCAAATCGAAGACTCGGGATTGTGAACTCTTAGTGCGTACATCTGCCGCGGGTCCTCCCTGTGCAGGGGGGGGGGGGGTTGATGAGGAATCGAGGGTTAGTCTGGGGAGGGCTCTGTAAAGGGAGGAACCCTGTTGAGTCACTACAACCCTAGTCCCAGCCGTTGTTCAACAGCCCAAAGAAGCAAGGGGAGAGGGATCGGGGTAATTTTATTAGGGAGATGGTTAGTAACAAGGGAATAAGAAAAAAAAGTCACGTCAACTAAGTATATGCTGGAAGGTAGGTGACATCCAAAGAAGTTTAGCCTCAGAGGCTATTAACACCTAAATGGAGGGATTGGAGTAAAGGGGAAAGGAAAATATTAATAAGTCGCAGGTGGGTCTGGAGTCTATAGAATTTCCGGGACTGGGGAGAAAGACGCTGAGAGGTACGAGGTTGACCTGGGGGGAGAAAGGAGATTTGGAAGTGATGTCAATAAAGCATTTTTTTGGGTAGAATTGTAGAACCAAAAGTTCTCTCTCAACAAAGAGAAAAAATGAGAAGAGTAAGGGGGACTGAAAAGAGGGCTAAGGAAGACGGGTATATGAATACGTTCATAAAAATTGAGCACCTCTTACCGCAAGAAAGGGCCAACGAAAAAATTCTTCTTCAAAACTCAAATACTTCAGTAGGCGCTCATGCAATCCATTGCAGAAAAAAAATGGGTGGATCGGCTGAACTCTATAACAGGCGCCTATACCTACTAAAACAATGGCGGGTTCAGAGACAAGGATAAAATGGTGACTGGGGGGGGGGGGAAATAAAAAAAGTCTTTCGTTTAGGGTTGGGGCAAACATCTTCAAGGAAAATACAAGTTCGACCAGAATATCGAAACGATCGGGGGGGGGGTAGGAGGCAAATCTGTATGGGGTGTAGTGGCGTAAGAGGGTATCATTTCAAATGAGTATGAAAAAATTCAAAATGGAAGACAAGAGGCCTGCGCTGAGGGAGCAACCCTGTGAGGGAAGACATGCACGGGAAGGTAAAAATAAATAAGCCTCTTAAAGAACTCTTTGGTTACATAAGAAGAAATGCTTGGTCAGTGAAAAGTTCTAGGGGAAGAGTGGGGGGGTATTCCTAAGGAAAGACAGCACCGTAGCAAGACAGTTGATGAACCAAGGGAGGGAAAAAGGTATCTGCCAGGGCAATGTTTTTGGAGTAAGAGGCAAGGCCAAAAGACTTTGCAGCGGCCGAAAAACGTAACGTGTTTTCAGGGAAAGGCAAAAAGTATTAAACCGATTTCAAAAAAGTCAATTCGTGGCACAAAGTCCTCAGGAGGGAGAATAATAAGGAGGGGTGGCGTCTGAAAATTCTTTACCGGGTCCATAAAAAACGTACAGGTTTCAAACCTCAGTTCTAACACCTGCGAATTTTAAGGAGTCACGGAGGTCAAAAAGGAAAATTAAAAGAAAAGGAGAAATCTTATAGGGATTCTATTGAAAAATGAGATAATCCACAAACACCCCAAAAGTGGTTTGAGAAGAGGGGGGGTGGGGGGATTGGCTCCAGGGAGAGAATTAAGAAAAATTACTTACAGAAAAGTTAGGATCGCGGCACTTGAAAGTGCTAGGGAAACTCACTCTTAGGAAACAAATTTGGGGACGATCTGAAAGGGAGCGTGATTTAATCCCCAGCGCGAAAAGACCAAGGGGGACACGGTAATGCTAAGGGGGAGTCTCGAATCAGGGAAAGGAAAAGGTGAATTTCTACTTCAATTAAAGGAACGTCTCCTTATGTAGTTTCGAAACAAAAAAGAAAAACGAAAACTATCAGGAAAAAAAGAGAGAGTCTAAAATGTGGGAAAAGCCAAGAAGTAGCCAAGTACTTCATAAATAGCGCCTGACAAGATGGCGCAAAGGAACGTCTCAACACATAGACAGAAAAGCTTAAAAACTTCGGACCAACTCTGTCTCCTAGAAAACTAACGGCAATACACGGACAAAAAATACACTGAAAAACGGATCCTGAGGAAAAGCTCGTCTCAAAGACGCGACTCCGAGGACAGAAACTGCCAAGAGAACTTAAAGAACAAAAGAGAAAGAGGACTTAAAAATTGCAGATAAAATTATAAAAAAAAGAGAGAAAAAATAAGCTCAGAAACAACTAATAACTATACACTGGGAATCACTAAAAGTTAAGATTCTCACCATGGGGGAACAGCAATCAACATACCGAAAAAAATGAAAACTTTTAAAAAATGTTCCCCGGCCCCAAAAAAGTTCTTCGATAGAGGGCGTGCCAAATTAAAGAATAAGGAAACGAGTGGAAAAGAGCGGTCAAAATTAAGGGGCCGTGAGAGAAAAAGTCTCTTACATGACAAGAAAGAACTATCCTATCGGGACCAATAGAGGAGATATGCGGAAGCCGTTTAAAACGAAGTAAAGGGGTGGAGTTCAAATGACATCAGAGGGCGTCAACTAATTAAGGGGAAAGGAATGCCGGTGGGTGATGGTCTAGGGGGGGGAGATTACGACCTCTTTTCAATCACCCAGGGTGATTAAAGAAACTAAGATAAAGGACTTAACCCTAAAAACTATTGACGTCCCGGGGTGACAAGAAAAAGATACCTAAAAAAATCAAGAGGAAGAACTCTCAAAAAAGTCAAAAGATGATTGCTCAGAAAAACAAACAGAGCAAACAACAGTAAAATTAGACAACTCAAAGAGATCTCAGCCGTGTAGAAATCTGCAAAAAAAACAAAACCGCGGGCTATTGTCACTGGAAATGTAGAAATAGAATAAAATCTAAAGAATAAGGAAGAACTGGTTATGAAGATAAAGGACGCGTCCGGACAAGTTTGGAAGATCTCGCTACCAATCGAAGGATTTCATTTAGGAGAGACAGTTTCCGGAAGGAACAACTATATGGCTGCGATGAGGATCTGCCGAAAAAAGGGAAGGAAGATAGGTTGTCTTCCAGAACGGATTAACAAACACTAGACTTAAAAGAAAGGGGAACCAATCCAACCGAGATTACATTATCAGAGAGGAGAATCCGGAAAAATTCAATCAAACTGGGGTTGCTTCCAAATGAAGAGCTCAAGGAAAATATTCGGGTAAAAGGACGGGTGAGAGAACCAAGGGAAAACGAAAGTGGGGAGGGAAACCGATCAGCTTCCAATCGGTGAGAATCCGAAAGATGAAACCGAGAGAAGGATAGGGCGAAAAAGAGATCAGGGGAGGAATTGTTGCAACTAAAGGAAAGATCGCGGCATGATCAAAGCGCCCTAACCCAAAATAAAAATCCTATCAGTGCATACGTAAAAAATCGCGGGTCGGACGAAGAGACACTAAAAACATCCGATTTAGAGAAAGCTTCCTCAGGAGGACATCTGGAAAAAAATTCACCCTCTAAAAGAAGAAATACGGAGGCGGTAAAATGAATGACTTCTAAATGTGACAGCAGATCGGTCGAAAGAAAAAGGAGGGAAGGGAAAAGATAGTCCAAGTCCATAACGGAGGCAGGTCAGAGTGTAAAGGAAGGGGAGGCTATAAGGCGGAGAAATCCAGCAAGGGGAAAAACGAAGGTTAGTAGGATAGGAACAGCCAGATACCTCGACTTCGGAGGACCGGAGAAGGGGCGTCTCGGCGACAAAAGAATGGAGAAGTTTAAAAGATTAAGTAATCTCTAAACCAACTGAAGGGAGGACATCCGATGCATAATCAGAGGAAGGGATGAAGATCTAAATGGGTTGTAACCAGGGAAAAAAGCAAAAGGCGCTTCAACTATCACGATATAAAAAAAGCTCATAGTCAGCGTCGGGGACCTTCTACGTCAAAAATAGAAAGTCGGAAGGAATTCAAAGCGAAAGAAGGTTAGAGAATCAGGGGAAGAACAGGAAAGAGAAAGCACGCGGTCGCACATGAAGTAAGTGACACCAATTACAACCATCTGTCAGAATCCTATAAAGGAAACAATCGAGATCGCGAGGGAGACTAGAGCGAACGTTAAGCTCACAGCAAGGTGATGTCGAAGAACGGAAGGGAAAGATGGGAGAACTTATGGGAAAGTTAAAAAAAGCTGTACTATGAAGCGTAAATCCGAAAGTGAAGATGTCTAAAGATGAAAAAAAAATCGCGAAAGGACTTTAATAATAAGATGTAGAACCAAAAAGGTACATCCTTAACGATGGTGGCTAAGTGGCGGGTAAGGATCGAAAAAGCGTGGTTCTGGAAACAAAGTCCGGGGAATATCTCGAGAAGAAGCAATGAGTCAAGAGAGCGCCGTCTGCAAAAGTATTTGTCGAAGTGGGAAATGGTTTTGAAGAGAAACGAGAAGGGGGGGGAGGAGCACAGGGTGGGACCTTGAGATAAAAATAAAAAGCCGCGTCGAGTTCAGGAGGACAGATCACCAAAGAAGCTCTCAAAAACCCAGGGTGAAGAGAAATCGAGTAAGGCTAAAATAATGCTGAAAGAAGGGAAATCAGGGTTATCTGACGTGACCGAAAGGGAATATCTTCTAGGGGGGAGAAAGGGACACTGAGAGGGCAATTACTTTAGAAAAGAAAGAAAAGAGGTAAGAGGAATAGATCTCGATGTAAGAAAAGGCAAGGAGAGAAAGAAAAGCCCGGGGGGGAGATTATCCTAAGTACAACTTCTCCACCGGGGGAAGATGTCCAAAGGTAAAAAGTCGTTCTCTTAAGCTCGCTAAGTAAACCAGAGGTGCGGGACAAGGGGATTGTCGGGGAAGTTTAAGCCTGAGGGAAAGACAAAAGAAAACTCTTGGGGTCGGCAAGGACCTGAATCACCTTTGGAAAGATGGTTTTTCAAACGGAGTCTTCAGCGTATGAGGAGCTCAGAAGTTCCTAGGGGGAGGAAAGAACAAGTACGCACTATCCAAGATATTAAAAAAGAGAGGCTAGTCGCCTGAGGGGGGATATGATGTCGGGGGGGGAGTACCAGAGAGAGGGAATCTTTTTGGGAAGGCATGTTCAGAAGAGGGTGAGGGCTTACGCGTTCGAAAAACTTGTAAGGGCTAGAAAGGACGAAATTCTGTCGTAGCGGAGACTTTCGAAAAAGAGTTCAAGAGGAAAAAAAAAGCGGGGGAAGGGGTGAAAAAACTATCAGGGGGGAAGGGAGAAGGGTTCTGAAAAGAATAAAACTTAAGCCAGAATTGAGCTGAATAGGCTTCCGATAAATCAATTGAAAGAAGGAGGAAGATGGGGACTTGGGGCAAGACTAGGGTTCCTAAGAGACTCCTCCGGACTCCAGGAAAGTGGAGGCACTCGAACATATTTCAAAAAGGGTACTCATAAGAATGGGGATTCCTAAAGGGATCCTTTGCGGGAGAAGACTCGCAGTTTTTCCTGACATAGGTAGAAATGCGCATCGTTTGCGGAGGTGGTCTGGAGGACGTGCCTGGTAATTCAGGGGGGGGTTAAAAGGACCACTCAAGGAATGTCTTACTATAGAAGGGTGGAAGAATGTTCTTCAAGGATACTTAAAGAGGAGTCAAGGCTGTTTTAAGAATAAGCGCGTGGAAAATAGAAAGGAGATCGCGTAGGGATGAATTCAGTAGAGGGTCATGAATTGGGGGGAGCTTCATGTAAAGGAAAACTGCGATCGTAAGGAGCGGATCTTACAAGAAAAGGGCCGTTAGTACCGGATAAGGAAAAGAGGATCGGAGGGGGCTAGAGAATTCGAGGAAAAAACAATCGAAAGGGAAAAACCACTCAGGGGGTGTAGGGTGCTTTTGAAGATAAGATAGGACTTCGCTCAGGAAATAAGAAGGAGCGAAAAACAAGGTCGTGGGGGAAGGTTCTATCTGAAAGCAGTAAGCTTCTGTAGGGGGGGGAAAAGTTTAAAGGTGTGAGGTGATTTTGCTCGAAGAGGTTGGGACTTGGGGAAAAAGGGGAAGGAAGCACAAAGAGTCTGTCGTTAAAAAGACTTTTAAGGAAGAGACGAGGGTTCAATAGAGGGGAAAGGACGAGAAAGCGAGCCGCGGTGAAAACTATCTAGAAAAAAGCGCAGGGGAATCGGGTGGGGGGGGGGGGGGGGGGGGGGGGGGGGGGGGTCGGAAAGGTTTCGTCGTCAAAATAGAAGGCTTTAGGCTGAGGAAAAAGGTGCAGGGGGAGTCACTTCTGGAGAAGAGATAACCTAAATGGAAAAAGATGGACGATCACGCGGAATCGGATGGCCTCGGACAAAGGCTCTAATGTCTATAGTTGGGGGAGGAGATGGGTGTGGTAGGGGGTGAAAATCGGTAGAGGGGGAGGAGGGGAGAACGTTGACTGTGGGGGGGATTGTATGGTTGAAAGTTTAAGGAGGGGTCGTAAAGGCCATTCCGTGGAGGACGTATTTTCAGAAAGTGAAGGGTTAGGTGAGTTGAAACAAAAAAAAAAAAAAGCATCAAGACAAAAAAAGAATGCTTCTGGGCCGCAGTATAAGGACGCCGATAAGAAAAGAAAACTTAAAGAAAAAGAGGAATCAAGGAAAAGTCTGAGGAGAGGAAGACCTTGTAACTCTATGAGGGACTGATGGGCTAGTGCATGGAGAAAGGGGAAGACAGAAACGGTGAGGGAGGGATGAGAGTGAATTTTCGGAAACAGGGGAGGCCAAGTAGTCCATGAAGAAAATTGGGAACGACTATAAAAAAGCGAAGACGACTAGGGAGAGAAGACGAGGAGTTAAGGAAAAGGGCGTTTTCCTCAGATGAATCAATGGTTGGCAAAAGGGAAAGGGGGGGCCTGTGGGGGGTCGGATTTCTAGGGGGGGGTTTAGGCTGCGCGGTATCGAGGTGTTCGGTTGGGTGAGAGGGAACATTATTGGAAGTAGTCTTGGATCGAAAGAGGCCGGAGCTTGGGGTTCGGCTGGCGAAAGGGAGGAGGAGGAGTTGACCACTCTTGGGAAAAAAGCTAAGAAAAAAGAGGAAGGGGAGGTTGAGGAGGTGCCGGACGAAAAAACGGTTGGGGGAGGAAGAGTTTTTCAAAAAAGGAAGGTGGGGGGCTGAGGGGGGGAGGAGAGGTCTATTTCGGGCAGAGCTGGGAAGACTAAAGAGTGACTATGGAAAGGGAGTGGCGACGACTTTTAAGGGAGGAAATTTCAGAAGGCTGAGGCGGTTCTTTTATGCTCAGGGGGGGAAGTCGTTTCAGGGGAGGGGGGTTTTGGAAGAATGACCGGAAAGGATAAGTAAAAGTTGTCGAGAAATAAAGAAGTAATGGGATAAAAAAAAAGACGGACCGAAAAGTGGGGGTTTGCACGGAAAGTAGAACTGAGCGGTTAAAACAAAGAAAGGAGGTCGTACCCATTTTTCTCAGGGGGTCGGAGGCCGAAAAAAACAACAGGGGATGGACGGGGATAAAGGAGAAGTATGGAAAAAAGATTGACGATAAGAGACGCAAAAACCCAAAGTGACACTGTCGATAAACCACGTATCAACCGATGCACGAGTTGAGAAGAATATTAATCCTGGGGTTAGCCCTTATCCTGGGATGTTTAAGAAAAAAAATGATGACAGAAATTCGGGAGGGGACGGTAAGAGGCAAGGGTGGAGTGCAAAGGGAAACCAAGGTGACGGATTTCCCCTTTGTAAAGGAAGAAGGTTGGGAAAAGGCGGGAGGGGGTGAAGGTGAAGTCGTTCTAGGGGGGAAAAAAACAAAGAGGTAGGGAGCTTCCTCGGAGGGGGTCGGGGGGGAAAAGTCTGTGAAAAAGGGGAAGGAGGGAGCAAAAATGTTCCGATGGCACGGGGAAGGTGGGGAAGTTGGGAAAGGGGTCGCGTGATAAGGGGGGAACTGGAGAATATTATAATTAGGATATACCAAGCAAGAGAAACATATACTACGAGGAAATTCGATAAAAAACGCCTTCCAGGAGGTAAAGGCCCGTGAAGCGGATGTTAACGGAGTCACGTCACAGGGGAAGAGGTTCAAGGGGGCAGAAGTTATCAAGGGAACGGGGAGGGGTACCAGTCGTTGACGTCGGGTCACATCAGAAAAGAAAAGGGGGAATCAAACGAAAACATCAAAACCAACCGTTTAAAGCCAAATCCTAGAGGACGATATGTAGCATCGGGGGGAGTTCTTAATTGAAAGGGTGAGAGAAAAGAAACGTTTCAAGGGGAATTAACAAAATGTCTATGTCTGGGGGGGAAAGTAGGAGAAAAAGAAGAATCTTCTAGCAAAAAAATTTTAGAAAAGTTGGAGTAGGTATCGGAGGAGGGAGGGGGAAAAAAAGGGGACTTGGTGGGAGGGAAAGCTGAATATAAGAAGGGGTTGAAGGAGCCGCGGAGAAAGGCCGATTAAAGGGGGAAACGGAAAGGGGCGGGGTTCAGGAAAGTCAATATACCCACGAGTGGGAAGGGGGGTCTCTCGGGAGAAGATAGAAGAACAAAAAAGGGGGGGGAACCTAAAAGGTGGGGACTCCATTCTTGAAAAGAAAGGGGAAAGAACGGTCAGGGGGGAAAATAAAAAAGAAAAAAGGTCAGGAAAAATTGGAAAAGAGTACCTTACAAAAGCGAAACAACGAAAAAGGAGGAGTCCCTACTCAGAAGAGATAGTGAACCTCTTAAAAAATGAAAGTTATGGGATTTAAGGAAGGCCGCCTATAAAAAAGACGTTCTAGAGGGGGGCAATAGGTCTCAGGAAATATTGGGTCTGCTTTGTAGACTACGGAACAAAGAGAGGAACATCTTGAGAGGTGTGACAGACGCCAATAAAATAGGGGGAGTGAATAAACATTCAATGATAAATATCCGACGCTCGAGATGGGGGGTCAGGGTGAAAAACGGCTGTTCGGGATGTGTATGGGGTAAAAGAAGGTCTCAACTGAGGAAGACTCAATCGCAAAATTTGAAAATAAAAGAGCTTAAATTAGGAAAACCCTGAAAAGGGAAAGTACCGTCACAAAAAACTCAGGAAGACGGCATCGAGAAGCGGAAAGAGCTATTTGTGAGACTTTAAAATTGAGAACTGATTGAAAGAGGAGTCGCGTCCGGGGAAGGTTAAGGGAATATGCGTGGTAGGAAAAGTCTCCTATTAAGACGATCCAGATAAAGGGAAGGGGGGTCACAAAGACTCAGGGCTCAGGGGGGGAAGTTTAAAAAAAGAATAAGGACCCCTAAAAAAAAAAAACTGGAGACCTACGAAGCGTGACGGAGGAAAAGAAAGTGGGAACTAAAAAAAACAGACGTTCTTCAAGGGGAAAAGAAGCCTTGAAAAAAACAAAGAGACAGGGGCAGTGGAACTACGGAATATGGGAGAACTAAAAGTTAGGGAAACAAAAACTCGTCCCCTGGAAGGGCCCTCATTTTCTTAAGCAGAAGGGTCTCAGAAAACTCCATTAAAAAAAGTAAGCCCGAAAAAAAAATTTAAAAGAAAGACATCTACGAGGGAGGAGAATGCACCAGTGTTAAGGGGGGTGGGGGAGGGATCCGCATAGAAGAAGAGGGAAAGAAATTAGGACGGTAAGAAAGGACTAATCTTGAAAAGGGGTTTTGGGGATCTCAAGGAAATCCGCGCGAAAGGGGGTCCCGAAGCATCAAAACAAAGGTTGCCAGAGTACAAGCGAAAAAACCAATTGGCCCCGGTCGGGGGCTGGTGAGGGGTTGTACGGGGGAAGAGGGGAAAAAAACCGAAGGGGGAGGTGCCAGCGGTTGGGGGGGTAAAAGAAAAGGGAGGAAGTGAGAGAGGAAGGAAACACAACAAAAAACTACGAAGAGTCCTAAAAGAAAAAGAGCAGAATTTCCGCTTCTGAATGGAGTAAGTGAAAAATTCTTCAAAAGGCAAAGGGAACTCTTAGAGAAGGGGAGTTAGAAAGCCATCCGAAAAAAACATCGAAAGAAAAAGGGGAAGAGGAAAAACCGAGAGATAAAAAAAGAGGCGTAAGAAGGGAAAGGAAGCTCCTGGAACGCCTTTAGAAATCTAATCGCTCCCAAGAAAAGAGGACGAATAAAAAGAGTCTCCGACCAAAAAAAATCAAAAAAAATCTCGCGGAGACATAAAACAGCAAAATAAAGGGAGCAGAAAAGGGAAATCTCATCCAGCAAACTAAAAAAAATGTCTACGGAAAACTCTATCCTCCGAATCAGGTTAAAAGAAAATAGTTACTAGAGGAGGATCAAAAAGGAAATCCAGAGGGAAAAAATTTTACTATGAGGGAAAGGACTCAGAAGGAGGATCGCATCTTCGGGAGAGGAAGAAAACTTTAATAAAGAGTTTATGCCTCCGACGGAAAAAGTTCTATAAACAAGCGAACTTTCAGGGAGGGGATCAATTTTAACAGGAGAATAATAACAGAGGATATCATAGGAAGGAGAAGGAGTGAGAGAAGGAAGCTTGACGAAGGAGTGGAATGACTGGAAACTGTCTAAGAGAGTGGGGATGGTTAATCAAAAAGGTTGGGGGAGGGAGAGGGTGTCTGAAGGGAAGGAAAAGTCTAAGAAAAGGGAATTCAAAAAAAAAAAAAAGCCAAGGCAATCATATTGAAATTCCTGAGGAGAAAAGAGGAAGTGGACTTAAAGAACAGCTTCAACAAGGAGCCTTGAAAAAATGTCCCAAGAAAATCTATAGAATAAGGAAAGCAGAGAGGAAGAAAAAAAAAACCGAAAAAAAAACGAATGATGTTGCCCAAACAGACATTGCCAAAAGGGAAGTGGTCGCTGTCCTTAAAAACGGTATTCATCGGAGGTAAAAAGCTTCACTGGAATACCTGGTTGGGGGGAGCCCAAGTCTACGATCAGATAAGAGAGGTGAAAAAAATCGCATCCGGAGGGAGGGGGAATCACCTTTATTAGGAAAAAATGAAAGTGGTGAATAAGGGAAGACTACGACTTCGACTTAAGTTTGAGGAAGAAGAAGTCTGGTCCTAAATTAGTGAGGGAGGTTAAAAAGAGAATATTCAGATGACCAGCCAAAGGAAAGTGGGAAGGCGTAAAAAGAAGGGAATATTCCCGGTCTGTAGGGGAAAAAAAAAAACATAAGAACACTCATTCTACGAGAGCTGTAAAATTAATACTTAAAGGGAAAGAGAATTCGACAGTTTCCTGGGAGGTATGTTGCATTAAAGCCGGAAGAGATTAGTAAAAAAAAAGGTGTTTTTTCTGTGGAGTGTCAGTAAGAGCTGCCACCGATAGAAGTAATGTTTTACTCGGAGGTCTATAAAGAAACTTACGGACTTTCGAAAAAAAAAAAGACGTCACAAACGATGGAGGGGTTTGGGCTTCCTCCGAAAAAGAGAAACTGTAGGGATATAAATAAAGCGAAAACTATTTCCAGAAGAAAAACTTTTCTGGATGGGATATTGAGTCGCAGATACGTTAGACTGAAGTATAGAGAGATAATTCCCCGAGAAGAGGAACAAAGATTTCATGCAGGGAGAGGATTTCGGAGGGAGAATAAATGGAAAATTGGGTAAAAGAAAAGCTTTAAAGATAAAAGAAAAAGTCTCGGAAGAGCAACAAGCTCAAAGTAAGGGGGGATTAGAGACTGACCTTGAGGAGTTCTAGCATCGAGAAGAAAATCTCTAGGGGGAGGGCGGTTAGAACTCCTGATGCAGGGACTCGGGGGGAAGGAAAGGTTAGGGAATTATATATCTGAGGATATACGAGTTTCGGGTGAGGAAAAGAAGTAACTCGCACGCGCTATAGGATTCAAAGAACGGAAGGGGAGGGTAGCGAAGAACCTGCTGCGTAGGAGAGACTGAAAAAGAGGTAACGCTATGCTAGACTTCAGTGAAGCCAGAGAAGATCGCGAGGATTTCGAGAGTAAGTATTGGCGAATGGGATTGGGTGCGACAAGAGACCGGGCCTGGCGAGGGGAAAAATCTGAGGAAGAGATACGCTGGAAAGGATCACAAGGCCGGATGGCACCAGGGGGGATCAAGGATTCTGGGAGACTCTGTCTGGAAGAAAACGGAGCTTTTGCAGGCAATTATGTAGAAATCTCCTCGGTCAATAAGGAGGGATGGCTGACAGAGGTGAAAAGAAAGAAAACTTGAAAGGGGGAGGGCGGAGGGAAAAGGATTAAAAGGAAGAGGGATCGAACTCTTCTCAGTCACAAAAAGGAGGGTCTGCACCATGAACGGAGTGGAAAAAAAGAAAGAAATTGAAAAAAACCCGCTAAATTACTGAAAAAAAAATACCGCAAGCAAAAAGAGAGAAAGGAAGGTCAGACTGGAAAGGGGGGAGGGGAAAAAAAGCTTTCAGGAAATGGACAGTTAGGGGACTCTAAAGGGGGAAGTTTGGGAGGAGAGAATTATAAGATTGACTAAGGAGGGGAAGACCCAGGAGGGGTGAATTTACAAACTGAGGGAAAAGATTAAAAAATTCCGCTCAAAATGTTAATAGCTAGTCGGCTTCCAAAAAAAACTATTTAAAAAAGGGGGCATCCCGGAAAAGGGGAGAAAAATTGAAAAGGGGATTATGAAGCGAGCCTGTTACAAAAAGATGGTGGTCTAGGTCAGTGGGCATTCTAAGGCCGCGGACCTTGAGGAGGTGCGAAAAGAAAACGTCTCGCAGGAAAGAAGCGGAGGGGGAGGCATTTTTTCTCTGAGGGGGGCTAGGTAGGGGTGGTGCGGAAACCTGGGGGACGCACCGGAGAGTTCGACGGTGGGGCCTCTAGGGGGGAAGGGGAACTAGGAAGGGTATTCTATTCTAAGCGGAGGGAAGCATGTGAGGAGCAGAAGTCACGATCGAGGGTTTAGGAAAAAAAGCAAGGGGAACTCGAAAAGGGGGTCCTTGCGCAAAAAAACAACTCAAGGGAGGGGGGAGGAAGATCGCGTGGGGGGGGGCTTCGGTAGGACAGTAGGGGTGAAAATCGAAACTATCGGGAAGATCAAAAGGGGAAAATGACAAAAATCTAGGCTAGCTTAAGAAAGGGGACTTTTACGGACTTAGGGGGGAAGAGGGCGTCACTGAAAAGAGGAGGGAGTTAGGGGCAAGAGGGGGGGGTATCAAGGAAAGCAAGCACTATGTCGTCGGAAGGACTGGAAAGAGGCGAAAAAAGTCAGAAGAAAACTCGGGGTGTTAGAAAAAAGTCAAGAATTAAACGAACAGGCTTAGTTCCATTTTGAGGAGGGGGGCGTGAGAGAAGGGGTCGTGATTCCTCTTGAAGAAGAGGGAAACGTCGAGGGAAGATGGTGTTGGAATCCGGTCGGGGGCCTATAAAACTCTGGGGGGAGGAGGTGCACCAGAAGGGAACAGTGCCTATCTGGACAGAGATCGAGCTCTAAAAAAGGAAGTAGGAGCGGAATCTCAGGGAAAGTGCGTATCTGGGATAGGAAGGATACTGCCTTGCTGGGGGAGGGGAAGTGACGGGTTGAAAAGGAAAGAGGCGGATATTTTGGTAAAGGAAAAGTATCTGGAAGAGGGTCTACCTGTTAGAACAATTTAAGAAAAAAACGTTCTCGAAGGTTGGTTCCCTGGGTAGGACAGGATGCCTTAGGGGGGGTCGCGAAGGGTGAGGGGTTTCTTAGGAAACTAAACGTAGGGTAGAGGAAGAGAAAAGTTCCTAAGGGAAAAGAGTAGGACGTTCTAGGGGGATAGCGGAAGAATTGTCAGGGCCTCGGAAAAGGGGGGTTTTGATCAGAGGGGGACCTCCACTATAAGAACCACAGGGGGCGGGTCGAGACGATCTGTCTTGAGTCATCAAAGGTTGAGTTCCAATTGAAAGTATAGATCTTGGTAAGAGAAAATGATAGGAGAAGGGGAGAAGGATAAGAATTAGTCTAGGGCTTCCGGTACGCAGAAGGGGGGGATCTAAGAAAACATAAAGAAAATGCATCTTAGGGGACCGATCGAAAGGAATGTCTATCAGAGGACAGAGGGGACGGACCATGCGACACTGCTTCCAGATCATTTCCGTAGAAAGGGGAACGCTCTGAGAGGCTCGCGGTTGCTAAGGGTCTAAAGGGGGGAAAGGGAAAGGAAAGTTTGCGAAAAACCGGGAACGAGTGGGAGGAGAGCGATGTCTGTGTTGCGAGAGGGGGGGGAGGTACACGGAGAAGAGACTGTTCGTTCTAAAGGTTTGAAAGGGGAGGTTCAGGTTCACCTACCGCGAAGAGACGCTTCTAAAGGTACCTCCTTTAGGGTCAGTGCAGCGATATGGGGGGGATCTTGGGCGAATCTCAAGGTCGAGATTTAATCGTCTGAATAAAAGGCCGCGAAAAGAGAAGGACTAAATAAACTGAATCCGTCAGGATGCGGGAGGGATCTGAAAGTGCGCGAGGGGGGGGACCAGAGGGCGGCGTAATGTCAACTTGAAGGTTGGGATTGGTTCATTCATTGTCTGGGGGGGGCTATCAGTGCATGTCTCCGTCTCATGGAAAGAAGTATTCAGGAAGGGAGAGGGACTCGAAAAAAAATCTGGTAAACGTGGCCTGGGGTAGTCTCAAGTACGGTCCGATCCTGACCTGTGACGGATTCAGAAGTTCGGGTCGTTGGGAGGAGGACCTGCTGTAGGGGGGGGTTAGAGGGAAGGAAACAAGAAGCGTTGTGGGGAACGGAAAAGTTCGAGTGAAGACTGAGCAGTTTGTTAAGAGTAACGGAGAAAATGGTGGTGTTGAAAAACAAGGGGGGGGGACAAAGCTCGGGTCGAGTCAGCAGGAAAAAATCTGAGTCCATGTGTCAGAGTAGAGAGGAGGACCATTGGGAAGGTGTCGGGAAGGACGGGGACGATCTTTGCAGAAAAGAGGTTTCCAGAGATTGAGGGGAGAATTCGACAAACTCAGGAGGGAATAAAAAGAGCCCCGAGGAGAAGGGTCGAGCAGAAGAGGAAATCGTCTGAGAAGACTGGAAAGGGGGGGGGGGTGGAAGGGGGGGGAGGGGGGGTTTCCGAGAGAGATTCGGAGGGGGGGGGGGCGGGACTGGTCGGAGTCTGGGGGTATTGATTTTAAAAAAAGAGGGGTGAAAGTCCAAGGGATTAGTGAGGCAAAGGGCTGAAGGGTGGAGGAAAAAGCGGTAAACAGCAGCAACAAAAAACTCCAGGGAGATTTGCTCTCTCAAAAAAAGAATCTCTGGACCGTCGAAAAAATGCTCACTAACCATTCGTCGATGTTGGTCCCTGGCAAAAAGGAAACTGGCTGAAGGGGGACAAGGAGGGGAGGGGACGATCAGGGAAGTAAACGCCTGGGAACAAACTGTCTCTAAGGGAAGGGTTTCAGGAGGTTTCAGGCAAGGGAGAAGAAAAAGTTCATATTCAGCTTTGAAAGGTTGGGGGGAAAGACCTGAGGGACGATCTCCGACGACAAAAGAGATTTCAGGCGGTGCGGTTGAAGGCAAAAATCCTCCTGAAAAGAGGAATGACGGGTTCCTATAAAAGGGGGTCACAGGGGGGGGGGAAGGGGCTGCGCGGCTGGGAGGCAGGGGTCGGGAGGGGCTCGGGGGGAGGGGGTTCAAAAGGGAGGGGAGGGGGTCAGGCGCGCCTCTGGAGGAGGGGGGGGGTCTGAAGGTGGTCACGCGGGAAAGAGTTAAATAAGGCTGGTTGAGAAGGCTGCTTGCGGGGGAATCTCAGGCTAGACCCTTGGGGCTTCGTGAGTGGAAGGGGGGGGGGGGATTAAGCTTATACAGGGGGTATCAAAGGGTGGAAACTGAAGGGGGGTGGTGCGGGGAGTCGAGAATCGGGTCAGAAGAGGGACAGCCTAATAATATGGGAAGGACGTCCTGGGGAGAGCGTTCAACCGAAAAAAAAGAGGGGGTTTCGGAGAAGTTGATACGTGGAAGAGGGGTTGTTGTGGGAAAAGGAAAGGGGGGAGACCTTGAAGAAAGGAAGGGAAAGAAGATAACTTGAAAAAGCATAGATCCTATATCTTGATAAAAAGAGGGGAAAACTGGGAGGGGTTTTTGCTCGGAAGGCAAAAGGGAGAAAAACTGATTTAGTGGCAGGCGGCTGCAGTGGATAGAAAAGAAAATAAACGTAATTGTTGGAAAGAAAAAGTTGCAGGGGGGAGTTTAGAAGAAAAGCAGAAGGGAAAGGGTTATGCAGGGGAAAAAAGAAAGTATATGTGTGAAATGTCGCAGAATCCGGTGATTCAGGAGGACTAAACAAAGTAAAGAGCCAAAAACGGGGTCTGAGATGAATCCACATCTGGAGAAAGATAGGGAGGAAGGGGTAATTCGCCAGGGGAACTTTGGAAGGGGGCAAAAAAAGGGGGGGGTTTAAAAGGGGGGGCAGGGAAAAACTGGAGGGGCTGGTAACTTTAAGAAAAGACCTACAAAGCCACATTCAATCTATTAAGAGGGGGAGAAAACCTGAGGAAGGGGAGGGGGGGGGAATCGGGATATAGGAAAGGATTGAACACGTTCAGGGGAAGGTGAAGGAGGATGTGAAGGGTCAACGGCAGTTCTTTTTAAGAGGAAAGGGGGAAGCCAAAGGACATCAAGGAATGGATGTTTAATAAGTGCGCGGGGAGTCGGGGAATAAGGGGGACAAGTAGGAGACTGGGGCTATCCACAAGACAAACGCAAAAAAGCTAGATAAAAGAGGGATTCTCTTCAGGGGACATTCACGTAGAGGACTGGGAGAGGAGGGGCCGTGCGTATCGGGAAGGGGGCAGGGTCACAGGGTGGCGGGGGGGGGGAGGAAGGGAAAAGTTAGGATGTGGGGGGGGAACGGGAGCGAAGAAAAGAATGAAGAACATAGAAAACATAAGAGACGCTCTCAAGCAGGGGGGGGAAGCCCTCAAGGATCTTTGGAGAATGGAAAGGGGAAAAAATTGAGGCGCGAAAGGACGGACTGGGCAGAAGAACTTTCAGGCTGGCTGGATGGAAAGTATGCTCAAGCCGACAATAAAAGCGAGGGGGAGAAAAGATGACAGCAAGGGGTCTTTTAGGAAGCGGCGCTGTAAAAGGAGACAGGAAAGAAGGAAAGGGAGAAGTTGCGTTATAATTTAAGAAAAAATGAAGAGGGACCAGACGGGGGAAAAGGGGGGGGGAAGTTCGAGAGGTTGAAAGAAAGGTTTCAGAAGGAGATTGAAGTAGGAGGGGGGTGGGTGATTGCAAACGTAGCCAAACTTCAAAAAGGAGGGAAGAGAAAGAGAAGAGATGCGAAAGAAGGGGGAACTCAGGGTGCGTGGAAGACGAGGGTCTAAGCAACGGCAGCCCAAAGAAGACTTTGGAAAAGGGTCTTCTCGGAGGGAACTCACATCGTCGGAAAGACATAAGAAGGGGAGGAGAGATCACTCTGCTGCAGAGGGGGGACGAAAAAATTTTAAAAGATCCGGGGAAAAAAGTAAAGACCTCTCCGGATCAAACTCGGGGGGAGGGAGATTGTCGCTTTGGAGAGAATGGACGCATAATACAGGAGGATTGGAGGGAACCGACTCAAAAACTTTCTGAAAAAAAAAGACAGGAAAATTTACTACAGGGAATTATACTTTGCAAAATACGGTATAGCCAATAGCGAAGGGAGGGGGGGATTTGGGATGGGAAAAAGGAGGGTCTGAGAAGGTTCAAAGGGGGGGATCCTTTCATGAAGGAGAAAGGGGACAAAGCAAAATTGGAAGAAGAAAAAAAAAAAAAGAGGCAAAGAGCTTACTTCTCACGGGGGGGGCAAAAAAAAAGGTGAGGAGGAAAGAATTCGTCAGAGGGGGGCCAATTGGAAATACGGGGCTCTTGCAAATTGCAGCTCGGGCTGTGGACTGTGGAGGAGGGGGGGGAAATAGAAAGAGATTTCTCGAAAGGGATAGAAGGTCAAACCTACAGTAAGAAAAGGGGGGAAATGTTCAGGGTCGCTAAAGTCATAAAGAAGAGTGAGCCGGGGAACTAAAGAGGGAAAAGTCTCTATACAGGGGAAAAGAGGGAACATGACTGAGATTACGTTTTTCAAGAGAGGAAAAACAAAAGGTTCAACAATATTCAGGGGAAGGAAGTTGTCAAGGGGGGACCAAAGGACAGGGAAAAGGACAGAGAATAATGGAGACGGGAAATCGCATGAACCAAGCCCCAAGAAAGTGCTCAGTTTTCACTGAAAGGGGATAGAACAACAAGGGAACCAGCGTCTTAAGGGAACCCCGGGAAAGTACTAAGAAGCGTCCTAGGAGGACGTGGCGTATTCAAAAAGGGGGGGAAGGGGGTTTGGCTCAAGTATAAACTCGGGAAAGGGTTATCAAATACTTAGAAAGAGGAAGGGGGGGGGGTTGCTAGAGGAAGACTCTGAATAAAATGAGGGGGAAGTAAAAAGGGTACCTCCCGTAAAGTCGAACTGGACCGGGGTTGGGGCGCAATTTAGTAACTTTCGAAAACAAAAAGGGAAGATCTAATTCTGTCCAGGGCTAATTCTGAAGGAGAGGTTACAGTCGTGCGAAAAATCTTTTAAACCTAGTGCTGCCTTGACAGGGAGGAGGAGCATCAAACACACGGCAAAAGGGGAAAGTAAAAATCGAGAAAAAGGAAGAGAAAAAAAAAAAAAAAAAAAAAAAAAAAAAAAAAAAAAAAAAAAAAAAAGAGAATAAAAAAGCAACAGAGACAACGGGGGGGGGGTGGGGGTAATTTGTCGTAAAAAGAACGTCTATTAGGGAAGCCTTGTAGAGGCGAGGGAAATCGTGAGAGTAGTTCAAGTGGAAGAGAGAGGAGGACGCTCTCGGCGACTTCAAAACTTATCAAGGAGTGGAAAATAAAAAGGGAAGTCTATCATCAAAAGGGCTGCCAAAGAAGACTAAGCATCAAGTCAAACGGAAGGGGGAGCTTGGTCGTCGGGAAAAAGATTTAACTCGATGAAAAAGATGCCTCTCCGACCAGGACAAGAAAGTCTAGAAGAAGGGAATCATCAAAGGGGAGCAGTAACTTCTTTGCCGCAATGAATGCAATAGTAAGAAAACAGACACCAGAGAGAAAAAATTGAAAAAACAAGGAAATAAACGACGAAAAAAATGTACTACGAAAACTGGGGGGAGAAAAACTGACTAAAGGAAACTCAAGGAGGAGGAAATCACGCGTCTATAAAGGACAAAGGGGAAAAACCTGAAAGATTGGAAAACAATAGGAAAAAGAGGAAAAAAAGCGTGGGGCCGCAGGTTATCTGAGGTGGGAAACCGTCTAAGAGGGAAAAAAAAAGAAATTAAAAAACGGCACCGCTTGTGAGGGACAGTTTCACAGAGAGAAAAAGTCAAGAAAAATCTTAGGTAAGGTAAGAAAGTTCGCGTCAAAGGGGTTAACCAAAGAGGGAAGTCGTTAAAGGGGGGGTTGAAGGAATCCTCCTGAGAGAAGGGGAAAAAACCCTATGGGGGATAACGGTGGAGAAAAGACTGGCCTGCTGAGGGAAGAAACTCCGGAGGCCAGGAGCTAATGAGGAGGGCATCTTCAGCCCCTACAAACAACATCGCGAGGAAAGAAAGGGCCACAAGAAAATCAGAAACCCTAAATGGCCCGCGCCCACTGAAAGGAAAAAGAAGTCCGGAAGAAGGGAGTATTAAGAGAAAAAAAAAATCTCCAGAACAGAATCAGCTTGGAGAACCCGGGAAACAGAGAAAAGCATGAGCGCGGAAAGGAAAGGCTTGAAAGGGCGCCAAAAAGGGGGTAAGGGGGGGCAGCTGAAGGGGACCAGGAAGAGGACGGGTCACACGAGGAAAACAACAAAACTGTCACGGGGAGCGAGAAAAAGAGAAAAGCAACAGTCGCCGAGGGGGAAGAAAGATTAGACAGTAGGTTCTGGAGGACCGGTTCTAAAAGGGAGGGGGAAGAAGTATAAAAACAAAATGATTTCCTTGGAGAGAAGATTACCACTTCACGCAGAGTCATGAGAGCCTTCTTTTAGGGGGAACAGAGGGGGAGGAACCCAAAAAGAGGGACGAAAGGAAAAACGACACCCTCGTGAGCGGTATCGTTAAAGGACTCTCGGAAAGAGGAGGCTCGTAGAAATATAAACAGAACTTGACCGGGGGGGGACTTAACGCTTGCGCGACGAGGCGGGGAAAAAACGGGAATTATGGAGGTTCTGAGAAACCAAGCGCGATTCAAAAAGTCAAAGCCATTTAAGGGGGGGGTCAAAGAAAAGGCAACACAGAGTCAAGCGAGCTGCAACACAGGGCGCGAAAAGTGAGGTAAATAGAAAGGGAAACGGAAAAAAGGGGGGAGGGGAAGGAGGGCTGGGGGATACGAGGGCGTGAGAAAGAGAAGCCCAGGAAAGAAAGAGGGGACAGAAAACTACCTTCCACATTTGGGTGATAAGGGGGTGTGGCATGCACTGGAGGGACTATCGGGGTCTTGGTAAAAAAGGGAAACTTGGGAAGCTTACTGCGCCTCCAGATCGTGAAAAGAAGAGGAAAAAATTCATTCAGTTCCCAATACGAAAGAATCTAGGGGGAAAAATTCATGAAGAAAAATGGATTGGCAGGGCGATTTCTGTGTATCTAACAAATCGTGCCCTCTCCAAAAAAGGGTCGGGAGGGAAGCATGGAAGATGCTTTAAGAATTGCAAAGGAAATGCTTCAAAGGAGAGTGTTCAAAAAAAAGGTATTGTAAAAAGAAGAGGAGACGCTGTCCTCGGAGAAGGGGGGGGGGAGATTTCTTGAAGAAATTACGTCTCACATAATCAAAGACCGGCTTAAAAGCCGTGGGCTTCTTCAAAAGGTCTCCAAAGCGCTGTCATAAAAGAAGCCGGGGGGGCTGGAACATAAAATTGGGGGGAAGGAGAAGTGGCTCATCGGATAAAAGGTCTCGTAGGACTTCAGTCTGGGTAAAAGAAGGATCGGAAGAGAGAATTGGGGAAAAGTGAAATGATCGTGCAGCAGGCGGAGACAGTGAAGAGACACGTTCTTAACTTAAATAATTGTGAAGACCAGCAGACTAACGAAACAATCTAGGACGGAAAAAAAAGCCACAAAAGGGGGGCTAAAAGAGAGTCAAACTTCATTCCAGGACTTCCTGTGGGGAAACACAGATGGGGGAAGGGACAGACGACTCACGTAGCCTCTCTGGAGGGAGACACCATCATTAAGGAGGAAAGCCTAAGAAATTAGAGAAGGGTCATTTAGCTGGAAGGGTTCCGGGTGGGAAATGTCGAAAAAAAGAGACTCAGGGCGCGAGGGAAACCTGAGGGGGTCCGATCCTCTGGAGAGAAAAAAAAACGGGGGGTGGGGGAACACAAGGGAAGGGGAACCGGGGGGAAATCAGGGGGCGCCTAAGTTGAAGGAGAGTGCACAGAGGGAAAAAAAAAAAGTCTACGAAGGAAAGCAGTCCCAAAAAACCATTCGGGAAAGTTGGAAGGAGCGAGATGGGAGTAGTCGAGAAGGAGGCAGAAGGAAGGGTCTAAATTTTCATTCCTGGATTGGGGTGGACATTCAAATAAAGGCTTCGTCGGAAAGAAGGGAAGTTATGGAAAGGAAATCAGGACTAGGGATTCTTTTTTCAGATCACATCAAAGAAAGGGGTTGACAAAGGGAGAGGTGGCTAATTGAGGTGGGATCTAGGGCCTCGAAGGATAAGGTGGCTCCGTGGAACTTCTATGGAAGGAGAAACATATCTTCAGAGGGTTGTCGGTCGTCCATAATCTAGGAGAGTTTAAGAATCAACAAAAAAAAAGGAAAAAGAGAGGAAAGTTCGCGGAGTGCTCTCTCGGAAAAAGAATACTCCGAAAAAAAAGCGTTCAATGTGATTAGGGAAAAGAAAGCACATGTCCGAAAAAAAGGGGGGGGGGAAAGCAGGTCAAAGAATCGAATCACTGCTAATCGGCGTCATGAAGGCAGGGCTAGAAAAGGGGAAGAGCTTAAGGGGGAGAGAATAAAAGACGGGAGGGGGGTCGGGAAAGAAAGAATCGGATGAAGTTCCTTAAAGAAAAAAAAAAAAAAGGCGAAAAATATGTTCAGAGATTTCGGGTCGCTGGAAGAAAGGATAAAAAAAAGGAAGACATCCTGGAACCATATTTTCTGGGGCAGGGGGAGTTACCTGCGTTTAAAATTCAAAAGGAAAATTGGCAAAAGGTTCCAGAGCAATTGAATGGGGCGAAGAAAATAGCAACAGGGAAGGCGAGTGCCTGGCTAAGCGGAGAGAAAGACGCTGATGGAGGGGAAGCACCTCGGGGATGAGAAGGCCCAAGGGAAGAAAAAAAGAGGAATGGATGGCTCATCAGAGTTCAGGGGGGATATGTGAGTACGGTTCCGGGGGGGGGGGGGTGCATGACAGGCAGGGGGCTAAAGAAACTCAGGGCGGAGGGGGAGTCACTAAGGGGAGGGGGGGGGGGACCGGTGGCAGGGTGTCTGCAGGGGAGTACACGGAGTAGATACGGTAATTCGGGAGGGATCATACGGGGAGTAATATGGAGGTGAATAGGGGTCGAGACGAAGTGGAGAAGGGGGATGCGAAAAGTTCTGTCAAAGGTTCTCTTGAAGTAAAGTACAACGTTGGGGGTGGCTCAGAAAGCGGGTGAGGAAAAGAAGAGTGGGGGGGGAATCAGAGCTGCCGGCGCCCGAAAAAGGAACGTTCTCTGAGCCTGCTAGACGGCCACTTAGGAGAAGTGGAGGAGGGGTCTTTTTAAAAAGATGCTAAAGGGGCATTCGTAAAACGAGGAATTGAAGATGTACCCGCCGAGAAGAGGTAAGGGAAGGGTGACCTATAGGAAAATGAGTATGCAGAAACTAGGGCAGTGGTGGGGGGAAAGGAGCCTCTTTGGAGAGTAAACCGATCCAGAGGGTGGTCTCAAGATTTCGAAGAACGGGGAAAGAAATTCCAATTTAAAAAAGAAACAACAAAACTCGGGACTGATAGAAAAAAAAAGAGGGACTTCTGAGGCACCTAATTATGCGGTCAAAAGGGGGAGAAGAAGTTTAAAAAAGGGGGGCATGTGTTTAAGCCGTGACGGGGAAATGAAGCTGAGAAAAGAATTCAAAAAGTCTGAATCGGGGGGAATAGCAAAGGTGGGGACGCGGAAAGGGGCCGGGAGCCAGTGAGCCAGCGGTCAGGGAAAAACTTCCGCATACCAGTTGCGTCAAAAGAAAGGGGCTTCAAGAAAGTTGAGGAAACAGTGGGGGGGAGGGGCGTCCGGACCACAAAAGAAAAAAAAAACCACAAAAAAGACAACCAAGGGAAATGGAGTGGAGCAAGGAAATAGGCAGAGGGAGGAACGAAAGGGGATTAAAACTCAGGCGCGCAGGAGGGTTATCTTCTCAGAAAGGGGGGGGGTGTACTAGGGGTTTGGAATATAATCTGGCAAGCCATTTCAAGGAAGAAAAAGTCGGGGAAAGGTGCTGGGGAGAGTGTGGGGAAAAAAACAGGAAAGCAAAAAAACTATGGCTAGGAGGTGCAAAGGAGCCGTAAAAAAGTAGGGTTCATGCTTCCCTAGGGGGAGTCGGGGTGTTAGCTGATTAGTAAAGAGGGGGAAAAACCTTCGAAGCGTCTTAAGATATGGAAACAAAAGCTTCGAAGAGGGGGAAGAAAAAAGGGGACTCTTGAAAGGAGAATTCGGAAGAAATCTGCGATATAGGTAGCAGCTAAGGAAGGAATTTCGGGGGAAG
>Ga0179593_1396513_pt1 | contig 30953 bp, 38 predicted proteins | sample CZODoug2_1_08_16_FD_185931 | JGI IMG/M metagenome (GOLD analysis project Ga0179593, IMG submission 185931) | Vadose zone soil fungal communities from Angelo Coast Range Reserve, California, USA - CZODoug2_1_08_16fungal (PacBio error correction) | ecosystem: Environmental > Terrestrial > Soil >...
GTAGGGGCATGAACGCGCCTCAGAAAAAAGAAACCCGGCTTGGTAGTGAACTGAAAGGAAAAAGGAAAAAAAAAAGGAGACGCAGTCACCGGCTCCAACAAAGCCGGCTGGCGTCAAAGTGAGCAAAGGACACCGGAGCTTAGAAAAACAATAATTCAGCGATGAACAAAAGCCGAGGCCTACCAGAGGGAATCAGAAGCTCAGCCAGCGTCAGCCTAGCGGGGGTGACCGAACTTTCTGTGGGAAAAGGGGAAAGGGGAGAATGGGGGCTTCACTGCGACGGGCCCGGGCAACCCCTAACCGAAAGGAACCGGACAGTGCCCGCGGATGGGGCACAAAACAAAGCGTCACGAATAGGAGTCGCACCTGGGTTCAACACCCTAAAACCAAAAAAAAAAATCTTGAACGGGCACCGGTGACCCGCCAGGGAGGGGGAAAAAAAGGAAATTGGGCAACCTGCGCCGGTACAGTGGGGCACAAGGCTCCCGTCAAGGGGTGGACCAGGGGGGGACGATCACAAGAAATTCTAAAGTAAAAGGTCCAAAGAGCACAAATTCTCGTGGAAAAAAAACCGAATTTTCCCATAAAGGGAGAGAACTGTACAATAAAAACCGGGAAAAAGGAAGTGGAAAAACGGGAAAAACTGGGGGGGGCCGGCATCAGCCCCGAAGCCCAAGACACCTGGGAAACCCCGGACTAGATGCACTACCCTTGTTCCTTGGAAAAGGGGGCTGGGGGGAGGGGGAAGGGGACCACGTGGCGTAGTCAGCGAAATCAATCCAGAAACCTGGAATAAAAAGCAAAAAGGGGGGGGGAAAAAAAAAAAGAAAAAACGGGAAAAAAGAATCAACGACCAAAACACAGGAAGCCTGTTAGGGGGAGCAAAAAAGTGAAAAAAGTGACTTGTTCCTTCAGATGGAACGGACGCGCCCGTAACAGTCAAAGAGTGTCGACAAAAAGACAAGTCTACCTCCGAAAGGCAGAAACTGGGGGGGCAGGATGATCACTTACAGGAGAGCCGGGAAGTGAGAAACAAAACAACGGGGGAGAGGAAAAAGGAAACTTTCGCTGCCAAATTCAACACCAGGGGGCAGTTCAAACGAACAAAAAAAGGTCAAACCAGTCAACCTCGGGGAAAAACCTGACGCAAAAGGGGAATTTGCCGCCGGCAATGCCTGAAGCCCACGCCCGGAACGTTACCAGTCCCCGGCGATCAAACAGGCGACAAAGGAAGTGCTCCGCCAAAAAAACCGCCAAAAGAGCTCTGGGGGGAAGCGGGCCAGGGCGTTTTTTTTTTTGGACTTGGCGGTACTGGTCGTCGCCCGCCAAGACGCGACCGGAAACATAAGGAAAGAGGGACCGGGTTTCAGTATAAACTTGCCGATCCCTTTAACCCGAAAAACCCAACCTCCGAGTCCAGAACACAGGGTGTAGTCCCCGGGTTCGACCAAAAAAAGAACCAGCTTCACTAAATGACCCAAGGGGGGTGGGGGTGACCGGGAAAAAACAGACAGGCATTGGTTTGGGAAAGATCAAAAGGGGGTCGCGTGAAAAAGAAACCCTTGGCCAGGAACCGAGAACCAATGCTAACATAAACGGGCACAAATACTACATCAAAAAAAAAAAAAGGATTCTGGAGGTCAACACCGAAGGACTGCTGGGGGGGTTTCAGAGGGAGCGAGCCAAAAAACCGACCACAAAACATGCAGAAGGAACCCTAGTAAGGAGGGAGGGTCTTTCTACAAGAAAAACGGACAGAGAGGGGAAATAAGGACTTCCGTTCACGGGGGGGGCATGGGGGAAAAAATACTAAAAAGGACCGAAACCTATATTCCAGGATTTCCCTGAAATTAATGACCCGACTTAAATTATGAACCGGGTCGGGCTGATTTCCCCGCAAAAGAAATCTGCCGCGTGACTGGTGGCCAATAAAAGACACCGGGGAGATAGAGGGGGGGAGAGGTCTTCAGGGCCGAGTGAAAGTACTGCGCTAAAACTAGAACGTTCATACGCGCCACGGCGCGGCTGGTCAAACAAGAAAGGACGGAAGGGTGGGACGAGAAAAAAAGGGCACGTCAGCTTCGCTGTGGAAAAAAAAGGAAGAAAGGGCCGCCAGATCCTGTGGACCCCCTTAACTAACAAGGGAACAGAAGGCGGCGAGGTTTTCACTTCAAAAAAATGAACCGCAGAAGCGACAACCCTGGCCCCGGTTAAGGGGGGCATAACCAAGGAAAAAAACCAGTTAGCCAAAGATCCAACTGGGTCTCGCAGGGGTTGGGGACGGGGAAACCCTACAAGGCGGGGGTGCAAAACAGGGGGGACCGGATTCGAGCGACTGGCCCAATTGGGAGCCGCGCCGGGGGCTAAGATTTATTCCAAGAACGGCCTAACCCATCAAAAGAGAACAACAGTACTCTACGACGCCAAAAAAACACACCCCAATACTGAAAAAATCGAACCAGGGGTACCAAAGGGGAACATTAGGAAAAACGAAAGGAAAAACCAACCTTCACACTTACCCAACACCGTTTCGACTCACGGCAGGAGACCGAATCAAGGGGAGAGAAACCTAATTTGGCCCCCGAAAACGGAAAGGCCTCAACAAAAGGGGTACCAAACCACGACCCGGCCGGATGAGGGAAAACACTCCCGGTAACACTAACATACGGACTTTATTTGTTTATAGGGCGGCACGGAGCGAGCAAAAGGGAGAGCCTCCGGGACATCGAAAACAGAATCCATAAGAACGCCTGGTTCCGTCGGGAAAAAAAAAAGTCTTCTCCCCCGGGGAAGAAAACCGCCCAGCAAACACCAACGCTGAAATAGGCCAGGGAACCTACTACCTGGAAAACCTTCTCAGTGGTGACCCATGAGTAACAAAAATCACAACTCGGGGCACGCTCGAAACAAAACTTGGAAACAACGAACACTAGGGTAAAAGAGCACCTACAAATCTCTAGGAACGAGGCGCCCATTCAGATCCAAAAAAACAAACAACAGAAGAATGGAGAGAAGGGGATGGATGCGCAGTTCGTGGAATGGTCATAACCGACTTTGTGGGAGAAAAAGGCATTTGAACGGACCGGTACCAGCCCGTGCGGCGGAAAAGACCTTTTAAACACATCCGTGCGGAACAAAAAGGGAGGGGCGGTATTGTTAGGGGAATGGACCCGTGTACGTGTGAGTGGGCCGGGGAAAACTAGCAACGCGGAAGGCGAGGGAGGAGGGGGCGCATGGACAGGGGAAGAGGGACAACGCAAGGCGGGGGCCTTGAAAAAAGAATTGAAAAGAGGACAAATACAGGGGCAGGTTGGGGGGGGGGACTAAAAAAAAAAAAGCGGCAAGGAAGGCTTTTGAAAAGGGGGGGGTGTTGCAACCACCCTGGGGGAAAAGTGATGGAAAAAAAAAAAGTAGTCACAGAAAAAAAGGAGACTTGGGGGGGGCCAAGCAAAAGTTTATTTTGCGGGGGGGTGGAGATTTGGGAACAAACTTTTTGGCCCAGGAAAGGACTGGGGGGGTGAACCAGGGGGGTTCCACGTCGCCGGAAGGGTGGCGGATGGAGTCAAAACGTGACTCCCTGAAGAAGAGGGGGATCCAACCCATGTCCGAGGTGGGTAACAAACGGGCCCGGAACGGATAAAACTCGAAGAGTTCGGCAAAAAACCAAAGATCAATCGGGCGGGGTAGGGAAAAGTAGACCAACTTAGACCAAGGGAGACAGGAACGAAAGTCCCTGCCTCGGACCGTCCCTCCCTCCCAAAAAAAAGAAAAAAATCCGGAAGGAGGTTTAAAAAAAAGAGGCAGCGAACCAGTCAACGGCCGAACAGGGGGGTATTCCACCAGGTCCAATAGGGGGGGCAGGGGGGGGACACGGATGGAGGCCTGGCCGAAATCGAAGAGGACTCTCTAACGCGGGGGGTAGGTCAGGTTGACCAGGGGCAGAGAACCGTCTCCCAAGCCTGGGGAAAAACCAGGTCCTCCAGTAGGACCTCCCACACTAAACTCCGGCAGTCCGAAACAAAGCATCAAGGACGACTTGTATGAAGGGAAAGGGAAAGGGATAAGCAATAAGCTCTCGAGAAAATAGGCCGACTGCCAAAATCATCTGCCGGGGGGGGAATACGGGAAGGACGGCTCTGAGCGGGGGAAGGGACACCGTAGACGGTTAAGGAATTAGAAAACGAAGGATTGAACCGGGAACAGCAGGGGCATCCTCCTTGTAGTTAAACTGGGGGTCCGCATGGTAGGCGCCCCTGAGCTTCATGGGGGACACAAAAGGATTAGGGTGGGGGAAGGAGAGCACGGGGGGGACCGGGTTCAGTTCACCGACTCTGGTGGGCGTAACGGGAAAACAATCCCGGGGATTGAAGGCCCCAGGGGGGAAGGCGGCTGATGTGCACGAAAAATGCAGGAGGGGAGCTCCCAGGCACCAATGTAACGGAGAGGAAAAGACTTTTATTTGAAAAAAAGGGAGGGGAAAGGGAGAAGCAAAGGGTCCCAGCAAGAAATGTGAAAAACGGGTATGAAAAGGCCTGCAGGCAGGCCACCCTCAGGATGAAGAACGGGAACGCGTACGCCCGGTGCTAGAAAAAAAAGGGGGAAAACCAATCGCAGCCCAGAAGGGTTGCTGGAAGAGCAAAAAAAATGGCCCAGTGGCAATAAACCTTAGTCCCGGAGGGGGATTTCCAGGTAAATTTAAAAAAGGGGGGAGGGGAAAAAAAACGGCGAGGGAGAACATAGTACACGCAGCTGCCCAGTGTTACCAAAGCAATGGGGGGGCACTGTTGAGAAGCGGCGGTAGACCGGACCAAAAAGGAAAGGAGAGCCAGAGTGGGATCCCCCACTAGAAAATGAGCCAAAAACGGCGGAACGACAGATGGTGCGGGCTTCTATGACCAGACACTCGTTTAAATCATTCGCCGAAAACGAAGGAAAACAATGATTAACGCCTTAAAAAAAGGGGACCAAGGGGGGAAATGTTTTTGGGTGAAAAAAAGGAAAGGGAGAGAATGGCACCGTTTGTAGAAGACGGGGTATCCCTGTCAGAAGGGAACGGGGGATGTCGCTGTCCATCAAATCGAGGTAAAAGTGGTGTCAAAAAAAAAAGAGACGACAAACCACAAGACGGAACTAGAAAGGGGGCATGCTTCGTCGGGTTGCTAACAAAACCGGGGGCTGGAGGGGTAAGCCGGGGGAAACAAAGCCAGTAAAAATCACCATAAGGATAAGAGTGGAAGGGGCCGGGGGGTGGTCAAAATTTATCTTAAAAGACCAAAAAGTTTGGAAAAAAGGACCCTCTAAAGGGGGGAAACGGGAGAAAAAAGGGGGGAAAAAGAAAAAACAAGAAGTCAGAAGGTGCAAAGGAAAAGTACACGACCGATGTTGGCCCAAAAAAGAAAAGTGGGGAAAAACAAAAAAATCCTCCAGAAACGTAGTCCTTTCAAAGTTGGAGGGAACGCCAGGGGAACGCGGGGGGGGGGTGTAGACTTTACCCGGTGCCGAAGAAAAAGAAAGGGAGAGGGGAGCACTGGGCCCAGCGGGGAGGGGAGTGTTCATTTTTTCGGTCGGGGTTGGCCAGGGGAACTCAAGCTGGCCCCGCAATGGACCATGTATTACAGAAAAACAAGTGGGAAAGGAGAGGAGGACCTGAAACTGGGGCTGATAGCAGAAGCCCATCGGGATGAAAAATCTTCTGGTTGCGGCCGGCAGGGCAGCAACAAGAACCTGTGCAAGGAAAACGTGAAGCCCGCAAGGAAAAAAACCTTAATCCGGTAAAAGGGAAGGGGAGAGGGGTTTTTCGAAGGAAACGAGAAGTAAGAGAAGGAAGACTAAAACGACCCGTTGCCGTTCTCAGGAGGGACGCGCAAAGCAGATACTCCAAAAAAAAAAAAGGGAGGGGGAGTATGGTGAGGAAATCATTCAAAAGCGCCTCTTAAGGGCCACACACCCTCGGGTGAAGTATACCTAAATAATATGGGGGGAAAAGTATCCTTCTAACCAAGGAAGGGGAACCAAAAGTCAAAAAAATAAAAAAAAAAAAAAAAAAAAGAAAGAGAGAAAAGAAAAAAGACCACGTAACAAACCAAACAAAAACAAGAACTAGCAAAACAAACAGAAACAAAAAAAAAAGGGAGGAAGCAATCAAACAAAAAAAGAAAAAAAAAAAGAGCACACAAACCATATCACTGCACACCAAAACACTTCTCCCCAACGGACGCCTGACAAAAAAGAAATAAAAAGGGAAAAAAAGACATCACGACCGGCCAGCGAAAAGGTAACGGGAAAAGAGATAACCAAGCTTGGAAGACAAGAAATTAAAGACATCCGGAGGACTGTTAAAAGCGGCCTGGTACCCTCTCAGAGGTCGAACTGGACCTCAAATCTGGGCTTGACAAGGCTCAGCAGAAAACCACCGACCGTACAGAAAAAAGATCCCAACCCCGAGCTGATGGAAAAACATCCTCAAAATAAGAAAAAAAGTGGAGTCCACTAAGAAAGGAGCGCAAACCCCGGTAAACAAAAAGCCGGGGGAAAAAAAAAAAAAAGGTAAAAACAAAACGGGTTGCAGGAAAAGGTCCCCCTAAAAAACTGGGGAACCAGCAAATCCTAAGAAAAAAGGTGGGGGGGGAAAAAAAAGTAAACTATGGAGAGTGCCATTGGAAAAATGTAAACGCAGAATTGGTGCAAGCCAGTGGGAAAGGAGGCCAAACAATACTAAGAAAAAAACTGCAACAGAAGACAGGTCAGACGGGGGGGAAAAAAAATGGAGGTACCCAGACTGCTAAACCCAAAGCAAACCTATAAAGTGGGAGGAGGCAATGGGGGTTTTTAAGGGAAGTATTCAAAACAACATAAAAAAAAAAGAAAAAAACAAACAAACCTCGCACGCGCCAACTTAAAGTAAGGGGAAAAAAAGGCATACAGGTGGAGGACGGGGGGGAGGAAACGGAGGAGTCCGAACAGCGACAAATCAATCCCCCCATGAACCCTCATAGCAGAAGAAAAAAACCGGGGGAAAAAAGAAAAAAATATGTTCTAAAAACGGAACTTCAACTGAAAAAAACCGGACAGGGATAGGGGGGAGGGAAAGGGGAACAAAACCCAGGGAAGACCATGGGAGGAAAAAAAAATTAGGAAAAAGGAGTGGGAAGGGTGCAGACGCCGACCTGACACTAGTCGGGCAAAGACAAAAGAGGGGGAGGGGGAGCAAAAAAACGACGGCGGCACCTGGCACGTGATAGGAGAGAAAAAGACCTAGGAACAGGTAACGGTCAGATAACCCGCCGCGGGGGAAAACCCGAAAAAAAAGTAAAAAAAACAGCAGACCCCTGTGGAACGAGTGGTGAAACAGACGGCATGCCAAAAGGACGAAACACTTGTCAAAAAGGGAAGAAACATCTAGAGGAAAGAAGAAAGCAGTTTCCCGTCATGAGAATCAAAAAAAATTAAAAATAAAGACCACAGGGGCTGACTTAAAAAACTGTTCTGGGAGCGGGGACCATCGGAGAAAATCCCAATTCCAGAACCCTTAAAGAGTGTGGGTCGGAGGGATGGACAGGAAGACGGAAACCCCTTGCTAAGCCGGACACGAAAAAGGTACCTCAAAGTGCGCAATAGACGTTAAAAAGAGAAAAAGATGTGATGACAATTGCCCTTACACGCACGTGAACAAAAAAAAAAAAAACCAGTCGAAGTTGCTTTGGAACACAGAAGAAAAGGAACGGTTGAAAGAGAACAACCAGGGAAGTAACCAGAAAGGATGTAAAATGTAGTGAGAAAATATCACCGCTAAAAAGGCCGAAAAAGACGCAAATGGAAAAAAAATACGGCCGTCTAGGAAACTAAAGTTCCTGAGGTAAAATCAAAAGGAGGCGGCCCACCGAAGCGAAAAAAAGAAGAAAAAACAAGAAAAAAATAGGGAAAAGCACGTATTGCACTCACGTAGGCTTTTCTACGGACCAGAAGCAACCATACGCCGGAGAAAAATTTGAAAATAATAACCTAACATAAAAGAACCTGACAAAAAAACATTCGAAAAAACCCAGGGGTGGAAAATCCTAGGAATTAAACGTTCTCAATTAGTCGAGAAAAAAATCTGACTACGCTAAAAGGGGTTAAAAAAAACCGTAGAAAATACCTGGAAACAGCTCGCTGGGGGAGCTTAAGAAAAAACAGAAGTTAGAAAGGAGGGAAGAAATAAAATGGGGGAAATGGGGGAGGGAAACCTGCCACTCCAGGCCGAAAAGAAGGGGGGACCCCTCTGTGACTACGAAACAGAATTATTCGAGGGGAAAAAAAGGAGAAGGCAGTACCAAGGCATCGTAGGAACAGAGAGGTACCCCTTAATACAACCTGGAAAAGTATCGAATGAACGGGCTCGCCAACGAGAAAGGGAAAAAAAAAAAACTAAGGACCTTGAAAAATGAAAACCTTGTGGAGCAAACAAAAAAAAAAAACGAATTCGGCTAGCGGGAGAGAAAAGTGCAGGGGAACGAAACCAAAAGAAAAAAAACCCTAGCGAAGAAGGAGAGGGTTGTTTCCTATGCGATGCTCACTGAGCCACGTGGGAAAGTTTACCGAAAACGAAATGGGGGGGAGAAAAAAGAAAAAAACAATGCGGAGGAGGGAGAAACCCTTGGGCCACCCCCAACACAGCAAAAAAAAAAAACCACGTCGGACGAAAAAGGACGTGACTTAACCAAACCCTACGCCGGTTCAGCCAGCTCAAAAAATTCCAGGGGGGTTAAAAAATGAGGGCAAAGCCAAGATGAACAAAACATCCTCATTTCCCCCCAGGAGACCAAAAAAATAATTGAGGAAGAACAGTAGAAACGCAATCAATTTAAGCAAAAACAAGAATTCCATGGGGACCAAGAAACAGGGAAAAAAATACAGTGGCCAGTAAACAACTTTAACAAAAAAAGGAAAAAGGAACAAAAAAGGAGAACGAGTTAAAAATCAAACCTACGCGTCTCCAGGTGTAGGGGATGGGGAGAAATAAAAAAAAAAAGACTCAAAACCCCCGCTAAGGAGAAAGAGTCAACACTGCCGCAACAGAAGAACATAAAAATAAATCACCGGTCCAAAAAAGAACGAGAACAGTCCAGAAGGCCAGGGAAACAACAAAGAAAAGGAAAGGACAACAAGGAAAAAGGGGAAAAAAAAAATACTACACAAATGACTACCAGCGGAAAGGGGGTGCGACGTCAACGAAAAATAGGGGAGAACGGACGATGCGGGCGTGAGAGGTCGGACCACTTCAAAGGGGGAGAAGAAACAGCCAAAGATCAGAAAGACTTTCTTCCCGGACTCCACACGAATAACCATCCGAAAACAAAGACCAAATAAATAAAGAAAAAAAAGGGAGGGGATATAGTCGAACAGCAACCGTAGAGACTGGTGCCTGATATCAAAAAAAAAGGAAAAAACAGACTAAAACAAAGTCCCGTGAGGGGCAAGGGAAAGAGTTACATCAAATTCCACCCAGTGAAGGAGGAATGTATTTGAAGGGGTGCTTTCGGAAGTGTAACAGTGGGTGGCCAGTGAAACTGCGGAAAAAAAAGCCGAGGAAAACTTCGAAAATTGATACAAAGGAAAATTTAAAGCCGCTCAGACAGCAGAAACAAATAATCAAGAAAAAAAAAAAACTCAAAGAGGAAGTATGGGGGAACAAAAATAAAAACGTGAATCACCGAGTGGGGGGGGTAAAACGTTAGCAAAAAGCAAGGGGGTTTGGAGAAAAAAGTATTTGGGTATACGGAAAAAAAAAAAAAGGGAGGATAAAGCCCAGGAAAAGGAGGTCAGAACGTGGGTGAACCGCAGGGTTTACTGTGAGGGGAGAGGCAGCAACGTCAAAAATGGAGAACCAAAGCGAACAAAGGGGGGGGGGGAATCGCTAAAAGGGTGAAAGGGGAGGGGTAGGGCCAGACTACTCCTGCCTCCGAGATAACTAAAAAAAAGAGACCTTATCACAATGCAAGGAAAAAAAAGGGAACCTAAAAAATTAAAAGAAAAGAAAGGGGACAAATAACATAAAGAGGTCGGGGGGGGGGAGGAAGCAAAAAAGAGCCGACCGCTTGCCAGGCAAGGGAAAAACACGGGCCAAAGGGGACCCATGGGCGCAGAAAGGGCTTTAGTGAAAAAAAGAGATAGGGCGGTTACTGGACAGAGGGGGAAAACAAGCGGCCCGGCACAACACTGTGGAAAAAGTCAACTGGGGACTAGCGGGTTGCAGGAAGGGGGAAAGGGGTAAATGACTGTAGAAAAAACAAAAACGAGGAGAAAAGTAGTAGAAAGGTTGGACAAGGAAAGAGAAACCGAGAAACAAGCTTCTGACACACATGTTCCAAAGCATAAAATAAAAACACGCGGACCTTTACTAAAGATAAAAAAAAAAGATCTGAAGGAAAGAGTATCCTGGGGCGGGACAGGGGGGGAACGAGGGACCGTCTCGATAAAGAGAGCCGAAAGGGGGGAAGAGAAAGAGAAAGGGGGTATAATTAAAAAGAAGGGTTAGCAAGTCCCAAAAAGGTCAAAAAGGTAATAACAAGGACGGCGAGGTACGTGGCGAAAACAGAAAAAAATTGAAAGCAAGCGGAAAAAACCTCCGGGGGGTGGGGTAATGGAACGGGTTAGGTCCAAAACGCCGCGCATGTCGCTGAACCAGAAAAAAGAAAAAAGAAGGAAGGTTTTAATGTCTGCCCGTAGGGAAGGGGACGACCTGAAATTCAAAGTAGAGAAAGGGTCAAAACAATGAAAGGGGGGAAACAGCTGGACGGGGGGAAGGCCCGGGGAAAAAAATGCATCAAGGTTTCTGCAAGGGGGGAACGGACCGGTTACCAGTAACTGTGGGGGGGAAGAAAAAAGGATGACTGTGGGGGAAAAAGGGTGGAACGGGTAGAGCTGGGAGAGGGCAGGGATTGAAAGGGACTGAAAGGGGGGAGGGGCCGGCCCAACCAGCCATACCAGGTCCGGCAGGAACGGAGGACGAAAGTGGCAAAAAAAGCGCACCAGACGTGTGGACGCAAAGGGGGACCCGCCGGGGGGCCAACGGGCAAACCGTGGGAGAAAAGGCCCTGGAGGAACAAGGCGGGGGGAAAAAAAGGGTCGCACAAAGAGGGGGAGGGAAAAAAGAAGGGTGCAAGGCCCCTATGAAGAGCTGGAAAATCAACTGGAACTTTTTTGGGACCGGTGGGAAGAGAATCAAGCACGAAAGGGGGAAAACACCGCCCAGTATCGTAAGGAAGGGAATCTCAGTCATTCCCGCACCCAGGTGGGGATTAGATAAAAATTAAAAGCCAAAAAAAAAGTGGTCCCCAAAAGAACCCCCTAGGAACAAAAAACAGAGAAAATGGGGTGGAACCCACTGGGGGGTGAAGCACCGTCCTTTTTATACAGATGGGGGGGAAAAAGGACCAACGATAAAAACTGGGAACAGAAGGGGGGAGAGCTGGAAAAAAAACATTAATCCAGAGAAGTTGTACAACAAGGCAATAAGAACCAAGAAAACTGGGGTAACTCGACGAGCCAGCAGGGAGGTACGGGGCAAAAAAGGGGAGGGCTGGGGAGTTCGAAGCACAGACCCCACCAAAGCAGAAGAAGCATGTGATAGGGGGGGGTGGGTACACGGGCCGGGTTCGCGCGATCAGGGGAAACAACCGTGAAACAAAGTCCAAAGGGAACAGAGGTACGAAAGGGAAAATGGTACGTCCAGTGGAAAAAGGAGGGAAGGGGGAAACCCAGCCACTCAAGGAATACCGAAAACGGAAACAGGTCCCGACTCATTTACCAAAAAATCAGCCTAGAACGTAAAAAACTTGGGGCCAGTGCGACCAAACCACTGCGTTTGGTGGGGGTGGGGTGGGGAAAAGGGGAACTGGGGGAAAACCGGGGGGGACGAAGACCGAGAGCAAGGGTGAGATCAAACCAGGAAAGGGGGAAAAAAGAAATCAGGGGGAGGTAGGTTTACCTTCCTTCGGGACCGAAAAAAAAAAAAACCAAAAAAAATCAAAGGGAAAAGCGGCAAGAAATGGGGACGGGTGACATCGGAAAAAACCAGCAGGAGGTGAGGAAAAAAATCAGCATCCAAGCATTCCCGCTGTCCGAGGGAGTGGCCCGAGGCGGACCGCGGGCATCCTTCGCAAGGGAAGGGAGAAAGTACAAAAAAAAAAAAGACGAACGGAAGGGAAGTGCAAAAGGCAACGTCTTTTGAGAGGGAAAAGTCTGTATAGCTCGTGAGTACTGCAACACCCCGGGGGTGAAAAAAAAAAGAGTATCGGGGAAGAACACAAAAAAACGTACGGAGTAAAGATATAGAAAGGTGTAGGAAAAGCGGCGCGCACGGAGTTACTTAAGCAACAAACGTGGAAATGTCACCATTAACACAAAATATCTCATGAAAAAAAATCATAAGATGACCGTCCAGGGGCAGGCAGGAAGGAACGGCGGGGGACATCACGCCCGACATCCAAAGCACGGTTAAAAAATAGACGCTCAGAAAAAAGAAGGCCTCCAGAGGGAGGCAGGTCACCGCTACTTGAGACAAAGAAGAGGGAACCCAAGAGGACTGTAACCGAAAGTCAGGAAAGGAAAAGAAATTTCCCCCAAGGGTCTTTTCTGAGACCAACGTCCGGAAAACAAGAGCTAACAAAAAGAAATCGTCTGGACCCCGTGAGCCAGAGAAAGGGAGTGGGGAAGAGAATGGCGACGTTGTCACCTGAAATGGAGAAAAAAAAAAAAACCGTGGAAACGGACTAAGAACAAACCGAAAGGGGAGGGAATCTGGAGGGAAACCGAGGGTGGGGGGGGGGGTTAAAAACATGAGAAGAAAGTGGTTCAACAAAGGGCGGGGTACGTAGTTGGGGACCGTGTGGGTAAAAAGGGGTGTCCGACACGAGGGACTATTCATGGGAGGAAAAGGGAACAAGGGAAACGTGTCAAAAACAGGGATTTAAACAGAAGTTCAGACCGGGGAAAGGGGATCAAAAGAGTAGGATTATGTCCAAATGGGGGGGAGGTGAGGATATCACCACCAATAAATTGGGGGCCAGAAAACTACGCTCAAATTTACTATAAATTAAACGTGTCAGTTCCCTGCTGGGGAGGGAAAGGACTTGGAAAAACAAGTGTTGTAGGGATACTGGGTGGAAAAAGAGGGGGGGAGGGAAAGCTCAATAAACGTTCCTCGGGGGACCAGATAAAAATGTGACAAAAAGGGGGGCATAAAAAAAAAAGCGGGAGAGGAGGAAACACCCACCGGGAAAAAGGGAGAACTTTGGCGATGTCTCCGTCTAATTGAAAAAGGAAAAGATTAAAAACTTTAAGTGGAGCAAAAGACGAAGCAACAGTACCTGCACCAGAGGCCTGACGAAAGTGGAAGGGAACGGGACCTAGGACACTTCAGTAATCGGGAAAGGGGGGGGGGGATTTGAAGCAGACATAATCAACCATTCGGGAAGCACTGAAAAAAGGGGCAACAAAAATTTTCTTCAAGATGTTTCCAGCGAGTGGGAAAAGAGACGAGAAACTTACATGGCACGAAAAAAGGACTGGAACAGACAAGGCCCCGAAAGGCACCGAAGGTCCAAGGGACTATCACCACTCAATAGGAAAAAAAGAGGGGGTCCCACTGCAGGAAGAAAAGATTTCCAAACTGAGGGCAGAAAGGGACGTCAAAAGAAAAAGATCAACGTAAGAGTCCTAGGGTGTTCAATAACTGAACTGGCCAAGACGGCAAAATCACATCAAACGCAGAAGGGGGAAAAATTCTGTAAAGTCCCACGGGGAAAAGTAAAAACCAAAAATTTGAGACCAATAAACTGAAAAACACGGCCTCGTTCCAAAAAAGACCAGGTCATGGCGGTGAAAATCTCGACGTTGAGCGTCACTCCACCTTGTCAGGAAAAGTCTATTAAAGGATTGAGCAGGCTGCCCCAACGAACCATTAAAGGGGAAGGAAAGAACGCACAAAAAGGTCAGGAAAGACAACCTGAGGTTTTAACCAGAGCTTTCGGAGAAAGAAGCGCGAATGAAAACAAGCAACATGAAGTCCCTACAAAACACAAAGGTCAAATAGATTACCACCCCACATCACCATGTAGGAGCCAGGACGAAGGTTTTCAGGGACAAAGAATAAAAAAAAGTCCTCAAGCTTATCAAAAGCTTTTTTTGCAAAGGGTGAGTGACCGACTGCATTAGGAAGTAAGTTAAGGGGAAGGTCCATTCGGAAATAAAGAGGGACAAAAGAGGATAAGGAGAAGTCCCAAGAAACCCTGAAAGCGCTAGGAGAAAAAGAAGGAAGAGGGAAGGTCTGTGGAACTGCCCGGAAGGAGTTTCACCAAAGAAAAAAATAGATGAAAAGGGAACTCGGAGCAGGATCAGCTGGTAACCGCACGAGACGGAAGCGATCAGTAGGTCGCCTGCTACGTGAGATGCCCTAAAAAACAGGGAAAAATTGAGTTCAAAGAAAAAGGCATTAAAAACGGGAAAGACACCACTTTCGGAGGAAGGAAGCCCCATGTGTAAACAAAGGCGCAAATGCCCGCGATCAGGGGGGCACCAACCCAGAATGGCCGGGAGGACGGGTCGAAGAAAAAGTCCAAAAAACCCGTACCTGGAAAAAATCAGAAGAGTAAGCTTTGAGGAGCTTGCCACTGAAAAACCCACAAACCGGAAGAGAAAGAATCTTTGGCGCACTAATCTCGAGGGAGCAAAGGAACTTCCACGTCAACTAAAGGTAGGACCGGTTTACTTCCAGGGACGGCATGGGAGAAGGAAAAAAGAGGGGAGGGACAGTCCAGGAGCAAAATTTAACATAAAAAGGCAAGCACCAAAAAGGAAGTCCGTAACCTTGGACCAAAAAACAACGTGACGTCAAAAGCAGGAAAGGAAACAGGTTTCACTCGGGGGAGGGAAAAAGCCAAAACCCACACCCAGGACCACCCACGGAGCAAACCACCCCGGGTTAAGATACCTAAACCGCCTAGGAAGAAAGGGGAAGAATACAAATTTACATTAAAATTCCAAAGACTGACCTGGGGGAGAGGTCACAGACAACCTGTGGAAGAAGAAACATATGTTGAACAGTCATAGACAGCACAAGACTACCGACTGGGAAGAATCAGGGGAGGGTTTGGAAAGAGATGGAGGACTAGGGTCATCGGGGGGGGGGAAGACAATTAATCTGAAAGAAGGGAAATCCACCCCTCCATCATAAAGCCAGGTACCATAGTCCCACTCGTCAAAACAATTACAAAACTCCAAGAAAAGCACACTCAAGAGGAACCCTAAAATACACCTAATAAAATCAAAGGTCGCTGCCCCATGTCCTGACAAAAAAAAAGAAATGAAATTAACGTGGGGAACGAAACAATGCGTTGGCTAAAGTCACCGACAAGAGTGAGAATCACGCTCCAAACACCATAGCAGCGGGGTCAAAAAGAAAAAAAGGGGAGGATCTAGATCGATGGCTCATAGCAAGGCCAGTAAGACTTGAGGGGGGAAAGAGAAGAACGTGGAGTCGTCAATCCTTTCTCCAGCCAAAAAAAACGTTCAAAAGGGGGGGACAAAAAAGTACCAGTCGATAGGACAAAGGGAGAGGTAAAGGAAGGATTGGGTGGGATTTTGGCGGGCGGGGGGTCGGGTAAACGGGGGAATTCCGGCATACGAAAGGCGAAAAATAGTGAAATATGGATAGGAGAGAAAGGTAAGGGGAGCATGCGACTGGAAGACAGAATAAAGAAAGGGGACTAAGACAGATGGGAATTGGGGCTAAACGGAACTCAAAAGGAATGGGTCCGGGTAAATTAGACCGAAAAGGAACGGGGGGGAAGGGGAAAAAACAAACACGACAAAAAAAAAAAAAAAAAAACACCCGAATTATTTTAGAAGCCAGTGGGAGGAGGGCCAGGGGGAAGGAAAGCACGGGGGGGGGGGGACAGCAGGGACATGTGTGGAGACCTGGGAACGGCAGAACTTAACCAAACCTGTTGGTTTGGACCCCGATAGGGGGGAAAAGAGGTTGAGAGTCAGACCGACGGGGGGGGTGGACGGATTTGGCCAAGGGGCACGAACGACTCCAGGGGGGTGGCAGTCACCCCGGACGCCATCCACAGGGACCATAACTTCAGAGGGGAATGCCTTGGCAAAAAAAGGTGCTTAAGAGGGCAAAAAGAACAGAAAAAGACTTGTCCCTTCACACGAGCACGGGAAAAAAAACCAAGCATCACGAGGTGCCACTAATCTAAAAAGGGTCCAGAAAAAACGAACAGAAAAAGGAGACGAGAATTGCACTTTGCAACAACGCAGCAAGGGACGGGCCAAACGACCGGGTGGTAGGCGTGGGGGTCAAATCGAAGGGAAAAGGGCAAAATGGGCAGGAGAACATAGCAGACTCATCGGTAGGAAGGGTTTTTGACCATGCAACGGGAGAAAGGGCAACAAAACCACCGTAGAATTCCCTCATCCAAGAAAAAAAGGGGGAGGAACAAGGGAGGGGGGGGGGGAAAACGCCAAAACAAAGAAAAACTCTGCCGCGAAGGGAAGAACTGGCGCGGAATAGCGTAGCAGGAAGTAGATCCACTAAACGAAGAAAAAATCACAGAACTAAGGCCCATCAATAGGTCAGGAAAGGTGAAAGCCTTGGGGGGAAGGGAGGACCGTGGGGGGCCTAACAGGGGAGACGCGTAAGGCGAGTTTAGTCGACCAGCACGCGTTAGGGAAGGCGGGGAACCCAAAGAACCTGGGTGAAAAAATGTGTGTCCTGGTCCGTTCGGGGGGGGGGAAAAAGCACGGACAAACTAACCACACAAGAAGGAAAATCGGGGGCCGAAAAATACACCGTATGTCGGCCAGCGTAGTGACCAAAGGGGACGGGGAGATCCGGGGAGAACTTTTCACCGGCAGGGTATAAAAAAGGAAAAAGCGGGTCGGAAAAAATCAAGACAGCGACGGGGGTTCGAGAACAGGGGACAGGTAACAGTAGGTGGGGGTGGGGGGGGGAAGCTGGTACTGGGTTTCGAAAAAACGACGGGGGGAAGGCAAAAGGACCCTTGCCTCGGGAAAGGATGAAAAGGACGTCGGGTTTTATAAGCCCAACCGTAACATAGTTACACGGTCGCATTTACAGGTCAGGGGGGACAATAGGGGAACCCTCCAAACAAAGAAACAAGGTGCTGGGAAGGGGAAAAGCCAAACAGGGGTTGCAGGGCCTTGAGCATGGGAATAACAGAAAGGGCGGGGCCGCGTTTCCATCACTGTTTCAAAAAAAGGCGAGTTGCAAAGGAAAGGAAAATCTGAAAAGGGACGGGGCCAGAATGTTGCCGTGAAAAACAGGTCCAGGGGAAAAGGAAAAGCAGGGAAAGGTCCAGGAGAAGTCGCACCTGGGGAAGGAGAAATCCGGAAAGGGGAACAAGGCGAGAATGGAACCGAGTTGAGCCAGGGACGCAGAACGAAAATGCCACAGCATCTGACGGAAAAAAAAAACAAAAAAAAAAAAGCCCAGGATGAAACTGGTGGGGGGTGAGAGAACGGCGTGGGGTGAACGACCTGAAATGAAAGGGGGACTACGGGACAAGGTATGATGTAAAGAGCGAGGTCCCTAAAGAGAAAAAGGGTGGGTGCCTTCCTCACGCTGAGAGAAAGGGGGGAAGGGCAAAAAAAGCCTGAAGGACCAGGGGGGAAGGGGACTCGTCAACAAATAGAGCCGCCGGAAAAAGAAAGGAAACCGAAAAACCGAAAAAGAAAAAAAACTCCGAGAGGGGGGAAGCCCACAAAGAACAGGGGGTCGCGATCGGAAATCCAAAGTTGGAAGACCTGGGTACCTGCCCACGAGGAAAAAGAAGTAGATAACAAAGATGGGGGAACAATCGGTAAAGGGCACACCCCAGGGGAAAAGAAAAGGACTCAAGCACACTGAGCTCATTGGAACAACCAACCGCCGGCAAAACCAGAAAAATAGACAGCTGGAAAAATCCCAGGGCACGGGCTTGGTTTTGGGTTAGGACGTCTGTTACCCTGGAAGAAATTTTAAGAAAAAAAGTGTCGGGAGGGAGCCAGGCCCAAGAAGGGGAGTGGTTTAGATCGTTTGGGGATGGCCAAAAAGCAAAAAAAAGACAAAGCCATAGAGAAAAGTCCAGGAGGGCTAAAAAACAAAAGAATCTTGGAGAAACGGGCCCAAGGCCCCCCCGAGGTAGGGAATGAATAGTCACAGCTGGAATCCGTGTAACGGGGAAAAAGGACCAAAAAAAGCTGGGGTGCAAATCCTTCTCGGTCCTTTAAAAAGTACCCCGCCACGGAAAGAGGGGAGGAAGGACGGTGGAAACCCAAGAGGTCCTCATGGTGACAAGGGGAGGATCAGGTATAGAAGACAGGAGTAAGGCAAAAGTTCCTTGAGAAGGATTCACCGCGACAAGGGGGGACAACAGAGGAGAAAAAAAAAAAAATCAAAAAAACGGAGGAGGAAGGAGAGGAGGAAAAAAGTGGAAGCAACAGGACAACGAAAAAAGGGACTTGACCACCCCGAGGGGCAGAAGGGAAAGCAAAGAGCTATACTAAACGAATCGAAAAAAAAGAAACCCCCAAGGGGAAAAAAGTCTTCAAAAAAATAAGGGGAGGGCCAGGAAAACCGGGTCCAGGAAGAACCTAAAAACCGGTGACAACAAAAGCGTGCATTGTACAAAAGGGGCCTCCACCGGGGGAAAGAAAGGCGACAATAAGTGCGGATGAATTCAGCCCGAGATAAAACCTAGCTTGTACTTTAACCGATCATGGGGGAGGGTCGACTGAAAGGGATTGGAGAGAGGGCAGGGCCAGGGAGAAGGTTCCACAAAAACACAAGACAGAGGAGTAAGGTTGTCTCCCAGAGGACTCCGCTGAAAAGGGAAGGCAAAGGGTAATTGTCGAACAAGGTGAAACAAACGCCGGACCTAACCCAAAAAAACATAACGGAATGGACTGGGCTTTCCAGACACTGGAGGAAAGTAGGGCCGATTTTGGGGACACTAAACGGAGAAGTCAAGTTGTACAAAAGTCCAGGCCTCAGAACGTGAAAGTGAAACCTCCTCCCCGCCGTCCGAAAAAATTCAGGGGAGGTTCAGCACCGCATGTAAAGGGAAATGGAGGGTCAAAGAAAACCTGCGCGGAAAAACACCACCTTCCGCTGAAAAAAAAGTTAATAAAGGGATAGTCCGGCCTTCGGGGGTCGGAGGGAATTGAAACGACGCAAGACGCGGGGGGGGGAACGCCCAAAACACCGCCATTTGGTACACATAACAGGTCGAAGTGGGGGACAAGCTGCGAAAGAATGGGGGGGGACCAAGGATTAAGGGAGACTGAGGGGGAACACAAGGAAAGAGAATCCCAAACAAGGGGAAGCACAGGGGCCCATAAGAGAAAGAAGATTAAATTTCAAAATGTTGAGAAAAACAGGGAACGGAAAGACAGACAAGGTAAAACAAAAGGGGACATCCTGTTGCAATAGCTCGAGAAAAACTGCGGAAAACGGCTACGGTATCCCTGGTGAGTGGACCAAACTGGAAAAGCGGTGCGTCGACTACGAGGGGGAGGGGAGCCTGGGGGGAAGGCCAAGGGCCGAGGGATCAATTCAGGAAGATAAACCTGATTAAAGGCCGCGGGGAGAGTCGAAGCTTGACAAAAGACGAAGGATGCAACGAAAAGTGTCCTGAAAAGACCGTGGGTTCAATAAAGGGGGGGGGAAAGACAGGGCCAAAGAAGCCTTGCAAGGGTGGAACAACGAAAAAAACGAAAAAATAAACGACAAAAGCCCCGGAACCTCGCCAAAGGTCCTGCTAAAGCATCAAGAAAAAAAAAGTGGACAACGCCGAAAACAAAACGTCCTTTGCTGGACATCAATGATTGTGCTGGGATCGGGAAACCCAGGGGGAGCTTTCAGTCAGCAACGCGGCAAAAGGAAATCAAAAACGGGGGGGGGGCCAAAACATCTAGTCGGCCCCTTTTGAAAAGGAAATGGAAAAAGGAAATGTCAACAAGAGCAAAACAGCGAGCACCAAGCGGAGGCCGTCGGCACTTTTCGAACAACAGCTTTCTCCACCTTTTTAAAAAAAAGGGAAGTTGACGAAACCGAACAGGAAAGCCCTGACAGGGGCTTGTGAAACATCAGAGGAAAGCGGCACACCCCAGTACGCGATCAAAGAAAGCCATCTTACAGGAGGAAAACACACAAAGAACCAGGACCAACAACTTCAAACGGAAAAGACTACCGGAAAAAGAAAGGGAGGGCGGTAAAAGCAAGGAACCGAACGGAAAACTCGCTATTAAACCACCATCACAAAAAAAGAGAGTGAAAAAAAAAAAAAAGGGACGGCACGACCGGGAACGTGGGGGACAAAATAAGGACCCACGAAGGGAAAAAGTCTGTAGCCAGGAAAGTGGGGGGGGCCCCAGCCGCGAAAAACACTGACAACTATCCCGGAGGTTCCCCGTAGGCAGAAGGGGAGATGACCGGACAGGGGGGCGAGAGAAAAGGTGCGGAAAAAGAGGACGGTCTAAATAATACAAAAAAAACCAACAATAAAGAGGGGAAGCCTAAGAGAAATGGGAGGGGGGGGAATCTGTTACCTTTCCCCTAACGAGGGGGAGAGGTACTGCGAAAGAAGGGCATACAGCCTGGGCAGTGCAGGGGGTTCGGGAACAAACCTTGAAAAAGGACTTCTAACGGAGGAGGATCGCGAGTGGAAAGGGACCCTACCTGCTGCAAAAGAGAGCCGTCCAATAAAAAAAACCGAGGGGAGCCAGGCGCCAGTTCAAAAAGAACAGGGTAAAAAAATTCACGACTAATAGGCTTTTCCGGGTAACGGGTCGGGAGCAGAAGGGCAAAAAAAACCTGGCGCAAAGCTGGGGTAGCGAGTGCATGTACAGCCACCCGGAACGCGTAAAGTGCGGCCGAAGACAGTCGTTTAAAGAGGGACTAAACGGACAAGGTACTTCAAAGTTGACTCACCAAGGCGCCACGGGTTCCTATACCTTGGAGGATCGAAAGAACTAATCCGCACGAAAAAGACGGGGGGATCCAAAACCACCGGAAAAAAAACGGACAAAGGGAAGGAAAAACAGGGTGACGGGAACGGCGCCAGCGACCAAAACGTCCAAAAAAAAACAGTTCCAAACCTGGCGGAAACCCGTGGAGGAAAGGCGGGGGGGAGCACTCGGGACGACTGAACCTAAAACGGACAAGGCTAATTTTGCACATCCCAAAACCAGGGAACCATACAAAACAAAACCCTGTCGGGACTCGGTCCCACCAACCACCTACGCATGGGGGGTATGAAAAGGGCAGTTGATTGGACGTAAAGGCACCTGGGCAACGCGACTTGGCCAAAAAAGAAAACTGAACGCCCTGGAGGTCAAAAAGGAATCGACCAGTCGGGGGAAACGTCGAAGATGGACACAAAAAAACAACGCCAAAACACAATGCCCCCAGAAAAAAAATTAATACACTCTGAAAAAAGGGGTCTCCCTTGGCAACGGGACGGTTAAATGATCCAGTGGGGGTCACAAAACGGTCAGGGGGATATACAAAAAAAGAGGAGCTTGGGGAGCCGATGGCTAAATGATCCATAAATACAACTCTAAAAAAAAATATTTGAGAAAATAGAATCCTATTCTACTGTTCTCAGGCCCACAGGATATTCCTGTGGGAAAAAAAAGGAAACGCGAACGTACACACGACCTGAGAACGGCCCAACGACAGGGTCAAACAGAAAGCCCTGGAAAGAGTCGCCCCCAAAGGTAGTTTGTGGGTAGGGGGGAAACTGAAGGGGGCAGTGTTCTTGGAGGCATGGGGCAGGAGAAAGCTCGGAACAAAAACGAGATGGAAGGGGGCGAAGGTAACAGGGGCGAAGAGAGCTTAGAAAACAGCCTCAAATAAAGAAAAGACCAGTACGGAATAAAGAGGGGGTATTGGGGAGAACGAAGCGAAGGGGAGGGGGGGATGGGAAGGGGTTTCTCCAACAACGTTCCGGGGGGGGGAAAGGTTAAAATGGGGGTAGCGGAACGGTGTCGGTAAAGGGGCGAAAACGGAAACACAGGTGGAGGGGGGGTCCGGGGAGCTGGCCCACACCGAAAGGAAAATTGGTCAAAAAACAAAAAATGTCGGAACAAGGCGGGGTTTGAAGAACTAACGTAAGGGGGGGGGGCGGTGGAGAAAAGGTCTACAGGCCTCCGGGCTCCGAAAAAGGCTGGAGGGAAAAAGTTGCCGCAAGTCAAGGAACCGTCCCTGAGACGAGCTCTGAGAAAAAGGAGATCAGGACTACGGTCAGGGAACACCAGCAAGATAGACCCATGAAAAAGATTGACAAGTCTTGAAAAACCTATTGCGGACGCCCCACTAAAAAACTCCAAAGGGGAAAGAGTGGACAACCTTGAAAGAACAGGGAAAGGGAGACGAATAAAAACGGCCGAGACAAGGGGTGGGACTGGGTCATACCTTGCCGAAGCGTTAGGCCTTCAAAGTCCAGCGACAGAAAAGAATCCGGAGAAGTCTGGTGAAAAACAAGGACAGAGACAGGGCCCAGAACCATCACCATGTGAACAATAAAATTAGGCGCCTGAACTGCGAATCGGCCGACGTGGAAAAGAGAACAAAAAACCCCACCAAAAAAAAAAAACCCCCCCCGAACGACGACGTAGTGGACGGGTGGGAAGGAGGGGAAACGGGTAAGCGGGCCAGTAAAGATCACTATACTAATAGAAATGGAGCCGCATCGCAATGTCATGTAAAAAAGGGGGATGAAAAGGAAGGGACGAAAGGAAAACATACTTAGAGGCGGACTGAGGAGGGGAATCCAGAAGCCGTGGGGACCAAAAACGGGGGCACCGCCAGGGTTGGATTGGGAAAAATCATGGAGGGGGGGACCAAGCCAAAAATTCTTGCCAAGAGGACGTGGGGGACAAGAGAAGGAAGGGGGGGACACGTGATTCCGTTCCCAGGAAGGAAGTGAAAAAACTGTCTTGGGGGGAAGAACCGGTATAAAGTAAAAAAAAAAACGCCCCCAAGCCGGATCACGACAGAACGGAGGGGCAGTCACAGCATGGCGCCCCGAAGACGTAAGCAGTGAACACAGGGGTTTAAAGAAGGTAATGGTCAAATGGCCGGACGGGCGCGCGTGTCCCATAGAAGAACAAAAAAAGGGGAGGACTTAATGGGCTGACAAGTCATTTCCACCAACCAATAAAAGGGACGATTGTAATGTCCTCTGGGGGGGAGGGGGAGAAGAAGGCACAACGCAAAGCAACACGTTATGCCTACCACACTTGGACCAACGGCAAATGACCTTCTTATCCTCTTTCCTTCAGAGGGGGGACTGTGAAAGGGAAAAGATAGGGGAACGGGCCCACGGAAGAAGGGGCCTGTCACAGTAGAAAAAAAAAATAAACCTGCAACAGACACACACAAAATCAGGGGAAGGCAAACTTGGGTGGGGGTGCCGGTGAAGGCGGACGGAGGGAATATAGTAAAAAAGGACAGTTCCAGGCAAGGCAAAAAGTCTAAGAGTGAAATTCCAAAAGCGGCTCATGACGACCAAGGACGACCGCAGGCAGTCAAATGACCGACCCGAGTTGGTAAAAAGAAGCCAAGAAAGAAGAAGTGCACTCTTCTAAATCTCGGAAACGGCAAATGTAAAAGGTAACGGGGGGGTGATTTCCGGCCCAATTTTGGAAAGAAAAATCAAGAATCCGGTGCAGTCGGCGGACAGGCACAAACGCAGTTTCGCGGACCCAATGGGGGGACACGCAAAGTAGATGGGTAATTCCTAAAAAAAGCGAATGGAAAGAGAAAGGGGTATGAAAAGAGAAAAAAGGTCCTGCAAGACCCAGGGCCTACTGGTATCTAGCCTCCCCTCCAACACAAAAAGCAAAAAACCGACACTCACCTTTAAATATATTGTTGAGAGGCCAGGGAAAAGAGAAGTGAGATGGGCCCGGTTTAACACCCAAATTTAGACTGAACAAAACTATAAAAGGTGTTTTGAACCGATGTTGCAGAGGCACGGTCACCAAAAAAAAATCTCGCGACACAGCAATGGGGCAAAAAAGGGGAAGAACTACACCTAAGGGGAAAGCAGAAGGAAGCCAGGCCAGGGTGTACGCCAAAGTTGCAAAACGGCGTTTTGGGTTTTGTGTGAAGCGGTGACGGGGGAGCCACGTTCCCAGGATCGGACGCACGGGGTAGGCGTGAGCACGACCGCGAGGTCAACGGGATAAAAAACTTGTCTGGGACACGGCCCGTCCGCAAAATTCCATATAGACCAACCGGCAAGGGGTCGGACAAAGACCCTAGAGGTACAGCAATCGCGGGCACAAAGGACGCAGGGTAGCACTGACCACTGTGCCAAACTACTGAGCGGGGGGCTTGCTCAACTAGGGTGAATCATCGATGGCCGCCGCGGGAACCCATCGGAAAAAACGGAAAACCAGGGCCCAGCCGGTCTCTTTTGTGTTTTTGTTCAAAAAGAGGGATACTGGAGTGCAACAAAGGTTTGCCGTTCGCGAGCAGAAGGGGGACAAAAAAATAGAGATCACAAAAAAGACAACAAAAAAGGCGGAGGAAATTGAGAATATATCCAAAACAACGAAAAAGAACTGGCCCACGCCGGACCGGTGAGGACTCCTGCCGAGCTATAACGAGAGAAAGGAGAAAGAGAACAGTGCAAGGGGGCAAACCCTTCCACGAAAGGGGCGAAGAACGGTCAAAAAACGGCAACCCGGACCGGGAAGGAAAGAAGTTAATTACAAAAGAGAACCACAGGAACGGCCGCCAAAACAACAAAAAAAATGGGGGGGGTACCAGTCTGGAAGGCGCTATCAAGCCATGCACGGGGCCACAAAAAATCAAAAGTGAAACAACGATCATGGCGGGGTGTCTACCAGAGGTAGAAAGGTATTTCCAGGCGGAAAGCTGCACACACAAAGGACCGGAAATCCATGGCCAAATCTCAAAGCAGACCAAGGTTAAAACACCGGATATGTCAAACCCACCGTACCAAGGGAAGAAAACAAAAAACAACCCTTTGAAACGGGCACTTGCACTGGCCAGTGCGTCTGAGGGCGGAAAAGAAGGGGGTGGGGGTGGTCAACGATCTGTCTGGGGGCCAGGACGGTTCACGGAGGATATGAAAATTTAACACGTACCTGTTCAATCTGAACGAACACTTCAAAGACGTACGTCAAAAAAGAAAAGTTTCTAAAGGGGTAAAACGGGGATTTTAAAACGATCCAACGCCGACAACGGACGGGCTTACAAAAAAAAAACATTAAGAAGACAAATTAGAGGGTAGGGCGGGGGAATGGTGTTTTAACGAGCTTTACGGAGGGGGACACGAAAGCAAACCCTCCCAAGACTGAAAGAGGCTTCCCTAAAAACCTTTGCGAGTTAAAAACCTCCAGGCGGCGGAGTATGAAAACACTTCTTATGAGAAAAGGTAAAAGCAGCAGAGTCCACAAGCCGAACAAGACAAAGGGCCTATAAAACGGGAATCATAAATGGTAAAAAAAACATCCGGAGAAGGACTTAACACAAACAATCACCCGGAAAACAAAAAGGACATCTTGGTGCGCCGGGAGAATGGAGGAACGTAAACACACGCGGGCCTTCTGAAACCCGGGAAATGAATCACGACTCCGCTCCTTTGGGGAACCACTGGCAGATGGGGAAAGCAAGGAAAGCGGGCCCTGGGAACACTGTCTCGACTTAGAAATCAAAACGCTGAGGCAACTCAATTACGGAACCGGAAACAAACCAGTGGTCAGTCCCAAGCGTGGTGGGAAGTTTCCGGAAAATGCCCCTGCACGGGTGGGACCGTGGAAGGAAACAGGAGGAAAAAAGCAGAAAAAACCGTAAGACCCTGGCCCCGTTAATCATGGTCAAAAAGGTCGGGTCAACCCACTAAAAGAAGCCAACGGGTGTCTTCAATGGAAAACCAAGGGCTTGGTGTCGGTGGCACATTTAGGCAACAAACAGGGAAAAAAAAGAAAAAGGAAAAGACCAACGTCCGCAAAAACCCAAGCAGACACCACTGGACATAAGAGGAACGGGATGGAAAGGCAAATGGCAGGTTCAATTTCTCCAACTATACCTGGGGAAACCCGCGGAGGACCCCGTAATTCGCAGGACCATCCCCTCCCTACCAAGTAACCTGGGTCCCGGCACGGAAAGCAGGGGGACAGGCTCCTGCAAAAGGGTGGGCTGGGACCTCTAACGTGCTACTTTCAACCCAAGGCAAAAAGGTGAAAAGGAGATAAGAAAAAATGATGAACCCAAAACCGCGACGGCAAAAATAACTGTGGGACACGGTCACAAGGACCCCTCACAAAACACTAATTCAAAGTGCAAGTCAAACAAAGCGGGCTTAAGGTGCCCACCTCGCACACGAAGGCATACCACAAATTTTTTTCAACACCAAAAACCCCCCCCAAAAAAAACCCAAAAAACCCCCAAACATGCGGGATGGGCCAAAAGAACCTGGACGTGACAGGCTCGTGGTCGATTTCACCGAAGACAGGACGCCCCCGTCATAAAGGGTCAACAAACCCGGGGTAACGCGAAAGGAAAAAACGAAGCAGGGGCTTGATCAAAAAGAAAGGGGGCCGGAAAACCATCCGGCGAGGGATGAACAAAATGGCGGGCGAGAAGAGTTCGCGAGAGCGACCTCGGCTAACAGACTACGGCCGCAACCACCAACAACCCCGAAAACCTTAGAAGAAACGGCTGGGAGCTGGAAGGCAACTGACTAGAACATCAGGGAGGAAGAAAGCTGCCGGGTACGGAAGTGGGCGGCGACCTGAAAAAAACCGTCCAAAACAAAAGAAGAAGGTACGGATTTTTACTACGCGATCGGTGGAGATTAACGAGTTGGGGGAGGACAACGCTTCACCGGACAAAAGAAAAGCACAAACGGAACTTACACACGGTACCAACCCGGGGACGGGCCCTGGACCCTGTGTCGCATTACAAGCACGAGAAACAAGAAAAGGAAGGCTTCCCTGGACGGGAGCGTCCAAGCATTGCCTCCGAAGCCGTAAAAAAACTAGGGGGGACAAAGCCCACGTTAACCAGAGATAAGTTGGCTGAAAAAAAACGAAAAGCGAATGGAGGGGGGAGGGCAGAGACCAACCGCTTGCCGCCTTGAACTGCCGTGATGGTACCCGCCGTCTGGGCATGTGTGCAAAACTCAAAAACGTCTCTAGGATGAGAACCAGACGTCGGGTGGACCGAGGGGTGACCGCACCATTGGGGTGAATACCAGAAACACCAAAAACACCCCGGACGGCGACGGTGCCCCAACAAAGAATCCCGGGGGTCCCACGATCGCGAACATGTTGAATTAAAGGTGAAAACTGTGTCAAGTCGACGAACACTTCACACCCACAAAACAAAAAAGAGTCCACCTGCAGGAAAAAATCCCCCGTTTTAGTATCCACGGGAAAAGGGGGAAGAAACAAGCTCATCAAAAAGAGGCCTCGAGGAAAAAAGGAGAAAAAAAGTAACCTTGAGCACCCGTTACCCACGTTACCAAAAAACCTCACCGGCCGAGTTTCTTCCAGGACGGTAACCTCCAAAGAAGATGGAGAGCAGGGAGGGTTGTTATGTATGGACTGGGGCGGGGAAAAACAAAATCCCAGCGGACCGCCTTCTCCTGGGGGGGTCGACTCAAAGAAATGACGAATCGAGAGAAGAAAAAAGGGAAGAGGGCTCACCAGGGCAAACAAAAACACCTAAAACCAAACACGCCCGGCACCAGGCCAAAAAAAAAAGCTACCTAGAACCCTGGGCGACCTGATTCCCCCAGTAACCAGACCGGGTGGACTTGCATCCCGCGTGAAGAAAATTCGGTCTATCCCCCCGAAAAATCTACGCCGAATGGCGCCAAAATCCCATATATCAAAAAAAAATCAACCGTAAGGGAGGAGGTGGAAAAGAAAAGGGGATCTTTCACTGCTAAGAAAAAAAGAAGATCGTGCGTCAAACTAATTTGACGGCCACGCCATCCGGCCGGCAGTAGGGCTTGTACAAACTGGAATCAGGTTCGCCCCAGGCAGGGTGTAGGGGTTGGGAAAAAGGAAACTGTGGCCGGGAGGGGGGTGGTTACTGTCCTGGGCAGTAAGCAACCTTATACCGAGACAGTCCTGATAATGGGGAGGGGGAGAGTACAAGGACAAGCGCAGGTCCTCGATCCAGGACGGGGGAAAAATCACATTCACAATCAAGGTCGATACATCGGGAGGTTGTGTTGCGCAAGAATGACATAAAAAAAAGGGAGGGCGGTAACTTCTAAAAGAAACCCTGGTAGAATTAATTGTTCGGGGGGGGATGGCAGGGTTTGAACAGAGTGAGCCGCCGGATCGAACGGTGAAAAAAAGCATTTTCCTTGTCGGGGTGGAAAAAACTTCCTCCGACGTTTCAACCTGTATGCCTGACTTACAAAACGGAAAGGGGAAGAAGGTTCCCGGGGGGAGCCGTCCGCCAGGGCCCGTGTGTCGTTATTGGTACATAAAAAAAAAGAAAGCAACCGCCGAGGGTTCGCCCCCCAATGCACTGTCCCGAGGTCACCTGTGCAGGAAAACAAGAAGACCCAACCCAGAGCCAACGATGAGAAAAATACTCATCCCCATATCATAAAAAAAATGAAAAGGGTGGTCAGCCACTAGAGGACCAGCCCCTTCAGAGAAGAATGCAAAGGGGACTGCCGAGACAAACCCGTCCCGGCAAAGGGGGAACCCGAGAGGGTTGCTTTATATTTGTGGGGAACAAGGCAAAAACCACAGACCTCGGACGGGTTTAGTCCTGAAGCCCGAGGCGTAAAAAACGAAGTGCCCAGGTAAGCCTTCTCCAAAATCAGGACTGATCACGGTAGCAAACTAGTGAAAAAGAAGGCAAGACCGACCGTTAGAAAAACACGGTCGGTGGGGGGAAAGGCCGACAACTAAGAAATAGGGGCGCCACGGGGGGAATGACACTCACCCAGCCGAAAAGCATCTAACGAATTAGGTGAATCGTGACGACGGAATTAGCGAGGTCCAAAAAACGCGGAATGAGAAAGGAAAGGGAAGGAAAGACAACTCGCCAAAAAACGGGGGACGGGAAAGGACGGGGATTTTGAACTTTGAGAGTCCAAAAAAACAGTGGAAAAAAGCGTACCCGGGGCTGGTGACGTCCATACCGTACCAAAAGGGGAATGGGACCGGGAAGGAGACCATCCTCCTGATGGGGCCGGTCGCGCAACCGGGTGGGGGTCCAGCCTCACTGGGGGGTGGGTACCAAGCAGGAAAACGGGGAAAAGAATACTTTACCGTGAAATGTAGGGGGAAACGCACCGTATGTGCCAGTGAAAAAAAACGGGAGCATCCCACGAAAATATACTTAACCGGGGTAACGAAGGGGCGGCGGGGTCACACAGAAATGCGTGGGTTGGGTGAAACTGGTTTAATGGACCCCGTGCCGTTGACTACCAGGGGGGTACTTTGGGGAGAAAAGATGGTGTCAAAAAAAAAAAAAAAGAAATGAAAAAACGAAAAAAGGGGACTTCTCAACTCTTTAGAGCAATGGGGAAATCATGGAATGACATGGCTCAACATTATCGGGCTGCCCGCCGGACGGCCAAAAAAGTGTCCGCGCAACTGCCGGCCCGGTTGCGAAATTAAAGTGCCAAAAAACTCAACCATCCATTCGTGGTCTGGCCAATGGAGCCCGGCCGTCCTTCGGGGAGGTTAATGAAAGGGGGGGGGCCTGAGTGAAGGGGCCCGGGCGGGGGGAAAAACGACTCTTTTCTAAAACTGCCACGGCATTTAGTCAGGCAAAAATCAGAGTAACACGGAGAGGGGGGGGGGAATCACTTTGGGTGTTTGAAGTGGGGTCGAAATTATCGACCTACAAAAAAAAGTGAAAAACCAAGCGGAAGTGACACTTCGGCCAGGGGGGCACCCACCGCAATGCAAACGAGGAGGAAAGGCAACGACAAGAGTTGGGATAAACGAAGAAAGAAGGCCATCTCCTTCGCAGACCAGGTAGTTTGGTTGTCAGGGTGGAAGCTCACTTCCCCCAATGTGTAGAAAAGGAGGAAGGGACTTGAACGGGGGGGGGTAAAATGCGCATGGTTTAGACTGTTGAACGATCAGGAACGGAAACGTGGGGACCAAGTAAAAATCAACACCCGCACACACGGGAAACTCGAAAGGGGGACCCAGCGGACGTTCAAAACGGGCGACCCAGGGCCAGGTGGCGGGGCAAGGTCGGAGCCGCCGAAACAACCACAAAAACACAAAACGACATGATAAAAATCTCAAAAAAAAGGGGACGCGCCAGGATCGGAAATCCCGTGACCCCCTAGAATTCTTTCGAAAAAGGAGGGAGTGGTCCGGCAACGAGTCAGCGGCAGTACCCAGGCCAGCGGCCGCACCAAGGAAAGGGGGAAACCACTAAAACGCAGTGACCAAAAAAAAAGTCGAACTAAGAACTGTCCCGTAACGAATAACCCGGCGTTTGGGTGAAAGGGCGGGGAAACCGGGTGCGCAAAACTCCTTAAAAAAGAGGGGGAAAAAGGACCCCTTGCAAACGGGGGGAGGCCGCGGGCCAGCAAAGTCACGGTCACATTCAGTCGGGGCCGGCACGACTAGCCAGACGCAAAAACGCGTAGTCGGAGAAGGGGAACAAGCAAGGGTAAATGAAAACAAAGGGCCGAAAAACGCGGGGCTAACATCCTTGCCAGATGGGGAGCATAAAAGGTCGGTTGGGGCCGGAGAAATGAAGCTGGGATCTTGCAAAAAGGAAAGGGCCGGGAAAAGGGGGGGGAAAGCAAAGAAAGAAGGGGGGGGGGGGAGAAGGGGGAACAGGGCCGGTCAACGTTGCTCGATTCTCTTCTCGGAAGGGAATGAAAAAACCCCGGTTCCAACTCCGAGGACGCGGGACAGAAATTGGGCCA
>Ga0179593_1415161_pt1 | contig 30942 bp, 45 predicted proteins | sample CZODoug2_1_08_16_FD_185931 | JGI IMG/M metagenome (GOLD analysis project Ga0179593, IMG submission 185931) | Vadose zone soil fungal communities from Angelo Coast Range Reserve, California, USA - CZODoug2_1_08_16fungal (PacBio error correction) | ecosystem: Environmental > Terrestrial > Soil >...
AAAGTAGTGGAAGTCTTCGTTGATACAGGGATAGGAGCTTCCACGCGGCCTCGAGAGTGGCAGGATCAGCGGAGACCGACCCGTCGCCGGAGATGGAGTTCAGTTCAGAACTATTAACTCGCGCCGAGTTAGAAGCCGTCGGTGGTGTCACAGGAGGAAATACCGGAATAACTGAGAGAGAGAAGTGCGGGCAAATGTCCGATCTGGTAACGACGACGACGTGGCAAATTTCGACAGCGCACACCCTACAACTCGGCCGGCTGATGACATCTTCAAATCAACCTGGACGTCGTGACAACTTCACCTGGGCGGAAGGAAGAGTTGAAAAACAGAGAAAAAAAGAACGAGAACTGGACATACAGCACAATTACCTCGAAAGACTCCTTGACCCGTGAGGGATGGGAAGGATCAAGCGCTAGGGCGTCATGCGGGGGAAAGTGCGAAAACGCCAATCATCGTAACGATGGCCGCAGGGGCTGGGGGTATGAAAAAGGAGCTCTCTTAAACGTTGCGCCTGATTTCCTCGTGAGGCCGCCCACGCAGTGAGCCGACAAGAACCAAGAGCTGCCTAGGGGGGAACGGGCCAAAAGAGACGAAAAATAAGACTCAAAATGACGAGCGTGAAAGTGAGGGAAATGGCAGCGGCAAAACTCCACACTTTACTCTAAGGAGATCGAGAAAAACAAAATGGGAATGCTCGTGGTAGAGTAAAATTTCCGACTAGACAACATCAAGTGGAGAAGATCAGTAAAGGTAAGGAGGCGCGCGCGAGGCTTCGTGCCAGCGGCGCGACATCCTGTTAAGAAGCGGTCAAACCCTGAAGAGGCTGCAAGACCAAGGAGGTGCCGAAAGAAAAGAGAAAACAAAGCAGCGAACACAGCAAAACGCTTCGTGATGGCGTGCGACTGGGGCTCCGATGAAGATGAGCAAAGCAAAGGAAGGGAAGTTGTGCGGATAAATGCTTGCGGGGGGACTCCGCTTTTCTCGGGCTGGAAGCGTACCAATCGCAGATCAAGGCCATCACGCCTCGGCGAGGTCAGAAGGTACGCTCAAAGGTATGAACTATTCGACATGCGCAAATGAAAAACAAAGGTAACTTCGGCGCTAATCAGGGTGATTCCAGGTAGCGAAAGTATGGTTCGAATCACTGCTTGGGAACGCGAAACTGTAACGAGCGCAAAAAACAGACACCGCAAGATTGGTCGCACTAGAACAGACCGCCAAGAAAAGACAAGCAGACTGGAGCGGCACGGCGGGGCATCCTTCTGGAAATGACGGGGGGTGCTGCACGACATCGCAAGCGGGGACAGGTTGGGTACTGGAGGGAATGTGGGAAACTGATCATCAGCATAAACGAATCGAGAAGCTCACACCGGAAGGGAAAAAAGCCTCGGACTCAAAAAAAAAAACTTTGGGCCTTTTACACGAAAAAAGAAGTCTAGCAGCCACATCGTCAGTGTCGTGAGGTCTGCGTCGGAAAATGCCGCATGGGTGCGTGAACCTCATGGACTACCCGTAGCGAAGTGGGCAAAAATGGCTGAGGGTGTCGAAAGAACAGGGGGACTCGATTGGGGGAACGTGAAGAACGCCTTGCCGTTGACGATGAAAGCAAGCGCACGATGTCATGCACAGCAAGGTGGTGGTCGGCATAGGCACGGATGGGCCCGCGTACTCCCGGAAGAAGAGGAAAAGGCCATGGAAGGGTGCTTCGGGCGAAAGGCCGCTGAGAGAACAAGGGTGAAACCGTCTAAGTGTCGTCGAAAGTCTGGAACGGGAGAAGGGGAATACTGCATGCAAAGACAGGTCAAGTGAAAAAAAGGAAAAACGGTCAAAGGTGAAGTCGTCAGAAAACGAACAACAGTGCGAACGGGGTCAAGGAGGGGCGGAAAGTGGGGGAGGGGGGCCAGGAAACCGGTTACTGTCGAAACGGGAGAACCACCGAGAACGCAGGGGAAGGGGGGTGAAATCAAAATCAGAAAAATTCATACTAAAGGAAGGCGATAGGAAGGAAGGCGTCCTACTGACAAAACCCGATCCAAAGGCATGTCTCGGCGGGGGAGAAAGTGCAGCACGCTGGACGCGATAGCGGTGAGGCAAAAGAAGTTCGGCGTAGATGACTAGGTGGGGGGAGGATGAACAATCGGAAAAGCTTTTGCTCGATGCCCAAAGGTAAGAAACGGAATTTAGGCCCGGGGACGCCAGTAGGCGGACTTGCGTGGGGGGAAGTCCAAAGAAAAAGGAAACTGACCGGACACCTGGGACATCGAGGGAACGGAAGCAGCCAGGTATGAACCTGGGAAAAGTCAAAATGCAAACAAAGACCACAGGAAGTGAAGGGAAAAACGGGGGGGGGTCAAACTAATTAGAACCAAAGGTGGCAATTGAAGCCGCTGCCAGAAAATCAGAGTAAGTGTCCGTTCAATTGCGATAAGGATCTTCGGACGGGCAGATGGGAAAAGGAGATAGGAGAGGAAACTCCACGACAGGCGATGAGAAAAACTACTGCATGGGTGCAACAATCAAAAAAGTAAATATCGGGGGAAGGGTCGAAGTGGCCGTGAGCGGCACTCAAGCCATGCGAAGCAGCTTGAGTCGGGGGATCTGTAATCCGGAGAGTGAAAAGAATCGACAAAAAACAAGGAAAACGAAGATTAGATCAGAACGACCTCAAACCAAAATCTGCGAAGACAGAAGGAAGAGGTATAGATAACGCCTGACTGGCGGCTGGTCTGGGGACAGGACAAAAACGACGATTAAAACCAGTAAACTCAATCAAGAAAAGCGCATGGGGATGGGACTCGGCAAGGAACAGCGAGAGTCAGAGCAGGCGTCGGGGTGTGCAAACATCCAAGGCGGGTCAAGCAATCGAATCCCGGGAGGGGGAAGGGGAGAAATATAAAGCAAACACAAGAGGGATGTCGAACCAGGGAAGCGGCAAAAATGCGCGATGTTCATTGGGGAAGCAGGAGGAAAAAACCTCTCGGGCTAATTTAGGGCAATCCGCTACATGATTCGGGACGTGAGTGTGGTTAAACAAGGGTAAACATCTGGTAAATGGAGAAGACAGTAGGGAGAGGCAGAATAGACGCGTGTCAAAGGATCTAGCTGGGACTACCTTTTTACCAAGAGTCAAGTGAAGAGTGAGTGAAGTTGCCAAAACATGAAAAAGCTAGGGAGCACCATTAACAAAGCGCAACTTCAGAGGTACAGTTAGCGGACTTTGCGGGGAGACCAGGGAGCCCAAAATGGGTTGGAAAGAGGGAGGAGTTCATAATCTCCGAAAAAATGAACCAACGAGGCACGCTGCGCAGAGGATAGGGGGAAACACTAAAAATAGCACTAGAATGGCAAGAGAAGCACCGAAATCGTTACGAAACCGAAGGAATAACGGGGTGTGGTCGGTTAGAACGGAAAGAAGTAAAGAAAATCAGCGGGAAAAGCACTAAGGGGGTCTGATAGGTGGAAAAGCACCTTCCAAAATAGGCATCAGCCGGTGGAGTTAAAAAGAACAAGAGAAAAATGGCAGGAAAGGGAAACACAGGACTTACGAAGGATCAACAGGGGCGATGCATTAAAGCTAAGTGAGGATTTCCACGCAATGGCGGGATGAAGTGTACGAAACTTAAGAAACTGTGAAGGGGAGAACACGCAGGTCAAAGGAGAGGCAACAAAAGCAGAGAGGGGGGGAGAACCAAAAAAAGAAACCCGAAGATGAAAAACTAAATAAATAGAGCGAATAAGCAGGGTAAAGGGAACTCAAGTGCCAGGGGGGGTCGGAGACTAGGGCAAAAAAAAAAATCCCACGGGGTTACAGTGAATAGAGGGAGGTCAAGGGTCGACAACTCAAATACGAGCGAGATGCAAAATCCTGAAAGTGGTGGTGAACAGATCCCTAAAAAAAGATGGTAATATGGGGGGGAAGGAAGGAGGGGGTCGTGAAAAAAAAAGCGGGTATACTTGGGTGAGTTCCAGATTAGGGTTGGAAAAAAAAAAAGAAGGCATGTGCGGATATTAGAGACAAGCTAAGCAAATCCGTCGGTTCTGCAAATGGAAGCAGGCGGGAGGGGCAAAAAAAGGACTTAATCAGGTCAACACGGGTTCCATACGAAAGGGGGAGGAGAGGAATTAGGGGGGAGAGAAAAAAAGATAAAAATCATGAATTCGGTGATAGAGCGATTTTAGCCGGAAAAAAAAAAGGAAGGAGAACGCAGGGGGAAGGATATAGGGATCGGCCAAGGAAAGAGAAGGTTTGCTCAGCATTACCACTGCGAGAAAAAACATTTCGTCCAATGAGAGATTGAAATCAAAAGGGGGGGGGGGGGTGGGGAAAAAGGCAACAATACCCACGACTCGATGACAAAAAGGGGACGCTAGACAGTGACAGGAACTTGAGGCCACTCAGCTTCAAGTACACATTCGCAAAACAGGCAGAAGTAAGAGGCGATGCGCGCCATTAGTACAAATTTTCGACACTCCAAAAAAGGAGGCAAAAGAGAGGTCGTCCTCGAGAAGGAAAAAGGTGCGAAATACTCCTGCGGGGGGGACAAAATCAGCGGCGCAAACGAACAAAAGGGAAACAGGGAAAGTCTGGTCGACCAGAGGGGAGAGGAATTATAACAACGACGCGAGTGAGAAAAAAACAACACGTGGCGCAGGAAAAAAGAGAAAAAGACAGTAGGGGTGGGACGAACCCAGGTCCGAAAATGGAAAGGCAATCAAGCAGGGGGAACGGGAGGTGAGCCATTAATTACGCTAAAAGCAGAGAGTGGTCCAGCGTAAAAAAACATTAGACGAGTGCGGCGCCTAAAAAAGGTCATGGTGCAAAAAAAGTGGGCACAGACTCGAAACAAGAGTGAGCAATCTGAAGGGACATTGGACGTGAGATAACGAAAACAAGAAGAAAACTCAGACGTAAAATTACCCACCGGCGAGGGAAACAGATCACCAAGTCAGTCTAGACAGAGAAAAAGGGATGGAACGCGAGAGGTGAGGAGTCGGAGAAAGAGCAGTATGAAAGAAAGGGATCCATATGGAAAAAGGGAAGAAATTCATACAAAAAAAAGCTGGGAGGCGTGGCGCTGAAATGTCGCACAAAAAGGGAGAGGAAGGGTTTGGGAAGGCAGAAGACGTCACAAGAAGGGAAGAAGAGGAGTAAAAGACGAACTGAGAAAAGACGGATTCCTCTGAAGCGAAACGTCACAAAGGCCACCAGCAATCGCACGCAACGAGGGGGGCAATCGTTCTTCGACTGGGAGAGAAGAAAAGGCCGGACGAAAAGGGGAAGGGAGAAAAAATCCAGCCGGAGGGAAGGCAACGAGCTAGATGGAGACAAAGGGTCGGGACAGAAGCGAAAGCGAATCCAAAATTTTTCAAGAGACTCAAAAAAAGTGAGATGAAATGATAGAGATGAAATTGAAAAGTGAGAAAGGGGGGGGGGATCTACATCGGCGCATGATGAAAAGAGTTATCGAGCTAGGATTAGGATCAGAATTGGGGGACGCCGAGCTGAAACCGGCGCGGGGATTGATTTAAGACGAAAACGATGTCAGAGGGTAAAGGGAAAAGACGAGGGGGATCGTACGACGAGGGCCGCGGGTCATTGGCTAGGAAAAAGGTGCGAGAAATCAGACATGTCCTAGCTTGGGAAACACGTGCCGGGAAGGGGAAATTTTCGATTAAGCGCGAAAAAAGCGACAAAAAAGACACCACGAGGCAGGTATACTCCGCGAGGGATATGAGTCAAGTGGAGCAAGGATATTAAGTCAAAAGAGGGGGAGGAAACAACGGGGTGGGGGCCAACTCTTTCTAGCGCCAACGGGTAAACCCCCCACATGCGGTGCAGTATTTAAAAGAGAGGGGGCGGGAATTGACGTGTGTGTCATGAATGAAATTAGAAGGAAGGGAAAATAAGAGCAATTCTACGGGGGAGTGTGCTTTTCTAAAGGACAATGAAATCTACTTGCTCATAGGGAGGGGTATCTCGTAATCGGGAGGGGAGGGGATACCTGGTTGATTGAAAGAAGGTCGTCCAGTGGCAGGACACACTCCACAAACAGGGGTGAAAAATAGCAGGGTCAAAATAAGGAATACATGTGGAGTCAGTGTTTTGTCAGCCAGAAAAAAGAAGGAAAAACAAAAGAGAAGGAAGAAAGGTTGAAGCACGGACAAGGGGGACTGGGACGCGGGCAAAAAGGGTATCGAAGGGGGGGAGGGAAATCGAAGGAAAACAATGGGAAGAAAATGAAAGGCGGGGCAGGTCAGGGAAAAAGGTGGGTTTATCAAAACGAAACGAAGTGAGGATGAACGAAGCCGTTCGAAGGGGGGGGCGGCGCGGCGTGCAGCGAGTAGCGGGGAGCACGCGGAGGAACGGGGGAACATAAGGGGGAAGCCAGAGATGAAGGGAGAAGAATTCCGACCGAGGAGTGCGAGGGAAATTCACAAAGCCGGCGCGAAGCTGGGAAGAGGAAAGTTGGGTGCGGAAGAGGAGACTCAGGGTATAGGAAAGAGCGAGAAAGCAAAAAGAACTTAAAAGGGAGACTAAATTTGGGGAGAATCGCGGAAATCAAAAAGACAGGACACGCCATCTGCGAAAAAAAAGGGGGTGTTTCAGAAAAGTAACTGGATGGTCGGCTCTCAAAGAGAAGCGGTGAGGGGGCGGACTACTTCGGAGACGGGGTCGCTAGTTCGAGGGAGGCACTTTGGGTTCGCGAAAGGAACGAGCGTAAGGAAAGAATGACTAGGATGTAGTAGAGAAAAATCAGGAACCGACGGCGAAAACTCACGAGGGGAGAGTGAAAACTGAACTGCTGCGCAGAGAAAAAGGGGTGGAACGAGCGGGTTAGGGAAAGGAAGAAAAACCCTTGAGGCAGGAATCACGAGGAAACTACACAAAAAAAAGAGAGTGAAAAAAAGCGCGCGGAGGAAAAAAGATAAAACCCTCTGGGGGTAAAACTTAAAATTACCACACAGTACAGACGTTTGAAAGGGGGAGAGGGGTCTGAATCGGGGTAAAATCGCAGAGGACAAAGAAAAAAGAGGGAAATTTGAGGGAAAAAAAGGGCACTAAATTTTGTGGGGGGGGAAGAGAACTGCCTTTCAGAAGGAAAAGGCCAGGCAAGGAAAAAAGATGCGAAAAGGGGTTTCAGAAATCGAACCACAAGAGGAAAACACTGCACGAGAGGAAAAGGGGGAGACGCCAAAGGGAAACAGGGGGAGTAGAGTGAACATGACATCGTAGAGAGGTTCAACGGGGGCATAAGAAAAGCATAAACAAACCTTTCTGAATTGGAGGAAACAATTCTCTGGGAGGAAGCGAGAGTAATTAAAAGAAAGTGGGGAAACAAAATGGAGGGTCCACGAAAAAAGAAGGGGCGAGAAGTTGGGGGGATGGGGGAAACAAAAAAGAATGAAGGGAGGGGGTTAAATTGGGGAAGGAGGCTAGAAAACCCATGGTCAGGCCGCGTTGCTCGAAAAAAAACTCTATGAAGGAAAGAGAACAGGTGACCCAAGAAAGGAGGAAGATGCAGAGTAAAGGGAGCCTATAAAAGGAAATCATATAAATCGGGATCAAAACGGCCTCACAAAAAGGGAAGAAAGCCAAGGTATTCAGGTAAAAAAAGGGCAGTGGAGGGGGGACAACAATAAAAAAAAACTGAAAATTGGAACGAGAAAACGAGGAAGAAGAAAGAAAAGACCAGAGTTGAGGAATCTGGGGCGCAAGAGGTCAGGGAAAAACAACCACGGACCTGGAAGGTGAAGACATCATATAAATTCCCACTGATGGGGGGAAAATTCAAAAGAGCGCGAAATAAAGAGAGGAAGGGAAGGCCGCTGCTGTGGGGGAAAACTTCTGTGTTGTTACATGTTCGGGGGAGGGAGAGGGACTAAAAAAACGGTCTGGCGTGAGAAAAAGAAGGAAGGGAGTGGCACAACTCCTTTCGGGAAAGAGGACATGGGCCTGCCGACACTTCACATCGCCATTCTAAGAAAATATTGATCAAAGTTGGGGAGAAAAGAAGGACTCCGTTGGGCGGAAAGAAATACCACGAAAAAGGAAGAATTGGGCGAGATCAGAACACAAAGAGAGAATTGAAAAGAGCTGGAAATACCCCGACGGGCATTTCGTGGGGGGGGGGGGGAAAGGACCAATCGGAAGAAAAAGGGACGATACAACACAAGCGAAAAATCTAAGGGGAAGCAGCTTCCAATGGGAAACGTCACAAGGGGGCGCCATCCTTATTCGTTGAGGCGCAAGGGGGGCCCGTGGGAATCAAAAGGAGAAAGAAAAACGATGTCGGGGGAAAGAAGAGGCGGACACTAAAAAAAGGTGAGGGACCTCGTCAGAATGAACACGGGAATATGAGGGGGGCCAATCGCAATGAAAGAGACGGAAGGAATAAAAGAAGGGAGGGAAATTCGTGAGAAGAGAAGAAGGAAATTAAGTGAGAGGAAATTTTGAGGGGGAAAAAAAAGAACGCTAGAGCAAAGGAAGAAAAAAGATCAGTAGTGAAAGGGTTGCTGGGGAGGGATCGAGAAAAAAAAAAATTTGTTAAAGGGAGGTTGAATGAAATCGGATTCAAAAAAGGGGAAAACGAAAAAAAAGGTACCGCAAGAAGGACGGGGGAAAGGAAGAAAATAATCTAAGGAGAAGTCCGAGCACCTCAAGAAAAGAGAGGGACTTTGAGGGAGAAGGAAGGAAAGGACAAATAGCTGGAAAAAAAAATGAGTGAGGAGGGAGTGCTAACTACACCGAGACCATCCGTGGGGTGTGAAAGGCCGAAAAGAAAAAAGTAAAGGGGGCAGCCGTAGAAAAGAGGCGAGAGGGACAGTCTACAAAAGGGATCGGAAGGGGCCAAGCAGTTTCGGGGGAGGGACTATAAAAAAAAGAAACTCAAAAAGGGAATTTCGAAGAGAAGAGCGGCAGTCGAAAACCAAAATGAAGTGAAGGAGGTACAATTACCTCTCGGAATACGGAGGAAACGGTCAGTGGGCGAGAGAGGGGAAAAAAGGGGTAGAAAATTCCGGAAGAGGAAGGGAGGAACCCAAAAGCGGAAAGCCTAATGTTTCAAAAAATGGGGAAGAAGGGGACATCTCTTGCATAGGAAAGATATGGGCAAACAGAATTAAAAGAATGTAGGAAAACATGAGCCCGACCCAAGAGGGGATGGGGGGGAAATTTCAGGAAAAAAAAAAAAGCGGGTGGGGGTTTGATAACGCTTAGGGGGGAAAATAAGCGAGGTAAAAAGGAGGTTAGAGAGGAGGAGGGCGACCATTGGGAGTCAAGAAAAAGAAGAGGCGGGAGGAAAAAAATGAAAAAGAGCATGAGCAAAAAAGGGGGAAAAAGAATGGGGTTCGTCAAGAGGGGGGAGAGGTGGCAGGAAGCTAACGACTCGGTGGAGATAAAGTGAACCACGGACACATGCAAGAGGAAGTCGGGAAAAGAGCGAAGTAAGAATTACGGAGAGGGGGAGAGAAAGATTCATAAGGCTAGCAAAAAAAAAAAAACTGGGAGAAACACAGGGAAGGGGATAGAGGAAAAAGAAACCTAAAAGACGTAACAAAGCATGAAATTCATGGCCAAAAGAGTCAGAGGAACCATAGCACGCAAGGCAAGATCCGGAGGGTCAATGAGAAAAGGAAAATTTCTTAAGAAGCCAGGAGCAGAAAGGGACTTCATCTGGTAGTATTAAAGTATTGGGAAGAAAACGAAAAGGATCAGTAAACTAGCCGAAGACCCTACTAGGGAGGAGTGAAGTCTCTTTATGGCGAGAGAGGACCTCGAAAGCTCTGTAGGGGAGAAAACTTTGGGTCCTGCGAAAAACTTCGGAAAAATCGGAAGGGGGGGTTCCGCGCACACAGTTAACGGCACAAATTGGCACGAGTTAAGAGGAAGACAGGAGAGGAGACAAGGAAAAACACCTATAATAGTAAAAGGGGGAGGAGTAAAAATTGAAGTAAAACAAAAAAAGAGGGTAAAAAAAAATGTCATCAGAGGAAAAAATAGAAGTTCAGGGAAAGGGGGGGAGGTTTCGCAAACGGAAACAAAAAACACGGCAAGAAAAGTGAAAGAAGGAGGGGAAGGAAAAAGTGGAAAAAAAAAGTTCTGCGCAGCGGAGAGGGGGAGAAATCTAAGAGGAGCGAACATTGGTCAAAAGGGAAAGTTGATTGATAGTACACATAAAAGCAAGTAGGCGAGGGCTCCGAGCGCGCGTGGAAGCAAACGAAAAATTGGGGAACGTGGAAAGGGCAAAAGGGGAAGCTCGGGACAGAGAAGGAGGGGAAAGTCAACTCACGAGCACGAAAGAACGCGGAAAAAGACGTGAGAAAAAAAAAACGGAGTACATAACCAGGGCGGGGGCAAAAATCGGAGGAACTAAAAGATCCCGAAAGCCAAAAAAGGGGGGGGACAAAGCTAAAGAACAAAAAAGAAGCAAAAGAAGAGCGAGGCACCTTTCCGTAGCGTCCCGAAAAATCAAAAAAAAGCATGGGAAGGAGAACTGAAAAAAAAAAAGGGAGAGGAAAGATAAATTAAAAAAAGAGGGGATAGTCAGAGGAAAATGAAAGAGTAGGAGACTAGAGGGGAGGAAGAGGAGAATATTGTCAATAAGTAAAAACGTCGCGCTCGTCGGGGGAATGATGAGGGAGGAAAACAGACGACAAGGGAAAGAAGAGGGGGAAAGGCGAGCCAGTCGGGAGTGAACGGACGAACCTGAAGCAGGAATTAGACTGATGTCATGATTAGGGAGTGGCGATAAGAAGCAGGGACCGAAGAGGGGGTAACGGTAAAAGACGTGTGAAAAAAAAGGGGGAAGATCAAGCGCGACTCAGAGGAAAAAGCCCAAAAGAGCTTTTTAGCCAGGAGATACTGAAATCAAGCGGGCAACGGGCTCAAATTGGGGCAGAAGCAACGGTGTCACAAAAAGACTCAAAACCACTCGACAAAAAGACTCGCGAACATTGCAAGGGACGGGGAACAGCGAAGGGGGGGAAGGGAAAATAGGAGGGACACAGCCAATGGGACGAAGAAACACAAATAAAAGCTTCAATGAAGTGAGCGCCCGGCGGAAAAAGTGGGGGGGGGGACTGTGAAGGAGGGCGGAAAGAGGAAGGCCACCAGAATCGGTCCACAAGGGGAAAAAGACAAAACATGAGCCGGGGGGAGATAAGGGGCGTCACACTGAGAGGGAAGAAGTAACAATGAGAGGGAAAAAAGGGGAACGTTCCTTAACCGGGCGAGGAAAAAGGGGGGAAAAGGAGGGGGTATCGAATTCGCTCGAAAACAAAAGTGGGAAGAAGAGAAAAGCAGATTTCGCTATTGGGAAACTAGACGAAAATATATTAACAGCAAGACGAAGGGGAAGGAGTAGTCTTTACGCAGAGGGAAGGGGGACCTAAAAAGGGGGGAGGAAGACTGGGAACAAAGAAGAGGAAAAAATGAAGAGCCCCCGTATGTGGGAACAGGATGGTTACAAAAAAAAGGGAAAAGGCAGGTCAAGCCGGGAAAAGGAGATGCGGGGCAACAGAAATGTAGCGCTGGTAATGGTGGACAGGCAGGCCGGAACTGAAAGAGAATGGGGGGAAGAGATAAGACTAGGACGGTAAAAGAAAATACACTCAGAGGAACAAAATTTGGGGGGGAAAACTCACGCCGGAATGAAAAAAGGAGGGGACGACAAAGATGGGGAAATCGTTCCTTCAAACTTCGAAAAAGAATTGCCGAGGGAGAGGAGGGGGGGGAACGGTTCTGAAAACAAGGGACGCTGATATCAAAGCCGAAAGGAGGAGAACAACGAATAAAAAATCTATCTCACCACGGGCGAAGGGCACTGCAGTGGGAAGAAAAATTTAAGGGGGGGGCGCAATTGACGAACAAGGGACATCAGATACGAGAGAAAAAATAACTCGAAGGGGATGAAAAAGACCGCAGCACAAAAAAAAAAAATCAGCTGGGTTTGGGGACAAAGGCTACAAAGACAAACGAGGGGGGGGAAAGGGAAGAGGACGAAAAGTCAGAGAGGGTGGCATATAAAGGGGAAACGGAAAGGAGCAGAGAGGGAAACAAGGGGAAGGAAACGGAAACGATTTTGGGTGGCAACAATAAACGAATCACGGAAAGGAGGCCTCAAGGAGAGGAAAAAGTAATTCGAGGATCTGGGGGGGAAAAGGGAGGTCCTCGTGAAAGGCAGTCCAAGAAAAGGGAAGCAAGGGGGAAGAGGGGAAGTCCTGTTACAAAATCAGAATTGGGGCGGCGGGGGACTGAGAGGGTACTGAAAGAAGGAAAAGTTAGCGGGTAATTCGAAAAGGGGAGAAAAGAATGAAGGAAGCACCGGGGGAGAAATGAGAGGACGTCTCAAGAAACATCGAATTCTTTAGCAAAAAAGAAAAAATGATTGGCTCAGCACTGGGAAAGGTGGAACTTAATGGGGACTGAGTAGAGGTTCAAGGAGAATGTTCGCACGAAGGCGACAGCAAAAAAGAGGATGCGGGATAAGCAATGAGGGGGCTAAAGATAAAGCAGAGAAGGTGGAAGGGCGCGCTACAAAAGCAGCATGCCAGGTGAAAAATAGAGTGGGAAAGCGAACTGAAGCAGGGGGAATGGGCGAATAAAAATTAACGACAGCGAAAAAAACTTGGGGAAAGCGGGAATAAATCAAAAAGCCAGGCAAAGAAAAAAGGATGAGATTGGGGTCCCAGGGGAACCCTTAGCAAACTGGTAGGGGGGCAAGATCCAACGAAAAATCAGAAAAAACTCGTCAAAAACTCAGAAGGATACGAAAAAAAGGGGGGGGGGGAGCTGGTAAAGAATGCCTATGAACAAAACCACGTCACGAAGGTGAGGGAAAGGGGGGGAAAATGGTAGCAACGGAAAAAAGCGTAAAAAAAAACGGAAGTGGACGGAGGCTTAGGGGACAAAGAGGATTGCGGTCTTGGTTAGGGGGGGGAGCGGAAGACTCTGAGCAAAGGAGTACCGGGGTAGCGCGCAAAAACATGAAGTGGGGCACCCAAGAAAAAAAATAGGAAAAAAACCGGCAGATTCACAGAGAAAGAATTGATGATCGTTGGGGGAGAATAAGGAATGCGAAAAGTCAAACATCGGGGCAAAAAAGAGGAGAGAGCGATAACAAAACACCGGTAGAAGTGGAGAAGGAAAGTAAAGTCCTGAATTGCGCTGGGTCATTAAAAAAAGAAAACGCCCGGATGAGAAAAGAAAAGGCCAGAAAGGGGAGTAGACTCGGGAAAAAGACTCGAGACGCAAGAGGGGGTCACCAGAAGGGACACGGGGCAGGAGCGGCGAAGCAGGGGAAAATCCTACAAAAAGACCAAAAAAGAGGGAGGGAGAAAAAAAAGGCCAAATTGTACACGGAAAAGGGGAGAGGCGAAGTCCCATATGAGAAGGAAAAAGGGGGGGGGCCTAAACCGAATTCAATAGAAAGGGAGTTTTGCTATAGGAATGGATTTGGGCGGGCGAACGTAGTCATACTCAGGAAATTCGCGCAAATAAGCTAGGCCTGTCTGGCTCGCGGAGGACAAAGTTGCCAGTCCCGAAAGGCGATTGGGGACGGGGGGGCCAAAACAAATGAGGGAGGCGAAAGGAAGAAGCGAAGGATTTGAGGGCTGCAGGGGGATGAGGCAGAAAAGAAAAAAGGGGGTACCTCAATGCGTTCATCGAGTCGGCACAGAAAGTTGGAACACGGCAGAAGGCAAAAGGCGAAAAAATGAGGGGAACGCAGACGCAGAGAGAAAGAGGACGCAGGAAGGCATCAACACGAAGGGTTACAAGAGGGTTTGAACGTAAAAAGGAGAAAAGACACTGAACAAAAGGAAGGCTTCGGCGGGGAAAAAAGTATCCACCGAAGCCAAGAAGGGCAAAGACTAAAGAACAAGGAAGGGGGAGGAAGGTGCACTCCAGCTGAAGAGGGAGGAGGGGTTCGAGACAGAACCAGCATCGGAAAGGAAAATAAGTAGGAAGGAAGGAATGAAGAAAAAACAAAAGTAGGAAGAACGGGGAAGTGAAGAAGCAAAAAAGTCAGAGAAACTCGCAGGAAAAACCACGAAGCAAAGGTGCCACAAACCGAAGGAGGTTCTAAGAGCAACTGAAAAAGGAGGGCAAAGTCTTAAGGCGGGAAAAAAAGAGGGGGAGAACGTGGCGAAATAAATCGTGCAACGAAGCGGAAGGGAATGGCAGCAGGGAAAAAGGAGGGTAACGGAAAAAAGGACATTAGGAACAGATCCCTAAAATAAAAGGGTGTAGATGGAATCCAACCTTTGAGAAAAAAACAGTTTTGGGAGACAAGAGGGTGTCCCACTAACTGATGTAAAGGAAGAGGGGAAGAGTGACTCCAGTTCATTAAGGAACGACGTGCTACAACACACGAATGAAGAAAGGAGCCCGCGTGTTGCAACAAGAAGGGGGCGTATCAAAAAATAGGAAAAAGGACGATGAAGGAGAGGGACGCGGACATTCAAAAAGCAAGGAAAAGAAAAGAGAAAATGAGAGGAAGGAGAAGCAGTACAAGACTATTGGGCGCGCAAGGAAGTTCATACTGAAAAAAAAAACTTAAAAGGAAGTCGACTGAATCGTGGAAGAAAAAAAAAAAACAGGTGCGAACATTTATTCAAAAAGAAAGGAAGGTTGCAGAACATCAGTCATCCATCGTAGAAAAGAAACGCCATGAAAGAAAAAGATGGGCACGAGGCGACAGGAGAGCGGAGAAGGGTCTGAAAGAAAAAGAAAAGAGGGAAGTCTGCATCGTAGAATGAAAAGATAAAATCTAAAGCCCGAGAATAAAGAATCTGTACCCAGGAATGAAAGAAAAGCGTGTCTCGAGAGGGGAGAAATGCGCACTAGAAAAAGGGTTTGAGGAAAAAGTTGGGTACCTTCGAAAGGGCATTCGGAAAGAAAGGTCAGGGGGGGGGACGCGCACCCAAAAACGTTGGCAAAAGGTGTCCTCGAAGAACGCAGGGACCGCGAAACAAAAAAGAAGGGGGGGAAAAGGAAAGGGAAAAGCTGAAGCACGACTAAAAAAGAAGAAAAAAGGGGGGCAAAAATGTCCAGAGAGGGAAAAAGAAAATCAAAAAGTATGAGGGACAAAGGAAAACACCAGGGCGAAAAAAACAGGATCAAAGTCTAAGAAGACGAGTGTGAAAAGAAGCCAATTCAAAGAGAAAGTTCCGGAAAGGAAACGTGGCAGGTTAACCCCATGAAAGGAGAAAAAAGGATAAAGTGAACCATAGTTAAAGGGGAGAGGAAAACTCCCGGTAACAGAAGGGAAGAAGAAAGGAAGAGACATTGGTTTTACACGTCCCTTGCAAGAGGGGAAAAAAAAAAGGGAGGAAACAGAATTTCACGGGAGAAGAGGGGAGTTAAAAAGGAGCTTGGCAGACGCAAAAGAAGAGACGAAATCAAATCGAGTGTCAAAAAGAAGTATGAGGAAATCAATCAACGGAAAAGAAAAACGGTTTTCAGAGAAGTAAAAAAAGACTCCGGGACCGCATCCTACGAGAGAAAGCATCAACAAAAAAAAAAGGGGGGAAAAAAAAAAAAGCAACAAAAAAAGAGAAAAAAAACGTATGAAAGGTAGGAGGGAACCTGGAACATGAGAGAGCTACAGAGCATAAGAGGAAGGGGGAAGCGCCAAAAAGGAAAGCAGAGGGGGTGATACAAAAAATAAAAGGAAACAAAGGCGACACGAGGGGAAAGGAAAAAGAGAAGGGGGGAAACAGGAAGAGGTCAAAGGAGGAATTGCAGGCGTAGAGGGGAAGGATCTTGGGGACAAGGAAAGTTAAAAAATTGAGAGCAATCGAGAAGTCAAAAGACCAAGCCGCGACAAATCTTAGGGAAAACTGGTAAAAGAACACAACTCTTGGGAAAGTGCAAAAAATGGAAGAAAGGACTAGGTCAGAAACAATCAACCATAAACGAAACGGGGGAGCCGAAAAGGAAGGGTGCGGGAATATGGGGAAACACAGTAAGGAGGGGGGGAAAGGAGATCAAAATTGATTCGAGGGCGGAAAAGAGGGTTGGTGGTAAGACGGATGTATGGCGGGAAAAAAGAAAAAAAAGAGGCTCTTTAAACGCAAGAACAAAACGAATGTAAGGAGGAAAACATTTAAAAAGGATATTGGGTAAGATTACGAGTCTAAGCGTAAAGGGAAAGACTGTGAAAGGTCGCTGTCGTCGGCTTGGAAGTAAACAAAAGTGCCTAAAGGAGCAGGAAAAAAGATCATTAAAGAAAAACTGGGAAAAAAGGAAATGGGTCTCTGCCCCAGAAAAAAGTGGGGGAGAACACGGAAGGCGATACAAAAAAAGGGAATCAGACGCGTAAGGTTTAGACAGGCGACATGCAAAGAGGGGGGGAAGCCGAAGAGAGTAAGGAGGAGGGAGGGGGATAGGAGGCTGTGACGCAAACGACGGGCGACTCAAGGACATAATCGAAAAAAGGGTGTGGAAAAAAAAGGAGGGAGGGGGAAGAATTTTATAAAAAAAAAAAAAAAAGCAAAGAGGGCGGGACTGTCGGAATTAGGTCAAAGAACTGGGGGACAAAGAAGAGGAGGAATGGAAAGGGAGCACATTAGGACGAGAAGGGGGCGAGTCCTCGCGGATAGGACTAAGGACAATCAGCGAAAAACAAAACGAAAAAAAAAAAGTTTGTGGGGACGACTCGCAGGGAAAGTTTGCTAAAAGAGGATAACCACGTAAAAAACCACTTTAGGCGACGAACTCAAAGGGAGGAGCACGAGGGAGGGGGAGGGGCATTTTGGACGCTCCAGGAAGGGAAGAAGAGAAGAAGTGGGACGATAGCTGTGAAGACGACAAGAAAAGAAAACGACGAAAAAAAACGAAGGAAGAACAACTATCAAGACTGCAACAAGGAAGGGGTTTGAAAAAAAGAAAGAAAATGTTAAGTTGTGGAAAAAGAAAAAACGGGAGAAGCAATCAGAATAAATCGAAAAAGAAGGCCAGGGGGACGAGGAACAAACGCCGCGCTCAGGAGAAGAAAGGGGTTTTGGAAAAAGTGTCAGACACACATAGAAGATGTGGAAAGAGGAGGTCAACACCGCGGAGTTCAGGGGCAAGTGGGGGGGAAAGAGGAAAGGCGGAGATGCCGTAGAGGAAAAGTATTAAAGAAAAAGCGTGGAGAAAATGGGGGGGAGGGGGAGCTACGAACCTGCCGGAAAAAAAAAGGGGAGAAGACGAACCTATTAGAGTAATAACAGACTTTTTTAAAATCGCCGTCCTCGAAGGAAGGGAACGGCGCCCGTGTGGAAAGCCTAAGAAAGGAGGGGGGGGGGATCGTTTGAACAAAATTAACGGAAGAATGTCTAGAGGAAAGAATCAAGAACTACGCGTGGAAAGAAGACAAAAAAAATAAAAAAAGGAGGGGGAATGGAAGAAGAGAAGGAGGAAACAGAGCAATGGGAAGAAAACTCCGGGGGCAGGAGGATTGGAGCGACGTAAACACCTGAGGCTAGACTGTGGTTAAGGTTGGATACACAAGGAAGGCCTTCAGGAGTGGAAGAGTGGATTGAAGGAGGCAGAAGTAACAAAAGAAAAGGGAGAAAAAAGAGTGGAACTGAGGGAGCCGGCTCGAGCCAAGAAAAGGGGACCCAATCTAAGGAGAAAAGGAAGCTTTTAGTGGGGTGGACAAGAAAAATCAAGGTGGAGACGTAATGCGAACAAACTAAAAAAAAAGAGGGGAAAAAAAAAGTTGCTCCGTAAGCCGGGGGGCAAATGGGGACACAATCCAACTAACAAAAAAGCGGAAAAAGGGGACGGGAGGGGAACCCGGCAAGAAAAAGATAAAAAAGAAGAGTGAAAAAAAAGGAATATGTGTCGAGTCAGTTGAAGGGGACCAAACAAACCACGGGGGAGGGGGCTATCAGGGTGTCAAAGTCACCAGGGAATGAAAAAAGGACTAGGACCATAAAAGAGAGGAAAAGGGGACTTGAAAGATTGCAGGGGATACTATCACGGTCAGACGGGGGGGGATTGTGGAGAAAGAATAGCTAAGTCGCTCCAAGGGGCTTCAGGAAGAACGACCTTAAGTGGTCAAAAAAAAGGGCTGGAAGTCCACAATGTGGCCTGAATGCAAATCCGGAGAAAGGGGGAAGAACTTTGGTTGGGGGGGGGAAAGCTCTGTTCTTTAATGAAACACTACCAGCGCCCCTGAAGGAGAGACTCTCAAAAACAAACACGGGACTTAAAAGGCATAGATCTAGCAAAGACTGCGAGTTGATTTTCGAAAAAATCCGGAGGAACGAAAAGAGCAATCAATTCTCTCAGAGATGTGAAGACTAGTCCAAGGGCAGGGAGATGTAAACATCACTTCCTTTGGGACAACCAAAGACTAAGACTTGTAAAAGAGGAAAGGAAGGGAAATCAGCAAACCAGAAAAAATGCAGAAAAAAGAAGTGGGAGGAAAAAAAGCAAAAATTACCCGTGAACGAGGAATCGCCTCTGTTAAGGACAAGAGGAGCAATAGTTTGCCAAATCCGAGACATCAAAACCTCGCCCTGGAGTGGGGGAAAAGGGGGGTACACATATCGACGAAGGGGAAAGGAACGAAAATTTCTGAAGGAGACTCAAAACGGGGGGGCAGATAATCAAGGACGAAAGTTTAGTTGGGATGGGGGGGTAAAAACAGAAAGGGGAAAGCGGAGAAAGGAATCAATCGCAAGCTTGGTAGTGGGAATTGAAAAGAGGAAAACAGAAAAAACCCGAGGGAAGACGAGGCGTGAAGGGCTTCGAGGGACAGAAAAAACAGTCATCAGAAACCGAAAGCGTGGGAAAGCATGAGAAGCCAAAAAAAAAGCGGACGGGGAAAACGGACGCGCGGGGGGGCATGTCAGCCTACGTAACTCAAAAATATCAATGAAAAGAAAGGGGGAAACTTCAGGAATAAACCTGAAACAAAAAAGCAGCCCACAAGTGTGGGGTTCGCGCGAAAACCCCTTTCTCGGGGAATGGACCTGGCGAAAGAAATAAGGTAGGAGGGAAGAAAACAGCGGTGGGAAAAAGGAACGAGACCTGGGAGGGAGGAAGGAAAAAAAATATAAAAAAAAAAGACGAAGCAAATGAAATTAACCACAGAGGAAAAAATAAAGATCAAGGAAGTCAAAAAACAAGGAACGCTTCGGATGGGTCAATGCCACGACAGCGCAGAACTGCCCCCCCCTTCTCAGAATAATGGGAGATATTTGGGATGCGGGGAAGCATTTCGGAATCCGAACAAAGAAAAAACAAAAAGGTGCGTGAATCTGGGATAGCGCTCAGGGCCTCTCCTATGGCCAAATAAGAAAATGACGACGGAAATTCCGGCAAATCGATTTCGGAGGTGGGGGGGAGTGCGTAAAAACGAAGGGAGGGGGGGGGGGTAGACTCTGGAGGTTTGTCCCACGAGGAGGTCTGTCTCGATTGAGTAGAAGGCAAAAAAGGCGGAAAAAAGGGGCGAAAAAAAAGGCAACGGGAGTTGCGGTCTAACAAGAAAAAGCAAAAAAAAAAGTGTGGAAGCGCTAGATGGCGTAGAAAAAGAAAAGGAGGGACTGAAATCAAGGAAGAAAAAGGACAGTTTCACAAAAAAAGCATAGGGAGGAAAGGGACGCCAACTGAGAAAATTACGAGAGGGACAGCAGAAGGGGGGGTCATACTGTACATAGAGAAAAAAAAAAAAAAAGGTCGGGAACTCGCGTCAAGGAGTGGGGGCCACGAACAAACGAAAAGCGAGGACACCGGGGAAAAAGGGGACAAAAAAAGGGGAATTGGGAAAAATCCAACGGAGAACCAGGCGTCACAAATGAAAAATCCTAGTTGGCAAGAGAGAGTGCAGGGACGGAAAAGGGAAGCAAGCCTCAAAAAAAAGGCGAAGAGGGAAAGGATGATGTAAGTAAGGCGAAAGAAACAGGACTAACAAAGGGGGGGAAACCTTTAACCCGAAAAAAAAAGATACGCGTGAGGGGAGCAGTCCGTATAAACAAAAAAAGGCTAAAGTCGGGGAAGGAGAAAAAGTAACGAAAACCAGTCGAAAAGAATTTCTTGCCTCAAAAAAAGGCCGCACCGTTAAGTCAAAGCTTCAGAGATATGGGACGGGAATAGGCGCAGGGAAATGAACAACCGAGGACAGCTGAGAAGGGGTGGGATTCTGGCAACCTTGGAGCGGTATCCAGGGACACGAAAGCAGGCAAAGGGTGCAGAAGGCATTCTCTACCAAACTCGGGACAAGGGGGGGAAGTGGCAAAGGGAGAAACAACTCAACATGACAAAACTTGTAAAAGGGGGAAAGACTTGAAGAACGGGACCAAAATGCATGTTCAAAAAAATATTACGACTCTGCTATCTCATAAATAACCGGGTAGATAGGAGGCTTGGAGGACTGGGGAAGGGGGGGTAAGATATTCTTACAAAGGGGGAAAAGGGGGGAGATCAAGAGGGTCGGGAAATTCCTAAAAAAAAGGGGGAGGGGAGGCTTGGGAGCTGCGGGTCACGCCGATTGAATATAAAAGTTGTGATGGGTTTGGGGCACTTCAAGGCAAAGGGATTCAAATCGGAAGTACAATGGACAAAGGCTTCTAATAGATAATGGGAAATCCTATTGAACATAAGGAGGAAGGAACTTCAAGCAAAAAAAAAACCACGTACACTAAGAGGCAGAAAACAGGCGGCAGGACTGTCCAGCAAATACCATACGGGAAAAGACTTGGGTAAAGGCTCAAGACAAGATCCGAAGCCAGAAAAGCTCGAGCAAGCGGAAGACAAGAAAGAACGAAAAGAGAAAAGAAAATTCGTAGAAGCAAAAAAAAAAAAGATAGAAAGATAGCGAGGAAAGGTATTTGGGGGATCTTCTTAAGAAGGCAAAAGGGATCGGGGTGAGGGCAGTAGGCCTCGGATATGGGTCGAGAGCCCTAAAAAAAGCAAAGGTAGGGGGGAGTGAGTTCATTCCGAACGAGGCAAAGCAAAACGGAGGAGAGATTGTGGAAGGAAAAGGTCTACGGCCAGCGGTGTCGTAAATAGAGAGGATGAAAGAGAAGAAAGGAGGCAAGACGTGCCGAGGGGGCAAAAAAGAGGGAAAGGCAATGCGTAAAGAGGGCGACAACGAAAAAGAAAACAGGAGGCTTTCGACATGAAAGGAAAAATCTGGGTCAAAAAAGGATAACTTGTGCGAAACGTGGTAGCAGCAAACCAAAAAAAGAAACGAGAGTCTCTCGTGAGAAGAAGGGGGAGGAGAGGTGGGGGAACAAGAAAAAACCAAATGTCGTCCTGATGGGAAGTGAGAATGGGCTCGGGCAGATAAGGGCCGGGGGGGCGGTAACAAAAGAAGCAGACTAAAGCAAAGTGCATCATGAGAGCGTCTCCCTACCAACAAGGTTTGACTGAAGGGGGACTCAGGGTGAGGAAGAGGGAACAATTTTGACGCCCGAAAAACTGGCGAGAGAAAGGGGTGGGGAAAGCAAAAAAAAAAAGGAGGATCGCGAAAAATCAATAGGGCACGAAGCACAAGGTAGCACTTGTGGGCCGTAAAAAAAATGGGGGGAAGTTAGCAAAAGGGGAAAAAGATTGGGTCGAAGGGCAAGCTCAAGGAAGAAAAGGTAAGAAAGCAAGAGCGGCAGGAAGACTGTGTCCGAAAATAAGAAAAAAAACGAGGGAAGCCTCATGATATTGGGAGGGGGCGGAGGGGTGACCAGGGGGTCGTAAAACAGCGAGCGAAACAAAGGGAGGTGCGAACTAAGGGGACGATAGAATGAAGGACCTACTAAGAGGCAATCAACTAAGAGGGGAGTAGGGAAGGGGGGACTAAAGCAGAGGGCAAGGGATAAGGGACGGAGGGATGCGGGCGAACTAGGTAGAACGAAATTGAAGATTATAAACTCCCGGAAAGGAAGGAAAGGGAGAAAACTGGGGTTCGAGTCCGAGGGGGATTCTAATGTGTTTCTGATACTTAAAAAGTCCCTTCACTAGGGGTAATGCGCAAACAAAGGGGGGTTAGGCCAATTAATTCCTGAACTCATCGTCTGAATGACAAAGGAAGTGACTACAAAAAGGGCGGGGAAAGGATTTGAAAAACTAATCTGCGTTGTGGAGCGCGTAGGCGACAGTAAAAACAAAGGTGATCAAAATGGAAAGGAAAGCTGGGTAAGAGCTAAAAAGGAGGCGAAAAAAAAGGAGGCTGGAAAAAACAAATCAAGGGGAGGACATGGAAAGGGGGGTTGACCTCACGAGAAGGGAGTTTGTTCAATGAGGAAAAAAAAAGGGGAAGCATCAGCTATCCCGAGGAGGGAAAGAAAAAAAACGTGCAGGGAGGTTAAACCCGAGGCGAACCAAAACCTTGTTTTTACGGAATAAAAGAAAAAAAGCGAGAACAGACGATGTGCCAAGGGGGGAGCTTCAAGGAAAAAAAAAGCGGGGGAAGGCAGTTTTGCAATCTAACTTCAGTGGCAAAGAGGAGAGAAGAGGGATTGAAGGACACGGGCGTCAGATTGTTGCGAAGGATTAAAGGAAAGGACTGGCAGACGACTTCATAAAGGAACAGGGGCTCTTCACAGTTGGAACATCATTCAAAACGAAGTGCCACTGAAGCCAAGGAAATCAGAGAGGGGTGCGGAAACTCCTGGGAAGCAGTAGTGGATTAGAGTGTGGGGGCACAGGCCAGAATTAGCGGAGGTGTCCAATCTATGGATACTATAGTCAATAAAAACCTACGAGGTTTAAAGCTCACGAGAAAATTCTAATTGAATGTCCCGCGACAGAAAAGGGATCAACAGGAGAAAGGGGGAAAAGCGCCATGTTCTTTCGCCTCAAAAAACCACGGGAGTAGGGGGAGAGTGGGAAGGTGAGACAAAAAAAAAGGAGTTGCAGCTATTGGGGGATTTCACCGGCGAGAAATCAAACAACCGATGTTCAGGGACGAGGTGCTGCTCGGAAACGGGAAGTATTAGGGAGAGTGGAAGCGCTCCATCATGATACCATAGATTGGTACAGAGATGCAGCGATTAATTTAACCGAAAAGGAAAAGAGGGAAAAGGGGAAAGAACCTGGGAAGTAACGGGAGGCCGCGAAGATAAAATGTCCGAAAAAAGCAACAAAAAAAAGTTTCTTCATGGAACCCGGCGCGCCGGAGGAAAAAAAAGACAACTGGAACGACGTAACCCAAAAGATGACAAAGTGGACCTACGTGACAACTGGATGTTTGGGGCTTGAAAGGATGGGCGAGAGGAGAATTTCCATGGAACAACAAAATACACATCTATTAAGTAGCCGGTGTGGACAAAGGCTCTGGAGGCAAAACGGGGAAATACAGATCTCTTCAATAGGAGGGAGAATTTGTCAAGGGGAATCTTCTGGCGAAAGAGTTAGTTTGTAGTTGGAGGAGGACTTGAGTGGTATTGATTCAAAAAGCTTCGATGGATCGCCAGGACTTCATTAGTTTGGCAAAAAGAAGGGACAACAGAGGATGAAAAAAAAGGAAGAGAACTTCATAGCCAAGTACGCTGAATTGGGATGGAGTGGGAGAAATAAGGGAAAATTTAAGGGAACGGGGGAACGAAAAACTCCAGTCGGTCGGATATCGTAAAAAAACAAACAAGTATTATGAAGGAAAGATATATAAAAGGGGTTGGGAAAGCTGGTCAGGAATGAAGCACTCTAAAATGTAGTAGACAAGATCAGAGAGATATGGGAATGTAATAGCTTGAAAAGGCACCTTCGATCGTACACACGTCGGTGTTACAAAAATATCCGACTCGGTATCGAAATCGAAAGAATTGAAATCACAGCAGCAAAAGGGAGGAAAACACTGAAATAGGTCGAAAGAAAGCTCAAAGGACACTGACGCTATGTTCTGGGATCGTCACAGCTGTCTTCATTAACAAGATGGGGGGCTAGAAAAGTTGACACACCTCCCATTCACAGAAAGTCTGGGTAATGGACTGGGGTGAACTGGAAAGGATCGCCAAAGGCTAAACGATTGGGGACAGAGTGAGTGATCTCGCGGGAAATAAGAATGGGAAGGAAAAAGGGGGAGAATTTGGGGTCGGTGGGAGGGGTCAAATACCAACAAAGAGGGAGAAAGGGGACTCACACGAGAGAGAACATGTGTCTTTGAGGGAAGATGGGGGATATGAACCACAGACAAAAAGCTTGGGGGGACGCTAGATTCGAGGTGTGAATGGACGCGGGCCGGCCAGCCCCAACAAACAACGAAACGCGGGGGAAATGCGGGCATCAAACGGGCGCGCAGGGGAAAAAAGGGGTATGGCAAGCGGGTTTTTGAGGTAAATCCTCCGGAAAAAAAGATGACAACGGGGGGGAAGGCAGGACGGGAAGCTAAAAATACCACGGAAAAGACATGGGGGGGGAAAGAAGGGGGAAATCAAGGGGGCATGACCTTTCTCAAGCTTGAATAGGGAGGGGGAGGGGAGAGAAATGAGCAAGAGAAGGTAAAAGATTATATTTTACAAAACCGTTCCGTTGGAAGAATAGAAATGGAAAAAAAAAGAACTGGGGGGGCAAAGTAAAAGCACGACGGCCCTGTATGTGCAAAAAGGACGAAGGTCGTGAAGGAATTCCCGCGGGAAAAAGAGCATCTGAATTAAAAAAAAAATAGAAGGAGAATATGGTAGAAAAGCCTCGCGGGGAAGGTCAGGAAGAAGGACACCATCGGAGCACCACGGTTCGGGTTGGGGGGCAGATGGGAGAAGGGCGACCTGCTATTGGAACACCAGGGGGAACGAAGACAGAAAAAGATGGAGAGGGGGGATTCGGAAAAGATGGGTGGGGAGCAGCGCTTGTGTTGTTAACAAAGAAAGAAGGGGTCGGCTCTGTGTAGAATTATTCAGCGTCCTGGCGGCAAAAACAAGTAATAAAGTCAAAGACGGCTTGAAGAAAACGAAAAGAATTCATCAAACAAGTCAATACGGGGGGGTCCAAAAAAAAAAAAAAACGTGTTCGGATCTAAGGTGTTCAGATCGGACAATAGGCAGTGGAGATGTAACTAACGGTTCAAGGGTCGAAAACGCGAAGAAAGCGCATAAAGATAAAAAGAGGGAAAGGGATTACACAATAATGGATCAGGGGGAGAGCTGGGACATTTTCTTGACAAAAGTATCGGGGGTCAGGGATCGTAGTGGCCGACATCCCAAGAAATAGCCATGGAGTATCAAGAAGTGTTAAGTAAAATAGTGACAAACTTGAAAAAGGTCCCTCAACATCGCAAACCAATTAAGAATTCCGCTGTTCCAAATGAAGAGGGAGTGCTGGATGAATGGGAAAAAAGGAAACTCCGACGAAGGTATTAGGAAATCGAGATTAAACAGGGAAAGGAGCAACTTCTAACGGGGATAAGATCAGCGCAACAGGGGGGGGGAAGCTTTAACAAATCTACTTCTCTTAAAGACATACTGATGGCGGCGATTATTGAGAAATCTACCCGACGGAGTCTTACCAAGGTTAAAAATTCTATCCAAATGGACTAGCAAAATACCTGGAGGGGTTCAGAAAAAAGGAAGAAAAAAGTTCCCTTCTGCCATCGATGAGGTCGGAGGGGGCGAGAGGGGAAAAGTAAAAAAGAATGTTTTGTAGAAAAAACAAGGCGGGCTGGCCACTACATCTGAAAAATTAACAAAGGGGAAGGAAGAGATCTAACCCATCAATGGAAGGAGGAGTATGAGGCGTAAAAGAAGCTGCTAAAAAGTCAGACGTGATCTTAACGAGGGTAGAAACAGAATTACTAACTAGCAAAGGAGGACAAAGTTAAAGTGAAAAAAGAGACTTGTCGCATTGAGAAAGAGCATATTCTGGCACAAATAAAAAGGAAGAGGAAAATTACGGTAAAAAAAAGAGTGTAGGGCGGAAAAAATAAGATCGAAAATTGGGTGCAAAGGAACGGCAACAATTCACTAATAAGAACAACAAATTAAGAAACTTGCTAAAAGACTAAGGAAAAAACGCCAGAATCGGAGACAATAAAAACGAACGGTAAACAGATCGCTGTCACAGCTGCTGCGCAAAGAAATAATCCAACAAACGCAAATTTGGCAAAAGAAGAAAAGCCTAGAAGATCCGAGCTCGAGCGACCGAAGAAAGCGGCACGCAACTAAAAATATTTAGGCTCATCAAAAACAAACGGAAGGGGGGGGGGGGGGGAAAAAAGTTGGCGTTCTAACGCGAAGAACTAGTATCTATAGACTGGCCTCGGAGGTGCGGCGAGAAGATCGGGAGTTATCAGGAAGGAAGACATTTGGCTAACGCGCTGCTAACTCGTCTGTTTCCGGGAACGTCGAAGAGGACTAAGTTCAGGGAAAGAATTGAGACCTCATCAGTCGAGACTAACTTGCCGAAGTGCACCAATTTCGAGCAAGCAGAAGGAAAACGAAGCGGGAAAACAAAAACAAGCTGAGGGTTCGAACTTCTTAATCAAAGACGGGTCTCAAATTGACGCAAACTAGTCCATAAAAGCTCGCCACTCTCGCCAGAATAGGCGGAAATATGGGGTCACCGACCGGAAGGGGAATGGAAAAAGTATGCGCATCTTGGGGAGGTGGCGAACGCCATCATCGAACGCTAACATAAAGATGGGGATCCTCCAGAGGAAAAACAGTGTTATGGCCTGAGAGGGGAAAGTTGTTAACAGAAAGGACCAGAAAGCGGTGGACGAACACCGAAAAACATTATCGCTGCTCGTTGTCGGAAAAGAAGGAGCAAAGGAGCCGGCAATATCTGGGGGAACCTGTAAAAAGCGTGCAGGGCGATCAAAACAGAAAAAATTTTTGAAGCGATGAAAACTGCGACAACTACGTGGGAAGAAAAAAGAAGGGTCTCGAATGTTGAGTCCTAATCGCAAGAGATGAATCATCAAAAAGGGGTAGAAAGGGAGAAGTTAAAAAGCGAGGCTTGTCGCATTGCTACGTGCAGACTTGTTCATCATCGATGCCCTGAACTTAAAAGGAAGGGGCCGTGGAGGGGCCTAGGGGAAAACCGCGCTCGCACGGAGCGGAATGAACGAAGGGGGGGTCGTGAAGATGAGCCATGCAATTACCATGAAAACTGATTGCTATAAATGTTGAGTCATCATTGAACGCGGGGCGGCTCGACCAATCGAAATCAAAATGACACGGCGGCAAAAAGTGTTTGGGACCAGCGATATAACTGAAGGTAAAAAAAATGCGAATTCTTAAAGGACTCGACTAGTGGAGAATCCGGCAAAAAATGTCATCTGCTTTTGTTCCGGCTAAACTGACGGAGAGAGGAAGAGAGCTGGGTGGCCCTTCCGGAGAGGGAAACTCAAACGGAAGCCATAACAAGCGAACAACGAGAAAGTTCGCCATGACTTTTTGCCGCAATCTCATTGTTCTCGCGTCCACTGGGGAGCACCAGAAAGAAAGCTGGAAATAAAAGAAGGAAAAAATCCTACGCGAAATAATAGAATCGGGCAGGTTAAGGAAGAGGAAGGACAAACGAATCTCCATCGGGGGAATTTGAAATCTGTCGTCTAAATGGGTTTAAAAAGGTGCAATCAAGAGGCATCTCCGGAAAGGGTATCTGACTAAATATTTCCGAACTTGGCTCGATTTGGTTGCGGCGAAGACCCCAGGCCTTTCTTCCGGACGAAGCATACTCCGCCCTTAGTATTCCTTCTTCGATAAAACAGAAGTGAGAGGAAAGTAACGATGGACCGCGGAAAGATATCCGTACACGAAGCGCGGGAAAATTATATGAAGAATTGAAACGGGTGATTCTCTGGTTCACAGGAATCATTGCGCGCAGACAAAAAAAAAGAGGGTAATCAAAACCGATAGCATGGACGTCAAAAACGATCAACTTCGTGGAATTCCAAAAACGTTTCAGAAAGTTACACGAGGTGGAAACGGGGGCACCGCGCAGGAAACACACGACTGGTTCTTTCCGCAGGGGAGGGAAAAAAAAGCTGTCGTCAACATTGGAATGGGGGGAAGAAAAAATGATAAAATGACAAGCTCGTGCTTCCCCGGCTACCGGTCCAGAAAGGCGATGGTATCCTGCCGAGATGTAGCGGAAGAAATGCAGGGACGGGCTCGGAGTCAGGCGCCGAATCATGCTGCACAACGGGTCACGAAATTCCTGGAGGGACAATTAGCATCGAGGAACTGGGCTCTGAGGCCTAAGAAAAAAAAGTCCGCAAAGAAAAGCTGAGTTGGAGGAATTGGTGACTGCCAGGTACACTGGGGAATGGGGGCACAAAAAAACATCTTCACTGGACCCCCGGCAAACAAAGAAGTGCAGCCATGAGTTGAGGAATCGCCGAGAAATGACTGTGCCAATTCACCAACTCACTAGTTCATGTAAGTGGGCACGAAGTGAAAAGAGGGGCGCTAGCGTCATGAATCCGGTCCTATTAAGGAGCTGTCTGGTGGACACGAGGCGTCGTTTGAGAGCAAAAATTTAACGGCGTCGCTACTCCAGATGGTTGAAAGGAACCGAGGTGCGTGAGTCGCCTGGCCGTGGCCGACGGAACATCGCCATAAAACGCCGCAAGGGCGAAGGGAAGAAATGCGTAGAGAACGTCACCGAGTGAGGCAAGGCCCTAGTCACGAAGCAAAGGAACTCAACAACTACAAAGGAGGGAGTAAAAGAACGTGGCGAGGTGGGTGAACAAGCAGCGACGATTAAATCCAACAAATCCACATGCGCAAGGGAAATCGGGACAAAAAGCCCTATCAAAAAACACTGCGGGTTGGAAAAATAAGCGAACTCATCAAGCAGCGAAGATCAGCAAACACGAAGCACATCGAACAAGCGTCACTGACCACGCGTGTTAAAACTGCGCGGCGGGCAGGACAGAAAATGGGCTTTAGTGGCCCCCACGCGATGAAACGTGGAGGTGTGACCGAAAGCCAATCTACGAAGAAGTAAAACAAGACAAAGGGCTGCCCTTCGTTGCCATTCAGGAAAGGCAAAGGGGGAAGATTTGAAAGGGTTTAGTGGGCCCCCACGAAAAAGAAGGGCAATCTCAGAACTTTTGGGGGGAAAGGAGGTTTAAACGAGGCAACGCAAAAGAGGTTCCAGAAAGGCCCTTTCATTAGCAGCGCCTGGGTTTTGTTTTAGAAAAATACGCCGAAAAGCTTGGGACAGCATGAAAGCGCAATCGGCATCAGTGCAGTAGCAACGAGGCCGGGATCCCTCAGCGGGTGGAGGGGAGCCGCCGGAAGCAAGCGGAAAACTGAAGGCTTGTGACCGGGGCACTTCAAAATGCGCCCGTACGGCAGGCGCGAGTGTCATGCACAGTGGAAAATCCAAGGAGAAGTTCAGGGGGGAGGTCGGGGGGACAGGCACCAGGATGAAAGGTAGGTAAAAAAAGGTTCGTGAGAATAATAGAACAGAGAAATCGCAGCACTTATATGGTTCAAAAGAGATCAGAGAAAGTAACTCGTCACAACAACGGAGGACAGTAAAGTGGAAGGGAAGGCCAACTGCGCGCGACGAGTGAAAAAACGCGGAGAATACAAGTCGAATAGGGCCGCGAAAGAAGGATCGGATACCGTTACGGACACACACCCAAATCGAAAAGTCGGTCAGAGGGAGAAAAGGGGAGCCGGGAGCTGCGCCCTTGAGATTGAAATGAAGGAACCGTGTTGCACGCACACACAACAGTCCCCGGCACATCGATTGAATGTGGAAACCAAAGCTTGTCGAAAAGCAGTCGGGGGGAGCCGAGTTTGTTCCCACGCGCGCTGGGTCTAGCCAAATGTAGGTAAAAAAAGATGACGGAGAAAGGGGCTATGAAAGGCAACAGACAGCGTCCGTTCGGAAAAAACACAGAAAAACAGACGTTGGCAAGCGAGATGGGACTCGAGGTGCGCGCGACAATAAGGAACGATGAGAACTCGCGTTCAGGTTTATCGCCGCAAAAAGCAGAAGCAAGCGACGGTAGGGGAGGGGAGGCGCCTAATACAGGAAAGAAAAAATCATTCAAACGGAGAGGAGGGAAAAAACAGGGCAGAGCTGTGTAAAAGTCATTGGCGAGCATCCACATCCACGAAAGGGAAATGGGAGCTCATGTTTCAGAAGTGAAAGGGCCTCAGATGGAAGTAAAGAACCAGTCCACGCCATCAAGAAGGAAGGGCCGCACGGCAAACGCGGCTTATTCTGGCAACCTCCTCCGCGGCATGTCCCAGGAGGGGGAAAGAAGGATGACAAGGGGGTACGCCGTCGCAAGGAGGAGAAAAAGCAAACTCGCCAACAGGGGGGCGAAGAATTGACCCTGGGTCACGAAAAAAATGTCGGCAGAAAAAGATAAACCGGCGGAAAGCGGATGTCGGAACGGCCTAAGAGCCGCCCCCTCCGTATAAAATAATTCGGTGAAGAGAAACAGGAGAAAACGGTTCACGGGAGGCAACCTATGCAAGGCGGTCGTTGAAAAGAGGGGAAAAAACCGAGAAGCAGAATTTTGTCAAACGGCAACCGTGGAAGCAAGGACGCCACGCTAAATCGTCACATCAGGCAGCGGCGCGACCCATTGTATAAAAAGAAAGGAAAAATTGGAGGGGAGGGAACGCATAACACGTAGAAATGTAGGAACCGCGAGGTGCACAGGCAGAACGTCGGAGAGAAGACAAAGTGCTGAAAACGCGAGTCGGTTGGATGCCGAGCTTCGCCCAAGTGAGGGCACTGGACTCCAGAGGATTTGGAAAAATTAGGAAAAATCGCTGGAGAGGGCACGCAGCTGCGTCGCGCTGCCAGATGGTTTGGGCACGCACGTCGTTCAAAAGTAGGACATGTGATGTAATCGAGGAAAAAGACCCGAAATTCGAGCATCGGCGAACGTGAAACCCACCGAAGGATTTTTGCAAAACCGCAAAGGGAAAAAAAAAATTCTGGGATGAAGCAAAAAACGACGGTTTCGGCAAAATGCTCCGAAGGCCCAGCCGCAGCCTCGTCAGCGGAAGGGGGAGGAAGAAGACAAAACAGGGAAAGAG
>Ga0179593_1528862_pt1 | contig 30915 bp, 33 predicted proteins | sample CZODoug2_1_08_16_FD_185931 | JGI IMG/M metagenome (GOLD analysis project Ga0179593, IMG submission 185931) | Vadose zone soil fungal communities from Angelo Coast Range Reserve, California, USA - CZODoug2_1_08_16fungal (PacBio error correction) | ecosystem: Environmental > Terrestrial > Soil >...
CGCCGGGAGGGGACTTCTTTTTACGTCAAGAGAAAGTCTCGCCTTTTCGGATTTCTGAGGGAAAAGAAAAACACGTCGGTCGATCGCTTCTCACGGCGAAAGCAAAAAGATCGAGCCGGTGGCGCTGACTGAAAGTGGGAGGGGATGGGCGCGGTTCCTGGACAGAGACTGGTTTGGGTTTGGGGAAGGGTAGAAAAGGGGGATTTGTCGTGAGTGCTGTCTGCAGCTGAGGGTTCAGGAGGAAAGGTCAGGACCTGCAATCAGGAGTGGCCTCCTCCATCGAAGAAACGTCTCTCCTGTTGGAGCCCGGAAAAAAGAAGCGCAGTTGCCTTCGGAGAAAAAAAAAGGAAAGCGCTTGAAGGGGGAAGAAAAAATCTCTATCTTCAAACAAAATGGGGGAGGGGAATTCCCTGATTTGAGGGAAATTAATGTGCCTACGACACTGACAGCCGTATAGGCAGCTAGAAAAATCCTTCCTTCTAGCCACGGCGAAGAAAGATTTCTTCATTCCTCGAGGGACGCCAATTAACATCACCTTCACGGTGCACGCAGTGAGGAAGAGGAAGGAAACCAGACGGGAGCCGATGCAAGATAAAAAAAGGCCGGCCGACCTCTCGCTCAACAGGTGTATGCCCGCGAGAGAGACCGTCTAGAATCTCTCGTTGTTTATAAGAAAGGGGAAAGGGGGAGATAGAGCCTGTTTTAGGGGGGGAGGGGACCGGCCTTTGGCCTTGGGCGGTAGCGAAAAGAGGCTGGTCCCGGGGGAAAAAAAGGTTAGGATCAAAACGGTCTATATAGACGCGCGGAAGAGGGGAGAAGGGGGGACCGTGCAAGGGCAGGGGGGGGGGTCGTTCCTTCGCCCCTTTAACTTGAAAGGATGATCTTCCGGCATTAATTTGAAGGGGAAAAACTGGGGAACGGTTAATCACGTCTCTCATAAAACAGAGGGAGAAAGCGCATCGTCATCTGTTCATCGATTGCAGAAGGGGAGAGCAGGTCTGTTCTACTCGTCCTGTGCGGGAAATGCGCGCTCCGAAATGTCGCACAGCCTGCGACTCGCGCATGACGAAGATATCAGGAGGGAGGGAAAAAGGGGAGGCCGGTTGAATGAAAAAGGGAGAAAAGACCAAGGGGTCATGCGCATCAAAAAGGCTGTCAAAGAATCGTCTAGGCAAATAAAAAAAGGGGTGGGCCGTCTCGGCGAAGTGCAGCAACGAACAAGCTTTCCGATTCTTCTGGAAGAGACGGGAGGGATCTTTCCGAAAAAAAAAAAAAAGGTTGAATAAAAAAGGGGGAAGGACTCCGCGGCGCCTCTGTTGAGAAGAAGCGACCGCGGTGGTGGCAGAAAGAAGCGAAGTCCCAACGCTGTATCGTGAAGGAAATCGGGAATTCGACGCCGGAGAAAAAGAAGAAGGAGGGGGCCGCCGCAACGCGCGGGGAAGGGAAGGCCATCCTCGGCGCAGCCTGAGCTTTCAGGAGACTGTCGCTTCTCTGCAAAAAAAGGGCAAAGACCGCTTACCGGAGGGGGGGAAGGAGGGAGAAGGGGATCCTCATCCTCTGCAAGGAAGAAGAAAAAAACCGCTGCGCGCGAGAAAAAAACCGCTCCACTGTCACTGAAAGCCTACGCTGATCAACTTTTGATAAGCTTGTCAGGAGGGAAAAAAGAGTGTGCGTTTCCTGGAGGGAAAGAAAGCGAGACGGCCTATAGAGGGAAAAAGAGACGTAAAAGGACTATAGCACTCCCGATTCAATTGGAAAGGGAGGAAGGTCCTCCGCCGTCATTCAGGGGGGGGAAGGCACTTCGCGCTTGGCCGGGGGAAAGGGGCTGTAAAAGCCCGGCCACTGCACCCTCCAGAAAAAAGTTAGAATAGAAATCAGCCTCATCATCGTCCAGGCAAAAAGAGGGGGAAAAGGGGGAGCTGGCGAAGCCTGAAGGAAGAAAAAAAAAAAGATCCGCGTCTATCGCAGCGATGGAAAAGAATCCTCTTCCATTTCAGAAATTGCGATACAGCGATCGAACCGGACAGGCTGGAGAAGGGGAAAAAAATGTCGGTGGCGTCGAAAGGGGGAGAGAGTTTGCTCTCGGAAGGGGCCATGCCGTTTAAGAAAAAAAGGCCCAATGAAGCAGAGAAGACTCCTCAATCAAATGGGAAAACGCTTTCGCAGCCGGACCTTCGTCGACTCAGGAAAGGGGGTTCGTATCTTCGCGGGCAACAGGAGGAACATCAGCGCGTCCTTGCGCTGAGGGAAGGGGGAGACCCCTTTGAAAAGTTTGTTTTTGTTCTGAGGGATCATGCCCGCGAAAGCGGGAGATCATGAGAGGAAGAGGACAATCGGGCGCTGTAAAGAAGAAGGGGCAGGACAGTTTTGGAATATTTGGGCGAGAACGTAGCTGTCCTGACCAGTTGGGAGAAATCCGTCGACGCGAGGTCCGAATTTTCCGTAGGGAAAGGAGGAAAGGAGGAGGAAGCGAGCGGCGATGTGGGTGGAAGGCATGCAGCTTGGCGTAGCTGCGGGAAGCTCGCTCGTGCCGGGGAAAAGACGGGGGGGAAGAAAAAAAGGAAGGCGAGAGGGATCGTGCACTGGGGGGAGAACATCCACGTTTGGCGAGATAGCGGGAAAGACGACTTTGTCGGTCTTAAACGACCAAGTGCGGCTCGTAGCCGCCGTAGGTGTCAGAGGAGAGCCGCAGTCGCCTTCGGGAGGACGGATTGCCCAGGCATCGGACGAGGGACGGCAGCGTCGACCTGCGTCGCCGATCATGTCGGGAGAGGAGAAAAACCACAACGGAGGGGGGAAAATCAAGTGACTAATCGTCTACTGGAAAGCCTGAATTTCTTTATGCCTAAAAAAGCAAAAAAGTATCAAGAATTCGTGTTCTGTTTACCCGAAGGAGAAAAAGAAGGAAAAGAGAGAGTATCAGCGTCCGACAACCCTACGGGGAGAGAAAGAAAGGATACGGCAAGGCCCGACCAAGGTCTATCGCAGAGGAATCTCGCCAATAACTTGGGGCGTTGGAAATCCATATCGCCTACGGATCTGCAGAGGGGAAAAGGGAGATGGTCGACACCATCGAGAGGGAAAAGCGCTCCAATCTGCTCCGGGGGGAAAAGGACGACCACATCCGCCGCTCTCTCAAAGAAAAAGGCACTACTTCCACTTCGAAGGAGGGAGAAAGGGGGGTCCTCGTGGGAACAGACCAACTGGTCAGAAAGGCGTTGAAGTAGCATCCTGAAAAAATATTCCAAACTGTCATTAAAACCTAGCTAGCGCCTACGTCTCCTATACGTAAGAGGGAGGGGGAGGGAAAGTTTAGGCGGCGATGACGCATCAAGGAGGGGGAAAAAAAACCCGCTCAAATGTTCATCCTCGGAAAAGAGAACGAAAAGCCGAGAGCAGGAGAGGAGGCCCGCTCCGACCGATCTGCGAAGAGACGAGTCCGGCTGGAAAGCGTCTTTCGGATTTATTTCTTAGGCCTCCGAAGGGCATCGAACCGTTTCGTCAAAGGGGAAGGGAAAAAGGGAAGCGACTAGCGCAAACCAAAAGGAACAAGCGACTCCACCAAGAAGACGCCAGCCTTTCCCGTTTCGATCTCTGTCTCCAGTAAGATCTCTGTTAGGACGCGATCATCGCTTCGATCGCAGGAGGGCGAAGGGAGGGAGGAGGAATTCCGCTTCTGCCAGACGGAAGAAAAGAAGGTGTCCTGGACTCTTGATCGGCAGGAAGAGGAAATTTTACCCGTCCGAACTTGAAGAAGGGGACGGGCTTTTCCCAGAAAGCGCTATGAGGCCAGGAGAAGAGAAGGAATGACTATTTGAATTTTCAAACGGAAGAAGGGGAAAGGACGAACCGCAATTGAAGTGGCGGTCCACTACGGCTAACCGGTTGCACAGAAGAGAAGAAGAAGGAGGCGGACCTTCCTAACGCACCACAGAGGGGAAATCAGAATTAAGAAGAAGTCCTCTGTCTATCGCCGGCGAAGGAAAAAAAGAAAGGGGCGCTGGGGCGTGACAAGATGAGAGAAGGGTGGCCGCCTTACAAGGGGAAGAAAAAAAGACCTTCCCGGTCTCAGGCATTGAAGGGGAACTCCTTCACAAGATTCTAAAAAGGACAGGCTCTTCGAATTTCCTTATAAAGGAGAAAGGCTCGCCGAGGCTGCCGGTATGAGAAGCTCTCGTTTCTCGGAAAGCGGACGAGAGAATTCCTTTGAGCCTAGAGGAAGGCCGCTCCGCGTTTCGGGAGAAAAAAGGAAAGATGCTGCACCACCGGCGCAGACAAGACGGTTATTTCCTTCGCTGCCAGAAGGGGGGGAGAGCTTCGCCTTTCAGGAACTTGAAAAGAAGCCCCTCGGACAGCTTGGAGGGGGGTCACCTCTGCGTATAAGGGAGAAGGGGGACGTCGGTGATGGCCCTCCGCAGGAAAGGCGATTGCGGCCAGAGGAGAAGGCCAATTCTCCCATCTCGGGGTAAGTACGCTTCATCAAAAAAGGCCCTGTGATAGGAGGAAAGGGCGCGAGCTTGCGCATAAAAGGCTTCAGCTTCCCTCCTTGTGGTCCTAGCCTGGGTTTCGATCTCCGACGAGAAAAAAAGGAAAAGGAAAAAAGACCGATGTGATCTTCGGGGAGAAACATCGATGAACAATGGGAATTGACGGTCTCCGAATCACTAAGTGCTGAAGGACTTCTTCAAGAGGAAAGGAGAGGAAAAAAGGAAATTATCAGGGCGTAACGGCGAAAGGGGAAAGAAGTGAACTACCGTGAAAAAGCCCTTTCAAGGGACGCGATCTCCTCTCTTCCCCCCCAAAAAATGGAAATGATCCAGAAGGCCATCAGGGCTTTTGAGAGGGGAAGGAAGAAACGCTCTTTTTTGTTACGAGCCCAAGGGGGAAAGGTTATCAAACTGATCTTAGAACAATTATAGAGAAAGGTTCGTTAGAAAAAAAAAGAACCGTCGAAACCGCACCGGAAAAAAGCTCATCATCTAACCGTTTCATTTGAAGGCACAATAAAAGGGGAACCCTTTATCGTAGGGGGGAAGAGGTGGTAGTGGTGTAGAAAAAAAGACGGCTGCACAGGGAGACTGCCCTACGGACACTCGAGCTGTTCTCGGCGCTGGTCGAAGAAAAAAAAGGGCCGACTACCCGGGGGGGCGTCTGTATATGGTCTTCGACTCTGGTGGCCATCGGACTTGAGGGAGATAAGCCACAATTTTGTGAAGGAAAAAAGGGAGGTCGAGGCCGCGCAAGGTCAGCTGCTCGGCAAATCCAGAAAGATGACGCCTCCACAGGGCGAGGGACCGACTCATGCGGAAAAAAGAATGAGAAAGTTGCTGAGGCCAAGAGGGAAATGCCTATGGAAAACCTACAAGCGTTCATACTCCCCAACGACAAAAAAAAAGGGAAACTTAAAGCGCTTCCTCCAACAAAAAGAAAAGGAAAAAAAAACGGCCCCGTCCCGGCACCGCGAAAGGTACATTCTCTCCAACCGGCTTCTAGCTGGGGTCCAACTTAATCGATCGCCGCACGATCGGTGGAAAGGGAGGGGGGAGGGGGCCAAGAAGGAGTTATCGCTATACTGGCGCAAAGAAAGGGGTGTGTTTTTGGGGGGAAAACGGATCGATTCAAATAACAGAGGGGAAGGAAAAAAAACAACGGAGGAGGAGAAACGGGAGAGAGAAAAAAGAAATGTGCATCTATTCCTTCGTGGAAGAGAAAAAGATCATGATGGGTCTTCCATCGCCTTGATAAGAGAGAGGTGAATCGACTTCTCACGGGAAGAAGGGCTATCTGCAACAGATGGGAAAAAGCTGACTGCCATTTCTCATTCTCTACAGGAAAGGGAAGAACGTAATCGCTAAACGGTTTTGTGTGGGGGGGGGGGAGAAGCAGCTAAGTCCGACAAAAAAAAAGGGGAAGTTTAGGGCTTTCTGCCGCTGCAGTGAGAGACTCGTCATCATCTCTTCGGTAAAAAAACTCCAGATCGAGTTAATTTCTGCCTTCTCGCCGGGGGAGGGAGAACCGCGCCACATTGCCGGAAGAAGCTCTTGCTCCCTCGACCGAACCCAATGGAATAGAACTAAGTCCGATTGGCAGAACCAGAGGGAGGTAGAGGAGACAGCCCTCCGATATCTCTATAAGGGTCGTCGTCGAGCACCTGCGAAAAAAGTTCTCATAATAGGGTGCCTTCTCCCAGAGAGGAAAAATGAACGGTGCGAATAAAGGGGGCTACCCTCACAAAAGAGATCACTGTTTTTCTACTAGAAAAACACCCGCGGTTAGAGGGGAGACGGATCGGCAAAAAAAAGGGTTTCGACGGTCCGGTCAGGCTTGGGGGAAAATGTCTATACTTTGTTCTAGAAGAAAGGGGGAGAAAGTTGTTCGCCCGGCCTTGGCCGGGGGGAAAGGGGAACAAAAAAGACGGGTCCCGTGGGCCCATAGAAAACTATGAGGTATCCATCCAGACGTTCGGTGCTAAGTTGGGACTTTGCAAGCATGGTGGGGGGAGAAAAAGGGGCAACTTCGCCCCTTTAAATTGAGAAGAGAAAGGAACCGCAGGAATTTTGCATGTCGGCGTCCGGAGGAAAGACGTCCTTCAGCACGGCTCGCCTGAAAAGCGAACGACTGTTCATCGTATGTCCGCCCCGAGGGAAAAAGAAAGAGGTCTTTCGACTACGGACAGGGGAAATACGTCGGAGATCGTAAGCGCTCCTCAATTTCTCCCACAAGAGACCTCACTGATGCGCAGGGGCTCAGAAGGGAGGAAGAGGACGGGGCTTGGACGCAGTCCGTCCGGGTGAAGGGGTCGACTTGGCCAAGACCAAGGGGGAATCGCCTTCCTTCAAGCATCTTCTAGGAAAAAATACCCTAGTGCACACGTCGACGACAATCAAACTAAAAGGGAAGGAAGCGGGGGGGGTCAAGCGCGCGGATTCGACAGAGATAGGGGAAAAAAGCAGCAAAAAAAAAAAACTCCCGGCGCATCTTTTCTCGATATGCAGGAAGAGATCACCGCGAAGCCCGAAACGCGGAAAGAAAAGAAAAAGGAAGAGGGCGCAAAGGAATCGACGAAAAGACGGGGATTACGGGGAGGGAAAGTCTCGCTTCATCATACAAACTGGAGGAGCTTGCCTAATACGAAAGGGGTAAAGAAAGGGGAAGACTGTCGCGTCGCTGGAGAGAAAGGGGAAGTTCCGATCTGGACCGGAGAAAAAAGGCGACCTTCCTATAAGAAGAAAACTTCCCGGTAACGAGGGGGGGAACCAAAGAGCCGCGCGATAAAGGAAAAAAGAGAACTTCGACCCTTCGCTCCGAAGAGAGGGGGAGCTGTCTTCTTCTACCTGCTCAACGCAGGAGTAACCCTCAATAATTCCTAGACTTCCTAGAGGAGTTTAAAGGAGAAAAAGGGGTGACGCCGTGAAAATTTCTACAATGAAAAAGAAGAAAAAGAGTCAATTTAAGCGGGGCGTCCTCAGAAAAAAAGGGACGTTTTAAAATCCACTAGCAGAGGCCGAAACTCAATTCTTGAAAGCAACGGCCACGGAACAAAAAGAGGAGAAAGGCGGGTCCAAGTGCAAATCCGAAAGAAAAAAAAAATTGACACGTATTCGTGAATGGAAAGAGACGCCCGTCCTCACGAAGGCGGTCAAGGCCTTTACTAAAAACCGCCGATTGAAGGAGAAGGAAAGGACAGGATCGGGATCAGCAGATCGAAAAGAAAGGAGGCGTGCAACCACGAAAAAGAGACTCCTTTATGCATGCCTGATTGTGACCTAGTTCTATCGCCTCCATAGAAAGGGTGGAAGTGGAAGAAAGGCGAGAAAATAATCCGAGCTCGGATGCATGCGGGGGGGAAGAAAAAAAAAATGTTCGTCCGCCTCCAGAAGAAGGGGTCGACATCAGTAAACATCTTGCTCAAGGGAGCAAGGGCAGTTGAGCCGTGGCCTCGGCAGCAAGAGTAAAAGCAAGAGGGAGGAACGAAGAGGTGCCAGGGGAAACGAAAGAAGGCGCCGGTTGTGGTGAAAAAAAATTGCTGCCTTCAATCGCAAAGCAACATCGGACGACGTCGGCGCTGTGACAACTGGGGAAGGGAAAGCGGGGCCATGAAAGTTTTGGAGAGGGGGAAAAAGAATTCACGCACTCTTGAGCTGGAAGGGGGAAACCTCATCCTTCTCCTGCGCGGGAGGAAATGGGTGAAGCGGTGAGGCCTTTTCCAGCTTTAGCGAGGACGGGAGGAGGGGGGGAGGAGAATATCGGCAGCAGCTTTGCGAGCGGAAGGGATCTCGTGCCTGGGAAAGGATGCCGCTATTCGATCTGTATCGTGCACGGGGGGGAGATCAAAAAAAACGTCTGGCGAGAGAGAGCAGAAGAAGAAAGGGCGATCTGACCGTTGGTCGGGGCCAAACCAAGTGCTTGCGCGTATCCCCGTAGACGATGATCTTGTCGGCCGTCAGGAAGAGGAAAGGGAACAAGGAAGTTACGGTCAGGAGTGACCTGAAGTAGGCGGAAGGGGAAAGGAAAAAAAAGGTTGTAGGAAAGTCGTACTCGACCGAGGAAAAAAAGCCAACAACAACAACGAGGATTATGAACATATAGAGAGGGGTGGCGGTCCTCTCTTCCTAAGGCTGTATGCCGTAAGAAAAGAAGAAAAAGGAAAAAAAAAGGAATTGCGTGTCGGTGACCTACGGAAGAGAAGGAAAAAGAAGTCACGTCGACAAGAGCGGCTACGCTCCTCACGTTGTCTGAGGAGGGATTAAGTAGCTCGGCACAGCCAAGAAAAGGAAAAGATATCGTCCCATAACGGGGTGGAAGGAGGAAAAAAAATTCACGATCCTTAGAGAAAAGATCCGATTTCTTTCTTTTAACAAACGACGAATCTATTACTCCATCTAGCCAATCTGCTGAGGAGGGTTAAGGGAAAGGGAAAACCAATCCCTGCCGCTCGCAGGAGAAAACGGCCGATCTACCGCGCAAAGAGAGACGCGCCGTATATTATTTCTTTTCGCGGGAAAAAAAAAAATGTGTAGCACTGTCCTCCTGCTCCAAAGGTAAAAATGTAAAAGAGAAAGCGGGATAAGGAGGAAAAGAGACCGACGTCTTCCGATACGGAAGGGAGAACGCCTTTCTGCTTTCTATTACGAAAGTATGGACGGGGCTAACAAAACAAACCGGGCGCAGGAGAGGAAAAGGGGGCCGATGCGTTTGAACCAAAAAAAAATGTCGCTGATGGACGAGAATCGGCTAAAACAAGAGGCAGGAGTCCACCGATCTTCGTCACGCTGTTTAAGGGGGAAAAAGAGGGAAAATCCGTCTTAGGGCGGGAAAAGGGGGGAGGATGCTCTCAGCATCCGCGTCGAGGGGAAGGGAAAAGGACATTTCCCCATGCGCGTTAGAGGAAAGGACATCAGAGTCTACGCAAGACATCTTTCTGTGGGTTGCCGCTGAAGAACAGGGGAAGTGGAGGTATACAGATACATGGACGAAAGCGTCGGAAACTGGAAAAGAAAAGGGAAGAGATCATCGCTTCGATCTCCGGGAAAAGGCGAATTCCTGCTTCGTCCAAGACAAGAATCGATGAGGCTCTCTCGCCCTTAATTTCCATTGGACCCGAGGAAGGGGGGAAAAGGGGGAAGTGGCCGGGCTTTTCAAGAAAAAAGAAAAAGGACAGCGCGAGGCCGCGTGCCCAGATGAACAAACGGAAGTGACTTCTTATAATTCTAGAGGGGAGGTGATTTCTCTAGATTCTTTTTGCTTTGGGGTAGAATGGAAAAACGGTTGACACTGAGAAAGAAAAAGGGGATCGTCGCCTTCAAAAAAAGAATTCGGCGGGAGACGACAGCTTTCTCATTTCCTGAAGGAAGAGAAAAAAAAGGGCGAAGTTCCTTTTCGATGGGGGAAGAGAGCTGCGCTGTTTGTCAAGAGCGGGCCTTTCAATTATTATGAGAGGGCGCAAAAACCCCTCAGCCGGTCCCGCTTAGAGGAACAACTAAAAGGAAAAAAGAAAAGAGATCGAATTCTTATCCCTGGAGGAAGCCTAGTCTGCCTGTCTATGCAGAATTGGCCGCGAAAGAAAGGCAGTGCACGGGCGTCGAATTCCTGGGAAGGGGGAAGAGAGCTGGATCTCGGGGGAAAAGGGTTCGTTCTTCTCTGCCAGGAAAGGGAAAACCGGGTTCTCGCTAACAAGAAAAAGATAGCCTGGATGTAAGGAAGCTGCCCGACTTTAGGACATGTCTCCTTCCCTCAGAGGGCTGACAGGGCGTTGTGAGGGTCGTCGACGTTGTGTGTGGATAAATCGGAGGAGACAGGAGGGGAAGTCGGTGATGGCCGAGCCTGTTCGATTGTCTGCCATAAAAAAATAAGGAAACCATCTCGTTTTCCTTCAACCGGAAGAAAGGGGAAAGAAGAACGGAAACTTCCAAGGGGGGGGGGAGGACAAATTCTCGAGCTTTAAGAGACCCCCCCCCCCTTATCGGAGAAGGTTAGAACCATTGGGAGCGCTCCTTTGTTTCGATAGAGGGGGGGAAGAGAGAACAGGGACGTCGTCGAAAGAAGGGGGAGAGGGAGGTGAAAATGAGGGGGAAGATGCGCTTGACTGTCTCCTCACAAACGGGCTTCAAAGGGGGATTAATTGACGCTTACGGTCAAAATTCCCCTGGAGAAAGGCGATACAATCCCGGCCGCTCCCGTCTAAAGGGGGGAAACCGTGTTTGCCCAACCTTCCCTTCACCACCCGCTATAAGAACCGTTCTGGATGGATCCTCATAAGGGGAAAAGCGGAGGGGGGAAACCCGGGACCCGCTCTTTTTTGTTACCGGAAGAAGGGAAAAAAAGGCCAATGCCGGGCGAAAAAGGGAGAAGGTATAGACCATGTCCTTTATAACAGGAGCGAATTGACCGAGACCTTCGAAAAACAAAGGAGGAAAGGAATACAATAATAAACATGTGTCTGAAGAGGAAAGGAGGAGAGGGTCGGAACCCGTTTATCGAGGGAAGGAGGGTGCTCTCTCCTTCTTCCGAACTGGGTCAGATCGGGCCTACTTCACGATTACCATCGAGACGGAGAATCAGAGCGAGAGGAAGACCGACTGCCGAAGAAAAAGGGAAAGAGATGTATTGTCTTCTCCTTCATCGAATGAATATCCATTCTTTTCGCTACGCCAACAATTTTGTGAAAAGAATAGGAGGGAGGGGGGAGGTACAGAGGCCGCAAGAGAGGAAGAAAGGCATCTTCTTCCGAGCGACGGATCCTCCTCTGGGAAAAGGGGAAACCGGAAATCCATCATATGGAAGAGGGCGGTGCCAAGCTGTTCTTACAGGGGGGGGGAAAGGGAAAGTATCGCTCCTGCGAGAAAAAAAGGGGGCATAAGCCCTCCACCTACAATCAAAAGGGAGTAGGGGAACAACAAAAAGTTTCAAAGCGAGAGCCCGACAGAAAAGAAAAAAAAAGAGGATAATGAGCAATGGCCGTCCAGGAAGAAAAATAAGGGATTGCGTTCCTCCCTTTATAGAAGACGTGGGAATCAAAAGAGATTGTACTGACTCCATCGCCAAGGCGGAGCGTAAAAAAGAGCCGGACCGGACGTCACGCCAGCATGGAAAAAGGGGAGAGCTCCATCTCTCTCAAACACAACAAAGGGGGAGCGCCTTTCTTTTCATCTATGCAGGGGGGGGGCTAAGGTACACTCTCCTCCTTTTCTATGGCGTCTTCCATCAAAGTCGGGAGGAGAATCGACTTCTCACTTGCGACCGGAGAGAGGGAAGAAAGACTCGAGCCGGTTGGCGCTGACTGAAGGGGGAAAAAAACGCGGTGCCGTGGACGGTCCTGGCTCGCTCTAAGGGGTGAAGTCTACGGTTTTATTGTCGTTAGGCTGTGACATGAAGCTTGCGGGCGGCTTGCCGCGCCCGGAGACGGGTAGAAAAAAAAAAGGGGAAAGCACCAGCTTGGCCTCCGAAGGATGCGGCCGTCTCGCCCTGTGGAGACGATAAGCCACATTGCACTTCAGGAAAAATGAAAGCGGATCGCTTGAGGAAAGAAAAGAAATCGATCTTCAAAAGGGGGGAATCCGATTGCTACAGCGGAGGCTACGACCAAAAGTATTCGCTATCCACCGGAGAGGCAGAAAACGCGACAGCGACGCGCGAAAAGAGGGAAAAAAAGAGGGACAAGTCGGCCCGCTCGGACAAGTGATGAGCCTTATACTCGCACCCTCACTAAAGGGGAAATTCTAAAAATTCTACCTTCACTCATACCCGTTAGATGGGGGGGGGAGAGCCAGGGTGAGGTTTCGAAGAGAGGAAGACGGGTCTAACGACCTGGTCCTATAATTTGGGGAATTTTTCTTTACCTTTTTCGCCCTGCCGGACCTGTACAAAAGCTTGTCCCGTGGTCCCACTCTCACAAGAGAGGAAAAAAGAAGGGCTAAATATAGAGATGACGAGGAGGGAAGGTGCAGGCAGGTTTGGCTAACGGGTGAGGGGGACGGTATCGGCCGTATTTTAATCAGAGCGCCGCGAAGTTAATTCCCCTAGCTTAAGAAATCAAGTCAAAAGGAGAAAGGCAATCGGGGCGGCGAAAGGAAAGAACAATCTGTTTCTCGATGGCGGGAAAGAGAGGTCTTTTCGACTACGTCCTGGGAGGACTACCAGAGGGCTCTCCTCAATTGCTCAACAAATGAGAGAGGAAAGGGGGAAAAAAGAGGGAAGAGGAGGGCAGAAAGCGCGCGCAGACGACGAAGAAGAAAAAGAAAAAGAGAGCAAACGAGCTGTCGAATTTTCAAGAAAGACTTCAGTCAATCTCCTTCCTTCAAGTCAAGAGAGGAAGGAAGAAAGGGGATAAGGCGACGCCGAGGATAAAAGGAGATAAAAACCGCCAAGCTTGCGAGGGAGGGATCCAAGCGCGCTTCATTAGCAAATTCTGTGCACAGAGGAAGGGGGAAAAGAACTTTTGAGGGAGAGAGGGGTGCGCGCGACCGAGGGGAAAAGCGACCTGTTGGCATGCCGCTAGAAAGAACAATCTCTCGAGAAAGGTCCTCCAAAGGGAATTCGAAAAAAAGGCGCGGGATTCCGAGAAAAGCAACTCTCTTCCAGCCGGAAGCAGACCTTTCATGCTCGGCGATAAGGAAGGGGGAAATGAAGAAATTCTAAGAGAAAAGGGAGAGGATTTGTGTCGCTTCAGAGAAATGGGCCGTCTACCTTCCGGAGAAAGTCGGAGGAGGCTACGGCGGGAAAACAAGAGAATAATAAGGTCCCGCCCCCGCCAAAAAGAAGGCCGGCGCTCGACGCTTCCTTCAAGAGGTCTTCCTTCTACCGAAAACGGGAAAATAACGACCACATTTCCCGTCGAAGTTGCAACAGGGTAGAAGGAGGGAAGAAAAGGCAAAAGATCTCGAGCAGAGGAAAAGAGGGAGCGTGGCGTCCTCTAGACTTAGAGAAAAAGGAGAAAAAATCAAATAGTCCTTTCACTCGGAAGGAATCTTGAAAGAAACATCCCTGCCTCTGCACAAGCAAGAGTCGGAAAGGGAAAGGAAGACCCGGACGACGCATCAGCCGCATAGAGGAAAGGAAGGAAGGAGGCGAAGCGGAATTCGCCGCCCGGAAGAAAGGGAAGATGCTCTCTTCCTGTATCTAACCGAAGAGAAAGCGGGAGACGAGCGACGCTGACCATGCTGTCGTAGGGCAAACCAAGGAAAAGGGGGTCGAATTATGCAAAAGGTTGGTCGCTCGTCGCTGCCGCCAGGGAAGGAGAGTTCGATCCCAAGCAACCCTAGAGGAGGGATAAAAAAACTCCCCCGAGCCGCTTTCCTAGACCTATAGACATCAGGAAAAAGAAGATCGTCGGAGAGGAAAGGGAAAGAAACGGGCGCGGCAGACAGAGCGGCCTGGCTCTTGACAGATTTCGCTTCCCTAATAAAGGCGCCGGGGGGGGGGGGGTTCTTCTCGAGAAAAGGGGAAGGAGAAACGCGACAGCGGGCGCTCCAGTAATAGGCGGCGCTGTATAATACTTTATGTTGTTTGTGGTGGCTCTCGGCCCGTGCTACTGAAGGGAGGAGGAAAAAGGGGGGGGTAGGGGTCCCACGGAAAAAAAGAAAAGGAGCGCGGGCAGAAGGGAAGGCGGTAGATCTGCCGGTTCAGGGTTATGGTTTATTTCATCCTTAAAAGTCTCCTGGCAGAAGGGGGGGAGGGAAGGGGGGGGAGGGAATTAGATCTCGCTCGAAGGGAGGGGAACCATCACCGACTCGAGAAGATTAGATCTGGATCTGTTCACTTTGGTGAAACGCAACCCCAGGCTTGAGGGGAACGCAGCAGAGGAGTGCAAGAAAGGATAGACCTTTTTCTGGTTCACAGGAAGGGCACCGTGCTGCGAGGGAGAGATGGGTGCGTTCTTTCATCCGCGTAGACCGTAGGGAAGGGGGCAAACTAAGGGAAGGGGGAGGGGAAGGAAGTCGGACGGCTTCGAAGCCCTTCGTCATCGGAAAAAAGAGTCCAGTCCGATCAGGGGGAAGGAAAAGAGAGATCAACACAAACACTGAAGAGGGGACATTATCTTCTACGCGGGGGATCTCTTCCTAAGGGGCTTGAGAAGGAAAGAAGAATGAAGGGTTCAATCCTCCGGGAAGGGGGAGGGTTCTTTGGACAAAGCGGAGCATGACTCTTCCGAAGACCGAACTGATACGCTCCGAACGGTTGCAATTCTCCGGCAAAAAGAAAAATCTGCTCGGAAGGCGCGCTATCTCTCCCAGAGTTGACCGCCGTGCACGATCCATAAAGCGCCTACGCTATCGGAGTAAGCGAGATCGGTGCTGGTCGACACACGAGGAAGGGAAGGGATGAACTTCAATCTCTCCAAGCAGGGAGGAGAAGGATCTCCTACCAACACCTCGCAGGAAAACCACTAAAACTCTTCCTAACTTCCACTTAGACGAGAGGGGAGGGGGATCTTGGGGAACAACCAAAAACCAGCTCAAGAAAGACTTGGCGAAGAATACCGGCAAGGCGGTTCATCCATTATTCCTTTAAAGGGAGAAGGGAATAAGCAGGCGATGAAATGGATCGCCCGCTTTAGAGGAAAAGGCTTTTTGGAGAAGGGAGGCTCCTTCTGAAGAAATCTCGTAGCGTCCATTGCCGCGATGGGAAGAATGACGCGGATAAAGAAGATTGCCCGCTCCGACCTATCGGCAAAGGGTCGAGGGGGGTCTCTCTTTAATCGGCTTCGTCGGCGGCGAAAAAAGGGGAGAAAGAGACAGAATCCGCGATCGGCCTTCTTGAAAAGAAAAGGGGGAGGGATGGGGCCCAGGCGCTGTGGCTGCGAAAAAAAAAGCCCGTCTGCATCACGCAATCCTTGTCTTGGTTTTTGCCCGAGACCAAGCAGAGGAGAGCGGAGGAGAACTATCCATTGACGAAAAGGGGAAGAGCGGCGGGGTCTGTACATTACTCTAGCATAGAAGGGGAGACGTCTCTTTCGGCCTGGGAGGGGGTCGCAAGACATTCCCCTACTACGTTCCTGGAACGCGGGAGAGGAGAAGGATTTAATTGTACCGAAAAGGGGAAGGGACGATTGCCGGGTGCCGTGGGCCCGAGGGGGAAGAAGGACAATGCCAATCTCTAAGGCAGAGTCAAAAACTGAATGGCGAGATTCTGAGGAACGACAGATAAATTGGGGGAGGACTCTAGATGGAAAAGGGGGAAGGGAATACGGCGAACCTGGGGAAAAATCTCAGGTAAATGCTCTTAGTCTAGGCCGTCTCGAAAAGAAAGGAAAAGAAAAAACACGCGTTGAGACGGAAGGGAGAAGCTTCTCAAAGTTGCGGAAAGAAAGAGGGGAGCGCCGTCCGTCGAATTGAAAAATGTCGGACAGATCTCTCGCGCGTTGGGAAAAGAGGGAGACCGGAGAAAGGGGTCTAGGATGGAGGGGAAAGGAGAGAAGCCGGCCATCAGCCGTTCCGACATCGATCTAACTAAACTCCACAATAATCTACATCGACGCGAAGTCGTAAGAAGTTCTTATACCCTGTCGTATTCAAAAGAGAAAAAGACCGGTCTGATGCAAGCTCTAGGAACAGATGCTCTTAGGGCCGCGCCTTCGTGACTTCTTCGATTAATGTGAGGGAAAAGGCTGCTTTTCTCGCGCAAAGAAGGGGCTTCGCGGCCGGAAAGAAATGCACCACCGAACCAATGAGAAAACATATGCTCCTGGTATGTGCCTCTGCACAGAGGGGGAGGGGGTCGCTGTCGCCTCAGAAAATGACCATCTCCCTATAAAGAAAATACGCAGGGCTGTTTTAGTTTTCTGCTCGTTGTTGCATAAGAGAGGAGCCGCCGGAAGAGAGGGGGGGGAAGAGCCGATGCCGGGCGGCCAGATTTCCCTGACCCTTGGGGAACAGCGGGCCTTCACCGGAAAGAAGGAGAGGAAAGGAAAATGTGAATTCGGAGGAAGGGGAGAGGGCAGGCATCTCTCCAATCGAGAGAATTGTTTGCTCCATCGGAAATCTACTATCACCGGAACAGGGGAAGAGGCGAACAGAAGTGGATCTTAGTTGAAATGAGGAGGGATGAACATATTTTCTAGTCGCTGGGGGGGACCGCTGGCCCTGCTATAACTTTCTTAATGACGGAAAGCGGGAAAAATAAATGAACTGCGGAGAAAAAGAAGAAAATTCCTGCCGGGAAAGCCAGTCTAAAAATTTTAAGGGCGAAGTTACGAACTCTTTAGCCAAACTGCCCTTGGGCAACACCGAAGGCAAAGAGGAGGAAGAGTCTATCTAGACGTCTGGTTGATCATAGGGAAAGGAGTGGTGGGCCCCCCTGAAAAAAAGACCTCCACAAGTCCCAAGGCCCGGAGGAAAGGGGAAAAACAGGCTCCTTATTAGACCAAAGAGAGGAAAAAAAGGTCGTTATACAACGAAGAAGAGAAAAAGGAAACCGCACCTTCTCCGAAAATCAAACGACGGTCTTAGCGCCCGGGTAGAAGGGGCAAGAAGGGGGATCGAGGGCCTCGGCTAAAAAAGAGGGAGTGCCGCGTTCCGGCTAACACGTTCAGTTTAATTCACCAGAACGAAAGATTACCATCTATTACTGCTAAAATCTGTTGCGCGCGAAGCTGGGAAAAAGGAGGGGGCGGGCGAAGTGCGCCTATCTTCTGGAGATGTACTAAGTTTTCGCCAATCTTACCAGGAGAAGGGGGGGATACGAAAAAGGGGGGAAAAAGAGATGCGGTTGCGTGAAAAAAGCGCTTCCGCTTTCCTCTGAAGTGTGTTCTCGGGTATCCGCAGCGGGGAAGCCAACGGAGAAGAAAAAGGGGGGGAGAATCATGCACTGCCGAAGGGAGGCCATCTTGTTCTTACCTACGAAGATAAAAGGGCTCTCCTTGGGCGTCGGCAAGCAAGCAAAGGCAAGACAAAGCCAGAAAAGAGGAAGAAGGCGCGAGCCTTTCAAAAGGAAACCACTATCCACGTCCCTTCACCGCTCCCATCAAGAAGGAGAAGGAAGAAAAAGAGGAAAAAGGAGATATCTGTTGCAGATAACGGAGAGAGGGGGAAGGGAAGTCGATCGTAACTGAAAGAAGGAATTTAATACCCAAGAGATCTCGCTAAACGCCTATACCTACTTCCACGGAAAAAAAAGAGTTCAAAGACCAAGAAAGAAAGAGATAGCAACAACAACAACTGAGGAAGGAAGGAAATAGCCGTTCTTTTCCTCGAAAGGGTTCGGACAAGCCTTATCGCGACCCGCCGCCTTGGGCGATGAGGAAAAGAGGAAACGTGATCACGATATGTTCGGGCGGAGGAGGAGAAAAACGCATCGGCGATCTGCAACGCTCGAGGGGGGGGATCCTTCTCCTTCGTGCTGGCGCGGTGGAGGAAAATTGGGGTGTTGTGATGACTCCTCGGAAGGAGAAACGACGGTTTATTTTCGGGGGGAGGGGACCGATGGCAGTTCGGCTTGCTTGCCGGAAAAAAAAATCAGCGCTTCTGTCCAGCACCAAAGGGAAATCTCTATACGGGCGGGCAGGATCTCCGGGGGAGGGAGGAGAGAGGGGGAGCTCGCCACAGGGGAATGACCGCGGAAGCTCTTTCTGCCATCGGAAATAAGGAGAGTCACAAGGTTTTGCTGTATCTGAACGAAGGCCGAAAACCAGAGGGCGTTCGATAAGGGGAACGATCCAGCCGATAGGCGCGATCCAAAAAAAGGAGCACCGGCTCAGCTCTCGCGAAAGGTTGTCTTTCACTTCGCCCGAGAGAAAGGAAAAGGGGGAAAGCCGTCGGAGAAGGAAAAGCACCAGCCGGTAGCCGAGGGAACTAGTTCGACGATTCCGGCTACATTAGATAAGTGAAAAGTCTGATCGGCTCCCGGTGCGGTGTAAGAGGGGAGAAAAAAGGAGATCGTTGTTCTAACGAAAAGGGAGGAAGGGTCTATAGAGCGTTTCGTTGAACGGGGGGGGCCTTGGCGGTAACTCCTGTAAGACAATAAAAGCCGATGGTCCTTATGTGGAGCCGAAAAAGGAGGGAACGGAGGAATAGCGATTGGAAAGGAAAGGAAGGGCAGGTTTGGCTAACGGTGAGGGAAGAGGGAAATTATACGGGAGCGGCCGGGCAATTTTTAATGTCGGCTGGCAAGCGTCATTAGAAAAAGGGAAAGGGGGAAGGGAATTAAGACGTCTTCGGGGGGGGCCTTACAAGAGGAAAAGACATCGCACAATCTTTTATCTGAGGGAGGAGCCAAGAATATCACATCGGGTCTGTGTAATCAGGTGACCGTTGATCTGTAGAAGAGAAGAGAGGAGGCCGAAATGGCGCACACATGGCGCCGCTGAAGAGGGAAGGAGCAAGCTCCTCATGGAAGTAGGGTGCTGCCTAGTCCGTCAGGGAAAGGTGGGGCCAAAAAAAAAAAAGAAAAGGGGGGGGGGTCGAATTGGCAATACCAAAGAAAAATCGCCGTCCGTTCAAGGCATCGGGAGGCGTGGGCCTACTCCGAGGTTATGCACAACGTCCGCCGGAAAAACGGCAAAGCTTTCCGAGGGAGGGGAGAGCTTGTCCAAGCGCGCGGGAGATGCATTGCCTAAAAAGTCGGGAGGGGCGGGTTCTCTATCTGCCTGGGGAGGGAAAGGAGGTGGTGAAGCAGCGGGGGGGAAGAAGATAAGCACGAACCGCGGAGCGAAGAATCTCATAAGTTCTCAAGCTACGCCTTCACGCCGGCGGGGATGAAAGAGGCCGCGAAAAGAAGTCCTCTCGCTGCATCAGAAAGGAATGAGCTTTCCTAATACTCCAGGGAAAACTCAGTAGGGAGCTCTTTTGCATCTTTCCGAGCAGAGGAAAAAGAGGAGAATGAGCTACCGGCCGGGAAAGGAAGAGAACAGGCCGCCGGCTAACGGCAGGAGAGCGATCATCATTTCCCTCCCCATTGGCCGGAGATACTCTTGGTCCTTCAAACTGGGAAGAAGTAAATTTCGGCCGCAAACGGGAGGGGGGGGGGGAGTCTGGCAGGTCCGCCGCCTGAAAAGGAAAAAGTGGCCACTGTTCTCCGGAAGTAAAAAGAGCAACTCCCCATTCAATTTAAGAGGAGGGGAGGAAAAAAAAGGGTCCGTCCGTTTAAATCCAAGGGAGGGGAAAAAGAGTCGCGCTTGGCCTGGCCTCAATGCGAGGAACCGCATCGTCTGTCCCGTTCTGAGGGACAAAAGCCAGCTTCCATTCCAGTTATTCGGGAAAATGTAGGGGGACGAAGACCGGCCGCCACTATCCGCTCGATAGAAAAGGGGAGGGAGAGGGGAACTGTACTAACCGCCGCTTCCAAAAAAAAAAAGTAGCACATGGATCTTTAACAGTCAGATCTCACCGTAAAAAGAGTGCGGAGCTCCTTTATTCAGCCGGATGGGGAGAGGGGGAGAAAGGAAGGAAGCCAGAAACTTGGCCATGGAAAGGGGGAAGGGGAAAAAGGACAAGAAGCCCGAGCGCGTATTATGGGAAAAAAATGTTCGTCCTCCTCCTAATCAGGACATACCCAGAGTCATATCTGTTGACGGAGTCGGACGGCAAGAATAGAGCACTTATCCGCGGAAAAAAGAAAAAGAGGGCCTGGCGCTGATTGCCTTTGCGAATCACGGTGGTTTGTTCTGTCGCGGCCAAAGACATGAGGCAGGGGAAGAAGCGGGCGATCCAGTAATCAGGAAACGAAGGGGAAAAAAAAGTCAGGCGCTGTAGAATACTGGATGCCCAGAGGGGAAAAAAGGGATATTTGTGGTCTCTTCGTCCAGGGATACTGGGGGCTTACCAGTTTGTCTTTTCCCAAAACGAGAAAAAAGAATACGAGAAGGAAAAAAAGAAGTGGCCGAGCCGCGGGTCGGCGGTAATAGAAAGGAGGGAGGGGAGGGTTGGTCGGCGTCAGCCGAAAAAAAAAGGCGAGCTTGCTTTTCATCGGGGGGACCTTGGTACATCACCTACATCTTATCAGGGAGAAGAAGGGGAAAGCGGGGTCGTTCACTGGGTGAGAGAAAAAAAAAAAAAAACGTTCTTGGCGAGATAGAAAAGCCGAGCTATCGACCTTGGTCGGGGGAACGAAGTGACGGTCTCTTAGCCGCTAGGGTCAAGGGAATATGGCTGTAGGAAAAGTGACGCCGTAGGGGGGTAAAAGGAAAGGGGAAAAAGGGGAAGTTGACCAGGAAGTCGGACTGGCTTCTTCGGAAGCCAAACCATAATCTACCGCTTCGCCGATCATTGACCCGAGGAGGAATAGAGATCAATGACATGAAATCGGCGACCGCAGGGGGAGGAAGGAAGGGAGGGATGCCGAAGAGCCGTCCGACAGGGAAAAAGAAGAACGACCGGAAATTTCGTGGGCAGGGAAGAAAAAACCTGACCGTCCGCAATATCATAGGGAAAAAAAAAATGGGGGAGGCTCTTCCTTCAAGACCCTACCAAGGGGAGATAGGAGAGGAAAACGAAGCATACCGAAAGGAAGGGATCGCACCAGTGCAAGAGCGTCCGCCGATTCCTATTCGGTGCTAACCGGTAGAAACGCAATCTCGCCGCAAGATGGCAGACCGGGAGGGAGGAAGGCAATGACCAACAAGAAGGGAAAAAAAAGGAACGATCTACCTCCGCAAAGGACCCCTTCGGCCCGCGCCAAAATAATGGGAACAGACACCTGTACAGAAGAAGGGTGACGTTGAAAGTATCACGAGCCGTCGCCAATATTCAAACTGTATGGAAATCCAGTATTCTACAAGCTCCTAATGCGATAGTGGTCTCCCTCTTCTCGGGCTGGAGGAAGAAGGAAGAGACGAAACAAAACAAACCGAGAAGGAGGCGCAAGGGCATCCGCTGCGGTAAGGAGGCGCTTATTTACTCTAACCTCATATGTCCTCGTCCCGGAAGGGGGGAAAGGAAGTGTGGTAATGAGGAGCCGTAGGTCAGCTTGGAAAGGGAAAGGGCGAACATTTTGATTGAGGTAGCAGCCCTCCGCCTCTTTCTTCTTTGGGGAGAAAACAAAGGGTCTTCGTATCGAACGAGAGGAAAAAAAACAGAAGGCTGCAATAAAAGGAGCGAAAGGACATCCTGGCTTGTTTGCCAAAGAAAAGGCGATCTGCTTTATCCCTCTCCATGACAAGACGTTGAGTACATTACGCGAAGCCTCGCTGCGAATCAGAGGAGGGGGGGAGGGACGTGGCGGCGAGGAAAAGAAACAGGAACGACTACGTGGCTGGACGAGGAATCCGAAGGGAAAAAAAAGGACGAAGAGGGTGCCTTGGCCTTGCTTTTCCAAACCGAGGGAGGAACAAAGGCAAAAGCGTACGTGACAGGAAAAGAAGGAGGTAAACGGAAGTTACGGCGGAGAGTCTAAGAGGACAACCAGGCGTTCTCTAGATTTCTTTTGCATTGGAGAACAAAGGTTTCCACTGGGGGAGGAAAAGATGGATATAGGCCGTCTCGACGAAGAAAAACCGCACACCAACACGTGGGGCGAAGACGACACAGCTTCTCAACAGAGCTCCAGTCGTTCGAAGGGCACAGGTGGGAGGAGGAGAAAAGGATGAATCGCGCTCGCGGTGTCCAGAAGGGATTTCATAGGATGATGATCATCGGGCAAAAACGCCTTCCCATCACCTTTAACGCGGGAGAGAAAGAACAGAGCGACAGCGACGCGACAGGAGAGAAAGGAATTGCGTATTCGGCAAGCAGAGGGAAGAAGATGCAGCGCGAATTACCTCACCAGTAGAGACCTCTCCGTTCGTTCCGTCTTCGAGGGAAAGGAAGGAGAAAAAGAGAAGGACGGAGACTCTCCAGAGAAGGGGGCTGCCTGCAACAGGCGCTGCTGAAAAGGGGGGCAAAAGATCGCGAAACAATATGCGAAAGAGCAAATGCCTAACTTTTTTCTGAAATCGCTGGAGGAAGGAAGGGGGTGAGACACCAGCTCCTAAAAAAGAAAGAGAAGGGTTGATGTCGTGCTAAGGGGGGAAAAAAAAGTCTTCGCTCGACTTACCATTACGCGGGATCCCTTTCACGGCAGGGGGGAGAAGGGGAGGAGGAATGACCTTGGTCTTGGCCAATGAGAAAAAGTTCCTTCAAAAAAAAGAACTGACCCGGCCAACTGGGAAGACAGAAGCCCTCCCATCGTATCTTTCTTCAAGTAGGGGAGACCAATGAAGGAAAAGCGCGCGCCTTGGGTTTCGAAGAGAAAGAAAAGGGAACGTCGTTCGAAACATACCTATTTGGGGGAAAATGAGACCATCTATGCACAAATTTGGCGATGGCGCTTGGAAAAGGGGAGGAAAATTGGACATCAGAGCCGTGCTGAAGGGAAGAAGGGAGGGGATTAATGACGCGGACGCCGAAAGAAAAAGTCGATACAATCCTTACCGGAAATTTGATCGAACCCCGTTAGCCAAACACTGACCAGGGACGCAGGAATGCAAATAGCTATATTCCGAGAAAAAAAGGGAATGGATCCTCATAAGGCCATCGGGAGTGGGGTCCCCCCTGACCCTCTCTTTGGCCAAACAATTCCAAGGCCTGTCGAAAAAAGAAAAAAGAAAATAGAAAAAGTAGAGAACTCAGGAAGGGAAAAAACGAGCGAATGACCGAGACCGTCAAAAGGGCTCCTGATCCGCTCCTCTAGACTACCGGTCTTCTCTACCTTTCTGACGGACATCGTCGAACAAGCCTCGTCTAACCGAGAGGGGGCTCGTGTGTTTTGTTGTTTACAACCAAAAACCCCCCCCCCCCCCCCCCCAACCCCCCCCCACAAAACCCCCCCCCCCCCCCCCCCCCCCACCCACACCCCAAACCCCCCCCCACCCACACCCCCTCCACCCAACCAACACCCCCCCCAAACCCCACCCCCCCCACACCCCCCCCCCCCCAAAAAAGACAAAACCCCTTTTTTGTTGACCCCGGCCAGAAAAAACCACCCCCCAGACCCACTCAAAACCCCCCCCCCCGCCCAAACCCAGCTTAAACCACGGACAAAGTCTCCTCCTTCTTCCCTTTCTATCTTGCCCTACTGAAAAAGACGAGTATTGGGGGGGGGAGGTAGATGTCTCTCTTTCTCCGAACCTCCGACCCTTTTTGATAGGGAGGGAGAAAGGAGGAGGTCAGGTTCCCCGCCCGGAAAAAAAGAGGGTGCGCCAATCGTACTTCGAAAAATTTTTGAATATCTATATTTCTTTGGGGAGTCGCGTACAAGGTTCATCTTCTCTTCGCACTAGGAAAATGGAGTACGCCCGATTACAGAAAAAGGCGAGAACCGGGCAAAAAAAAAAAGGCGAGATATGTCTGATTCCAGAAAAGTCTGAGAAATATGAACTCCCGTCGAGGAAAGAAACTGAAGAGAGAAAGCCCTCAACGAAGAGAGAGGGCGGAGACTTCCGGGAAAAGCAGGAAAAAAGAAACCCACACCCTTTTGAACCAAACCCGAGAAACAAGAAGAGAGGAGAAGGAAAAAGCCAACCTGGATAAGGGGTTCATATGCAGACCTTTATAATTCGGGGACGATAGGGTTTAGAGGTCTATTTAAATACGTCATAGAAGAAAGAGGAGAGGTCGAGGAAGAAACCGGGAGACCGACTTCCACAGAAGCAAAGTACCTTCTAGCTTCCATAAGCTGGAAAGTAAAGATATATATTTACTCCACCACAGAGAGGGGAGGAAGGAAAGGCGTTGACCTTACGGAGAGGGGGGAAAGGTGAAAGGGGGGCGCGCCTGGCGATGGCGTCTTCCATCAAAAAAAAGTGAGTCGATCGACTTCCACTTCGACAGAGAAAGACATTTGCGCGACTTCCATTGCTCATTCTCCTCAGGAGGGGAGAGGAGAAGGGGGGAGCGCGCTAAAACGGTTTTGGGGGGGGAGAAGAAGTCTCGACGCCAGGTTGATTGGGGTCTTTCTGAAGGAGCTCGACTGAGACGACGGAAAGAAGAATCAAGCACCATCTTGCCTAAGGAAAGAAGAGATCGGCAGCATGATGGTGGGGGAGCTTTTTATGCGCAGATCGAGAGTTCCTTCTGTCTCCTGATCAGCGGAAGAAGAGGGGGGCGCAAGAGCGCAACAGAAAGAGAGAAAAAAAAAAAAATTGTGGGAGCGAAAAAGCGGTCGGTCCTATGCCGGGCGAAGGGAAACGATGAAGCGGACACCTTGTCTTCGGCGTCGGAAGAAACGGAGAACAGCGCGAGGAGGAAAGAGACCGTCCTCGATGGAAAAGAAGTCCCGCTCGGCCATCAATCTGAGTAAAGTAGACTCTCCACCCGAAGGTAGCCCGGCCCGAGGAAAGGGGGAAAACCGATTGCCGGCCGGAAAAAGAAAAAACGGTTCGATTATTCTAATTCGGACCGGGTGGGTGGGCAGACGTTCTCGGTCATAATCGTTTGTTCTAAAAACAAGAACCTTTTTCTGGTTACCTTTTGGCGACAAGGGGGGGAAGGGGGCGGGTACTTCAGGGGAAAAAAAAGGGGGTCCCGGGGGGCCCACTCGAAAAAAAGTATTATTATCCATTCATAGGGACGTCGCTTATATCCGCGAATGAAAATTTTAGGGGGGAGGTTTGGGCTAACGTGGGAGGGGGAAAGGAAAAACGTTACTTTAGACGGGAGAGGGAAGGCATTAATTTTGCATGAGGGGAACAACAGAAATTGAAAGACCGTCCTTCATCAGGGCTCGCAGACCAGAGGGGGAAACGTCAAGCGCATAGAAAAAAGTGGCGCTCGCATTTCAAAGTTTAGATCAAGTCCCTTTTCCTTTTTGATGAGGAGAAAAAAGAGGAAAAGGAGCGCCGACATGGCCCGCAACAACAGGGGGGGGGAAAGAAAAAAAGATGGTACTATGCTGAAAAGAGGAAACGACGATCCATACAAGACAAGGTCAAAAAATTTTGAATGAAACCGAGCGGGGGGGAAAAAGGAAAAACAAGGGTCGGCGCATCTGCCCAAAAAAATCGGGCGAGGCCATCACCGAACGTACTGGTAAGGGGGTGCACAAGTCGCCGACATCAAAAGAAGAGGCTGGGGGGAGCGGCTTCTTGTCAATCGGGGAGCAGGGGGAAGGATTGCCGAAAAAGGAGGGGGCAGCGGCCGGACATCCCGGAGAGAAGGAGCGATCTTCTGTGTGAGAGATGGGCCTCCCACACGGGAAAGCGAATCCCGAACCGCGGAAAAAGGTCTAGATAAGGTCTCAAATGAATTCGAAGGGATTAGTCGTCCTCGCAAAAAGCAGGAATTCCTAGAAATCAGTCCTCGAAAAAAAGGGAATACTCATTGATAATGAGCTCGTCGCTGTCAGAGGGGGAAAGATAGATCGAGAAAAGGCTTATGTTAAAGTCAGATCATCCAGGAAGGGGACGCCTTGAAGGAAGGGAAGGCGCTCTGATAAACCGCCCAGCTCAAAACACGGCTCTCTAAGAGGAAGGAAACTTTGAGAATCTTTTAGGAGGTCGCAAAGGGAGGTTCTTTCAGTTCAAAAAGGATAGAGCCTAGGTTCCCTCCAGAAGGGGGAAGGTCGCCGTAGGAAAGGAGAAGTCTAGAGCCGAAAACGTGCGTCCCTCTAGAAGGAAAATACTACGTTTTCAAATTCAAGAAAGGGAAGGGAGCCCTTCGCGCTTGGAAAGGAAAACGTGCTGGAAAAGGGAAGGCCCATCGTCGTTCAAGGATTAAAGCCTTCTAGCTCATCAAAGGAAAAGGGGCAACATGAAGGCGGGAATTTCGCTGCAAACGCCCGGCCGCCAAGCGGAGTCATCGTGATACGAGGAGGGAGAAAACCGCCCTTCCAGGGGGAAAGGCAATGGATCGGAGAAAGGGACCAGTCTTTCGTCTGGGATTGGCGTATCGCCTTTATTCAGGACCGGAAAGGGGGGGGGGGGCGCTCCGTCGATCGCCGCCAAGAAAAAGAAAGGCCGTTTAAAAAAGAAGCCTAGCTGCTGGATTCTGAGGGGGAAGTAGGCCCCTCCTATCCTCTTGCCAAGAAAGGAAAGCAGAAAGCAGTAAACAGCGGGGAAGAGATCGGATCGGGCGAGGGGAGCCGGTATCAAGAGGGAAAGCCGCGCGGCCTGGCCAGAGGAATGCCCCTTGCTCCGGAGGAGGTTGTTTTGGGAAGCCATGCTGCCTTCATCGCCCAGAGGAAAGAGGAAGAGTAACGACGTCGCGCTGTAGAATCGGGGGGGGGGGCGGGAAAAAGGAGGGAAGGAAAGTTTTGGAATTGGAGGCCTCGTGCTACTTCAAGAAAAACTGTCTTACCAGGTGGTCGGGAAAGATCTCAAGGGCGCGAAGGCCGAATTGGCCGTAGGCAAGGGGAGAGGGAAAGAATCGGCGGTGTCAGAGGGGAAAATTTTGGTCGGCGTCATCCGGAAAGAAGAGGGGCGAGCTTGCGTTAGAAGCGGGGTGACAGCACCGGGAATCGGATAGGAAAGAAAAAAAGGCGATCTGATCGTGAGTCCCGGCTCCACCACTTGAGGGAAAAAAAAAAAAAAAAAATTTCGGCGAAAAGAAGGAAGAGCGATCGACCGGGGGAAAAAGAAACGGCGCCGCCAAAGGAGCCGTAGGTGTCGACGATGATAAAGGCCTCCTTCTCCTTCTTGGTCAAAGGAAGGAAAGGGTGAAAAGGAAGTAGACGCTTCTTCCAAGAAAAAAAAAAAAAAAGCAAAGCGAGGACTCGACCGCGTAAGGAGAGTGATCTCTCTCAACAACAACCAAAAAGAATGAACTGGGGACGCGGTCGAGGAAGAGAAAGGGCCTGGATGCCGAAGAAGCCTCCGACAATGAAGGAAAAAGAAAAAGTGTTCGTGGTCGGGGGAAAAAAACGCTCAATAGCCAGGACCAAGCATTTTCGTTCGCGGTGGGCCAGAAGGAAAACCCTACCAGGTCTAGCACAAAAAGAAGCCGAGGTATCGGGGTTCACCTTGATCTCCACCCAGGGGGAAAGAAAATCGCCTACAAAAGACGATCGATGTCGGGGGGGGGAACCCCGGCAGAAAAAGAAAAAAGCTTTCTTCCGGAGATGGGAAAGAAGGGACGACCAACATCCTCCGAGAATCAAGCTGAAAAGCCTCACCCGCGTAAGGCGACTCTCGAAGGGAGGGCGGGTTCTCATCAGCCAGCTTCAATAGTGCAGGGGAAAAACTCGCCACATATTCCAAACGGGGGGGAAAAGAGGACATCCATTATCTCCATGAAGAAGGAAGGAAAAGGAGTTACTGGGATCGCCCGCTTAAGGAAGAAAAGGCAGCATGGCTTTGGATGCGGGAAAAGAATTCGTCCTTCTCAAAGGAAAAAGCAAGACTCTCTGAAAAGGAAGAGGGATGCTTCCAACCGGCTCACGATCTTTCCGGAAACGACCGATCTTCGCACGTCTGGTGGGGAGGAACGTCTTTAAATCGGCTTCAGGGAGGGAGAAAGGGTGATTGCGAGCCTCGCAAAGAGAAAGGGGGCATCGCAAGCATGGCCCAAGGCGAGATGAAAAAAGAGAAAACCGATCCTGGAGGAATAAGGAGACCAGACATCCTGTCGGTGACACGACGTCCAGCCGGAAATCTATCTTCGTTATAAACCTAGCTTCTGCCAGGGAGGGGAGGGGTTCGTACAGGACAGTATCTGCGGCATCGTGGAAAGGGGCCTCTTTCGCCAGCGACATGTAACCTGAACCGGAGCTCTTATTCGCTCGAAGGATGAAGGGGCACCGACGGGAAAGGAGGTGACCGTTGCCGGGGGCACGCGCTATGAGGAAGAAGTCCGCTTGCAGGGGGGGAGGGAAAACGGAGTGACGGCGGGAGGATTACATTGACTAGGAATTCGGGGGGGGGGAGGGACGCATTGAGACGGCGAACCGGTTCAAAGGAAGATCTCGGCCGTCTCGCATGGGACAACGGTTTGCGCGTGAAAAAAGAAGACAGCGGCAAACGTTGGCTGAGGAAGTCGAGCTCCGGCGTCGAATGGCGCTGGGGCGGAGGGCAAAGACCCGTAGCCGGCGGAGGAAAAGCCGCCGGTCGCCGGCCATCACAGCTCTCTATCGGAAAGAAAAAAAAAAGCCGACGCGAAAGAAAAAGGTAGGATCCCTGGCGTATTCAGGAAAAAGCCGAGGCTGCCGGTTGATTGAAAAACCCGAGTTGGCGGAAGGGAAAAAGAAAAAGGCGTCGACTTCCAGGGGAACAGAACGCGCGGGGAAAAAAATTGTGGGGTGGTTCTTGGCTTAACTGCAAGCGCTGCCCACATGGCACCATAATAAAATCGCGAAAAGGGGAAGGGGTGTAAAAGGCCGACTTTTTAGGGAAAAAAGGTCCCTCTGGGAAACAAGAAAGCCTCGGAAAGGGGAGGGGGGATTGTCTTCGACAGGGGGGTCATCACCTCGGCGAACTGACCGTACGGACTAGAATGCAAAGGAAGGCAGGCGATTGCTGGAAGCGCCTTTGAAAAAAGGGTGCCATTCGACCAGCGGGACAAAGAAACTGGCTTCAGCACCGAACAAGAAAGGTCGTCAGGGAGAGCTTGCGCTGATAAATTTCTTTCAACGGAAATTGTGGGCGCCATTTAGGGGGGGAAAAAAGGGTGGGTTCGATCTCGAAAAGACGTCGTCGAACAGACCGGGGTAAGGCCGCGCCCATCGGAGGAATGCGCTTGCAGGGAAAACACAGCTTGTCCTGCTAAAACGTCTTCAAGCTCGGGAATAGGAATAGGGGGACATTCACATTCCTACGGGAAAGAAGGGCCGCTCGCAAAAAAGGGGAAAAGTGAAACGACCGTTGCCAAACCGAAAAAAAAGGCAAATCGCTATATTCCGAAAGGGGATCCCAAAGGCCAATCCTGCTTTTAGAGTGGGGGGAAAAACGCGTTTGGGTTACCGGGAGGGAAAAGAAAAAGCAAAGGCCGGGCGAAAAAGGTAACGAAAAAAAAAAAAAAAAGTATCAGACCAGGTCCTTTAGGGAAACCATTTCCGAACCGGGGGGGAAGAGGCCGATCCGCGCCCGAAGAAAAAAATGAAGAAGGGGATGAGGAGACCGGGTCTCCGGCCTCGGAAAGCATAAATTCTTTTGCTGTTGAGCGGAGAAGGGAGAAGAGGGAAACCGTGGGAGCAGGTGAGAAGGGCCGACGGCACGAGGAAAAAAGTTCGCTCTCGGGTAAGCGAAGGGGGGGACTACCCTTTTTATAGAAGGAGAGGAGGAGACGCATCGACCGAAAGGGCCAATCGGACTTCTTTCAGGGAAATTTTGTTCATATCTAGATGAGGGAGCAAGCAAGTTCCTCTTTCTCTGACTCTAGAAGGGAGAGGGGATCCGCCCGACGATGACCGCCTACAAGAAACAAAGCAGACCTCATGCTGTCCTATAAGGGGGCTTTACCGACTCTCTTATTGAGGAGGAAAAAAGAAAATCCGAACTTCAGCGGAAGAAAAGCAACCCGCTGGCGGAGACTGACAAACCCAAGAAAAACACGTTTAAGCGCGAGAAAAACGCGCCCATCACGAATGAGAATGAGAAAGGGCTCGAGCTTTTTCAAAGGGGAGAATCGTATCTACCTGCCCGATCGTGAGAACGAGGAAGGGAAAGAGTAGGACAAGGCGGCGCTTTAGAGAAGGAGCCTAGAAGACCTACGGAAAAAAAAACCGGCGATCTCCTCTCTCCGAAGTTATTAAAATGGATAGTTCTCTTCTCCTTTAGGGTGGGGAAAACGGGGACGTCCGGTCTAGGGAAGGAAAGACGCCCTCCTTTAGATGGGAGTCACGATCTTTCGGAGGACGGTATAACTTTCCTACCGCAATCGGAGGAAAAGAAAAAAAAAAGGGGGAGCTTACTTCCATTTCTCTTCTCCTGAAAGTTGCCTTTACGGGCGTGTCTCGAAAGTGTGGGATTTATCCCTCTGAAAGGCCGCGCTTTTATTGGGAGGTCTGCCTCTTGGGAGCTCAAAACCTTATTCGACTAATAGAGAAGACGGTCAGCACCATCTTGGCCCTAAGAATCCTCGATCGCAATCAGGAGTTGTAGGACTCCATCGCTGCGGGGGGAAGGAACAGTGACCCTTGGGGGGAAAAAAAAAAACTGACCGCGGAAGAGAGGACTCTACCAAGACTGGATCTTCACAAATTGTGGGAGGGGGAAGGATAGTCTATTGTCGAAAAAAAAAGGCTATGCCGGCGAAGGGGAGGCGCTATCCACCTTTTCTTAAAGAACAAAATGCGGGGAAGATAATATTTCGCAGTCCGAGGGGGGGGGAGTGAATCCGCCCGCTCTGCAAGGAAGAAAAGAAAAAATCGGATGCCTTATACTCTAAACAAAGAAAAGTGCCCCTCGATCCTGTTTCGAACAATCAAACCAATTCTCTGATTATGCGAGGATAGGGAAGCAAGGGAGGGAAGGTAGCAGGTCATTCGCTCGTTGGGGAGGAAAAAAGGGGGTCAGATACTTTGTTCCTATACGAGCCTGGTTGGTGAAGCCTTTGCCTTTGGCGGTGAAAACTGGAA
>Ga0179593_1660157_pt1 | contig 30911 bp, 44 predicted proteins | sample CZODoug2_1_08_16_FD_185931 | JGI IMG/M metagenome (GOLD analysis project Ga0179593, IMG submission 185931) | Vadose zone soil fungal communities from Angelo Coast Range Reserve, California, USA - CZODoug2_1_08_16fungal (PacBio error correction) | ecosystem: Environmental > Terrestrial > Soil >...
GCGTACAGAATCCTAGGCCTTCCAAAAAAAAGATGCTAAAGGGAGGCCTTGGGAGAGAGGAGGCACCCCTAAGATCACAACCAAACGTATAAAAGAAAAAGGCTTAAAAAAAGACTCTGAAAAGTTAAAACTCGACCAAGTGTACAAAAGGTCTTAGAAAAATCGTCAGGGGCTCGGAAAGATGACCTGAAAGGAAGCTGCAGCAGCTAACAAAATGGATCAGAGGGAAAAGTAGTGCGCCCTGGAAGGAAAAAATTGAAGAAGCCCAGGGAATTAAGCCGACTTCAAAAAGTTCGTCTGGAAAATAGTGAAAAAGGGGGGTGCTCGTATCAGGAGAGGAGCCGTAGAGAAAGGCTTGCGAAAAAAAAAATGGCATGGGTTCGCAAGTTGGCGGCAGGGAAAACAACGAAGGAAAAAAAAAAAGTGTCTCAATTAGAAGAAAAAGGAACTTTTAAGAAGGAGACATTTGAGAACACTAACGAAAAAAAGGAGGAAGACCGGGCAAGGAAGGGAAGTTTGGGGAAAAAAGGCTGAAGCGAAAAGAAAGGGCTACAAAAAGAGGAATAGCAGGAGCGTCAAAAAAAGGAAAACTACGGGTGGTTACAGGAGAGAAATATGGAGAAGTGCTGCAAAAGGGTCTGCAAAAACGTTATTCTGAAAACTGTAAAAACTGCGGAGAAGAAAACGCCATAATAGAGTTAGTAAAAATCCAGCGACCGTCAGCGAGCAATGAAAATTGAAAGGCCAGGAAAACAAGAGGATTGACTGGGGATGGAACTGCGGGAACCTTTGAGCCAAAAACCAGGGAAACCTCAGAGATTTGTTGAAAGAAATCTCCAAAACTTAAACGAAATAAAAAAGACAAGGGATAGTAAACGCAGGGGTCACGACCGAAAGAAAGGGACCCCAGAGAAAAAAAGCGGTAGTGCAGAGAAAGACCTCGGCAAAATCGAAAAGGAAATCCAAGGGAAGAAATCGGGCTACAAGCAAGCAGGAATACCGAAGCAAGCGGAAGGAGGGAGGAAAGACCAAAGGAAAGCAATCGTAAAACGGTTTCAAACCAAAATCAACTGACGAGGAGTAGGTAATTCGACGAAAAAAAGAAGGGAAAAGAATCTCCTGCAAAAAAAAAGAAGATCGGCTAAAAAAAGAAAAACTTGGGTACTTCGAGGGCTCAAACGGGGGCGACAAGAGGCGAGCCAAGGAAAAAAATGAGGGATCGAAAAAGTTCCTCGAGAAAGCCGGGAGGACTCAAAAGAGACAAAATTGGCCCAACAGGAAAAAAAAAAGGAAGGTAATCAGAAAAGGACTCTGAACAACCTTTGCAAGACCCTCAAAAAGACGGTGGGTTAAAAGGGAAACCCCATTCTTGGCTGCAGAATGATCCTGGGAAAATGCGAAGAGGACTCCAGGGGACCCTGAAGCGCCAAAGGAAAGGGTTTCAAAAGGAAGGTGACCAAAAGGAAGCACCCGGCGTATGGAAGGGGGCACCTATCTGATCCTAGAAGGGTCACGAAATTTTACAGAGGGAAACTCAAGTACCTTCCGAAAAAGGTGTTGAGAAAGACTCTGAGGATTATGACAGATTGAAGGATAAGCAAAAACCGACAACCGACCACGGCGGGGGGCTTCCATATTCCGAAGAAGAAAAATTCCGAAGAGAGGGGAGGTCCCATCTCAAAAAAAGTCTCGAATCTAAAGATGTTGAAATCGAGAAGAGATTCTTTCTAGAGAGAAGGAGGGGGTCTAGCAACCTTGGAAAAGAAAATTTCTCCGAAGATATGGGAAGAGGGAGCAAGGTCTCAAAAAGAAGTAGGAAGATAGAACTAAAAGGAAAGGGAGACAACTCTATCAAAAAGCGTTTGAAAAAAGGTCTCTCCAAGGTCGGGGGGACTACCGGAATATCATCCGAGAAAAAAGAGGGACGGGTGCTGAATTGGGAAAAGCACAACCAACAAGGATAGAGAAGAAAACCGAAAAGAAGGATATCTCGGAAACGAGGGGTCGAAAAGAAAAAGAAAAACATGGAATGGAAACGTTAAGAAGAGGTGCGAAGCTTTATATTCGATCGGAAAAGTCTGAGGGGGAAAATGCTAGGTCCAAGAAAAAGGCTTAGGTGGACCCTAAAGAAAAAACCCTATGGAGAAGGAAGCGGCCAAAGCAATGAGAGGAAATCCAATCCTTCGAAAAACCTCGAGGGAAGTCTCACCTGAGAAGGGCGGGAAGGACAGCGGGACGTCGGGGGTGGCAATTATAAAAAAAAGAAGTTAGGGAAGAAAATAACCCGACGGTGAGAAATCACGGGAAGAAAATCTAAGATAAGCGTCCCAACTCGGCATAAACGAAGGGAGGAACTAAAGCGATACGGCCTTTAACGAAGGATCTTCGAAAAAATTCAGGGAGTTTAGAAACTCGTTCGTGCACTATAAAAAAAAAAGAAGGAAAAAAAAAAAGATTGAGAAAGCTCCCCAAGGATACCGAGGGACACCTCGAGGGAGGGAAAATTATAGGAAAGGTAAAAATCCACCCAAGCCGAAGAAATGACCTGAGGGTTCTGAAAGAGTGGTAGGAAATTAGAAGAAAGCGAATCGTGGATGACCCCTTGGAAAACAGGAGAAACTCTCAACTATTGGGGAAAAGTTTCAACTGGAGCGTAGGGGAGGAGGTGACGAATGACCCAACATCGGGGGAGATCATGCAGAGAGCTACCCAGAGGGGAGGGTTAATCAACCAGCGAAGAGCCACCAAGAGAAGCTTCTGAGCCGCAAAAAAAAAAGGAAAAAATTTTAGGGAGAGGACTAAAAGTCCATGAGAAAAGCAGTCAGAGAGTTGGCGTGTTAAAACCGCGGGGTCATCTCAGGGAATCCGAAGACGAAATCTGCTTTGAGGTTCGAAAAAACCTTGAAAAGCTTCTGCTAGAAGAACATAGGAAGACCTAAAAAAGGGCTTCGAAAATTCGGCTGGAAAGACGGTCAAAAGAGAGTTTAGAGAGGGAAATATCGGCTAGTCGAATGACGCCGTGGAAAAAGACTGAAGAAAAGAAAAAGTCAAGGATTCCGGAAGCCGTTAAACGCCAGGAATGGGTATACCTGAGGGAACAGAATTTTCAACGCGAAGGTCAAAATTGGGAAAAGATCGGTTCCAAAGGGAGAAAACTCTAACACGAAAGCAAAAAAGGAAATCAAGCGAAAAAGAAAGGAGGATAAGGATGAACTTCCAAGAGAGAGCCGACGGGGTCGAAAAGAACGTCAAAATGGCTTTCAATAGGGGGAAATGGAAAAAATCTACTGAAGGCGCGGAAATGAAAAAAAGCCAAGTCGACCAGGGGACGCAGGGGGGAGGAGGAATAGTTCTGAGAAGAGGCGAAGAGGCATCACGGAACGGCCGTGAAAGTTGAGGAAAACAAAGTAAGGCGATAAAAGAAACAAAGAGCCAGCGGAAAAATTGTGAGAGATTCTACAGGAAGATGGTCGACAGCTGGGAACTTTGCAAAAAAAAGTTAGGAGGAGAAAGGAATTCCCTACACCAAAAAAAAACCGGTTGAAAAACGGGAGAAGGAGGGCTGCATGTGAACGTGGGGACGAAAGGAGATTAAAAACGTCCCGAGGCGAGGAGCGAAAAGGGTGAGGTCCGTCAGGGAGGACAACTGATGAGGGGAAGCGGTAATTCCGGCCAAGCAAAAGATGGGGGGAATCAATGAGTAACGACCATGAAAAATATCACGGGACAGCGAAACCTCTTGAGGAAAATCTATGAACTTGTGGTTTATCGACTGAAATCATCATACTAAAAAAAGGCAAGACAGATCGAGATGAAAAGTTTCAGAAAAAAAACTGGGCAAGGAAAAGAGTTTTTTCAAAACAATGCAAGAGGGACTGGGGCAAAAAAAGTCGTTTGTGGAACCTGCCGCGAGATAACTGTCATCTACTGAAGGATTCAAAATGACAAACCTTGAACCAGTTGCAGAGTTTGGGGAAAAACCGTAGAACTCTGTTGAAGGCTTCAAGGATCTCCAGAAAAAGGACAGTGGAGCAACAGACCAGGAATTGTCGAGATCGAGGGAATTTCTATAAAAGGTTCTTAGGGCACACCAAACTTCAGAGAAGAAGAGGGTTGCTATAAAGAAGACTTGATCAGCCCTACGCTTGACACGGCGACAGTGGCAAAAGAGAAAACGGTCCAAACCATCTTCGGGCGAGGAGAAAGCCCGAAAGCTCCTCGGCAAGGAGAGAATGACGCTTCCTACAATAACGAAAAAGTCGCAGCAGAGGGCGGGAGAAAAACGCAGGCCATACGGGTATGTTTGGGGACGCTGCAGGGATCGCCGGGAAGAGGGCGCGGCGGGGAGGGACGATGGGATATTAATTGAGAGGAGTTCTGACGGAGACCAGGGGTACAAGTGCCTGCCGCGCAGGGACAAGAGCGCCTGCATCCGGAAGTCTGATAGAACCTTCTGACATCGGAAGGCAATAAAGGGGAAAAGAAGTTGCTGAAAAGGAGAAGGAAAAGAGGGGAAGGGGGGACGGAGTAGAGGCGAATGAGGATAGGTCGGGGATGGAGGGATGAGATAGGAATGTGGGTGTGGACAGAAAGAAACGATGGAGAAGATGGAGGGGGATTACGTAGAGAGAAGAGGAGGGGTGAGAGACGATAAGGGGAAAGTGTAGAGGGGGATAAAGTATAATGGCGCTGGTAAGTAGTTGGAGAGAGGTGGTGGAGGAGGAGGACGTGAGGTAAGGGGGAATGGGGGGGAAAGAAGGGCGGAAGGAAGGGGTAGGTCGGGGGAAGGGGGGAAGGAGGAGGCCAAACGAGGAGGTAGGGGGTGGTGTGAGGGAGTGGGAAAGGAGGGAGAAAAGAGAGGGAGCATAGCGCGCGGGTGGGAAGTGATGTGTAATTTACCAAAAGGAAGAAGCGGGGTGGGGAAGGGAGTGGGGGAGAATGAAGAGGGGGAGGGGGTGTAGTGAGGGTGTAGGTGGGAGTGTGGGGGAGGGTAGGGGAATGGGTAATGGAACAAAAAAAGACGTAGGTAGTTGGGATAAACGAGGGAACGGGGGAGCAGCGGGAAGAGTGGAAAGGACAATAGAAGGTAAAAAGGGGTCGTGAGGAACAAAAAGCAATGTGAGGAAGTAGAGGGGTCGGAGTGTGGGTAATGAAAAAGGGGGGAATCATAAAACTTAATAGCTAGGGGGGAAGTAAAAAGTGAGTAGAGAAAGGGAGGGAAAAGGTTAGTAGGGTGTGAGAGGGGGGTGGGGTTGGAGGGAGGTAGGAAAGGGATGGGAGAGATAACTAACGAGGGCGGGGCAGAAAGTGAAAGAAAGAGAGAGTGAGAGGAAGAAGAGGAGCAAAGAGAGAAAAATAGGGGGGGATAGCAGAAAAGACCGCCAGAGGCGAGTCAAGAAGAAGAATTTCGAAGGTCCAAGCAAGGGAAAAAGGGGGATGCGTCCAGGGAAAGCTCTCTACGAAGTTCATAGGGAAATTGGAAACGGCGAGGGAAAAAAGGGTCAGGCAGTGTACAAATATCCCCCCACAAACCCGAGGAGCCGCTAAACAAAGGGGACACTGGGAATGAACGATCACCTAGGACATTCAGGGTAGGTCGGTATGTAAACTAGACCTGGCTATGCCTAGCGCGCGAGTAACGCCCAAGTCCGAAACTTGGGGACGCATCATCGAAAAAAAAGTCTCCGTGGAAGGGGGGACCTTACGGGAGGGAGGCGACAGAAAGTCGGCTGGCAGGGGAGGAAATCGTCAACATGTCCCAAGAGTTAGGGGCGGGAGGAAGAGAGGGCAGTGAAAAGGAAAACTTCTTTTACGGAAAAAACTAAATACTATCCTTCCGGAAAAAAAAAGTTGTGAAAAAAGGTGCACACCTTGACTTAAAGGGAGTTGAAAAAAAAGGCTATTGAAAGAACGTGGATATCGAAGGCCGTAAGACGCATTAAAAGGGAGAGGATTGATCAATTGGAAAAGGTTGGTGCAGAGAAAAAACCATTTATCCATGACTGGAAAAGGAGATCGTGAAAAGGGTCGCCACGGGACCTGCAAGGGATGCGACCGTGCGGCTCATGGGTTAAAAGCTCAAAATGAGGACCGAAAAATTGAGAGATGAGCACAGGCACACAAGGGGGGGAAGACCACATTCAGAGGAGCTAGAGGGGGAAGGGGAATAAGGGGAACGGGGAGGCGGAGGGAAAAGATAAAAAAAGGCATCACAAAAAAAGCGTGGAACGGAGCCAGTGAGCAACAAACGACACTCCAAGCGCATGGGATGGGGGGGAAATCATCCTATAGTTACGAAAAATCAAGAAAAAAAAATCTTTTGGCGGGGAAGTATTTCTATTTATAAAAAAAGTAGGGAAAAATACTCAAAAAAGAACGTTAACGATTAGGGGGGGGAAGTCGAAAAAGAGAACGACAATAGGATGAAAAGGGCCGCTGGAGCTTAGGCGTCAAAGAGGAGGGAGTCGTCGGAGAAACTCCTGGCAGGAAAGTTTGGGGGGCAAAACCGCTGCGGAAGCGGGGCTCTTTCCAAAAGGGGACAAATTCTCGATTGCGAAAAAAAAGGGTCGTGAAAAGGCGTCTGGAAGAGAAACAGTTGAGGAGACAAACAAGGACCAAAAGGGCACTGCCTGCCTCTCCGAAGAAGAGAAGATCGTGGAAAGAGGGACCTAAGCGCAGTCGATAAGGGACGAACCCAGGGACGAGGGGTAGCAATAAAACCAGACCATCAATTTAGGAGGGAGGGGGGAAAGTCCTGGAGAGAACCAACTCTTAAAGAAAAAAAGTTCCGCCAGGAAGGAAAAACACACAACCGAAGGTCTGAAGAGAGGAAAAGGGATGCTCGAGGGAGAACAAGGAAAAGAAAAGGGAACGGCAAAATCCTTGAATCATATCCAAGAAAAGTACAAAACTAAGAAGTCGGACGGTGCGAGAGGTTTCAGATGTCGAAAAGGATTTAAAACTGCGACCGAAGGGCGAGTGATTTATCCAAGGGGGGGGAAAAAAGAAAGGAGGGGGGTACTCTCCGAAAGGGGGGGGGAAATAGCCAATGAAAAGGATGCAGGCGGAAAAGCCGGGACATCCTGAAAGGGCGAGAGAAAGGTGAACGTCGATCAAAAGAGATCGGGCGGGGGGGGAAATAACTTGATGTACAATAAGCGGATCGTGGGGGGTAGCCGCCACAGAGTCTGATGAGGAAAAAAGTACTAAAAAAGGGAACGAGTCTGCGGCAAAAGACGAATGGAACTAGGGCATTGACAGATAGAAGAGCCGTGATAGGGGCAAGGACCACACGTGAAAAAGTCGGCTGAGGGGAAAAAACAAACATCCAAGGAGTTGCCTCAGAAGGGCCGCTCTCAGGGGCCATAACTAACATTCGCTAAGGTCCAAGGGTCAGGCTTGGAAAAGGATCAAGAGGGAAAGAATCGACCTTAAAAATAATCCGAGAAGATCTTCATTGGGAGTGGGAAAACCGCCGCGACCGCTTTCAATGGGATTCGACGCCGGGCATCTTGTGAAACCACCCTAAAGAAAAGAGAAGAGGGCCGGAGACCTAAAAGGGGGGCCTGTACGAGCCTTTGATTTTCAATCGGACGCGAGACATTCCGGGTTCGAGAGCGTCTAGATGAGAGAAGATTTGCGGGGAAATCCAAGGAAAAAAAACGACGATGGGAGCTGACGAGATCCTCGCGAAGATTTGGCGACGTCATGAAGCGGAAAGCTCCAGAAGGGAAAAAGAACACAGGTAATGGGAAAAAAAATCCTGGTGTGCCGGTAATCAAGGAACAGAACGACGTTTAATGCGGCGGGAAAGGCCCGGAGAGAAAATACATGGAAGGGCTTCGTAAACCCCACATGAAGAGGATCACAGGGGTCCGGGGCAAAATCAAAAACAAGCTGGCTGACGAGAAAGAAGGAAAGGCCTAAAAACAACTCAAGGACATAGTGGACGCCTTTCGAAAGGAGCGAAGTAGGGGGATCGTCGCCTCGCAAGAAAAAAAAGATCGAGTAGGACAGTTGGCGCTGGGAACTAAGTACGGGGGCTGCAGAAAGCGACCGAGGAAAAACCCTCTTTGAAGAACCGTCGGAACCAAATTAAGAGGTAGGGAGGTCGTTGGAAAACTGAATGGATTGGGAAAAAAAAAAAGAGGGGGGAGACCATGAAGGGGAGGAGAGCCGACTTGACTCAAGGGGCCTGGCGGCGTGGGGGTGCAAAGGAAACAAATACCCATACCTGCCGTGCACCGGCTGGGAGGAAGTTCCCCAAGAGCCGTAACAGAAAACTTCAGGGAAAAAAAGAAAAAGGGAGTGCTTGGGGGTGGGGAGGAGAACCGTTGAGAAAAGCCGGAGGACGATCTCTCGACAAAGGGAGGGTAAAGAGAATCGTCCTAAGGCTACGGATTAAAAAAATTCTTTGGAAGCATTTATCTCTCAGGGGAAAAGAAGCGTTACAGGATAATAAGCCGCTTCTTGGAACGAGCAAGGAAAAAGGCAAAGCGTTGGGTTGAAAGGCCAACCAATCCGAAGGGATGAAATGGCGCCGGAACTCCATCTGATGCCATTGTCAGAAAAGAAGGAAAGCCCAGCTGGCGGCCCTTTCGGGTTCCGGGGCAATGGCGAGAAAAGGGCTGCAGAGCATCAAGGGGAAGCAACGGCCCTACTCGGGACGATTCGAGATAACTGGTCTGTGGAGAGAATAACTGGAGCTGTCCAAAAGCGGGGAAAAATAAAATGGTCGTTGAAGAGGGGGGGGGCTTGGGAAAACTGCTGCGAGAGGGAGAAGCTTTTGGGAAAGTGCTGCAGAGCACCTCCGTGTTCCTTTGAAAGGGAAAAAAAGCATATGGGGTCTTCGGGAAGGGGAATTGTAGATCCGATTCGGGGAGGGACTTTCGAAATGGAGTTGGAAAAAACCGGAGGCGTGGACCTCTGCAGAAAACTGGGGGTTCGAGGTGGCTGCTCAGTAGATTCATACAATAGATTCCGACAAAGGATCGCCGTCCGGGAAAAAAATCGTCGTTGGAAAAATCAGAAAAAGGTAGGCGGGCCAATATCGCAGAGCAAGAAGAAACGTCATAAAGTGAAAAGGAAGCTATTGAAAAAAACGGCAAGGGGCAGCCGACAAGGACGCTTCCACTGCTGGCGACGGGGGAGAATTACCTAGAGCTAGAAGCGAGGGAGGGGAGGTGAGGCGAGGAAACGCAAGACGAAGGTTATTTTCAAAGGAACGTTCGACGATTGGGGAGAAAAAAGTGGACGAGTGGGAATCAGGGTTGAACGAAAGTCCTGATCGGGGAGTAGGAACTGTCTTCAGATGGGGGAGCGCAGAAAAGGGGGGGCTACGCGTGGGGAAAAGGGCAAGGAGGGCGTCCAAGGCTAGACATCTAAGGATGTGAGAGAGGTGAAAAGGGGAGTCCTGACAGAAGAATTGGAGAAGGAGGAAGCTGAACGCATGGCCCACAAGTGGGGGATCATAGGAAGCGAAAGCACGATGAACAGCCTAACGGTAAGTGGGGGGGGAAAAAGGTTCCGGCTCGAAAAAAAAAAGATCCCGGTCAGATGCCTGGGGGGGAGGATGAGGAAGCTGCCCTAGAAGGCTAGGTAAAGAGAGGGCCGAGGAAATCCCGGTCTTTGAAAAAAAAAAGTGGGTAGATCGATACCCCGAGCGCAACCAAAAGGCGCCGTGGAAAGAAGGGTCGACCAAACCTGATCGCAAAAGGCGTCATGGGAAAAAATTCACCTTGAAGCGGATCGGGAGGGTGGGGATGAGCGACGAGAGAGGGCTGATGTTCAGCAAGGAAAGCCAGAGCAGAACTCGAAAAAAGGGGGTACGAGGGAGGGGGGCGCATCGGAGAAAGGATGTCATCAGGGAAAAAGGGAATCTGGTTTCGAGCCGATTCAGAACGACTCATGGAAGGCGGTTAGGCTGTCTGGCAAGTACAAGGGGGGAGGTTCCGCGCGAGGAAGGAAAAAGAAAGACGCTGTGGAGAAAGAAAGGCCCCTGATGGGAGAAAAAAAGAAAAACAATCTAACCGGGTTCGGTAGGAAAAAGTGATTGCTAGGGGGGAAAGAAATTGTCCCCACCGATCTACGCAAAAAGGGACGGCGAATCTAATCCGAAGAAAAAGAACTGTAGCACTGAGCAAATCAAAAGGTTGGGAGGGGAGGGACTACGGCCAAGAGGGGAATCAGAAAAGAAGCGTTTTTAAAATCAAGGGAAAGCCAAGTCTTGTTCCACGGAAAGGGGGGGTGAAGTTTTTACCGATATCGTTAACAACTCGACAAGGAGGGTTGCCGTCGGTGAGAGTGGACAACAACAACGAAGAAATAGAATAAGCCGCGTGGGGGAAAGGGAAGAGTAACGAGGAATCTCCATGGAAGAATAGGATGAGGTAAGGGAACGGTGATGCCGGGGGGGTCGGAGGAAGGGCTAATCTCCGGGGAACGACAATGCCCGGTGAGAGGCCCGCAGGAAGGTAGCTTACATAGAAAAAAGCGTAACGAGAGCCCACGCCGGAAAGAGCCAAATGCAGAGTGAAAAAGGAGGATCGGAACTGAAAGGAAAACGCCGCCACAAGGGAAAAAAGCATGTAAGGGAAATAGGTGGCTACGACGAAAGACGATATCCGGAAGTTCACACACCGGGGGAACTCCTCGCTAGGCAGTCGTGTGGCGGAAAGGAAAATAAAAAAAATAAAAAATCAATGAATAGTCCTCCTGATGGAACAGAAAAAACTACGCTAAGGAAGGAGAGTCTCTAGTAAGGAAATGATGACCGGGGAAAAGGAAGAGATCGTCCACCCCAAAAAAAAAAAAAAGCCCCTCGGAAAAAAAAAGAAACCCTCTAAGGGAAATGGCGATCCCCGTTATCCATGTAAGTCTAAAGGGTAAAAAAAGAAGAGTGCTGTCGCTGGCTGAAGGCAATGGTGCGGAAAAAAGGGAGAGATTTAACTAACCTAAAGGTATAACCTGGTCAAAAGGATAGGGAAAGCCACAGGACTGACGAGAGCCACTCAAGGAAAAAAAAAAGGAATCCACGGAAGGGATTCACCCGTAGATCGGAAGGAATGATCTGTACGAAGAACCAAGAACGGCCAAGTGCTGGAGCCGAAATCAAAATCCGCAGGTCCCAATTTCGAGGAAAAGAGAAAAAATTCGAAGGAGGCTACCCGCATGAAAAGCTCGGGCCACAAACCAAAAAAAAAAACAACGTGGTTTTTTTTTTTGGTTTGGTGGGGAAGGCCACCACGGAAAGCCGCTCCGAAAAAAGTTTTAAGAGGAAAGAAGTACGCTGACGGAGCAGGTGTTGCACGGGGACAAAAGACAGCTTTTCATCGAAAAAAGGTCGCGCGGCAGAGGCTTCGACTCGGAAAGAATAGTAATTGAGAGGCGCATCAAGGGATCGAAAGGAAAGAAGGCGCAGAGGAAAAAAAAGTCGCCAGACCGTACGCCCTCGGGAAGGCTGAAAAACCCCTAGGGCTTGGGGAAATGAAGATTTGCTGGAAGCGGAGGAGAAGGGCGAACTTGTTCGTAGAAGAAGAGGCGAAGAGCTATCTGCGAGGTCCGCCTACTGGGAAAAACGACCGCAAAGCGGTCAAACCGCCGAGGGGATCGGGAAGGGGTTGCTCGAGGGTTTCGAAGATATGAAGCTTGAGCCAGGAGCAACCTCGAACAAAGGGAGAAATGCACGCCTCAGGGGAAAATCATCGGGGGAAAAAAACAATCCTCCGAAAGAAGGATCTAACCTTCCAGAAACGGATGCAAATGGGGGGGAGCGCGACAAAAAAAGGTTAGGAAGGGGAAAGATTGCACCAGGGGAAACCAACCTCGGAGGCCAAAAGCGAAAGTGCTTATGAAAAAAAGACCTGGCACTAAGGAAATCTCTAGAAAGAAGAAAGTTTAGGGCGGAACATCGACGCAAAGGGGAGGAGCTGCGCCAAAAAGAGTCGGGTACTCTTCACAACATCGGAACCCTTCGCCAGGAAATCCCCGGGAAAAAATAAAGGGATACTTCCAGAGGGAAGGTCGCGAGGGGCTCTGGCGGGAGGGGCGACAGCAGGTGTCAAAAGGAGGGGGCTGGACCGACTTCTCCAGTGATGAAAAGGGGGTGCAGAAATAAACCTCGGCCTGAAAAGCTAAAATAAGGAGAAAGGCTTAAAAGGAAACGTAAAATGGAGAGGGGAAAAACGTTAAAACGTCTGGGCTCACCAAGCTGGCAGTTTTGTATCGGGGCCCGTTGCCGGCGCCGAGAAAAAAAACTGAGGGGACGTCCTCAAACTGGAAAGGGGAAAAGAAGGGCAGCTTCTGTGGAGAAATGTACTCTCAAGGTAAGAAGAACGCCGGGGAATACTGAGGACGCGAAGGAGGTTTCCAAGGCAGGGTTTTGGAAGGCCACAGTAGAAAGGGAGAGAAACTGGAGAACGGAGGACAATACCATCCGGACAATCCTTCGGACCATCGACCAGCAAAATGGGGGGTTCCAATCGTCACGACCCCGAGGGGGACTGCCAGTTCTTCGGGGAGGGCTAAGGGGCGCAGGGGAGGGGGATCATCAACCTGGAGGGGGAAGGAAGCAACGTCAAAGGAGGGCAATTATCGCGACAGGCGCAGAAATGGAATCGAAGCTCTCGGAAAAGGCACAACTCGGATGGCTGGTGTGGTTTTATGGAAGAATTCCAGGCAAACAATCGGGGGAAGGAAGCGGCAACGTTGACCAGCACCATTGGGGGGGAAGCCAGACTGTCGAGCAATAAAAAGATTGGTATGAAGAAAAAAAAACGAGGTCATTGGCTTTCGGATTTACCACACCGGATGCAGTTAAGACGCAAATTTGTGTCGAGTCTAAAGATCAAGAAAATGGAAGAAAATACGAGGGCGGAATCGAAGGGTCCCACGAAAGAAAATCCTTTTGCGGGGGGGAGTCCAAAAGATGCGCGACAAAGAAATCGGCGGGAGGAGGCAATTCAGACGCTTCATCAAAAGATACGCGATTGATCGAACCACAGCTAGTCCAGAGCGACCGGGATTCGGGATCAGACGCGCTCTGCGGAAGAGGGAAGCGACTGGGGTGAATGCGGGGACGACTTTGGCCGTGGAAAAGCAGTCGCCACGTCAAGTCTGGCGGCGAATCCACAAGACTACGTAGAGGGGGTTCTCTGTAGAAAGGGACGGAGCGTGGAAAAAGCTCTCCGGTGAAGAAAAAACCCGTTAGAATGAAGAGAACGTCCATAAGGGGATTCTATTCAACCTTCAGGGAAGAGCTTCATCAGAGGTGCGTAAGGGGAACCAATTCTACGGGAAAGATGAGGGAGATCTGTCAATCAAAGGGGGAGCGATGTTGGGACGAAAAAAAGTCCTCGTTGACCTTGTGAGAAAAAAAGGTCATATATAGAGCTCCGAACTGGAAAGGAGCAAAAAAGGGAAATTTGGAAGAGAGCGTGTAAGTTTAATCACAAGACGAGGGAAAAACCGCGCTTTACCCACATTCAACAACTAGAAAAGCGTCCAGGAATGTCGAACAATGAGGAGGAGGGGTTCGGCTTTGAACCCCCCCCCCTTGACTGGAAAATCGGTTGAGAGTGCCATTGGAACTAAGATCGACCTGCAAAAGATGAGGAAAGAAGGAAAGTCCCATCAATCGAGAAGTCGCGGGGGAGCGTCAGACAGGGAATTAACCTGTAGAAGGAAACGAACATGCTGCGGCCTGACAAAAGAGTTTTCCAGGAAGGCAGGGGACGTCAATCACTCAGGGAAGGGATCGGGGGAAAACAAAGAGTCCAGAAGATCCTTCAGACAAAGAAAAGCGTTGTTCTTGCACAGGGGGAAGCTTGACAGCTTGCGGGGGAAAGGGGGGGGGTCGAGCAGGTTACCAGCCACCGCCGAATTACCGACAGCAAATTTCCGGGGGGGGTGCAACGGAAAACAGGATGTTCGGATCTGATATCGAGAAAGAGTGCGGCGGCTGCCCGAAGCATAGAGCAATCGCGAGAGAAGTGCGGAGTCTGGAAAGAAGACCTCGGTGAGGAAAAGCGACAACGGAGCAAGTGTCAGGGCTGAATTAAAAATCGTATCAGAGGGGTGTCAGCAGGCAATCGGGAAAGAGGCCAACGGGGAACTCCAGGCCTGTGCGAGATGCCGTGAGTCTCGGTATATCTACGTCCGGCCTCTGAGAGATCTAAAGAAAGCGAAAAAAAAAACGATCTTCGCAGAAGTCGCAGTCTGAGGTGACTCATACGATATCATCAGGAAAAAGCTGTGGGAAGAGGTTCTAAGTTCTATTTATGAAGCACGTATTAGGATAAGCAATTCAGAACCGCTTATGCCGTAATATCGTCACAGAAGTGGACAATTCAGGAAAGAAAAGGTCTCAAAGGCATGGCAACTCTTGCGGGGGAGGACCGAACCTAAGGAAAAATATTCGATCCGAAAGAACGAAGGGATGCCTTCTGCACCCTCGGGATCGACTCTGGAGCGACATATTAGAGAAATCGGTGAGGAGAGAAACCCGGAATGTGACTGAAGATCCTCAGGGCCTAAAAGGAAGAAAGACGTAGAGGAAAGGGAAGACCAACGCACGGCAAGAGGAAAGCACAGGCTCTACACTCAGAAGATACGGGGCCTAGAAAAGAAAGGAAAACATAAAATAGGAAAAGTACTTGAGGCGGGAACAACAAGGACAATAATTCCCGGAAACAATCATCGGGGAGAATAACAACTAATTAAAAGAAAGAGACGTTCCGGGATCACGAGAAAAGGAAGAGGAACGCTTCAAACGGGAATGTCGAAAAGTATCTTACGAGGGAGTCCAAGATAGGGAACGGCAACAGAGAAAAATCTCTAAGAAAGGGAGATCCAGGAAAAGTGGGAAGGAAAAAGGCCGCAGAAGGAGGAGTACGAGCCCGGGAAAACCGTCTAGTGTGCTGTGCGGAAGAAAATAGACCAATTTGGAGGAGAAGCGATTTGGAAGAATCCTCTGGAAAGGGAAAGGGGTAGGCGGGAATAGCAACCACCCTATCAAAGTGACCCCCACATCCGAAGCTTGAAGTTCAAACCTGCACCAGTGAAAGGCTTTTGGAGAGCTCCTAGGAGGGTAAAAGGGGGGAGGACCTTTACACGATGATAAAAGCAATCCTCCACGGGGAGTATCATGTGCCCGGGATCCGCCGAAACAAGGATAATGTTTTAAAAAGAGTGGAAAGGAAAAGGGGTGGTGGAGGCGGCTGGAAAGGAGGGGAAGCAAAAGAAGCCAGAGAGGGGAGACGGGGGGAAGTGGTAAAGGAAGATAAAGTGATGGGAAAATAACTTAGAGGGGAAGGAGTTGTTGGGGAGGGGGGTGGAGAAAGGAAGAGGTCAAAGAAGGGAAGAGGATAAGAGGGGGGTGGGGGGGGGGAGAAAGGGAAGGGCTAGGGGGAGAATATAAAAGTAGCTGGGAAAACAGAACGAATGGACAGGACTGAGGGGGGGTAGACAGAAGAAGAGAAAGTGGAGAGGAGAGCAAGGGGGAATTGGAAGGAGAGAGTAATGAGGAGCTGGGAGAGGGAGGGGCGTACAGGGAGAGGTAGGGGAGGAAGGAAAGAAGGGGGGACGGACAATGTTAGGAAATGGTGAGTACGGAAGGAGGATTGTTGGGGCTGGAAGTGGAGAAAAGATGTGGAAGAAGGTGCAGACAAACGAGCAGTGAAACAAGGAGAGAGGAGGGTGATGCGGGGTAGATCGAGGGTGGTAAGGGGGGTGTGGGAAAAAGGAAGAGAGGGAGGGAGCTAAGCAGAGTTAGGAAAACGAAAGGAAGTAGGGAGGTTGCGCGAGAAGGGTAAACAAGGGAGAGACATTGAGGGAAAGGGAGAAAAGGAAAAAAGGGGTTGAGAGGTACGGGGGAATAGAGGAGGGAGAGGAGATGAGGAAAGGAGGAAGGGAGTGAGGGAGAGAGAGGCAGTCAAGGGAAGAGAGGGGGATTGGGTGGAAGGGAAATCGCGAGATAGGGGGAGAAAAGTATTGAGGAAGAATACAGATGGGTGGCCGAAGTAAGGGAGAGGATGGGGGGGTGGGGAAGGAGAGGGGGGATTATAAAGAAGAGGAGAGGGCATGGAGGAGGAGAAGGGGGGAGGCATGGGGGGTAATGGGGAGGAGCAGAGACCTAGACAAGCCGGTACTATGGGGAAAAAGAGTCCCACTAGTAACTAAAATTCAAAAAAACTCATAAGTTACTATCTAACCGCATAGCCTTGATGCCCGAAAAAATTCGTCACCACCTTCAGGAAACCGCCCAAATAAAGTAAATAATGTTGGAAGGAAAGAGACTGCATTGTAACGTGATCAGGCGATAGGTGTGTCAGGTCCACATTCGAAAGATACCTTTCCGAGACGTGCCGTGAAGAAATCCTAGAAGAAATCCTATTCAAGTGAGGAAAACTCCAGCGCTCGACGTTGCCTGCGTACAGGCCAGAAGCACTAGTCGAAGACTGAGAGTGAAAAAAACGCCGTCCGATCTGGAAAGGCTGGTCAGGAGATTTTGAAATAAAGGGACGTGAGGAGGAGTGAAAGGGCTTCAGAAGAGAAGACTTCGGCATATAGGGAAAGGGGAAGGGAGCCGATTTAAAAAGGAATCGCGCACGCAGGGATGGGAGCTGTGGGGCGAAAGGGAGGAGTTTTCGGGAAGGGAAAGAGGCGTATGAAAGAGATAAAAACGAAGACAGACCTCGCAAGGTAATTGATCAAAGAAATACGACGACAAGGTGTGCAGGAAAGTCCATCAGGAAGCCCTTCAAAAAAAGAGCTCGAGATGAATGGGATAAGCGACTAAAAAGGGACCAAATTGGGAGGAAGTTCACTCGTTGGCCGCAATGGGGAACAAAGAGGCTTCCTAGACGTCGCAGGGACAAAAAACTCTGCAAAATGGTCCATGGGAGAAAAAAGTGTGGGTAAGCCGCATGACGGTAGCATCCTAGAAGGCAGTTCTGCAATCGTCTAAGTAAGCACTACGAGGTCTTAGTCTGCTGGGACGAGGGATTAAGAGAATAGGAAAGGGAAGACTCTTGGAAGCCGGGAGGAAAAGACAGTTCGGAGAAAACGGCCACAGGCGTATTTTCGGGAGACAATGAAAAGGGTTCTACAAAAGAAATTATGGAGGTACTTCTCCAAGGGAAAAGAGAAGAAGTCAGGGCGTGGGGGGCCATCGCCTACAGGAAAGTAAAAGAAGCGGCGTCCGGAGTTAGCTAACATCTGTAGAGAGGGACGAAATGGTCGTTCAAACGAAATTCATTTGTAAGGACGTCCTGAAAAGGAGAGGGAGGAAAGAAATCAACATAAAAAGGAGGGGTAAAATAATAGAGGGACGGCTCTCAACTGAGAAGGAGAAAGAAAGGTCATAGTTGTAATTCATAAGTTTAAAACGGAAAAGAAGTTTACTGAACCGAATAAAAAAACGCCCGCTTTTACGAAGCATGCACCGGCAGGACGATCCTATGTGGATGGTTACCACTAGAGAATCACTGGAGGCAGACAAAAAAAACAATCTGAGGGAGAAAAAAAGGTTCATTGTAGAGAAAGAAAAAAAAAAATGGCAAGGGGAAAAAAGCAAGGTTTTGTGTGGGGTCCACAAGGAGAGTTCGAATCTCAAGAGGGACTAGGCTGACGCTAGAGTGTTTGCGAAAAGACTAGGGAGAGAAGTCAGACTAGGCGAAGCTAGGAGAAGGAAGAAAGCTGTATGCTTTGACCCACATAAGGGGGGCTAAAATGACCCATGGCTGGGGAATGGGGGGAAAAAATTTCTCAAAAAAATTTTGTAGCAGGGGGAAGGTCCGCAAGCAGAGGCCGTTGAAGAAAAAGAGTCTATTTAGAGCATCTGGGGAGCCGTCAGAATTGGGTCAACCAGAAGTCTTATTTAAAACTTAGGCGGGAAAGAAAAATACCGGGGGAAAAACTGTCTAGGAGACTTCCTGGTAGCACGGGAAAAGGATACCTTCGACAAAAGTAAAACGAGGAAAAGGAACGAACAGGAATAAAAGAACTTTTTAAGAAGGCGAAAAATCGTAGTCAGCGCAGATATCCTCGAAAAAGTGCACGAACGGAGTACAAACCCGAAAAAAAAGCAATTAAAGACAAGGAGACCCTAGCTAACTGAAGGGTAATATTCTCTGGAGAGGTTCTAAGGGGGTTCAGGAAAGAGCCAGGATGACATAAGGAAAAAACAGAGAGGGAGGAAAATTCTCGTCTTTGGAAAAAACAAAAACAATGACTATCTAAGTCGAGGATTGGGAAGAATTTCAACTATTGGACAGGGAAAGTGTTTCCAATGCCGATCCGGGGGCAAACGACATAAAAAAAAAGGAGATTCGAACTGGCATCGATCTCGTCCGAAATTAAAACTTGGAAGGCGCACTGGTGAAAAGGGCAACGAGAGGAGAAAAAGAAAAGGCCATAGGAGGGGGGACCGGAAAGGGAAGGGGGGGGGTTGTTCAAGGCTTTCCTCGAAAACCTTCCGGCAGGAACTAAGTCTCTATAGAAGAAAAAAATTGTAAAAAAATGAATCATGAAAGGGGGGGGGTTCTAAGCCAGCGTGTAAAGTAAATCACGGGAAAAATCTACGGCTCCCTATGAGCAAGACAACAAAAAAACAAAGGGATGCTGCTAAATCAAAAGAACTCGGGCATTATGCTGGGGGGGTAAAGGCTGGGATCCGCAGAAAAAAATCCTGTTGAAAAAGAGGAAATATGCGAGGAGGAGAGGGGAAAGCTGTACTTGGAAAAAACTCACCCGGTTGGAATGTAAAAGACGCGCCAGAAATCGGCCTGTAAAAAGAGGGAGGTTTCAAGGAAAAGATTGACTCACCGAACAGCCGCGGCTTCTGCAAGGGGAAAGTCGCATGGGGAAAAAGGAAGGGGTTCTGTGGAGCGACGGAGAGGCCAGTTCCGGTACAGACAACGGACGGATCGCGAAGCCTCGAAGGGATGGAAAACAGGAGAAGATCATCTTTGAAAAAGCTCGCGGGTGGCGAAAAGGAGAGACGGGGGGGGGTTTGGGAAAGAAGGCCTCCACCAGGGACTCATACCAAACTATTGAGCGAGGGCCGGGGAGGGTCTAACAAAAAAGAAAAGGATGGTAGTTCCTCCAGGGGGAAGGAGGGCCGTTCGCCGTTGAGGAGGGAGGGGATCAAAAACTGATGAAGGCAGAAAAAAGGCGAGAAAAGGGAGGATCAGGGGGAGAATTTCAAAGGGGAGAACGAACTTGATTTATGGGGAGAGGGCACCTTCTAGATTTTAAGTAGCAAAAAAAGCTCTAAAAAAAGAATTATCAGAAAAGGGGACTTTGTCAGGGGGGGGATCGGAACCGAGAAACTGAATAGAGGTTAACGGGGGGGGGAGCACTGAATTAGCTTAAAGCAAATCACAAGGACAAAAAAAAAAAAAAAAAAAAAAAAAAAAGGGATCTCATCTATATATCGGGGGGTAAGCCGAAAAGGGAGGGGGAAAAACAAAGAACCAGGTCACGGAGGCCAAATACTTACTCATGTAAGGAGGAGGCCCTCACAAATATCAGATTCATAACGCGCAACGAGGGTCGGGGAGGTTAGGGATCTCAAAAAAAAACAAAAGAAGAGTAGGAAGAAAATCAGAGGAATTCGCCGGAGAATATCTGATGAGAAGTTCAATACGTGAAAAATTCGATTGGGGGGGCGAAGAGTCGTTACAGGAGGGGGGCGAACAGGCGTTAGAAGTAGGGAAGTCGTAGGAGATCCGACGAAAAGGCTAAGAAGGTGGGCGCACCGCTGGAAACCGATGAGCAATCGGGGGACAGATTTGGGGGGAAACCGAAAATGGGATGACTGAGGGGAGAGAGCCCCGGTTTTTTAACCATTTCGCCGTGGCAAACTCAGGAGATACGAAAAACATCAAGAAAAAACTGCTCTCCTGAAGGAGCGCAGCTCCTCTCAGTGAGAACTGCGAAAAACGATATCAAGGGAAAAGCATGAATAAGCGGCAAAACGATCCCGCCCGGAGGAGGCAATCAGGTACTGGGACGTGCTGGTTGGGATCTCGGAAAAAAAAAAAACCTGCAAAGAAGCCTCCTTATGAGAAGAAAGGAAAGTCCCCACGCAGATCCGTGTCTGAAAGGGGGGAAATAGGCATAGCTTGAGAGCGATCCTGGAAGCCGTGGAAGGGACCGGTAAAGTTCCCTCTAAAGGAAAAGCCGGAAAAAATTGAGCAAGAAAAAAAGGCCGAGGGGTCGGTGAAATCCATGTTAATAAATGGGCGAAACCGAGGGAAAAGGAAGCTGCCGAAGTGCTTGCGAGGGGAAAGAAGAAAATCACTCTCAAGTGCAGGTAAATACCTCGGCGAAAAACGTAAAATATTGCATAGCAAATTGGAGAAACCGCCCACACAAAAGGCATGTCGACAAAAGCGAGAAGGTAGCGGGGGGGAAGAGCGCCAGCAACAGTGAAAAGAGTTAAAGCGAGCCTCTGGTCGGCCCGTAGGAGGAACACGCTTGGAGAAACCCTCAAGAAAAAGGAGTTTAGGTGAGACCAAAAGAAGGAAAAGTCGTGCCGGGACTCAAGGAAAAAAGAAACGAGTACCCTCTTGTCTCGTTCCCAGAGCAAGAATTCCTCAGGTACGAGAAAAGTTCTCGAAAAAACGCTTCGAAAAAAAAAGGGGTCTCCTCCCAAACATAAAGGATGAAAGAAAAAGGTGGCCCTAAGAGGGGGATAGAAAGGATCCGGAGAAGAAAGGGGGGGGCGTTCCACATAAAAAATCTTTCAAATCGCTCCGGGACAAGACAGCTTCGACCTGAAAGGACTCGACAAATCGGGAGGTTGGCCGGCAGGGGAAAACATCCAAGCAAAAGGTTCAAACGGCCAGTCGTTCCGCCATAAGGAAAGAGCACTAGGCGGAAAGGACTCACAAGGCTGGAAAGAGATGGTTCTCATAGAAAAGTTTGATGACAGTCCATGCAAGTAAATTCGGAATTCCGAGGCTCTTCTAGAGGGAGGACTTTGTCCGTTCTAGAGGGCGGTCAAAAAGAAGTAGTCTTCAAGGGAACCGACGGCGAGTTACACTGTTTGGGGCAAACATTGGCGAAAGGGACTCAAAAGAACAGAGAAAGCAAACCTCGAAAAACACGGCCGATAGCGCCTCGTGGTGTCCGAATCCTGAAGCAATCCAGGGCCCTTCCAGGAGAGAAGCTACCGATGAAAGTGGTGAGGAGTCGCTCGCACCAAAGGGTAGGCTGCGTTAACGTTGCCGAATGTGCGAAACGCGCTGACGGACAGGGAGCTAATTGAGAAAGGACTTCAAAAAACAAAAGGGGGACCAAAGATGGAAAAGCTGTCATTTAGGTAGAAGAAGGAAGGTTATAGCAGGACGACGATCAACAATACGAGGCGCCTTTGACGCGGAGGGAAAAAAACACAAAGTCTTTTATAAAGCAACCAAAACTGCCTCTTGAGAGAAAACTTCACCAACAAAGGCAGGCAGGAGAGACGGCCAGCTGGGCGGACGCGACAAGAAAAGGGGCTATGGTCGATGGTCAGACAAAAAAGGGGTCGGGAGATGCTGAAACGACTTCGACCAGTGCGTTGGTGACAGAAAGGCCATCGCAAAGGAAGAAGGGGGGCTAGCAAGAAGCGGGAGAAGACTGAAACGACGGAAGAGGGAGTAAATTTGAGCGTACAAATGGGAGGGAAGTCTTTGCTCACAAAAAGGGAGGGGAGATCGTCTTCGGCGCAGGGGGCGATACGGAAGAAGAGATGAAACGATAGAAAAGGCGGGAAAAGTCGCCAATAACTGGAAGAGGCGTGGGAGCGAAACGTTTTAACGCAGGGAAAGGGGAAAAACACGAGAAAGGAAGGTTCATCAAGACACGGAGGGAAGCCAGCTTCTTTGAAAAAAGAAAAAACCGTCGCGAGGGGGACTGCAAAAAAAAAGGAAAATCATCAAGGGGAAGGAGGGCGCCGGCAATAAACGCCAATCTGCTGCAGGGAAAAAAAAAAACCCCCCCAATAGTAGTGGAAAACACGACCGCACTGGGCGGAGACAGCAAAAAAATTTGGTTGGAAAGCTCCGGGAAAAAGATTGACCTGGGGAAAAGGGACGCTGCTGAAGAGGAATGAAACACTTTCGTGGGGGAGGGCAGCAGCTACTGCCAGAGAATGGCTAGCTCGTAAAGGTCTGCAAAACCTGTTGGAGAGAAACAAAAAAAGAAAATCCAACAGAGGAAAAACATGTCGGAGTTGGTTGGGCGGACCGCAATTCAACAAGGGGGGGGGGGTCTCGCAGACCGCGGTTGAGGGATGTGAGTCAACTATTACCGAAGAAAAAAGTTGAAAAAAAAGGCCTAGGAAAAAAAATCCGGCAGATGGGAAGGGAGAGGAATTCAGCAAAACAGGCTTTACGGAGCCGTCCACACCGGAGCCCGGCATGAAATACCTTGTGGGGAGCGGCTGAAAAAATTCATACGCTTAAAGAGGAGGAAAAATTTGTCCAAGAAAAAATCGCCGGCGGCAAGAAGATAAAAGAGGGTTGACCGCCGGGACGAACGGGAAATCGTAAGGGAAGTCAAAACGGAGAGGAAAAAGAAAGACAAGAGGAAAAGGAAAATCAAGACAGCGAGGGAATCGCGACCACTCGTGGGGGGCAAGGGGAAAGGCAGCCCGGACCGAATAAGACGGCAGCTTTCTTGAGAGGCTGTCTGCAAGACTGAAGAGAAACTAACACAGAGGCAAAGGCGGAGAAGGCGGTTGAAAGAAATTAAGGAAAGAGCAGGAAGATTATTTGACAAGGGAAAACGCTTCAGACGATTGACTCGGATCGGTGAATGCGCCGGGGATTTCGCCTGAAAAAAAGGAAGAAGATCAGGAAAGAGAGAAAAAATGTCTTCATAATGGGGGGGTGGGGATGAGAAGGAGAGGGGTTGCGAAGAAGGGGCGGGATAGAGCGGGTCGTAGCCATCTTAAGGAGCGTCAATACAGGGGAAAAAAGGACGATGGAAAAAAGAGCTCTGACAAATCCCGACCGAGGAGAGACCGACTTTAGCAAAAAAAGAGACAGACAATGAAAAGGCCAATAAGGGGGAGGGGCTATTCAGTAGAAAATGTAAAGAACGATCCGCGAAGGAGAACGAGGCGCGCATTTCACCGCAAGGGAATTTCTCGAAATCCAGATCACCGAGGGAACGGAGGCAAAAGGGTAACCTTCAAAAATGGCTTCGGGTAGAATGCTGCCTAGAGGGACAAGGGGAGGGGAAAAGGACTGCGCCGTAAAAGTAGGGGCGAGGGGAAAGCGGTCTGTTAAGGAAAAGTGTGAGCGAGACCGATCAAGAAAAACCAAGAGCGCCGTGGCAAATCAGGGTTGCGCCATGGGAAAACAAACTGGATCAGGAAAGTCTTCTGAAAATGGACTTACGCAGCGGAAAACTTTTTTCTGAGAAAAAAAGGGGTTAACCTGGAAGAACGATTGTAGACGGATCAAAGCCTTAAGAGGCCTACACACGAGCACGGGGGGGAACGTGACGAGAGGGGAGGCGGACTCGGGAAAAAGTTATAGTGAAAAGCTTGAAAACGAATCGGGGGGACGAGCGCATTCAAAAATACTATTCACTAAGTGCTTGCAGGAACAGTGGGGAAGGATTGAACACCCATGGATGCTTGGAGGGTGTGAAACCCGATCTATAGATTCTGCAGGAAGACTGAAAAGAAGTGCACAAAGGATGAGGAGATCCTCGGACGAGGCATTGTCGAGAAATGGCGTTCCTTGCCTGGGAACGGGGCGTGAAGGGGAAAGGACCATCCGAGAAGGAAAAACTTGGGAAGAAACCGAGAAAAATTAAACGGAGCGATCCGATGGAGGCATCGTCAAGTCTCTCCAAAAAGTGCCATGAAGGCATAAGGAAACGTTGGGGAGATCAATAGACGAAAAGGATCCGGCGGTTAAAATGAAGAGAGGCGCAACATCGGTCAAAGGGGAACGTTCGACAAATCCATTTGAAGAAAATTTGGAAAAACGATATCGGTGAGAAAGGCGGCTGCAGAGTTTAGACTGGGGGGGGGGAATGTTATCTAGAGAGAAACAAAAGAGGAGTGGCAAGAGAGAGAGTTAAAAATCAACACTGGGGGGGAACGCCGGATGAGAGAAAAGATAGCGAGGATTCATCCTCAGAAAGGAACGGAAATAGGATTGGGGGGGCTAAACGCGTGCCTGGAGTTTGAGAAAAGAGGCAAAAAATAGAGGACGGGAAAGTTCATGAGGAGGGCTCCGGGGGAAAGGAAGGCCAAATCAAGAGGGAAACATTGACTCTGCCTTGGGGGAAAAGAAGCTGCAAGAGGGGCCCTAAGGACAAGCGGGGAAAAGAAAAAGTGGGAAAAAAATGCTCGAAGAAGAAAAAATTTCACCGAGAAATCAACAGTTCGAGGGAAAGGACGAAGACCCTGCCACGCCTCTCATTGAGTCAGCGGCAAGGCTCTCAACGAGATCGGGGAAAAAAAAAAACATTCTATATCAAGAGAAAAGGACTTCAACATGGGGGGAAAAGAAAAACGCGCCGAGCAATTCCGTGAGTGTGGGGAGGGAAAGGAAGGCCGATAACCGCGTTCCAACAGAGAAGTTGAAAAAGCAAAATTCCCAACGCTGCTACGGCGCGGGGCGAAGGAATCAACTTGCTCGTCGATCAAGGAAAAAGGTATTACCGGTAGGGGAAAGAGAATAAGGCCGAAAGCCGATCCAAATTGCGAGCAGGAAAACGTTGCGGTGCGGAAGGAGGGAAACCGAGGACGCTTGATTGAAATCGATCTAAAAAAAGTAAAAGACCAGGAGAGAGAGGGAGCGCGAGGAGATTGCAATAGACCAAGTTCAAGGAAAAAGCGTAAATAAAAGAAAAAAGAAAGTCTACCCAGAAGAAAAGGGAGGGGGAGTTCTTTCTAGCATGCACGGAACCGGTAAAGGCGTAAGAAACTGACTGGCGTCAAAGAGAGCTCTGAGGAAAACGTAACGCTTATGCTTAAAAATCCTAAAAAAAAATGGCCAAAGCCCAAGGAGGGGGGGAAAGTCAAAGGAGAGAACCGCCTCGGAAAGGGGGGGCGGAAAATGTCCTCGTACAACGGGAAAAAACATCGGCAAAAAGGGGGTCCGCGATTGAGAAAAAGAAAAAAAGGGACCTGAACGTGGAAAGAAGGCAAAAGTCCGCCACAGACCTGCGGATTCCGCATACGCCCATCCCAGTTCATGGAAAAAAGGGGGGAATTGGATACAGAGCCCTCTCTTCAGGGAAGAAGGTTTTCGTTACAAGGGAAGCTTTCAAAAAAGAAAAGAGAAGCTGAATGTACGCGAAATCGAAGACATTTCGTTGAGAAACGCTCATCCTCTGCAGAGCTTTAGGAGGCCAGAAAAAAAAGCTTAAGAAAAAATCTACAAGAACAGGAAGCGAAACACGGCCGGTTCAAGAGGAAACTTTTCGAGAAGGGAAATGGGCGGCTCGGGATGACGCGGAAAAGGTCGACGGAAAAAATGCCAAAAAGCTATCGGCGAGCGCCGAAGGTACCGGAGGAACGAGCCCGGCGGTCAAACAAGGGAAGGATAGCGGGGAACTACCGGCGAATTTCCTAGAGGAGGTTGGGGGAAGGGAAGACTTCGGGCAAGAAGAAGAGGAAAAGCAAAGTAAGAAGCATCAACCTAACACAAGGTATTTGAAAAAGAGGGGAAAGTCCGTGTGAAGTCAATAATCGGTGATGAGATCCCGACCAAAGAGGAAAAAAAGATGATAAAGGAATTTGTACTCGGCGCTAAAGAAATGTTAGGGGGCACTAGGGGAAAAAACGGGACGCATTGCTACCAACCGATGCGCTGAATGGAAGGGAAACAAAAACGCTCAACGCATCGTCGACCAGTTTGGAAAGAAGCAGAGTTCTGAAAAAAACGAGAGGAATGAAGGCTCCTCTACCAAAAAAAACCTCGGAAAAAAAATACGGTCGAAAAAAGAGCCAAAAAGAAAATAGTTTGAATCGCTGCAGCAAGGAAACGGAGGCAAGTCCCTCTTATGGGTTGGGGGGGGGTGGGAGGGGGGGGGGTGGGTGAGAAAAAAACGCCAATGCAGTCAGGAAGCCGGCCAGATGACGCGTCCAATGAGGGGCGAACTATTTTCGTAAGAGAGGGTCGAAAACAGGAGTTCTTGCAAAGGTCGCCGAAACGTAGGGAAAAAAGAGAGGACGACCTGAGAAAAAAAAGGAATACACCAAGAAATAAAAAAACCGGGCTTTCGTAAAAGAGCGGTCGTCATGAAGCGGTATCGTGAGGGGAGGAAGGGGCGTGGCGTTACACTAGTGAGAAAAAGTCCTTGCATTGGCGAATAGGAAAAGGAAGGACATCTCGATCAAAAAGAAGGAAAAGAAAAAAAGATAAAACGGCGGCCGCAAAATCGACAACTGCCGCGTCGGGGGGAAGAACGTGTTAACTACCAAAAAATTGATGTCGGCCAAACATACCATCAGCTCAGAAAATTCTTGAGAAGAGCCGGTACAGGCGAATGGAATATGGGGGGGGGGGGGAGGAGGAACCACGGCGAAATCATCATCAAATGAAGTAAAAGGGCCGAAAAGACCATCCTGGAAAAAGATCGACCAAGGGGAAAAAAACGAAAATCGACTACAAACTGGCAAGACCCTGAAGTGGCCGGCTTCGCATAGACAAGGGGAAGGAAGGTCGCTGCTGGAACGAAAAGACAAAGAACTTCGTTTTCGAAAGCAGCAAAAATTGCTGATAAAGAACATGTAAGGAAAAAGGGAAGTACAGGCGGAAAAAGAAGGTCCAACATCAGGGGGCACAGGAAAGGGTCCTTGCAAGAGGGTGCTTGATACCGAAAAGGCCGCGCAATTCTATGCAGACCAAGAAAAGGGTCGTCAAAGGGGGTACCATATGGGGGGAGGGAGACGATCCCAGAACAAGGCAGGGGAGAGCATAACCGACGGGCAATTTTTAAATGGGAGAGACCGCCCAATGTCACCATATGGATCCGGAAGATTTTACCGACCAAAAAAGGCAAGAGGGAAGAAGTTTTTTCGAGGTAAGAGGCTTACGGAGAGTCAGAGCGCTGAAACATTCGCCAGTGTGGGGAAAAAGGAATGAAGAGAAAGCGCCGTCGCACTCCGGGAACGAGGGGACCACGAAATGATCACGCAATCAGAAAAAGCGAAAAGTCGAATGAACAAGGAAGGGGAGGAGTCATCAAAGAGGGAGGGCAAAGGCTCACCATAAACAGACCCTCCGTTAGTCATCCTACGCGGGAGAAGGAAATAGCTGAGACTGGTTTTTGTAAGCTGAAGATGAAAATTCCGCATAAAAGGAGGGGAATCGTATGCCGCAGAGGGGGGAGCCAACGCAATGTCGATTAGTATTTGAAAGAGCCTTTAGGATTCAAAGAAAATATGGGACCAGCGATTGGTGGGAAATCCTGCACCAAAAGGTTGGGAAAGAGCGAAAAAAAAGAATAGCTGCGTCACCGAAAAAAAGAATACTGGGATGGGTGAAGCCGCTTTGCGCGAGGGGGGGGAGGAATGGCAAGGGGGGCAAAAAATGGCGGAAGAAAAACACTGGAAATCTGCCGGAAGGTTAGGGGAAGGTTGGGCCGAGAAAGGTGTAAATTTTCGGCAGTCACGGTCAACTATCATCCTCCAGATTCTCGATCTGCGGCGACAGGAGAAAGGTAGGAGGGCGACCGGAAAAGGTACCCTGTGAAGCGCAGAGGAGAGCCCTATTCTCCAGAGAACCTTTGTCAACGGGTGCGGGCAGGCATCAGAACACCTCGGTCAGGATGCGGGGGACAGGCCTGCTTGAGGGGAACTAGGCCTGCTTCACCATGGCACTATGAAGAACCGCGGCGCGAACCAGCGGGGTTTACCTGCAAAAAAGGGAGAATCTAATCCGCCTCCGAATCTCGGCGAAAACGTGGAAAAATAAATTACTTGAAACCAAAGAGAGTGGGGCGGGGCTGCGCAACAGTGACGCATGATCGGTAGTGGGTCGAGCGACAGATAGAGTACTTTCACATCAAGGGAGGAAAAGCAAGCCTCGGAAGGAAGGGGCAGACCCGGAGAAACAGCGTCGATTTCTGGGCGGTCGGGGAAGAAGGACGGACGTCTTCATCTGAAAAGGAGGGTTTGAAAGGGAAAAACTAAAAGCCATGAAAGGAGGTCCTATCGCACAAGTTGGGAAGGGGCTTTCCGCTCAACATGTGAGTCAAATTCCCTCAGGGCCTTCGCGGGCGGGAGGAAAAACTGGGAACGCTCGGAAAGAGGGAAAGACATTCGGTCTGGCGTGCCGATACTCGAAAAAAGGAGGGTTAATCTACGGCCATCCTACAATGGAAGAAAAGAGCCACAGTCAAGGAACCGATTGTGAAACGATACGAGACAAAGAAGGGACAATGGTTGCGAAAAGCATGAATGAGGGGGGATCTGTTAGTGGGGTATATACGACCTGCATCGATCGAGATCGCTGGGACAAACCGAAGCGTGCGCAACACGAAAACTCGTCGTGAAAAAAAAGAGGGGGGAAAAGGATTAAGGAATTACATTTTCTACAATCTCCGATAAGTTACGTATCAGACGCGGCAAAAAATTTGCGGGTCTATTTGAGAAAAAAAAGAGGCGGCGGAAAAAAAAGGAAAGGAAAGAAGAGGCAGCACCTAACGAAACCGCTTGACGGATGATATGCCGAACGAGAGCGGGGCAGGTCGACAAGAAGAAGGAAAAAAGTAGAAAGGAATTTTGGCAAAGACGGTTTGCGAAACGCGAGGAAGGGGGAGGAACGATCCGAACTCAAAGAAAAGACTCCGGCCTGGTGCCGCGCAGTTGCAAAGAGAGGGGAGGTATAGAAAAACCTCAGCAAAGACTCCACCGGGAATGCGTATAGAAAAGGTTAAATTGCTCACGTCTGGAGGACGAATCACGCCCAAAGGAGGATAGACGGCAACCTACCATGAGAAAAAACCTACAAGGAAAGTCAGGTGCTCAACTAAAGTGGGGAGAGGAAACGTCCTCAGAAACGAGAAAGTCATCAGAGGACCGGAAAAAGGCAAAAAACGTCAAAGGGAAAAAATCCGCGCTCGAAGAAAAAAAAACAGTAGGAAGAAGGGGAATTCATTCAGAGAGTACACCGCTTAAAAAACAATGAACTTTCCTCACTGATTCGAAAAATCAAAAAAAAAGAAACGGTTCGGGGAAAGGGGGCTATTCTTGCGAGAGGAGAAGAAAGACGTGATGAAAAACCGGTCCTCGTCTAGCTTCCCCTCATATAAAAGAAGTCACATACGTCCGTGAAATGGAAAAAGCAGCCGAGACCAGGGTCAAGGAGGGGAAAAAACCGGGGGGAGGCCCACTGAAAGATGTCGCGGCAGAAGAGGGAAAAAGCTACACAATTTGCATGGAAACTACGCTCTGGTAGGAGCTTTACTCGCAAGCGCATAGGAAGGTGCAAAGGGCGGGAAGAAAAAAAACGTCATGTCGGGGAAACAGCAATCACAGTTAGTCGGTTCTAGGAATGCCCGGCACCCTTAACAAGGCTGCCCCAGGGGAGGAGAAAGGGATTCCCGTAGAAAAAGAGGGAAACCGTCGCTGCTTTCGAAGAGCACCCCGACAAAACGGATCCTGTGGTTCCATTTGCTGGGGGCCAGAACCGATCTAGAAATTCGGGGAAAACAAGCCCGGACGAAGAAAGAAGAGAACTCCGCTGAAAAAAACCTCAGGAACGAAATATCCGGCGGTAATCTCCATGTCCGTCTGACGTGGCGAGAAGCACAGAGGTGCACCTTTCCCTCAAAAAGAGGTACACCAAAGCTTATTCAAAGCCGAAAGGGAAGGGTCGACGCCGCAAGAAGACGTGAGCAGGAGCTCAGGTGTTGGTCCACCCCAAAGCTTCCAAGAAGCTCCGTCACTCGGAGGAGGGAGGGGGGGCCTTGAAACTGAAAATAATCAGAGACATCAAAAATTGATTTGGAGAAAAGGGAGAGCATCCAGTGCCAAGTCTCATGCAAATTCGGCCGAAAGAGACCGCACACCCAGTCGAAAAAAGGCCGAAGCGACCTCGGTTGCGAGGAGAAAGTGAGGGAGGGGAAGCTGGGCGAAAAGTCTCGCGCTTGATGAAAGTCCTGCGTTCGACTCTCGGCATGACCGAAGATCTGGACGTCATCGTCGAAGGAAGGGAAGAGGGAACCGTAGACCAAAAACTCCGTGGAAGGAAGGGAAAAAAAGGAGATTTCCGAAGGGGGGGGGGGCCACGGTGTATCAGACTGCAGGGTCCTGAGAAAAAAAAGTGAAGCAGAAAGAAGAGAAAAAGAACACATTTATTGAGCCTACACACCTTGTGCCGGTAATCAGCGGAAGCAAAAAAAGGAAAAACTCCCGACAAAAGGGGCGCCGCCTATGAAAGGAAGGTCAAAGCACAGAATGGGTTAGGAGGAGCTCGTTGCCGTCAAGGTTTCTAACCGCGCTGCCATAAAGCGCGGAGAAGCAAAAAAATAGTCCCTGTGCAGAAAAAGGTCCAGCCAGAAGAGGAGAGGGGAGGACCTAGAAATGCGTCCTCGTAAGAATACATCCTACGCTTCTTAAGGGGTCGTAAACTCGCCAACACGAATCGTTGAGAAAAGACCTTCGCACCGAGGTCCGGAGGGAAAGAAGTACGGCGCCGGCCAAGAGGGGGGTCAAACGATTTGAGGAGAAGGAAATTGAGGGGTGTCTAGTGGGAAAAAAAGGGGCGACCAGGCATTTGTCCTTTCCTTCGAGCAGCTCCAGTGTGAAGAGCCTTCATGTGGCAGCCGTTGGGGAAAAAACGGCGGCGTAAAAGAAGGAACTTTGAGTGAAGGTAAATTGAGGATACATGGGCGGAAAGGAGTGCCAGAATCTGTCATAAAGGGGAAAGTTGCGGCCGCCGCGAGACGAT
>Ga0179593_1671727_pt1 | contig 30888 bp, 46 predicted proteins | sample CZODoug2_1_08_16_FD_185931 | JGI IMG/M metagenome (GOLD analysis project Ga0179593, IMG submission 185931) | Vadose zone soil fungal communities from Angelo Coast Range Reserve, California, USA - CZODoug2_1_08_16fungal (PacBio error correction) | ecosystem: Environmental > Terrestrial > Soil >...
ACGGCCGGAGGAGGGGAGCTAAGAAGGAGCCGGGGCAAGGACCGGTTTACCGTGAATTAAACTAGAAAAGAGAAAAAAAGGGAGCATCTCAGGAGGCAGGAAAACCACAACAAAACATGTCTTGGGGATCTAATAGTAGGATCGACGGCCAAAAACGCGGCAGGGCGCGTGGGGGGGAGGGGGCAGACGTCCCCGGGGCGGCTGTATGCCAAAGGTTGAAGGTACAAAACGGAATGTGGACACGGCAGGCCGGGGAGTCCACAAAATAAAAAGATCAGAAGGGAAAAAGGCGGTTTTTCAGCTTAAGGAGGAACGAAAGCCTTCTGGAAAATTGCACATGAGAACAGGGGCCAAAAAAAATGCCAAAAAAAGTGAAAACACCTGAGGAAAAAAAAAGGGTGGGGAAAAAGCGGGCCGGTGGCGGGAAGACTTGGTAAAAAAACAGAGGCGCAGAGGGGGCCGGAAGGAGAACGGAATGCCAAGGACCTGCGCCGCGCCCCCCCAACAAAAAAAAAAAGTGAAAAAAAAAAAAAAAGAAAGGCGAGTCTGGTTCCTGGCCTTCATAGCAAGGGAAAGAAAAGAGTAAAAGACTGCAAATCTACGGACGTCATTGCCCAATAACTGAAAAAACAAAAAAAAAAAGGTGCAAGAAAAACTTCTCCGTTGCTTCGGTTTCAACAGGACCCAGATTCGAATCGGAGAAAAAAGGGGAGCACTTCTGACTGGGGGGGGATAATTAGTGCTCAGGTGAAGCCGAGGTTAAAAAAAGGGGGCATAAAAAGCAAGACGTAACTGATCAACGAGGCGGGGTTCCTCTAAAACAAACGGCCAGAGCCGCCTGGGCAGGGAGGAGGAGGGGAACTCCGAAAAAATACATGCGGGTGGGGGCCGGCCCGGGCACAATCGAGGGAACGGTTTCCCCATCTAACAGGGTTGAGGGGGGTTGTACTTCAATTCCGGTGCTGACAAACTCGGTGGAAAGAAGATCCTAACATAAAAGAATGGTCTGAAAATCAAGCTATGAAGAAGGGTGGCAGTGTATTAAGCAAAAAGGAATCGGGTGACTTTTGGGATCTCAGGGGACAGAAAAACCGGGCAAAGACTGTGAGAAAGAGGTTAAGGGGGCGCGCTACAAGAATAATCAAGGGCATAGGGGACTATGGGACCAAAAGGGGACAAAACCAAGAGAGTGCACGGCGGCGAAGCAAACATCAGGGAAAAAACATGTTGTTACGTCAACACGAACGACCGGCAAAAGGCCAAAAAGAGAATATAGAAAAGCACGCCTACGAAAAACGGAATCATGGGAGACCGATAGGGGATATTCAAAAAAAAAGAGATTAAAAGAACAATCGATGGCCAAGAAAAAAAGAACTTCAAACAACAACACGTAATGAATACAAGAGTCAGATCCGGGTAAAAAACCAAAAAACTGGAGTCCCCAAATCTCGGTCGTCATGGGATCGTGAGGGAAACAATCAGGACAGGTTCGATAACAAAAAACGTCTACGTCGGTCCGTAAGGTTAGGGAAGAGGAAAACAAAGGGCCGGGGGTGAACTGAAAGAAGCAAACCTTTGTTTGAAAGGTGGCGAAATCGGAATATCTGGGTCCCGGGGGAAATAAGAAGCAGTTAAAGGCACGACGCCCAGGGGGGAAGGGCGCGCCCCTTCAAAAGGGAGGAGCGGTCCAATGAAAAACCAGCCGGGGAAAAAATGGTTCCTCACAGGGGAAAGGGCCAATACGAGCGAAGTGACGAAGAGGGATTGTTGGGCCGGGGGGAAATCAGGGGTCGCCTTCAGCCAACTTGGGCAAAACCAGCAGAAGGCGGTCGGCAACGGCTCGTAGGCGCCCTTTGCCCCGCCTTGGGCAACGCGAAATGGGGGGGGTTATTCTAGGAAAAAAAAGACTTCAGCTCAGCTGACAACACATTAAAAGGTAAGGAAATATAGGAAAATGTCAGGAATATTGAAAAAAAGACGGTACATTTTTATGGTATCCCAAGGGGGGCCTCGAAAAAAGAAGGCCGATCACTCGGGGCCAGCGAATCTCGCGACTTTCAAAAAAAGTCACGAAGAGAAACAGGAACCTTAACCAACCGCAGGATTTAGTTAACCCAGCCGTTGGCGGGGGGAAAAAAAAGAAACGGGGCGCCGCAGCAGGAAGGGGGGTGGAAGATGGTCAGCGGAGGGGGAGTCAAAAGCCAGCGCTGAAGTCCCTGCATCCCCACGGGGACGAATATAAACTCCCGAGGAGCAAGAGGTGTCGACGGAAAGCCAACGGGGGCGAAAAAGAATACAAGGGGGTTTTGAAAATACTAAATTTAAAAGGTGGGGCGCCCTCTCCATTTGATGGGGGGAAAAATATTCGTCTTTTAGCGGAGAGGCAAAAGAATAGGGCCGATGCCCAGCCCAGGGGGGGAGTTGCGAAAAGGGGTCGGAAGACATTCCTGAAAGGGGGTGGGAAAGCCTGCGGGATGCGCAAGCGACATAAAAAAAAAATCGGGAAATATTAAAAAAACGCGAGATAGCCATGTTTGCAAAAGTGGGAAATAGCACCGGGATTCGGATAACCAAAAACTGGGGGCAAAAGTGTCCAAATGGGATGGCGAAAAAAGGAACCCGTAAAACAAGGTCCCGGTGACAACCGGCGCCATCGGAAAAAAAGAGCAGGACCCAAACTGTCAGAAATTGACCGAAGGGTCACGAAGACAAAAGGGAAAGAGAGAAAAGATAAAGAAAGCGACAGTCCCCTGAAAAAAAAAACCCGGCCACTTTCTAGACCAAAGGGGGAATGCAGATGCACAAAAGAAAAAGCCTTTGCGCGGCCATAAGAACACCAAATTCGCCGGACACGCGCACAACGTCCCAGCTCTTGAAATCCGAGAACCACAAGAGAAAAACTATTGGGGTGAGGGCCCGACACGGGGAAAAGGGGAAACGGTCGGGACAAGGGACCGCCTGAAGGTCTGAAACCGGGAACACGCCAGCAGATAACTTCTCAAACAATCTATGAACGTCCGAGACCCGCAAAAGGAAACGTTCCGGGGAGGGAAAAACATGGGGCCAGACGCCGCTCGAAGACCTGGGTTGAGTCGCCGGGGGGAACTGCTCCCGGACACGCTTGGAGGGTGAAAAAAGAAAAAAGGAACGCCAAACCAGGGAGGATGTAGGAGAAAAAGTAAAGATACTTTGACACAAGACGTCGACTCAAATTTGTGCTGGGGGTCACTGGGAAAATGCGAGAGTGGGGGAGAAGGGGAAAAAGAACGTGTGGTTCCGTAAACTCCACCGGGGTGCAGTGAACTAACGCGTCAAGTTGACACCGGAATGAAGGATCAAAAACATGGACGACTTCACTCGGAGAACGAGGGGGGAAGAAAAGGGCGGGCACACGGCCCGGCGTTAGCTTGGGAAAAAAAAGTGGGGTTGCCAGCCGCACCATGAGTCTTAACGGAATCGAGGGAAGCAGGTGGGGAAGGGGCCGTCAAAAAAAACATTTGCAGCGAGGCCGACCCTGGGGGGGGGGCTCCAGAAAAAAAAAAGGAGAGGAGGAAAAGGAGAGAGAGAACACCGCAAGGCCGTCCGCAGAGGGACCTGGTAATTTTAAAAGGATCAACGGAAGGTCAAAAAAGAAAAGGGGATCGATTAAAAAGGGGAAACAAAGGGAGAAAGGGGGAAATGGCAAGCCGCAAAAAAACTGTGAATGTCAAAATGACTCAAGGTGCAGGCAACGGAGACGGTAACAAAACCCTTCCGTTAACACTCGACTACAAAGGACTTAAAACGGGGGAGAGCGTCGATAAAGCTCCGGTGTCACCAGGGGGACGGGTGACCTTAAGGGAAAAAAAAGGGTATCGAAAGAGAGGAAGACAATCCAGAGGAAAAGGGGAGACAAAGTGTCAACGCGGGGGGACCGCTAAAATGTAAAGGAAGTGAAGCCGCAAAAGACGTCGAACTGTCATGTCAAGGTGGGGGGGGAGCCTCTAATATAGGGGGGCCAATAGAGCCTTCCCCCTTGGGGGAAAGAAAGCTGCAGAAGAGGGAGAAAACAATCCGCCCAAGATGAAGAGTCGCGGAGCAGAAAGTCGAGAAAAACACTGGTCTCTTGCGCGGCTGGATGGGGGGGGAAAGAATCAAAACTTTTCAGAACGCGAAAAAGAAAGGGGAGGGCATTGGAATGAAACGAAAAGAGTACCCGGGGCTCGTGAGTAGGAAGTTCGCTGAAAAAACAGAACTTCGTTTCCGGGCAGGCCAGAAGGGGGCCAAATGTTCGAAACCGGGCTTCGACTTATGCGCAAAAAAAGTCAAGTTCAGCCGAAAGGGGGGAAAAAAAATGTTCGTCACAAGGTCGGGCCAAAAGGGGGCAGCGAAATGTGCGAGTTGAAAGACCGAGGCTTTTTAGAAGGGGGGACCGAAAGAACAAAAAAAGAAAACGTTGTATGGCCGGAGACAGAGCCGAAATGGGAACAAGTGGCCGGGGCGATCCAATTACCTGTGCGGGATGTATGGGTAAAAAATTAATATACTCAAAGGAAAAGACGAAGTTCGCATGGGGGGGGGAAAGGGAACTGGGAAAAAAAAAAGAAGGGAGAAGCAAGGTTCGCTCGAAGGCGATGAAAGTGGGGGGGGCGCTTTTCAGGGGATTGGAACAAGGAAAAAATGGGGGGAAATGACGCTCGGGCAAGGGATCAAGAAAAAAACTTTGGGAATGCACAACCGCATGTCTGATAAGAATACGGTCTCTCAAAACTATAGGGACAACAAGAAAAAAGAAAAAAAAGTTTTAGGGGGACCTCGATCCAAACGGGCTGATGCGGGCAGGGGGGGAAAGAGAAAAACATCTCATAGTCGGAATCGTATAGACAAAGGGAGGGGGGGGCAAAGAACGGGAAGGGGAAATTCACGAGATGCATGAGGGGGAGATGGTTGGGGGGATGGCAGTCTGTTTTCTTTCTCAGGGGGGAAAAAAGCCGGATTCATGGGGCAATTGCCTCCATGCAGCACGCTACCATAAATTGGGGGGTGACTTGAAAAAATAGCTGAAAAAGGGGGGGGGGTAGTCGGGGGGAGCTGGGGTTAGGAACATGGTTTCATCCGCGAAGGGCCTTCTTAAAAAAAAAAGGAAAGAGTGTCTGCACGGGCAGAGGGAAGCGACCAAAACGGACCCGCCCCTATCAAAGGGGGGTAGGTAAGTGACGGCAGGGGGGGGGCGCAGGGCCATGCTAAAAAAGACATCCACAATAAGATCGACGGGAAAGAGGGGGGGATTTCCAAGGACCGCCAAACGACAGACTTATAAGACCGAGGGGCGTCAGCGGGTTCGACATGACTCACGAATGTAGCGACTACTTGAAAAAGGTAGAGGAGGGGTGTCGGGGGGGGGGGGGACCTGTGGGGAAGGCCTCGGTAAACTGTAGGGGTGCGCAGGTGAGTAAAGGAAGAGGACGCGAGAACTCACGGCAAAATCTGAACAGTTCCGCTTAGAGTCAAGAAAGGGAAGGTTGGGGGGAGACTTATGGAGCGGTGCCGCGGGCAAAAAAGTCGCGGGCTCGGGAGAGAAATAAAAAAAAAAGGTGGGGGGAAATGTGCTGGGCGCTAATTGAAAGTCGCTTAGACTATAAGAGGTGCTCAAAAAAAAAAAAGTCTCTACCAGCATGTTGCATGCACAAATGTGGGGCTGTAAAAAAAAAGGGGACTCAAAAAAAAGGGTAGTCAACTTGAAACCGGGATCTATCTAACGAGAAATCGAGATAAAATACTTTGCAAGGGGGGGGCGCCAGTGGAGGAACAGGCAAACCGACTTCAGAGGTGGGGGAGAATCAGGAATAATAGAAAGGGCAGAACATACAAAGGGAAAAGTAGGGTCCCCCCGGTTACGTCGTCAAGGATATCTAAAGAATCACAATAAAAAAAACCAAAAATAGTCCAAGGACGACTACCGGGCGTCGGGCACCTATCTACGGCCAACTAGGACGGAAGGGGGGACGTGGGTCGTCATAAAGAAAGGAAAACCCTAGAGGGTACTTGAAACAAGATGCACGTAATGCAGGACAAGGGGGGGGGGGGGGGTTCCAGCTCAGGAAAGAAAAAAAGAAACTGATATGTGTAGAGAAGATTGGGGGGGGGGACATCAAAGAAACTAACCAATGCGTTCGTTAGGGGTGTGGGGGTGGGGGGTGGTGGGGGGGGGGGGGGTTCCATTAACTCTCCCTGAAAAAAACAACTGATAGGAGAAAAATATATATGGAGAATTCAGGGCTAAATGTAGGTCTCTTATCAAAAGCGGAATACCAGAGGGGGCTTCCAGGAAATTTTCTTCTTACAAAGGAGAGGCTCAGGGGGTCTTGAAAAATAGGGAAAACTCAAAAAAACAGGGGGGCTGTGTTCCGTCTTTGAAACTTGGGGAAAAGTGGTAATCACTCACAAAAAAAAAGGGCCTTTCAATCATATGACTCGTTAAGAAAGGTTGAATATTGGCCTGGCCAGAGGGAGGGGGGGGCAGGGGAGGGAGCTCGGGGTGAAACGGCCAGACTCCTCAACGCCTCGTATTGGGGGACAGCGGAGGGCTAAAAAGTGAAAAAGCAACTCCCAACGCTATTAAAAAGGGTTCAAGGCGCATCGTGGAATTTGGAACGGGAAATGCAGAACGGAGGGAATGCGGTGAAGGAGACTGGGAAAAAAAAAAAAAGGGGGGGTCAGCTGTGCGGCGTGGGAGTCAAGGGTCCGCCTTTGGACCTTGCAATGACCTCCATACGGATTTCAAGAGAAAGTGACAAAAGCGTTGCGGGAAAGAATCAGCCGATTCGGGAGAGGGGAAGAACCAGCGCGGATTTTGTGTATGGGGGGGGGCAAAACGCTGATTTGGTTTGCCGGTGAGGGATCCGCAACGGGGAAGAAGGAAGGGGGGGAAAGCGCTTCAGGGGGGTATGGAAAGGGGAGGGGAAAAAAAACTCCAGGAAAAAAAAAAAAGCCGGGGACGTATTAGATCATTCTACAGGGAGGGGGGGCGAAAAATGGAGAACAGGGTATCACCAAATTCTAACGCATGAGAGCTATGTTGGTCGTTCGCCCTATGGGGGGTAAATTGCCGCCTGTGCGAAATAATCGGAAAGTGCATTTTTCGTAGAATTATTGTCTCGGTCGGGGGTTTGGTGCAGTGGTGGGGTTGGGTGTTTTTGGGGTGTTTTGTTGTGGTTGGGTTTTGTTGGGTGTGTGGTTTTTTTGCTGAGGGTAAATATGTAACCGCAGGTCTAAGAGATATGACCGCTTCCTTAATTTCAGACTGTGACAGGGAAAAAGTCGAAGTTCTGAATAGAGATCTACCATTATCGTCCACCTGGCCAGGAGGGAACACAAGGAACTTGTGGGAAAATAAGTTTATGGTAGAGACGAGGGCATGGGTACCAGAAAACCTGTGATTGGGGCTTAAAAGAGAAAAAGAAAACAGGCCGGCTAAAATCGTAACGGAAAAAAAAGAAATGGGGTTGCCTAAGAAAGACCAAAGGAAGTTGGGTGGAAGCTTCAGGCGCCTCTCATAAAAGACAGGGGGCATAAAAAATCTGAGGGAAACCGAAAGAGGGTCTCCGAGTTGCTAGAAAAAAAAACGATGGAGTAAGAGGAAGTGGGGCATAGAAAGTGGATGGGCGACCCGGGAGGTAGGGAAATGGCACGTAAATTGAAAATTCACAAAAAAAAGAAAGCGACAAAGGGCCCGGTCTCACGAGGGACGAAACCATCAAGAGAAAATACCAGACACTCGAGGAATGAGGAGCAGACCTGAGGAAAAAAAAAAGATCGACGAAATATCACTCAAAAAAAAAGAGAAGCCAGCAAAAAAGAGGAAAAGATCGCAACGCCTGTGACGGCAGGCCGAGCGCGCAATCTAAAACTCAGGGCAAAATCCAGTCAAAGGGGGGGGGAAAAAAAGTCCACTCTCATCATAAAAGGTCTGGAAGGTCAAACCGGCTGAAACCAGAGACAAAAAAAAACTTTTCGGGGGAGGAAAAGTGGTGTAGGGTGAAAAGAAGGGTGGTGTTGTTCTTTGATGAATTCGGGAAAAACGTAGAGCTAATAAAAACTTATATATTTCTCGTGGAAGGAGCCCATGTCGGGGGTCTGCTCCAGGGGGGGGAAAAAAAGTCCGGAAGCTCATCGGTCACGGAACACTGAAAGCAGAGGGGCTAGGCGGGGTCTCACAATGTTTTAACAGTCGGCTCGAAAAGCTCGATTTTGGGGAGGTAGGGAGGGGGAATGCAGAAGGGTTCGGAAAAAAAAAGGGGGAAGAAGCAGGGCGGCGTCACAGAGGAAGAAAGGAAGAAGCGCAAAGGGCTCCTTAAAAGGCGACGGGATGGGCTTCACTCAGGCAGTCTATAACGGGGAAACTCGGGGGAAAGCGGGGGGGGGCTTCGAAAGTAGTGGAGTCGATTGCGAAGTAGAAAACAGAAAAAAACGAAAAGGTAACGGGAAGATGCGCGACGCTCAGGACGGACGTCGACCACTTCGTCCACGGAGGGATAGTGTGGAGGTGGAAAAAAAGGAAACGTCGTCTCCCTACCGCTTGGGGGGTGCAAAAAAAAATTTTGAGGTTGGGGAGAAGAAGCCACGAGCTCACTGAAAGAATCAGATGCTTCTTGGGGCACGGGGGGAAGCACGGGGACCGATAGGGGAAAGGGGGGGAGGGGGGGCTTGACGGGACGCCTTTCGGGCACAGAGACTGCAAGAAGGAAAAAAGAGGGGGGAAGGGAGAACAAAAAAAAAAAAGGCGCGTATAGAAATAGGGGAAGAAAAAAAGCACGGGCACGATGGCTCTCGATTGTAGGGAGACATGCAAGAGGTGCGAAAAAACAAAACTGAAGAGACGGTGCGAAGCTGCTGCCGGGTACTCTTTCCTGGGGGGATCCTTGGGGGAGGGATCCACAAAAAAGAAAAAAAGATCACGCCGAAAAATAACAGGGCTTTACAAAGCCCGGAACAAACAAAAAAACAGGGACCGTGTCAGGGGGATCAAGACTGTCAGGAGGAGGGACTACAAGAGGCCTGAAAAAAAAAAAAAGGGGAAGTTCTAGATACGCCCACAAGGTCGTAGAAGACTCTAAGAAGGCGGCTCGTGTGTTAATGCAGGCCATTCCCGAATAAGGGGGAAGAGAACATGGCATGCGCTCACTCAAAAAATGATGCAAAGCAAAAATTGGCTCTTGCTCGGACAGAAAAGGAGGGAGAGGAAGCAATAAGTCTGGAAAATCGAGTCCTTCAAGGAAAACGTCTTACTGGGGTAACATTTTGGAGACAACGTAGAAGGAAAAAAAAAAAGCGGGAAACATATTGAATGCCTTCACTGAAAAACAACAACCAAAAGAAAGGCCAGAGGGCCAGGATCGCCGGAATGCAGAAAAAGCGGGCAGAAAGGGACCGGCAAAAAAAAGCCGCGCACGTCCTGCCGATTCATAAAACCCGGGGGGGTGAAAGAAAAAAACGAAAGATCGCGACAGTTTTTCTGGGGGGGGGTAGACTTTGCCGGGAACGGGGAAAAAAAATGCGGAGGGGAAAAAAAGGGGAGGGGCGAAGCGCGTGTGGGTACGGTGTATTGGGGGGGGGGACGGGAAAGAGAGAAGCAAAGGGCCGGGTAGGAAGGGGATTGGGGGAGGATCCTGGGAAGTCAGGTAAAAGGGAAAAAGGGAGCGTACACCGAAGTGTCGATGACTTAAGAAGTCACTCCAACGGAGGGAGGGACAAGCGAGGTACGGCTGAAGCTGGGCAAGCGCTCAAGGGGGAAGGCAAGAAAAAAAAAGGGGGATGCAAAAAAAGGCTGAATTGAGGCCGGCAGACACCTCGTGTGGGAACGGGGCTCGCACACGATCGCATCTCCAACAGGGAAAAAGGGGGCTACGGGTAGCATGGAGGAGGACCTGTAGGGGGAAGGGGAAAAAAAAACAAGGCTATAAAAGAAAGCGAGGTAAAATAGGGGGAAGAGAAATACGGGCTTCCAAAAAAGGGGGGGATCGGGGAAGGCAGGGGTGTGGGAGGGAAAAAATAAAAAAACAACACCGCAGCTTCAAAAAAAACGTACACCGTATGCCGGTCAGCTGGCAACATTCGCCGTGCGAAACACACAGAGGGGGGATGAGGTGGGAAAAGGGTTGTTCTGCTCGATAACCCTAATTAGAAAGTGTGGAAAAGGGGATGCCGAACAACAGCTCACAATGAAAAAAGGGAAAAGCGGGGGGGGGCTGAAAAAGGGGGAAAAAACCGATCTGCCGTTGGTGGAGGGGGAAAAAGGGGGGAGGGGAAAGGTCTCATAGCAATTCGGTCTTCGATCTTTTATCCTTCCGGAAGAGGGGGAAGGGGTTATGCAGGCGTCATTAAAGCAAAAGTTGCGTGGGGAGGAGGGAGAAAAAACGTGTGAAGAATGGCACAGAGTCCAAATATACTAAAATCTTCCGCAACCGGGGAAGACTAAAAGGAGTGGGCAAAGGGGGACAGGAAACTTGGAAGGGCTAGGAGCCAGAGGCAGGTCAAGAGGGACTAAAAACATAGTTCTTCTAAGTGGGGGAGTAATCCCATCAACACCACTATGTTCTAAGGTAATTAGCGTAAAAAATTAGACTGCTTCCTAAAAAAAAAAAGTTAGTTCTTCATATAAAAGGAAAGGAATAAATTAAAAAGCAGACTTGTGCCACAGGAAGGGGGAGTAAAAATATGGAAAAGATCAACATAAGTTGCAACTGAAAAACTTTGGAAACTGAACCTCTATCTAGGAATATTCTAACTAAAGAAAAAAAAAAAGTGAAAAAACAAATCAAAACTCCTACGACCAAATCACAATGAGCATTGTTCAAACAGAAAGGGGCAGTCTCTCGGCTTAAAAAATCCAGAAGTGGAACCGCTTGAAGAGTTGGAGTTCAAGGGCCAAAAGGGGGGGGACCAAATTCATAGCAGATGAAAAGAAAAAAAAGGGGGAAAAATTAGCTATAAAAAAAAAAAGATCATATTCAAAGGTCAACCGATAAAGGAATGGTCATAATCGCTAGAGGGGGAGGGGAATTATCAAAGACGGAGGAGTGGTTCAAGGGGGGGGAAAAAGCACAATAGCTCTGAATTCCCGAAACAATAAATGGAGTGGAAAACCTTTGGTGGAGGCGGCTCGTGACACATCTGCGCGTGAAACGTCCGATAAAAATCAAAAAAAACTATAAAGATAAACCCTGGGCCAAAAGCACTCGGGAGAGGGCACTGCCGGGCGTCGAGGGCCAGAGAGAAACGAGCCGGGGGGGAAGACGGGGCGGGGGAAAAAACAAAACTAACTAGGACAGCCTTCTATTTACATCTGTGACGAATTTGGATAAAGAAAAAAAAGAATTCCGCATGGTTCGAAAAACCGTAAAAAATACAGGGGGGGGAATGGGGGGGATTCCATTCCTATGACGGTTTGTTCAAAGGGCTAGGGAAACTGGAAGGGGGGAAGAATACTCGGCTCAAAAAACGGGAGGGGGGGTGAAGAAGAGAGGGTTCCATCTCAGGGGGATACGTGGTTATTGACGCTGAAATTCAAAGGGGGGGGACACCCGTCGGTCAGGGAAGTCGAAGGGTAGAAAGCTACGTGCCGAAAATGTCTAATACAAATTGGTCGCGGGGGAGGGGGCAGTTTCTGGGGGGGAAAGGAATCCGAAAAAAGACTACACAAGAGAGCTCAAGGTGGTGCACTCTACAGGGTGAAAGGAGGGGGGGGGAAAGCAAAAATCGGGAAAGGGGGAAAAAGGATGCATGCTCATGGGGAAACGGAAAAAAGAGTCTCAAGGGGGGGGGGGGGGGGAGTCAAAAAAATTTCAGAAGAAGAGCGCTCCCAAGAAAGCATTACACTAGAAGGGAAATGGGTGCCAGTAAATCGCAAAGAGGGTAGGCCATATCGTCTGGTGAAAAGGAAAGAGCACTGTCGGAAGGGCGGCGTGATACAGGGCATGTTCGCGCCTTCAAACCTTTGGCCGAAACTCCAAAAATGGGAAGCGGAACAAAACTGGCGTGGCAGCGATATTAGGAAAAAGCAGAGGGGCACAGCTAAGGGTAAAGGGGAGAGGGGGGGGGGGAAAAAACTAAGAGAACTTAAAGGGATCTTCCTTGATAAAAGGACGGACCGAGTTAAAAAAAAGGAAGGTGTCAGGGTCAAAAAAAAAAAAAAAAAAAAAAAAAAAAAAAAAAAAAGTTTTTTGGTATGGATCGCTAAGGTTTTAAAAGGAGTCTTAAAAAAAATGCATCAAAGAAAAAAAACAGACGAGCGCCGTCGGGAGAAGAAGGGGTCAAAAAGAGTAACGACCATCTGGAGACGCTTAGCGCCCACAGGGGAAAATGTAGGTCAAGCACAGGGGGGAAAAAAAAACGTCCGGGGGGGCGCGGGGGTGAGGGGGAGCAAACCGTGGGACCTGGGACGAATACGCGCGTCAGGGGGGAGAAGGGGAGAGAGGGGGCTTGCAAAGAACCGTTGTGGGGGAGGGGTGGAAGGGGGGTAGAGAATATCCAGGGGGGGGGGCGGCACACCCCAGTTCTTCTCGGGAGCGTGTATACAAACAACAAAGGGGGACCTGGGAAGAGAGCAGAGAAAAAAATCACCCTCTAAACGAACGCTTCAAACTATTTGATATGGGTGGCTATTATGTGTTGGGATCGAGAGATAAGAAGATTTTCTAGGGGGTAAACAAGCAATTTGGACGTCATACTCTCTCCTCTCTTATGGAGGGAAAAAAAAGGAAAGGCCAGCACACGGGCCAGGGGGGAAAAGAATTTAAACTCCCATGGTCAAGTGGCCGGGGGGGGAATTCAGGGAATTTTGTGGACTTTCGGAAAACTCCTCAAGGAAAAAAAAAAAAAAAGGTCATAAATCAAGGGGGAGGGGGGGGAGAAAATCTTAAATCGGATGAAGTTGACGAAACAAAATGGATTCTAAAAATACTCATGTCAGTGGGGGGGAACAGATGGAGTTAGGGGAAAAAAGGGGGGGGGAGACAGCGAGCGTAATGTTCAAGGGAAAAAAATGCAAGAGAAAAGAATACGGAACAAAAGGTATCAATCGCGGGGCCGGCAATTCGGATAGGAACCTAGAAACCAGGGGAAACATGCGCATATGGGAAGGAAAAAAGAAAAACCCAAGCATTCTGAGGCCCAAAAAAAGTCTAAAGGGAAAAATGCAGGAAGGAAAATAAGTCGTGCCCTACAGCCGGCGCGGTGGCCACTTTCTTCAAGCCCGGAAAAGAAAAAAAAAAAAAAACAGTGCAGAAAAACGCTGGCCGCGTTCAAAAAAAAGCAAATCTAAAGGGCTCGGACTCGCTGCCGGAACCGATAAAAAAAAAAACTGTCAGGGGAAAAAGGGACGTGGGACCTAAAACCAACCGGGGGTGAAAAAGACGGGGGGAAAAAAAAGAGGTCAAAATCACGGGATGTAAACTGGGCGCGGCTGGGCCATCATGGGGGGGGGGGGGGAAAAGCTGCGGAAAAATCTCAAAAAAAGGGAAAAGGAAACTTCACCAAGGCCTATAACCGCCAAAAAAGGGGAAAGAATAGGGGGGGGACAGAGCTAGAAAACGATGTTGATTGACAGGGGGTTCTTGCAGGGAAGGGGGGAATCAGTCGACTGAAGTCGAAAGGGAAAAAAAGTGAGTCGACCGATTAGTAAAGGGGTCGGGGGGGTATATAAAAACTTAAAAAGTTCGGAAAAAACTCAATGGCTTTCACTTCCGACGATCAGGGAAAGAAAACTGTTTGCTATCGAAACGCGACAGGGACTTCCGGGAAAAAAGAGATGGTGCCGACTAATACATTATTTACTGACGGGGGGGGGGGGGGGGGGGGGGGGGGGGACTGAAAAAAAATGGGTGACCCGATATGAACGACTCTGAAAAACTTAGCAAGGAAAAATGGACGGAGGGCATCAAAACGGAACCAGGCGCTTAACGTAAGGCCAGCATCTTGGGGTCAGGAAGAAAGGGGAAAAGGGGGGGCCGAAAAAAAAAAAAGAAAATTGTAAATAAATTCCGAATCAAGGCTTTAAAAGGCCGTCAGGGAAAAAAAAAGGGGGGGGGGTTGGGGGCGTGGGAGCGGTGGGGTTGCGGTGGTGTGGGGGGTCGAGGTAGCGGCGGTGCACAGGTTCGTCGCAAAAAAAAAAAAAAAAAAAATCTCAGTCAGTTTTCAAAAAAAAACAATCGAGAGGGAAAAAAAGGAAGGAAAGATGCCCCCGCAAGTAGCCAGGTTCACAAGAGGAAAGAAAGTGGGGAAAAGAAACCTGACGGGAAACTCGGCCAGATTCTGATAAACGGGAAAGGTGGAAAAAAGGCTGTCTAAAGAATATCAATGCTGGTCTATGAAAAAGCTGCATTGCGTCGGGGGGAGGATACAGGAAAAAAAAAAAAGGTGATCGGAAAAAGGTACAAACTCGTTGCATGGGTACTCAGAGGACGGAGGAAGGGCGAAGCGTGCGAATCTCCGGGGGTCCGTCAAGTGGGGGACAAGGAAAAAAAAAAAGAACTATCTTGGAACATAAGCATCCCGAAGTTTCAAATCTGGGAGGGGAAGCATCTAAAAGTAAAAAGACTGAAGCCTGGAAGTGAGCCGCAAGGGGGTCTGTAAGGAAAAAAGTAGCAAAGGCGGAGAGAAGGAAATGAGGTACCATCAGGTAGGTGGGTGCGCACGCAACTGCGGGACAAAAAAAACCAATCCTTTTGGCCCCAATGAACTGATGCCAGTAATTGGCAACGGCCTGGCAAAGGGTCCCCTGAAAAAATCGGGAAGAAGTGTTAAGACCCTAGAGTGGGGATGAGCCGGAAAGAAGGGGTAGTCCTCGATTGGAAGGAGCACGATGAGCTCAGGAAGTCGGTTGGGGAAGAAACGATGGGAAAAAAAAAAGAAAGCAAGAGTCCAAAAACAGCATGCCAGGACTTCGGAAAATTCAAAGAAGGAGGCATGCATCCGCGTTGATGGCACAAAACATGTCGGGGAGGAAATGTTTTCATGGGGGGAAGCATACAGGGGGAAAAAAAAAAGGGTAGGGAAAAAAGCGCCGGATCGATTGGCGGGTTGACGAAAAAGAAAGCAGGGTGAAGTGTCTGGCTCTTGATCGAGGAAAAGCCGTTAGTTAAAAAAAGTTTGGGGGGAGGAACAAGGAGAAAAGACTGGGGAGTATGATCTCGGGGCGAGCTTGTCTGGGTAGTATTCTTGAAAGGTACGGAAAAAGGAAAAAACAGTCGAGGGGGGAGTTTCTGGTCAAACTCTCATGGTAGGTGGGACTAAAAGAGGGAACTGGCCGAGGAGATGAGGAGCATAGGGGAACCGGGGTGCAGACCTCAAACTTGAAAAGTACTCTCGGGAAGAAAAGGCCAACGCAAAATGGCAATTGGAAATTATGCCCTATCTGGAGAAAGGCGGAAAGGAAAAGAAGGGAACAGCTGTAAAAAGGAAAAATCAAAGAAACGGGGTATAGTTTCCGGTCTAGAACGGGGGCGGGCGGGAATAGCCCTGGGTTGGGGGGGGGAAGAAAAGGCGAAAAAAAAAAAAGGAAAAAAGAAAGAAAAAAAAGACGGTCGTTAACCGGACTGGAAAAGGGGGGCGCATCGGCGTCCATCAAAGGGATGGGGGAATGGGGCGGGTGCCTTGTTTCCGAGGGATCAGAAAAAAGAAAAAATGCACATAGCCAGGGGAGGACATGGGGGCGAAAGGGCTAGGACTTGCTGTTAGCGGTGGGGGGGGGAGGGGGGATGGAAAAAACAATTCCCTGAGGGGGGAGGACTGGTCAAAGAAAGGAGCAGGGTCTTAGAAAGCCTAAGGGGGACGGGAAAGACTGCTCAACGCGGAGTTAAAAGGATCAAAAAAAAGGAAGAGGGGGGGGGGACTGAAAACCCCCGGGGCAGAATCTTAAAAGAAAAAATCTGGAAAAAAAAAAAAAGAAAGGAAAAAGGGGTCGGGGTATCAATAATGCTCAAAGGGGCTGGCTGAGAGGGGAAAAAATCTGTCGAGGCCGTAAAATTGACTTCAAAGGAAGGGGTGGAAACATTGGCAAGGGAAAACAAAAAAGAACCTTTCTTCTGGGCAAAAAGGGGGGCGGGGAGGGGAAGGAAAAAGGGATGGGGACTACAAAATGAAGCGCTAAACTGCCAGGAAAAGGATGCCAGAAAAACGGGAAGGAAAAACGGGGTCTACCGGAAGGGGGAAGCCGAGAAAACGGGTTGGCGATGCTCTACAAAATAAAAGGGGAAAAAAGGGATGTGAAGAGGGTCAGGGGGGGGGAAAAAGCACATACGAGATCTCAGAACCGGGTTCTCGACCGTGGGGGGGGGGGGGGGGGGGGGGGGCTAAATAACTGAGTGCATCGAAAATTAGGTCGGGAAAAAGAAAAATAAAGTATTCACTGGGCAAAACTAATTACAGAACAAAGGGCACTTCGGGAAAGAAGTAGATGGGGTGCAGGCAATATTTATTCCACACGAAGGCCACTGGGGGAGAGGGTTAGAGCGAAGAGATCTTTGGGGGAAATGTACCCGCAAATGAAACGGGAAAAGGAGGGAAGGGGCTAAAAACCTGCAGCGAAAATGTTCCGATACTGGGTGGTGTGCAAAAACCAAACTCTCTCGCGGGGAAAAAGATGCAAAAAAGTTAGGAAGAGGGACGCGGCCGTTGGCAACTCAAGACGGATACGGGGGGAAGGTTTGGGGGGGGGGGGGTAAACGGTCGACGGGGGCCTCCAACTTACCGTCCCGATAATAGAAAAGAAGGAAACGAGGGGGGAAAATATCTGGCACAAAGAAATCCGTTCTGGTCAAAGAACAACTTAATTAATGAATCCGGTATGGGATCTGGACTCGGAGGCGGGTCGATCAGAAAAGAATCGAAATATAGGAAAGAAATTCAATCGTCAAATTCAACACAGAAGGGGAGAAAAAAAGGGAAGGGAGACATCTCATCGAAAAAAAGCGTGACTTTTTACAGGTAAAGGGGAGAGGGAAAAAAAGCACACCGCTTCAGAGCGATAAAGGGAGACAATGCATTTTCGAGCCTAGCATTTCTATGTGCCCAAATGAACCGGGGTCTAATTATCCGGCGGAAAATTAAGGGCTCATCGGGTCGTGGGGACCAAAACTCGGTAAGAAAAATCATGTAAAAGGTTCTATTTCTAGGGGGGGAAAAACACCGAACCTGGTGTAACATATGTGGATAGAAAAAAAAATGGAGAGGGGTCCGGATAGAGGGGGGAACTTAAGGGAAGGCAGCCGGTACTTCGACGCCACTGATTGGACGAGGGGGGGAACCAAAAAGATTCAGGCGGAGGGAACAACAAAACCAGGACGGCGGCCCCCTGTTAAATGCCAAAAATCAAGGGGAAACCGAAGAAAAAAAAAAGACGGATCTCGTTTGAGGAAAAAAAGAAAGAGCAAGAGAACGTGAGGAGGGGGGGGAGGGGGGGGTAAACATCGTATTTGCAGGGCCTTCAACCCAAAAGCCAAAATGAAAAGAACCGAAAACGGGGAAAAGCTGGCTTGACATCGTCAGGTACGTAGGAGGAAAAAGGGAACAAACGGGAAGGGAAAGAGGAAAAAGGTATTTTTCAGAAAAGGACAAGGATGAACTAGCCCCGCCGTTAATGAAAACTCCGCACGGCGGGAAAAAAGGGGGGGGGCATTAAAAAGGAGAGGGGGAAGGAGGGGGGAAACGTTCATTTGTATGTATCTCAAGAAGTGGTCAAAAATCGACACGACCATCCAAAAAAAAAAAAACACCAATTAAAAGGTTGCTGAAGGAAAAAAAAAAAGTACGCAGGACGTCCGCAAACCTAGGCCGCGGGGAAACATGGAGGGGAATCGTAGAGCTTGCGCACTGGAAAGATGTAGCCTCCGGGGAGGGGGGAAGTGGGGGACCAGTGGACAGCTTTTGGGAACAAACAAAAAAAAAAAGGAAGGTAAAGGAGGGGGGGGCGGCCACCAGCGCGTCACAGGAAAGACTGAAAAAAGCGGGGAAAGCGGCATGTTCTCATCCAAACTCGGTGCTAAATAGAAGTCAGGGAAAAAGGGGGGGAGGCATGGGGAGAAAATAGAACCGGCCTGCGTAAAAACAACACAGGCAACGCGTGTTGAGAGGGTTAATGGAAAAAGGCGGCAGGCTTGCATGTTTTCAAGGTAGTTAAAGAAAAAAACGGCGGAAGCCCCTCAGAAAGCTCAGGTTTCCGTATTTAAAAATTTGGGTAAAAGAAAGGCGGATGGCAACGTATTCGCAGGTAAAGAGAGGAAAAGAAGCTGAGGGAAAAGAAAAACCTCAAGGGGATCGGAACATATAAATAACGCTTGAAATAGGACGATGTGGGGGGGAAAAAGAATATTCTCAAAAAAAAAAAAAAAAAAAACAAGTGAAATGATAGACCAGACACTTCTGGGGCTGAAAGAGGGGGACGGCACGCGACATTTCAAGGTAAAAAAAATGGTCACTGCCCTGACATTCGAGGGATTCTGAACAAAGGGAGCAGGAAACCAGACGGGCCTCGACCTGCAGCGTCTTCTCTCCATAAAAGAGTAGAAGGGGGATTAAGCTGAAGGAAACCCTCGTCCCAGGGGATACGCTCTAAGGGGGAAGTCAGGGGGGAAAGACAGGAACTACACCGTGTCCGAAAGAACGGGGAAGAAAAAAAAGACCCAGATGGGGGCCGTTACATAGCGGCAGGGCAAAAAGAAGAATAAGTTCCGCAAGGTCTGCGGTCCGATAAAAAAAAAAGGGGATCTCTAGGGGGATACACAGGAGAAAAAATGAGGTTGCGATAACCTCGACGGTCCTATCATTGCTGATAAGAAAAAAAAAAAAAGAGACTGGGGGGGGGGGAAAAGGGGGGGGGACCCGGTAAAACTCACCGACGGACGATAAAAAGCGAAAAGCTCAAAAGGAAAAGACGCAACCCGAGGAAAAGAAGTCGATGTCTTTCACATGGTACGCAGACCAGGTCGAAGAAGAAAGGAAAAACTACGGGGGAAAACTTGACCAGAAAGAAGCTCTGTGGACGTGTCAGACTCGAGGAACCGCAAAAGAAGCAAAAAAGGAGAGAAGTATAAGCCAGGATATCTTGCTTGACCACGAAAAACGTCCGCTGCGGTGATGAAGGCAAGGCGAGGCGATGAAGGCGACGAAAAAGGGAAGGGGACGTAAACTTCATAAACTGCAGGGGATGTACGGGAGATAGAGTTCAGGGGACAACACTTAGATTCATCGACGCTTCATCGAAGAAGACCTGAAGGCGAGGAACGATTTATTGACGGGAAGAAAGAACTTTGAAAGGGGGAAAGTAGTTTTTTTCCCTGCTCAGACAAAGGGGGGGGGTGAGATGGTGGGAGGGGGGTTTTGCCAGCAAAAGGGACCGATCTTCACCGAATCGAGGAAAACTGGAAAAACCCAAGGGGGAAGTTCAGAGGGAAAACGCTTGCGTGGTGCAGATACGTCGCAACAAAAAAAAAAAAAAAAGGGGGGGAAGGGGGAAATAAGAAAAGGGATATGCGGGGGGGAAAGCAAAAGAAAGAAAGGGGCAAAAAAAAAGGGATATGCGAGGGGAGCAGGAGGGGGGCAATGCTCTGATGTCATTTGTCACGTGAAAAGGGGGCATAGAAAAAGGGAATGGGAAAAAAAGGAAAAAAAGTTGTATAAAATGACCAACCTTGCAGGGTGAAGGAGCCAGAAAAAAAAGAAAACCAAATGAACCACAATCTCTGAAGCGCATACTGGGGAAGTGTGGAAAGATATCTACTCGTTTTCTGCATTTAAGGGGGAGAAACGAAGAAGAGGAACGAGAAAAGGAGGACCTGGGGAGGGGTCTTCAAAGAGGCAGGGAGCGAAACCGTTTCGAAGAGACGACGCGTGATCGAATGAAGGAGGGAATGATGGGAAAGTTCGGAAGGTCAATTAAGCAGAGCTCCGTCTAAGAAAAAAATTCACAGAAAGGGCAAAAAAAAGTGGGGGGAGGGCTCTGCCGAGTGGGTGGCTGAAACACAAAAAATAAAAGAAAGGAAAAGCATATGAAACTGCAACATCGAGTATTCTCTCCGGGGGGGGGGGAGGGGTGAAAAAAAAAGAACAAGAAGTCGAGGGGTAAGGGAGGTAACGAGGAGGCAGTCTGCCCGTAGGGTGGGGGTTTTTTTTGGTGGGAATCCGAAATGGTCGCATTCAAGGGAAAAGGAGGGAATAAGGACGGAAAGGTTCAACTATAGCTAGCTGTCTTTTCCTTCTCCTCCTCCAGGCCAAGGAACTACAAAGTCGGGGGAATAATTTCGGTGGGTCTGAACTGGGAAAGGAAGGGGGGGCAGAAAGGGGATTGGGGGGGGAGGTGGAAGGCGGGCGACATTGTGAGCGAAGGGGTTGATAGTGCTAAGGAGGGGAGTCCGTCTCGAAAAGGGGGACCGGGGGTTGGAATGCTGCATCGGAAAAAGTCTGTAAAAGAGGGGTCTATTAAATTCGATGAGGGGAGAGCATCCTTGGCTGCACGACACGAAGGTGAAGGGGGGACTTGAGAGGAGGAAAAAAAAGCTGACTCAACATCAAAATTATGGCGGTAAGTGTGCGATAGGACTTCGACTTAAAAAGGGGGGAAATGAGTACGCTCAGCCGCCTTCACGGATGCTCTCATAAAAATTTGACATTACACATCCAAGCAAGGTCATCAAGGACAAAGCTCGGAACTACGAACTGAACATCTTCTAAGAGGGGATAGTACATAAAGCCGCTGGTGTCCTTGCATGGGGGGGGAGGGAATAACTTGGGAAAAAAGACGGACTGTAAGTGTAATCGACATTTCAAAGGGGCGAATCCTTTGGGTCATCAACATCAGATCGAGGGGGGGAGGTGTTGTTCTAAATAATGAGGAGGCTGGAACAAAACGAAAAAGGGAAACCCTGATAAAAAAAAAGAAAAAAAAATTTGCGGAGCAGTTCAAACTCAAAAAGGGGCAAAGGGGGGGGACCGGGAAGGGATTCGGGGGTTGGCATGGATTTTCTGGGGGGGGGAGAAAAATGAAACAAAACAGGGTCCTGCTACTGAATCAAGGTTAAATGAAAGGGGACTGGGAAAGCAGCAAAAAAGGCATGTAAAAGTTGAATTGGAGGAAAACCAGCTTTTCGGTTGTAGAGGAACATCAAATTGGGGGGAGGGGCTGCAAAAAAACAGGCTACAGAGTGATTCAAAAAAAAAAGGAGAGCTACGTCTGATCTATCAGAAGAGTATGATTGGGCCGTCAAGGACTAAAAAGGAAAGGGCTTCTGTTCACTCTGCCAAGTAGTAAAGAGTCAGAACACCCCCCCAAAAGCTCTTCTGTGAAGTAGGGGAAAGGGCCGCAAACCGGCAACTTGGACAAAGCACAAAAAAAATTAGTCGGCAAAAAAATTTGTAGGACTCAGGGGTTTGAAGACTATCCTAAAAAAAGGGCCACAGAAAACAAAGGGGGGAGGCCGATCCAGACTTACCGACAGTTGGGAAGCGATGCAAAAAACCTAAAAAATTTTCATGCATGATGGACCGCTACTGAGAAGGAGAAAAACCTACTGAAAACAGAAAAAAAAGTGCGTCAGACTCTTACAGCAGAGTCCAGGGTTTAGGAATAGGCAAGGGAAAGTGAAAAGGGAGAAGTAGGGGGGGACATTTAAAAAAGAAGGTGTACCACACCTAAAAAGAAAAAGAACGAACCACTAGCTATCCTACGTCAAACAGAGATCGGGGGAAAGAAACCAAAGAAGGGGGGGGGGGGGGAATTCACGGACTATGTCATGAGTTATGTAAACTTGATCAGGTCCCTGAGGAGGGGCAATAAAAAGGAAGGTGAGTGTCCTTGAAACAAATAAGTAGACTGAGGGGCGAGTAATCGGCAAAGAGGAAAGGATCAAAAGAACGCAGGGGAAAAAAAAAAAGAGGGGGGGGGCACCGGCACACATAGCCCCAAGTCGACGGGAATTTTGGGTTGCTCTCAGTGAGAGGGGGGGGCACTACACGTATGAGGTCGGGGGGAAAAGCAAAGACGGTAGTTAGGAGAGACTCTTGCGTCGGAAAGAAACATGAAGTAGGAGTAGAATAGGCCGAAGTAGGGGAAGCGACCTAGTGAAAATAAGGAATCAGGTCGAATGCTGAATGGCAAAAAAAAAAACGGGGGATTAGTAAGAAAGGTTCATGGCACGTGGAAACTGTAAGGACGCAAAAACAGCACTCGGCTGGAAATCCCGCAAAGATCGGTCGTAAAGGGGTGTAGGTTCAGGAAAAAAAAAAATGGGCAGGGGACTGGGGGGGGAAGTCAAGACGTCTCAACAGGGCCGTCTTAACGGTGGGAAAAAGAAAGAACGATAAAAAACACACTGACAAAACAAAAAACGTGTAGGGGGGGGTTTCACGAGAAACCTTCGGAAAAACCGGGGGGTGTTGGAGCAAAAAGGGTCTGAGTATCTGTCCGGAGGGGGGTCTGCAGGAGAGAAACGGGAACCAAGATTCAGCTTCTCAAAAAAGAAAGGGGTCGCGGTCAGAGAGCTCAAAAACAAAAAAAAAAAAAAAGAAACCACCGAGCAGGGGGTCCTGGAAGCAAGAGTTGAAGAAAAGGAGAATAGGAGAAGGGGTTCGGCAGCGGCGTGAGAAAAGGCCGTCATGGTCAGTCCAAAAAGGACCTGGAGGGATCAAGAAACGGGGGTTAAAAACTTCCGGGAGGGCAGGAGCTTCTCTGTGGAGGCCTGTCGCGGTCACAGCGAAGGGGGGGATTTTTCGAGGAAGAACTTAGGGAAAAGGGGGTATGCGAAAATGAAAAGCAACGGAGGGGGAGAAAGAATTAGAAAAAAAAGTGAGTCAATGGCATTTTGTGGAGTTCCAGGGGGGGGAACGTGCGGGGGCAGCGCGCATCCGTGAGGGACCAGACAAAAGAAGAAAAGGCGTCAAAAAAGGAGGGGGAAACATCTGGGACACGAAGAAAAAACTAAAAAAAGGGGAAAAAAATACGGCCCCTTGCCAAGGGAAAAAATCTATAGGGGGGGAGGGTGGGGGCAAAATAAGAAGTGACAGAGGGAGAAATGAAGGATGCTACGGGGCGCCTCCATTCAGGGCAGAAGTACGCGGGGGCAGCTCGGCAGACGTGAAAAAAAGGGGGCCCATCTCGAAAAAATAAGTGAAATGGGGGGGAAAAAACAATAAATCGCAAACCTTCACCGCGCAAAACGTTCATAAAAAGGGAGGACGAAGAAATTCTATGATGCTAATGAGACTTTGGGAAAGTGGGGGTTCCAAATGAGAAGAAAAAAAAACGCGGCCAGGGGGAAGAAAAACGCATCTTCTCAATATTGTCAGGTGATTCCTGAAGGATTGGGGAATGCAGGGGGGGTGAGCACGAAATCCGGGGGAAACCCCTAGACAAAAAAAGCAGAAAAGAAGCCGCCCGGGATCGAATGAAAATAAGTAAAAAATACTAGCCAGGGTCATGTCCGTCTCTCCGGGGGTGATTGAGAATCAAAAGGACAGTGTAGGGACAAAAAGGGGGGGGTATGAAGCGGGAGCGGCAAGACGTAATTTAAAAAAAAAAAGTACAGTGGTCAGGCCGGAGCAAAGTAGGAAAGAGCAAGTCTTTCTCCACTAGGGGAGGGAAGGAACCTTCAGGAAAAAAACACAACACAAAAGCCAGGAACAAGACGCGCGAATGGATCTTCCTATAAGAAGTACATCGACAGGTCTGAAATCCGGCCCCGCACGATACCGCGTGGGAGCCTCTGGTCTATGATTGCAAAAAAAAAAACTACACGCGTAAGTGCAAAAATTCGTCATCGCAAGGTATGGTGTTAAAAAAGTCCGTTCAAACTGCACGCTCAAAAAAAAAAGAGACAAAAGCGGGAAGGGCCGAAAAAGGAGAAAAAAAAAAAAGGGTCGCGGCGACTAGGTGGGAGGGATTGCCAAGTGGAGGACCTCGGTTGCTATAACTTTTAAGAAAGGGGGGAAAAGGGCAGAGTGCCAGGGAAAAAAAATTGGGCGGAGCACAGAACGGGGAAAAGGCTCATCGTGGGAAAAAACGTGCCTTCGTAAAACAAATAGGAATCCGCACCAGCTTCACCACCACAAGGAGTCCGAAAAATAGGGGGGAAAAAGGGGAATGTTAACAGAAAAAGAGACAAAAGGATGTGGGGAGAGAGGTCACCGGACTCAGTCTCTTGGTGCAGGGGAGGAGACTCGCTGGCCAAAAACGGACATCTTAAAAAAAGAAAAAAACCCCGAGGGAGGGGGGCAATAGAGAAAAAAAAACACTTAAAGGTAAAAGAAAAAAAGGGCAGAATGGGGGGGGGGAGTTAAAGGAACACCAGGGAAAAGTCGATAGGGGGGGGGGGGTTAAGCTAGGAAAGGAATGGGGGGGTTCAGAAAAAAGGAGTGAATGGATTAGGGGGGGGTCTCGAGGAAAAACATGGTCGAGGGGGAACAATCGGAGAGCTCGACGTCCTCGAAAGACTTCGAAAGGCGCGTTTCCCCTAGAATGGGAATAAGAGGGAACAAGAAGGGTTCCTAAAGGTGGGGAAGGGGGGGGGGGGGGGCGGGGGGGGGAAAGCCAGAAGGGGACCTTGAGAAAATTGCTATCAGATCTTTGAAAGGAAGCGGACAGGGAAGGACAAAAAAGAAAAAGTCAAAATGGCGAAGGGACTCGGGAATGTGGAGGGTACGAAATAGAAAGAAAAAACGAACAACCAGGATATGGAAAAAAACAGTTTCAGAGGAACGGGTTGAAACTAATCGTGACGGCTGCAGGGAGGGGAGGAGGACATGCATCTGATTCGTTAATCATCGGAGGGGGGCAAACCGCAAAGAGAGTACAAAAAGGGAAGGGAAAAGTGAAAAGGATATTCAGCTCGGGGCACGATCGGCTCGCACTAACTAAAAATCAGAATGTCAAGAAAAAAAAGAAGATAATCTCAAGAAAAAAAAACAGTGAGATCAAGGGAGATGATCTGAAAACATAAATACGAATAAATTTCCGGGGGCCAAGAACTTTCGAGAGTCACTCAAAAAAAGGGGGGAAAGTCGCAAGGAAAAAAAAGGGTCGGAAAGGGGGGACCAGGCTGCTAAAAATAAGTGGAGAAGGGAACCTGCGCGCTTCCTCGGGTTCGCCCGAACTTGCAAGGGGGGAAGGGGGAAGAAAAAGCAAAAAAAAGAGGGAAGTACGGAGCAAACCTCAAATCGAGGTCCCGATCCGAGAAAAGGGAAAATTGTGGGGAAAGACACCGGTTAGTTCTTAACTAAGTCTGGGGGGTGACAGGGAAAATATCGGAAAAAGATTGGGAGGGGGTGGGGGGGAGAAATTCCACAACGATGGCTCACTAAAGCTGGTCAGATCCGGTCTCTCCATAACCAGGAGGGGAAAAAAAAAATCTCTAAAACGACCCCAGGACAAGGACGTCGACAGGGTGGGAGGTGTCTCTCAGGTCATCTAGGGGGAAAGTGCCACGGGGGGGGGTGTGTACGTTGGGGACAAGCAAAGGAACGAAAAAAAGTGAGAAAAAAAAGCAGAAAATGGTAAGGGGGTATTGGGGAAGGGGAAGGGCGCCCTTCATTCCACTGGCGGGGGAAACATTTGTGACAGGCTATTCAATGAAGAAGGGTCGGGGAGACAGAAGCGTCCTCCGAAGATGTGTCAGTGCCAATAGGATTGACGAAGCAATGGCCCGGAGGAAATGGCATAAAAGGGGAAAAGGCCAAAGGGAAAAAGATTGGGTTCAGAAAAAGGGCAATGAAGCGTGAAAGACTTCCGAACGGATCTCACATCTGAAAATCACATTTTGACAACTTCCCAAAGCGAAAAGGGATGGGAGACGGAGAACCACTTCGTCAATACTACGGCAAACATAACTTGGCGGAAAAGTATGATTTCCGGGGGGTCAAAATATTGGTGGCAGCAGGGATCAAAACTTCTAATAAAAACTTGGGGGAAAGAAAGGTCCCTGCATCTTTTCCCAAAAAAATACGGACACTGGGAGACAATGAAGGAGGGGAAACTAGGAAAGGGCATCAAAAAAAGACGGTATGGTGGCCGGGCTGTTTGTCGCGTATAGCCGAATCACAATGCAGGAAGGGGAATGAGGAAAAAAAAAAAAGGCGACAAAAAAGTTTCGTGGGGGCCGTCAACAAAAAATATTCAGGGGGCCAACAGTATCATAAGATGAAAAAGACCGGTGGCAAGGTGGGATGGGAGGGGTCGAATCCTCGGTTCCTGACGTGGGAAACTGAGAGGAAACTGGCCTCGGGTAATTCGGGACTGAAGCAGACACCAGCTCAGTCTGGCACACTTACGTCTGTAGGCTAATCTTGCATCCTTCTCGGCAAAGAATAGGGGGGCTGGGGGGGGGGAATTGATGCGCGCAAAGCTACTACAGCAGGAAAGTGATGTATCAAGAAAAAAGTCGGACCTAGAATCCGCGGAAACAGCAGTGAATTAATGGAAAGGAGAAATGCAGTGGGAAGACTAGATTAAGGTAGTAAAGGAGTAATGTCTGACCGGGTTAAGGATGTCTTTGGAGGCTGTGAGTTGTTAACTGAATCCATAGAAAGGGGGTAAGCAGGGTAAAAACATATCGGGGAAGGAGTCCTTCCTAAACTCTTCACGTTTCTGCAGCGCTGGCGGAAAGTCCAGAAAACTGGGAAAGGCTAAAAAAATCCCTCCGAAAAAAAAAAGTAACTGGGGGGACCTTCATGGACAGAAAACTAAGAGAAAAGAAAAAGGTCCGAAAAGGGGATACCGAAGTCTTATTAGTTCAGAAACGTAGAGGTGTAGGGTCGAAAAGCATGACTGAAAGGGGGGAAAAAGGACCAAAGGCGAGAGGACACGTACTATCGAAATTGCAAGAGGAAATTAGTGAAGGGGGACGTCAAAGTGGTCTGGGGGGAAAAAGAAAAACTTAGGATAGGGGCAAAAGGCAAATAAAGAGGCATACGGCAAGGGTTAATCAAAAATGCAAAGCAAAAACTGTCGGAGTCAAAACAGAGAAGCCGAGCTAAGAAAAAGAAGGCATGGGGAGGGCAATTAACTTTGTCATTAAAAGGTTCCAGAGGAACTGCGTCGGCGCTACCGATCAGCAAAAATGGGCGCATTTTGGGGGGTTATCAGAAAAGGGGCTCAAACGCACCAGAACGCAAGGCACCTCCGTCAAAAACTGTGAGACAGTTGGCGGTTAAAATAAGAAAAAAACCAGGAAGGGCCATAAAAAAAACCATGATCATGCAACACGCGAAGATGTTTTATATATCACTACAGGTTTGTGTGGGGAAAGCAGAAGCTTAAAAAAAAGGAAAAAATATCCATTCGAAAAAAAAATAATCAAGCTATAATCAAAAAAAGGATTAGGGGGATGAAGGAGTCATAAAAGACCTTGAAGGGGAGTGCTCTGAACTCGGGGGGGGGGGGGGGGGCCTAGTGCGGCAGATTACCCTTCTTCTCGGGGAAGAAAAAAAGAAAAAATTCATGAAGGGGTTTAGAAAAAAAAAAGTGAGGGGGGGGGACTCAGGTCGTGAATACGGTCGGGATCGGTCTGTACTTCGTTTTAGGGAGACCAAGAAGGTAAAAAAAAAGGCCCGTGGGTCAGAAAAGCTCGCGGGGGGCACTTCAGACTTGGTTGTAAAGGGGGTGGGGGCAGAATGAGAAACTTGAAGGTAAGGCGAGAAAACTAGTTAACGGACCAAAGATCGGGCTGACAAAATCTTTGAAAAATTATAAAGGAATCTATACTTCCAGAGAAAACTCCACCTTATCATCCTTCCATCGGGGGGAGAGTCCATTCGAAAGCATCAACACCACAAAAACAGAAGAAATAGAAGAAGGTGTTCGCTCGGAGTTTATAAACAACAAAAGACATTTGAGGACCTGTAAACGAGGCTAAGGAAATAAAAAAAAAAAAGCAGAACGGGCTGAAGAACTGCGGTCGCCCATCTTTCTCAATATTCAGGGATAGTGCGGGGGGGGGGCACCAGCGGACTCGATGAGGGGGGGAAGAGGTAGAGCCTCACATCCGGCAAGCGGAGGCAGAACCAAGGAGACCTACAGGGGGAAAGGAGTTTAAGGGGAGAGGTCATTTTGAGCAAAAGGGAAGGTCTTACACGGCGCCTTCGCGCAAATCAAAGTACAAGAAAAAAGCAACGCAGGAGAAAAAAAAATTAAAGGGACATCGAGCACGCCGGTCCTGCAGAGACGAATGCCCCTGATGTGGAGGACTCAGGGGGGGAGAAGGGAAGGAGTCAGGAAAGGGGTTCGAAAAGTAAGGATGTCTACGGTCAAAAGAACGTCCGGGGGGGGGCTCTACGCGCTGAGGGGAGGGGGGAAAAAAAAAAAAGGTCACAAAAAAACAGGGGACTGAAGGAAGGCGAAGTCAAGGTAATGGAGGCGGCGAAAAAAATCCACCGGGTCTAAAAAAAACACACGTGAGTTCAGACAGGGGGGATTTTCGAAAAAGTAGGAGAAAAGAAATGGTGGACAATTGTTCTCCGAAAAGCTGATTCACAGGGCTTAGAGAGTAAAACGCCGGAGCAGGCCAAAATAGACATTCAAAGAAAAAAAAAAGGTATGCCCCGTTCGGGAAAAAAAAAGGGAGAAGGTAGCAAGAAATTCGCGTAGGCTTTTTGTGAAGCTGATCTATTCGAACGGGCTTTCCAATCAGATCAGCCAGAACCGGGAAGTATTGAAAAGAAGTAACGCGATATTTGAACAAAAGGAAAACGCGAATTAGAAAATCCATAAGGGTGGGCCTTGGCAGATGTCTACAAATGGATGGGAAATCCGTGAGGGGGCGTCCCAGTTCGTCGTAAAAACTTTCCGAGTCCCGTGCGATAGAAAAAAAGCGGAGGTCAAAAATGAACCGGGAAGGTCCAACCGTCACCGCTGGTGCCTAGGAACATTAATGCGAAAGAAAGGTAGAGAAGGATAACATCATCTAAGGAAGGTAAAAATCTAAAAGGAAACTACTAGAAAAAAAAAAACAGGGAGGGGAAAAATCCGAGGGGGGGGCTCCTACTACCTGTCCTTGCAAAAAGGCAAGGACGGCGTAAAGCAACCGGGACTTTACAAAAAAAGCTGGGTTGAAAGAAAGCAAAAATACGATCCCGGCGTCTTGCCCTCGAGGGCCGGCCGAAAGAAAAAAAACTGTCGCCAAAGAACCGTTGTGAAGTCACGACCAACGGGTTATGCGAGGGAAAAAACGTGAGGAGTCTGAAAAGAAAATGTCAACGCAAGGATGATCTTGGGGACTGCGCCATCGGTGGTGGCCTCCTTAAACCGACGGGCACACTCGGGCCCGACGACTGAAGGGGGAGACGAAAGTGAGGGGGAGTCACAAGGGAGGAAAAAAACCGAGACGTAAGATGTTGTATTGCGCTTACTACCGACTACTAATATTCGGGTTCGGTCAGGCGGATCACTTCTTGCGCAACCAGGTGGAAGCGGGAGAAGGGGAAAGGGGGATAAAAATAAGTTTATTGGAGGAAAAAAGGCTCGGAAGGGGCTCAATTCAGCGATGCGATAGCTTTGGAGAGACTCTGGAAAAAAAAATGGCTTGAAGTTAAGGGTTGATAGGACAGTAAAAAAGAGGAAAAGAAATCTGAGGAACGCTAGTACCGAGAAGTCGACCGTAGGAAGGACGTTCCCGATGAGAAATTGGATAAGGGGGGGTCACGGACTCAGGGAAGTGTTTTCAAAAAAAAAAAATCTTGCACATATGGGGGGGGGGAAAAAGCCGCCAGGGGAGAGTACACGAAAGGATCAGAGCTGTGTCCCAAGCGGAAGTCGGACCGATAAGTTCGGGCAGGTACGCAAGGGGGGGGGGGTCTATGAAAAAAACAAAACAAGGAGTGAAAAGAACCACCAAAGGAGGGGCTCCGCCTAAGGGATCTATCGGAACGTCGTCGAGTGCTTGAAAGAAATGGTACGTAGCGAGGAAGCTGAATTAGGTGGAGCTCTGACAAGAAGGGCATGGAAACTCAAAGGAAAAAGCAAGGGGAAGTTACTCCAAAAGGTTCCCCTTTGGGAAACTCGGAAAAACGTTTCCACTTCGGGGGGGCATCGGGGATGTCAGAGAAAGTTCTGAATAACAGGAGGTCTAGAAGACTTTTGAAGGGCAAAGATGCTAAAGACTATGCTGATCGAGAAACATAAAAAGAAAAGAATGTCTCCGCGGAGCAAAAAATTTCGAACCGACGTGGGAAGAGGGGAAAAGGGCTCAAAATAAAAAGTATCGAAGAAAGAAAAGGAGTAAGGGGGGGGTAAAAGAAAGTAGTCAGGCAAAAAGGGGATACAGTGGATTCATACATGGCGAGTGCGGGGCAGGAAGAGGGTTGCGCGCACTGGCTTGGTGTGTGGTTGGGAGGAGTGTGGAAGGACTCGTAAGCTGAAAAAAAGCGGACAGGGGGGGGAAGAGGGGGAGCGGTGCGGTAACATTGTGAAAAAACTATTTTCAGAAGCTTGGGCATAACAATTTCGATTGGATAGCCTTTTCACAGAGGAATGGAAAAAAACCGTCGGTTGAGAGGAAATGAGGAAAGATCATCAACTGCTCAGAAAACAGCGAAAGGACTCGCCTCCGCAACATTAGCCTGACAACGCAGTGGGGAGAACAAGGGTGGGGGCTGGGGGTCTGAAATAAGGAAAAAAAAACTGGGAGCGAATTGTGCGCAGGTGGTGAACTCGCAAAGCGCTTGACAGAAGGGAATTGGGGGGGCAAAACGCTCGTCTTAGAGAAGAAAAAACTGAAGTTTTGGGAGGGGCCAGAGAGAAACGGGGGGAAGCGGCGGGGAAAGGCAGTGTCCGGGGCGAGGGGGAAAATGTCGATGAGGGAGAGGATATCTCCTCAGAAGATAAGAGGTTGGGGGAGGTCCCCAGGAAAGAGGGGGGGAATCTTGTGGAAAGTC
>Ga0179593_1379217_pt1 | contig 30877 bp, 28 predicted proteins | sample CZODoug2_1_08_16_FD_185931 | JGI IMG/M metagenome (GOLD analysis project Ga0179593, IMG submission 185931) | Vadose zone soil fungal communities from Angelo Coast Range Reserve, California, USA - CZODoug2_1_08_16fungal (PacBio error correction) | ecosystem: Environmental > Terrestrial > Soil >...
CTCTACTCCTGGACTCAACTGGGTCACAAGGGACTGTATTCGTCCATTTACTCAGAGGATTTTACCTACACTAAAAGAAAACTCAGAAATTGGAGGGCAGGGCGGAAACTGCAGAAAGATGCGATTTCGTGGTGTCTCCTCACCATGAGAGGGGAAAAAGCGACACCTTTTGAAAACCGGAATAGAGAGAAGACTACTTTCCTGGGGGGGTCGGGAAACGGATTTATTTGTAAAGGTGAGGGAGGGAGAGGCAATTTCAGGTAGGCACGAAGGGTAGGGCAGGGGAGGAGGGGAATTTCAGGAAGGTTAATGACGTCAAACCCTCTAGGAAAAGGGACTGGGTGAGTCCATGTATGGAAAAAGGTGGAGGGGGAGTAAACTCACGTCGGAGTGAGGATTTGGGTGTCAGGGGATTGACTAACCGGAAAAGAAGTTTCCTGGCAAAACAGATAGGGGGGACAAAAGGGTGAAAACAGGAAGAGGACCAAAAACTTTGTATAGAAGGGAGGACGAGCAAAGGTTAAAATCTACCTAACTGGGGGGGGGAGGTAGATTGTCAATAAACGCAACAGGCCAGAGACAGCAAAAGGGTACATGTTGTTTTGCTGGGGAAACAGTGATGCGGTGGGTGTAAGGACAATGCTCCCTGGGAGGAAACAGAATGGGGGGGATGTCGAGGGGAGGACCGTAAAGAAATTATGACTTGGGGGTCTAATACAACAGGAGGAAACGACCAACCTGCAGGGAGGGGTGGGGGACTTAATGGTAACCAAATATTGCCTTTCTGGCGAAATCGAACACCAAGACAGGGCGGTTACTTGGTAAGTGCAAGAGATGGGGTTGTCAGGTAGACTCCACGAGGTGAACGAGATTTTGCTAAGTGGGGGTTTCTTGGGATGAGGGGGGTTCGAGGTCATAGATGTAAAAAAAGAATGCAGAATTGCAAGTAACCTGCGGTCCCACCAGTCGGGAAAGCAAAGCCTCGCCGAATTGCAAAAAAAAAAGATGCAGGGTGTCTGGCCATAAGTACCCGGAGACGGCATTGTAGACTCTTCTCGAAGGAGCTTGGTAAAGTGCAGGTGAAGGGGGAAGGGTACCAACAGGGCAAAGATTGAGGGGGGCTGGGAACAAGAAGTCTGAGAAAAGAACGGAGTCTTTCCCTCAATCGGGCTCGGGGGTGGGAACTCCACATGGAATAAAAAGCACAGACATTGTCGGGAACATTGCAGCCCCAGTACAAGGAGATGGTTGGGGCCGCTTATTGGGAGGGGCGGACGGCGTAGGGATCTAGGGTATTTCTCTGTGCAGGACTCAACAGCAAAATTAGGATGCCGGAGCTCTTTTCTAAAAACGAAGGATCAGGTCGAGGGGGGGTCACAGCAAATCTTCGTCCTCCCCGATAGGGATAGCCGAGGAATTGGCAACCTTCAAACCATTTCACAAATAGGGGCGAGGCAGACACCGCTGAATTGGAAAAGTTCTAAGCTCCACGGTGCGGGTAAACATACTGCGTTACGAACTCCACTCACGGGGGAGGAGAGATTGGGGTAGCTGCGGATAAAGTGGACAGTTTGGAAGTGACGAGCCCGAAATGCGGTCGACTTAACTGGTTCGCCTGGCACCCTTGGAGCGTTGACGGGTTGGAGGTAAGGTGCAATCGACGATTTAGGTCATTGGGAGACTTAAAAGCCGTCGAGGGAGGGGCAATCATTCGGATATGAACAACTGGTCCAAACGAGCCATAGGGAAGGGTAAAGACTTCGGTTCTGTCCCGTTCTCCAAGGAGGAGAGCAGGTAGAAGTAAGGGAGTTTAAGGTGCAGGGGGAATCCGAAGTGATCCAGCGCGTTGTGTCATTCGTGCGTTTGAAACTTGATTCCGTACGGGGCCGGGGGGACTCGGTGCGGTAATCCGTCCGGTGCGCAGGGAGAGGGTGTGGCGAAAAGAAAAAGGGGAGACCAAGTTGCGCGGAAGAGCGAGCCAAGGCAGTAAACCAAAAAATCGCGGAGGCTCTGAGGTCCACGAAAGCGAAGTCTGTCGGACGGGTCGAGTGTCAAAAGAGGGCAAGAAAGGAGAATCAAGTCGATGACGGAGGATGCTAGAGGGTGCAGCGTTCAGCGGAGAATTGGTGCCTGGGAGACCTGCAGAACACCAAATTAGGAGCACATTATCGCTATTGTGTCGAGCATGGAAACAAGGAGGGGGCCTTCCTGGAGGTGCCTGAATTTGGAAACAAGAGGTGGGGGGCTTTTCTTAAAGGTAGCTTTAGTCTGAGTTAACATGAAGAAGCTGTAAAAGAATGAGGGGAGCCAGCTTTTCGCCTGAAGATCAAGGGCCTTGGGAAGGGAGACTCGGCAAAAAAAACAAGTAGGGGGAAAAGCGAGGAAGAAGAGAAGTGTACACGGTCAAGAAAGGCCTGCTATCTCTTCGAAGAAAGGGGGAGAGCTAATTCTGCAGAAGACCTAATGTAACGGTAAAAGACTCACGGGAGAAATACGAGGTCAACTTCAAAGGAACTACATGCAGTAAAAAACCGTGCATCCGTCACGAGCTAAAGGGCGATAACCACGTAACCTTTTTTGTTGCCGGTGCAAAGGATCGAAGGGGAAAAAAGATGAAACTGAAACTTGGGCCAAGAAAGGGTAGAGATACTCATCTCATGCGGGATCCGTTAATGAAAGAATTTGGGGAAAAAAGGTCCGGTAAGAGAAGAGGACGCTGGAATCCCTGTAAAAAAGCAACGAGCTGTTTGGGGTACTGGGCCGTGCTGCGCGAGGGGCAACGCAATCCGCTTCTTGCCCTAACCGGCGCTGCGCAGAAACACCAAGAAAGCTATCACTAAGGATAAGCAACCTAAGACCAAAGGCCGACAAACGAGAAAGTTTACATAGGAAGGGAGGACAAACGACGGCTCAAGTTTAAAGTTATATAAGGAAAACCGATGGTACTACGCGGAAACTGAGCTATGCCAGGAGGAAACTCCCAAAACGAAGGACGAACCACGACGTCTGGGAGGGACACCTCCGCCGTTACAACAGGAATGGGGGACAATCTCTAAATAAGGGGGACTTTCCGCAGACGGACCTATGAGGGGAAATCGCTTGGGAAAGGGGGAGAACTCATCGCATCGTTTTGAAATTACGAAAAAACAATACAATGGGATTAATGGACGCAAAGAACTAACGAAACCCGCCAGGGGGCGGGGGGAAGAGGAAAGCGAAGAACCGGGTAAAGGGGTGATCTTGACAAAATTGTCAAAATTTACAGAATCCGCCCGATTACGGACCAGGTAAAGAAAGGGATGTGTTAAAACCAGGGGCAACACCGGGGCCGGATGAAAAGGGACCAAAGTCAGGGTTTCTCATGCGCGCACGCTACGTTACGGAAATCGTGATGTGAGGGCTCAAGGGGAAACCCTGGAAAGAAGAATGGATGAAGGACTAAGGCGGTGAAAGAATACTTCAGGAAGCCGTAAATGTCTGAAGAAAAAGTGAGGGTGTCGACAGCTTTGGCTCCGTTCTACGAAAGACGTGAGGGAGGACTGAGAGGCACCTCAAAGCAAGGAGAGGGATACGCCAAAGAAATAAGCTCCCAATCGAGGAAGGGTGGGGTGTACGGAAACTTGTCTCTCAAAGAAAATAAAGGATATTGCGAGGATGGGGGCGTTTCGGAAATACAGAGGTTTTTGACCTGGGAAACGCCTTTAGCTTTGGCCAAGAAAGAAGCTAAGTGAAACAGCAATCAATCAAAGGGGCCGCGTTGGAACATACAAACAGAAATCTGGGGAAACACAAGGGCGAGAAGAGCAATTGAAGCTCGAGGGGGGGGGAACATAAAGAAAAGCCTGCGTGGTTTGAACCAGCCGAGAAAAAGGGCATTAAGGCCTGACGTGTTGGATCAAGTGCTGTAAGGGGAAGCGAGCAATGATCATGGGAAGCAGGGTTGGAAGCTAGGCCTCGCACAGAAAAAATAAAAAGACATAAAAATCTCGTTTCACATGAACACGTTCGCCGCGAATAAAGAAAACATCCGTTACGAGGGCACCCCTAAAGCTCGTGGCCGGGGCCGATTAGTCCAAAAAAGAAAAGAGTGTGGGTCCCTGGATACCCTCCAAGTCAGAATCTGTGGCGTGTTTGCTCCGAGCGTCGAGGGAAGAAGCTTGAAAACGGATTATACAGGGGCGACTAAAACCTCGGTGCACTAACAAGGGCAGGAATTGGGCCTAAAGACAGAAATGGGGGGGGGGCAAGCCAACCAGTTTCATGTGCAAGGGAGGAGGCCGTTGCGTGGGGACCACTCTTCAAGCACGCACAATGTACGTCCAAGGTAACCAGAGAAACAAAATTTGCAACCAACGGCGAAACCTCTGCTTAATCGGCCCGGTAAAGCCGGTGAAATCATCTGGGTGGGGGACAGGAGGGGGAGGGGGAGGCACATCAGCAACCCTAGAAATTCAAGTCAAGTTTCTAACCATAACAAAGTCACCGTTGAAGCCATGCCTCAACATTAGTCGGAGGGAAGGTTCGGGCAAACTCTGTCTCGCTAACCGTAACGGGAGGAAACCAGCCCCCGGCCCAGAAAGAAAGTGATCCCTTTTGCAGATGTGTGCGGCCCGGAGTCTGGAAAATGCCAAATGCCTTTTTTATCAAGCCACCCCAGGAGGGAGGGCTGACTTAGAGAACGGGGCGGTGGAATGATGCCCGTGGCCATAGTTGTTGAGGGGAGGGGAAAAAACAAAGAGGCAGACGGCGCCTCTCATGCGAACGCAGCAAAGAGCCTATTAGGGATGTTCTTGGAGGTCAACGGGGACCTTAATCCTAAAAAGTAAAGGTTCTCCGACTACGCCTCGGACCAGGTTTTTGGCGTAAAGAGCTAGATCTCTTCAAAAAAAAAAAAAAAAAAGGATATTAGGTTATCTTGGACGCTGGTCAAGATTCGTAGGGCGTCAGACACGGGATCAAGGGGGATTTTACCGGTCACGAAAAATCACAGGAGCGACTAAATCTGTCTTGTTGCTGCGGGGTCTTCCTACTGGAAAGGGGATAGTGGACGGGGTCGACTAAGTCAGTGGAAAAGGGGGGATGCAGTGGCCACCGCCGCTGACACAAGACCGACGGTCAGATATGGCTGTAGCAAAAAACAAACGCTAGGGATTTTCAGGGAAAGAGGAAAACAAACAAACGGCAGTCAGTAGGCACGCTAGTTCGGGGGGAGGCGTTCAGAGACTGGTTAGGAGATGCGGGGTAATAAAAATTCCTCCAGAGAAAAAGGCCGAAATCGAAAAAAATGAACGGGGATTAGGGGGGTTCACAAGGGGCGAGGGGGGAGTAATGGGTTGCTTAGACGCAGAAAAAGAACTGTGAAGTCAACGGTAGGCGGGGCACAAGGATTTTACCGCAGGAAAGAAGAGGGGGAAGAGGCTTCGGAAAGGGAACGCGACAGACCGGTTTAGGGAAGGGAAGAAAGCCAAGCAATCAACGAAAGGGAACCTGTGTGTGGATGGGGCCACAGTAGCTGTTTTGTGGGGGAAAATTTCTCCGTGGGGGGGGCGGCACCGGGTTTGTGAGGAAGAGGAGCAACGGCAAGAAGCTCTGATCATAGGAAGCGCAAAGGAACACAACCTGAAAGCTCTGACTTTGGAGGGACGAAAGGGAAAAGTTTTGTGTCCGGTGGGAAACCTAATCTCCAGCCAGAAAGCAAAGGCGGACGGGGCATCGAAACTGGGGGGAGGGGGCCTAGATGCGACTTTTTAACAGATGGTGCTATTGGGGGAGTTGTTGATGGGAGGTGATAGGAGAGATGTTAAAATCGACATTCAACTCTAGGAAAAATTCCGAGGCAAACGGATGTGTCCCCAAAACACGGTCAGACTCCTTCCTGCACGCGATGGGTCAAAAAGAGCTTTTATGGCAATGATTAAAACGGAGAGTTCAAGGTGGCTCTTTAGAAAGTGAACTTGAACGATGTCGGTTGAGGGGGTATGGTATCAAACTCTGACAAAGATTTATTTGCTGGGTTGAAAACAGGCTAGGCCTTAGTTCTTGGAGGCATTAAAATGAGTTAAACTCAACGAGGGGGAATCTGAAGAAAAAGATAACTCCAGCACAGACCTTTGGATTGGGAAAAAGGCCGGAAAAGACAAAGAGTTGACGGCAGAAATTGGGGAGCGTATTTTAGGGCGCTGCGGAGGACATCGACGGTGTGCTCTTGTCAAAAAAAATTGCCACAAAGGATTCGGTATACATCATACTCGGGGAGTCGAAAAAAGAAGGAGTCGCAGTACTTCTAAAAAAAAAAAGGGCGTATGTCACAACCGCTTCGTCCGGAAACCATAGGGTGGAAAAATGGCAATCAAGAACCTCACCGATGGTACACAGGAAACTTGGGGCGTGGCGGAAAAACAACCCTGAATTGTAATCATCAGAGAAGTTCAGGGGAGGGACCCTAAGGCAGACCGTCACGGCAGAGGAGAAGAAAGGTGTGAAATTTGACTTCAAGATCAGGTCCGGGAGTCTTGAGGGGGAATCTCCGTAAGAAAAGGGGGAGGGCTTTACTTTTCTGAAAGGAGTAACAAGTTAGCATTTGCGGGGGATGGGGTGTGTAAAGGGGACAATAGAGGGGGGCGCAGGATTTCTCAATACGTGAGAGATTACTAGCGCACCAAGCGGAGAGGAGAAACTCGGGTCGCTAAAGAAAAAAGAAAGGGCCAAAAGACCATTACGTCCTTTTAATGAGAAACTTCGGTTCTTGGGAAGGCTGTCAAAAACGGCAGGAAGGGCAAGTCCCTAAACTGATGTAATAGAGTGTTCACAATGCCCGAACTCAAACTGGGAAAAAAAAGAGAGGGTTGCAGAATTTCCGGGAGGTGAAACTGTGCGTATTGCCATGGAATTGTTCTGTGTTGGAGTTATCCTTCTGGGATCGCAGCGGTTTGCGAGAGAAGCGCCGGGCTGACATCAAAGATATTGCTAAAGAAACAGGAAGCGTTCAAAAAAGGGAAAGACGAAAAATGAGAGGTCAGAGGAAAGGTCAGACGCTTGAAAATCATGCGAGCGCAGAGAAGGTGGCAAAGCAGCGGGGAAGACTTATCACAACAACCATTATATTTAGTAGAAAATAGGGCTGGAACAATTCATCTCAGTTTTTCCTGGTATAGACAGACAACACACGGGGATTTTAGGTTGGGATAATCAGAATAGCATGTGACGAGGACATGAAAGGAGGTTAGGAATTCACTGAGAATACGAAAGTTGACTCGTAGTGAGTAACGTCAGGGCGTACGGACTTATCTTCAAAGAAGGCGGAGGCCGGCCGGGTCGAAGGGAAGATCTGCAGAGGGAGGGAAATTCTTAAAAGTATAGTCAAAAACACAAGGAAGAGGTGGGGGGGGAAAATTAAAAAATCGCTGTCGAAAGGGCAACTCAGTGCAGGAGTAGCTGAAAAGGGGTTCGATAGGATGAGAGCCGGAGAAGTGACACGCCGACAATAAAAAAAGACATTAAGAAAATCCGCCAAAATAATGAATACAGGAGAAAAGACTGCCGGGGGCATGCTCGTCAAATGCGCTCAAGGAGGAGACATCAGGAGGTGTGGTCCGGTCATTAGGTAGAAAGCGGAAAGGGGTAAACATAAAAACCGTGTATCGCGATTTTCACGCCAGGAACCCAAAAAAAAAGAGAAGAGAGGACCGTGAGAAACGAAAAGTTTTCAACAAGTATCATGAGAGAGAGAATGCCTCTTGAGGGAATCCCGTGTCTAGAAAGAGAGAGTTTTTGGAGGTAAGGGGGAGGAAAGGCGAGGGAAGGCAATCAAAATTCTTTCCCCAACCGTCGTCGCAAAACAAGCGACCAGCGAGCTAAACGGGAAATGAAAGGGGGAAACGAGCAAAAGGACAATTGACAAACAAAAAAGTAAATTGGAATCAGACGAAGGCTCAGGGATCAAGTTTAAAGGTGAGTCCGTTACGAATTGAAAAAGATTAAGAAACTGGGAAGATTTAAAGGCTAGAAGAATGGGGAGGCAGCCAGCCGAAGGAAACGAATCGGAAAACGACTTGGCTGAAACAGGCAGCGGGTACCAGTCGGTTTTCAGGGCAGACGAAGAAAGTCTTGCAATACCGAATCCGAATGGGAGCGGACATAGTACAATTATGAGAAAGAAAGACTATGGGCACAAGGAAATCAACCCGCAAAAGAAAAAAAAGGGGTCCTAAAAGGGACAAAGAGAGAACAAGACTCCCATAGGAGTGCCTGAGGAAAATACACGAGAACTGAAGAGTTGACGCTCTTTGGAAAAATTAGAGCAAGCAAAAATTTGCCGTAAACCAAGGGTAAGGAAGTGAGGGGGTCAAAGGAAACGGGGACAACGGTGCTCTGAATTCAGGCATGCGGTTTGATGGGGCAAAATGCGCAGCAAAAACTACTTTCCGGGGAAAGGGGGGATGTTGGGGGTAAGTTCAGCCTGAAAGCCCGGACCGAGGTGATGGGGAATGGTATTCGGGGAGGATCCTCAGGGCGGGTGGGGGGGGGGGAGTCCCCAAACCTGAATCAGTTACTAAAACTTTTGGGGCCTAAGAACAAGGGAGGTCCGGCTCCCGACAGAAACGTGATTCTATAACAACCAATACCTCAAAGACCTGATATTCAAAGAAGCCTCAAGATCTAACCAAAGCGCGCAATCATTGTGCGGTCGGCAAAGGTTCATGAGATAGGAATCTGGGTGCTTTCGTGAAAACTTCTGTGAGGGAAAGGAAAGTTTAGTATACGCGGGAGCGGGGCCAAAGAAAAAACTAAATTCTGGAAACAGACACCAACAGTGACGCGGGGTGGAACCCCGCAACGCATCGTTCACCAAGAAAAGAAAGAGAGCCATTTACGATCTCGGGGAACAGGGGGGACCAGAAAGACCTGCCATGGGGGGGAAAAGCTCGTCGACAAGGGTGGTGGGGAAGGAAGGTGGAGAGGATGGGGGGGGGGGCCAAGAGGATAGAGGGAAAGGTGAGCTTGGGTGTAACAGCTAGGCATCCCTCATAAAAAACGAATATAGCGGGCAAAAAAAGCCCGTTCAAGCTAGGAACGACAACCGTGGAGAGGCCCAGGAAAGCCTTCTACTGCGGGAAAAGGGACGCCCTCGGGGCAAATGGGGTGGCCTGGAAGAAATAAAAAACAAAGTCAGAAGCTGTTACAGGTTTTGGGACAGGGTCGATTAAAGAGAGGGAAGACTCGGGATTGTCCGATGAATCACTGGGGTTGGGGGGCGAACGGAAAAGAGTGCCGAAAGGGACTAATGGGGGGGTGACCGGAAAAAATAAAAAGGGACAGCAACCAAAGTCCTACTGTCGATTGGGGCCGTTTTAGGGGGAAAAAGGGAACGCGGACAAAAGACACCAAGGGGGGGGTAGGGGAACATCTACAACTTGTGCTCAAGAAGCAGGAAAAATTTGAGAAGGGGAAACCATGGGCAAAGGGACTGGGTGGTGGGATGAAGTAGGTGGTTGATTTTTCTAAGGGAAAAACAACAAACCAATATTAAAAAGGTGAGAAAACGGCAAAGGAAAGGGTCATCTCCTTGGCGGATGTTGTGTTAGTAGTTCAGGGAGGAAAACCGCATCAGGGGGAAACAGGAAAAGGAAAGCATGCCCCATCCCCAGTCCTCAAAAGGGAAATTGACAGACTAAACAGGCGGAAACGGGGGAAAGAAGAATTTGTTGCCTCCATTCCCCAGATATACCTTAAGGGCTTGAGAAATAGGAATTGGGGTCAAAAAATTCAATGGCCAGGAGAGTTGGAGGGAGAAAAAAAACGAACTGAAATCAACGTCGCAATTGACAAGGGAAACCAAACCATATTGGGCGGGGGAAATCTGTAAAGTCTACAGGGAAGGGGGGGGAAGGATACTATGAAAAAACTTTGCGGGGGGTCACAAGAGGAGTCTCAGCTCAACAAAACGAGGAGGGACAAGATATAAAATCAGCGCAGCAACGGGGAAACGAACTTCTGGGAGAAATGAGGGATTTTGAAGTCAGAAAAGCGCGGAAAATTGTGGTTGAGTTGGAGGGAGTGGGGGAGATGTTTGGTGAGGAAAAAAGAAAGGGGACGCGAGAGAGCTGGAGGGGAGAAATTTGGCGTGCAGAGGTGGGAGTGTAGTTGGTAGAGTGTGGTAAGGGGGAGGTGATAAATATATGCAAGGGAGAGTGTGAGGGGGGTTGGTACATTTGGAGTAAGGATGATGGGTGAGGGAAAGGATGTCTTATTTTTCGTCCCCCACAAAATGACTAGGGGGAGAGTTCGGTTTTCTCAGAAAAAGTGGGGCAAACAAGGACCGGGACAACCGATGCTCTCCACCGACGGGTCAGGAGGAGGTGTTGTAAATGAATCATGAGGTTCATAAAAAGCTACGGGAACAATTTTACTGGAATTAGGGGTCAAAGGTGTGGGAAACCAAGGATTTTAGTTGTATTAGGACCAGCGGCTTTTTCTATGGAAATTAGTCTGGGAAGGAATAAAGCAAAAGGGTCTCGTGATCCATAAAAGGAGGGGATTACGAGGACGCAGTGGTTTCCTTTATGGAAAGACAATGTCCCACGCGTTCCTGAAAACAATATGCTGTGGGACTTATTTACGGAATGAAATAATTTTCTCGGAATCTTCTGAAGGGGGAGTTTATGGGAAGACAGCCTTGGGGAGTTTATGAATAGGGGAAAGAAACACTCCAAAAGGGGGGGGAAAGGGGGGGGGGGTCACAAGTTCGGTTGTTCGAAACAAGGAAAAGAACCTGGGCAAGGGTTTCTGCAAAAGTGGGAGGAAGGAAATAAGCTTCGGGGCGCAACCGACTGAACCAGACTTACTTGACGTCCATGAAAAAATTGCAGGGCTGGACAATCTCACTCACAGAGGTACGTGGCGGGGAGGGGGGGAGCTGTCGGCACTGGGGAACGGATTGGGAAAGAGGGGCATTATAGGGGGGGGGGAATTCCTGACTGTGCACAAAGGGACGACGGCGTCGGAGGGGAAGGGTAATCACCTTAGGTACACAACGACTAATCCGTGCATCTGAAGGTCAAAACAAAAATGGCTTCTGGCCAGGCTACCCAAGAGAGGGCGGGGATGGAGACTACTAGCTTTCTACTTGGGAAGAGGGAGGATGTCAAAAGCGGACGGATTAGGTCGGAGATTGAGTACTAATTAATTTCCACCGAAAATCTTGGCTCTTTCAGGAAAGAAGGTACTAAAGCAAGGTCAGTATTTGTGGGACAGAGCAGCGGGCCGGGGGGGGACAAAAACAAAGGACCGATGAAAGCTTTTAGTGGGTTCTTCTATTCAACTCTCGCGGGGCAGTTACAGAGTTGAATAGCGTCCCAAATTCCTTGGAACAGCATAATCGTTCGACACAGCATAACTTCGTTGAGCGCATCTCACAAAAATCGGAAAGGATCTTCAAAAAGAAGGGCTCCGAGTGACGAGCACACGTCACAGGTTCACAATACAGCGAGGAAAAAACAGCATGAAGAGATTCAGGAAGCCAAACGGTGGCAGGGGACGGGAAAAACTATCTACCCGGGGTCCGCATCGGGAGGGATGGGGGAGCTGCGGCAGAGAACGTAACGTCTCGTGGTCCTCGGGAAAATCTAACACCTGTGGCGGGCGTCGGAAATGGACGAGGGTACCCTTAAAAGTGGGGGGCGGGTTGATGACTTGAAAAGAAAGAAGTCAGCTGGCGTTCGCGGCAGGGGGAACGCGAAGGCGGTCGAGCCAAAAACTCTTTCGAGAAAATTTCGTTGAAAAGGAGGGGGGAAGGCCAAAGGGCCTAGGGGAAAAACACTTCGAAGAAGGATGAGAAAGGAGGAAATGCCAGAGGTGAACGGATTAGTTTCCTCAAGAGACGCAGCCAACCTTGAGAAGAAAAACGTGGCAGGACGTGTCGGTGTAAACGGGTACGGAGGGGGGAAAAAAGGCGGAAAGTGCGTGTAAGAACGTCGAAAAAAAAAAGCAGTTTTCTGAGCATAGGGAAGGGGTCATGGCCAGAAGCTGGGGGGCGGAGAAAAAAGCTGCACGGCCAAACATGGCAAAAAAGAGCGGGGAAGGGAAAGTTCCAAGGGCCAAGAATTCTGACGAATAAGGGAAACAAAATCACATCTGGAAGAGCCGGATCCATCCTCCGAGGGCAGGAAATACACGGGGAAAAAGGTGTCCCAGGGAAGCAATTTAAGAGTCCGAACGAAAACCAATTAGTTGGGTCGTTGGTAATAATTTAAACTCTTGAAGAATGCAAAAAAAACGTTGACTTGGGTTCCTTGAGATTCCTCGAAGGGTGGAAAAAATTTCATGTCCGAAGGGTAGGGAGGACGACGGCCTAGCGGAGAGGCTTTCAGCCTGAACGAGCCTTACAGGTCGTGGCTGAAAAAAAAAAAGTAGGGAGCAAGGAGAAGAGGATGTACTTGGGGACCAGAAGAATAAAAATTCATGCTAAAAGAGGAGAAGTCTTACAGAGACCATGCGATGGGGCCCGCCGACCAGGTGAAGAAAAAAAAGAAGAAAATGGAAAAGGACAGAGGCTCCATAAATGAAACAGTGCATTAATAATACAAATCCTCGAAGGGGTTACCTCACTGGCGGTCCCAGTCGCTCCGACTAAACGAAGGGGACCATTCACCGATTGCAACGCTTTTAGCTACTCATCTTCCAATCGACTTCTAGATCCGGGCAAAATTGGATTTTGCCCACAGTCGACTGCGAAGGCAGTAAATGTTACAAGAGTCCGCGGAGTGTCGGTAGGCCTTTGGTAGCACGCAGAATCAGGCGCGCTGTTCCCTACCACGGGGGAGGCAAAGCGACACACCGAGACCAAAACATCGGAGCAAGGAATTCTACCCATCACGCAGGAATCACAAAGGGGGAACCGAAAAATTTACACTGAAAGAAGATCTGAAGAAAGCGCTGATCAGCAGGTGTAACAAGGGGGGGATCTACGGCAGGGAAAAATTCTATGCCTCCGTGTGAAGAAGCGAAACACGATACCTAGGAATATCTACGTCATTGAAACACGGGCGGGGACAATTTTGAAGGGCTGATTGGGCAAAAAAAAAGCCGCAGCATCTGAGCATAGTAGCAGGGGGGAAAAGCTCTTACGAACAAAAAGCTCCAAGGGACTCAACAATGGCGCAAGAAAAGCAAACCGCAAGCGGTGGAGATGAATACAAAAACTTGAAAAAAAAATGAGACCGGACGTGATCTTGAGCAAGGTCATTCCATAATGAAGGAAGTGTTTCCCCGACCCTTCAACGCATGAGAGAGGGCTTGGTTAGGTATGAAGGAAAAGCTTTCCGACCATTGGAGGGAAAAAAACAAATTGCCTTGCAGCCTATTTGAGTGGGAAAGAAAAGGCGATCGAGAAGACGTAAAGACTGAAGTAATTCCTGGGGGTCGGATCAAATGAAACGGAAGCGTATTTCTGCGGAAGAGCCGCCAAGAGAGGAGGTCACAAAGAAGCTCAAACTTCAATCCACTCTGGAGCGGGGCGGAACTGTATAACGAAGAACGAATCGTTGGAGGGGGGGGGACTTTTTTAGGAAAGATAAAAGAGGGGGTCGGAACTCCTCGACGTCCAAAGAATAGCCGGAACCCATCAAATAAATCACGGTCTTTGTAGAAAACCGCACCGCATCGGGTCCAAAAGGAACGAGGGAAGTTGGGCCGAATAAGAAATTTCCAGAAAAAGGGAGTGGGGTTTGACCAGCGCGAATGACAGGGGGCGTCGCAGGGGGGGGGGGGGTCATGGAAAGGAAGGGCGGACATGTGACGGAGTGTAAAGCTAGGCAGATAACGTCAACAACCGGAAAACAATAGAAACAAGAAAGAGGGAAACAAAACCTCGAGGAAACGAGCCAGTACGGGAACGGCTATCGGTCAAAAAAAAAAGAAATAGTTTGTTCCATCGGACCCATCCAACTTCGAAAAGTTGTGGGGAGAGAGCAGCGATTACAGAATCTGATTGGGAAAAAAAGGAGGAAAAAAAGGGGGGAGACGGTGACAGGTCGAATTTTCAAGGCAGAAACAGACAGAACTGGGGGGCAGAAAAACCAGGGAATGCGACGGTGCGTTGATTGAACTTCCGAAAAAGACCAGGTAGGAAGAGAAATTCGCTTTCGTAGACAGAGACAGGCGATAAAATCATGGAGGAATCTGAAACTCTTTTGGCAAGCATAGGGTGGGACAGAAAGTGTGGGGAGTCAGGGGACCGACTCACCCATATGAGACCAAGAGATTATAAAAGGGTCATCATCTTTGAGCCAAAGGGAAAGTTGCGGGGGATTCCGACCGGGAGAGAAGAAAAGGGAAACTGCCCCTTCACCCGCCAAGGCCTCCAAGAAAGGTGTTCAAGGGGGAAAAAGAAAAAAAAGGCTGAGAAAAAGTCCTATAGTGGTGGGGAGTAAATCACCCCATATCCTCTACGGTGTAAGCATCGGCGGTGTAGGACGGGGTGGCACTGAATAATGGTTATCCAAAGAAATGCGCCATAGAACGCAAAAAGACATTCTTCTCTTTCCACTGTTTGAGAAGGGGAAAAAGACAAGACTCTGAAAGAAGATTTTTACCGGGGGATCCAGAAGTAGAGAAAAAAATGAGATGAAAGATATATATCTAATCGGGTTACTCACGGGAAAAACTGGGTTTATGCTTACTATTTCCGTCACACCAAAAAAAGAAAGGCAGATCTGTCTTGTTAAGCGACGAAACACTAAAAAGGGCGTTCTGAGAGACAAGCCATCTCATTGCTCTCAGAATGACCTTAAACCGCGGAGTCCAGCCGACTTTCAACAGAAGAGGTGGATGGACACGTCTCTGGGATTTGAAAAAACTATAAGGAAACAACAGGAGGAGGCAAAGCAGAGGGGAAGGGGATTGAGTTCCGAAACTGGGGAAGTACGCGCAATACTCTATTTCCAGGTTGGACAATGAAACGGTACTGTATGGGGAAACCAAGTCAGAAGGAAATAAAGGTTGCGATGGACTAAACCACTGGGCAAGTCACACAGGTAACAGGAGGTTACAAGTCATAGGGAAAGAGAGGGGGGGGGGTCTCGGAAAGGATGTAGCAAATGAAGAAAATTTTACTTAGGCGTTGGTCTTTTGAAAACGTTGGGAATCACTGAACGGAAGAAGAAGTTAACCTTTGGGTCTGAAAGGAAGTGGTCTAACAATTCTCAAAGGGTGGTCAAGCGATTTTGGTCAGGTCAGTGGGGATAGATGCGGAGTCGAAGGACCTTGAACCTGCCCAAAGGGGTTATCCATGGACAAAAAAAGGCCGCTGAAGGGGGACAGAGACGCAAAATAACGGCTTTAGGGTCGAGGGGGGGGGAACGGATGGGGGGGTCGGGAGGAAAAGGGGATGTCTAGTTTTTGGGGGTGAAGGGTTTGAGAAAAAAGGTTCGGCAACGAAGGGGGGAAAAAAACGCTATAGACTTGACTAGGGGTCACCTGAGGACAACCTGATTAAACTTTCGGACAAAAGCCCAGATTAACACGCCAGGCTGGGAAGTTCTGGCCATCTGAAACAAGTCTGTCAAGGGGTCACGGTATGGTGCGGGTGGGGTATAATTCACAACAGGGAAAAAGGAGTGGGATGGGACAGACGATATTGGGCAGAGAGTGCGTATGACAAGTGCTCAAGAAAAAAGTCAAATACAAGGAACAGAGAAGAGTGGCAAGGTGCAGCCACCTAGAGGTGATCGATTGGGACAGATTCATTAGGCAGGCGTAAGGAATAGAGGAAAGGGGGAGGAAGCGCAAAGAGAAAGGTCCCCAAGTTTATGCCGGCATCGATGTGACGACAAACAATGATGAGCAGGGGGCTAAGGAAAACAGCCTCAGTCAGAAAAAGGAAAACACTCACGAAGAGCCGGGCTAGGACAGAGCAACCCACGAACAAACCCTATTGAGACTCCGGGATGAAAGAAAAAAAAAACAATAATGGAAGGTGCATGGCGGGTGGGGTCAGGGAACTTACTGCCAGCACGAATTTGTCTTAATAGAAGTTGGAATCGGGGGGAGGAAGATGTCCCGGGGGATCGCTTTATAAAAAGCGGCTCCGCACGGTGGGTTTCAATGTGGAGCCAGTGATGGTTAACCTTGATGGAGGGGGTTATTGGAATGTGAAAAGGGGGTCAAAGTTACGAACATCAGTTTCGCTGGATCGCCAGGAGAGTGCGGCAAAGAACTCTTACGAGAAAAGAAATGTCAACACCGGAGTTCCTCCAAGTTTCCTGGGAAAAGGACGTGCTGGGCATGCTTCTCAGGAATCAGTGAAAATATTCAGAAAAGAGGAGCGGGGGGTTTTCCAGAAGTAGGACCTACGAAAGTTAAACTGCGCACGTTGAACAGTCGGACTTGTAAGTGGAGGACCTTACCTGTGAGGTGGGGGAGGGAATCAGTTTCAAACTCTTTCTCGTTGGGGGAGCGGGCAAGGGGAAGGGCCAGCACGGGGTTCAGAAAACTCGGGAAGGGGAAATCCGGGGGAATCCTGCGGCGAGGAAGGGCCGGCACCTTCGATCAGCAAAAGACTGGAAAAAAAAAGAGGGGCGACGGATAAAGCGTGATTGCGGGAGAGATCAAAGAAGGAACTTGGGTCCCTGTTGGGACTGGTATATCCGGGGGGGGGGGTAGAAAAAGTAAAACAAGATGTGGAGGGGGGGGGGGAGCCCTTGGTAAGCAGTCGATTGGGAAATACCAGGTGTACAGGGGCTCAAAAAGGAGGGGACGATAAGTTTGGAACCTCATAGTCTTAGAGAGGAGGCTGACTATAAGAATGAAAAACTTATCTAACTCGACGAAGGGGGAAGACAGGAGGACCTTTATGGAAGTCGGGACACGAGAAAAAAAACAAAACTTATTATTGGGGGAAAAGATAAGTTTATAGGCAGGAAATCTTCATTAGAAAGTAAGAGCTCGGGGAGGGAGGCAGGCGCCAACGCAGGAAATTTAAAAAAAGCGTCAACCATTAGCATAACTTTTCGAAAGCGCGTGCGATACAAAAGAAACGGGGGGGGAAAAAGGTTCAGCAGGAAAACAGGGATGGCATATTCACCGGGGTTGGAACGTGAGCGATCCTCAATGGAATAGTGCTTAGAAAAAAGGAGGGGTCCCAATTATCGGCTATAGGAAAGACCTCGTTGTGCTGTAACTGACGCCTCGAGATGGTTGGGGCTGTGAACCTGGATGGGAAGGCTGGAGTCTCCTAATCCAGAGGGACTGCCAACGCTAAATACGAGAAAACGCTAACTCCATCGAGCATATTACTCAAAGGGGGACCGGCAAAAACCGAAGAAGTTACAAAGAATATGCACTCTCAGGATACAAGAGGAGCCTATGGATGACCGGGGGAGAAGGGGGGTAGGAATCATGTAAAAAATGTCCGTCCAATGGGTATACAGCAAAAACGCTCAATGAAGGATTCTTCCCCGCGGGGGGGGACCAGGGGGGGAAGGGGGGTCAATCGAAGAGGGCTGGTTCCGCACTCACGGAGGAAGATCGTATGGGGAAGAACATCGGGCAATTAAAAAAATAACTCAAATAGCAAAAGGGGGAAAAATCCTGTTCAAGAAGCACGCGCCATAACGGCTGTGCCGAGGAATAGTGCGGGAAATCCTTGGATTATCAAAAAGAGAGGTACTGCAGTGGGGAATTTTCGGAAAAAGGCAAAACTCAGGGAATGGTGAAATGGTGGTGAATGCCTGAAAATCTGGTAGGTTATGGTCGAGAAGGGAATACCCCGGCCTAAGGTTGAAAAAGAGATTGGATGCCGAGAAGTATTCTTACGAAGGAAAAATGTGTAGACAGAACAAGATGGAGACGATAAACTCAGATGGTTTTGGAAAGGGAGCGGAAGCGGGGACCAGAGACTCCAACTGAAGGGAAGAATACTCTCCAACCAACTGAGTGGTACGGGACTTCAGGGGTGGTAAGGAAAAGAAAAAATACTTTCTTGATGTCCAGGGAGAGTGGGCAGTTTTAAAGGGTTGTTTAAAGCAGACTCTACCCCGAAAAGAAAGAATAGGCTTTCAAAAAAACAAGAAAACGAAGGTGGACCATCGTACAGAAAACTAAAAACGCGATTTTTCAAAATAAAGGGTTGGGGGCCGAGCTCGGGGTAAGCGTTCCAGAAACATAACTTTGGTTGCGCTAGCCAGGAAGGAAAAACTCGTCACTGGGGGGGGGAAATCTAAGAGAAGGGACCAAGAGCAATGAAATGGAAAAATGGTAACAGAGGAACGTCATCTAAACCTCCAATAGCCGACCAGAAAGCATATACGACAGAACCGTACAGCCACAAGAAAAAACGGGATAGTGGATATTGACGTCGCAACAAACCAAAACAATAGGGTTTTCCGGCCGCAATGGGGAAACTGTGTTGGGTTTTCGGCTAAGGGGGAAGAGCTGAATGATTACAGGGTGCAGACGAGCCGCAAGGGAAATTGTCAGAACAGACGGGGGGGGGGGGGACAGAAACCAGGTGCCGGGGGAGGGGTGGATTGCGGGGATTCAACAAGCTACACGCCCATGTTATTCTCTAATATTGAGAACGAGCGCGGAAAACAAAAGGCTGCCAGGCTTACCTGCAAAAAGCTGACATGAAAAGGAGGGTGATTGAAAGTGCCATGAACTGTTCACCGCATATGTTCAAATCGGGTAAAAAGGAACACAGGCAAAGGGTTGAAAGGGAGCTCCATGAACACGTAGTGGGGAATGGAGCTGCATCGATAATAGCTATAAGCTCAAAGGACCAAGGAGGCAAAAAACCTCTGAAGGGTGTGCACAGAGTCAGGCCCAGGCCTTGGTTGAGCCACAACCCAGAGAAAAGGACGGGATCGAGAGGTGGAAGTCATTCGGGGGCAAAGGTGATAGTGAAAAGCGGGCATCCGTCTCAATCTTAATAAAAAAAAGGAAAATACATCTGAGTTCCTTGGAGGGGCAATAGGGAAACAATAATAGAAGTAGGGAAACCTGCCGAAAGACGGCGTCCCAAGGGGGGGGAGGCACATATATAGCTCCAACCAAAACGGAAATGGGGATGATCTAGGGAGCTGATCAAGGAAACTTAAAGGGGGGGATTTTCAGGAAAAAAATCAAGAAATTTAATAGGTATGGGGATTAGTTGTAAGAATCAAGATATTTAGTGGCGAACAACAGTGGCCAGGTCAGACCTTTACTCCTCGGCTAAAGACCGTCATATTGCGTATCAAACGGAATCTTTATTTCCGTGGAAGATGGGGAAGAAACCTCGGGGGCCACTGCTGCACTGCCTTTTCTTAAGGGGAGGAGTCCCTTCCTTGGGGGTTGAGATTAAAAGTCGCGAAATCACTAAGGCTGGTTGTAAAAATGAGATGAACGGGGGAGGGGGGGATTGAAATTACGGTGGGAAAAAAATTTTTTTCCTAGTTCTACAAGGGCCGTTGAAAATTCTTTTCACGGTGAAGAAAGGGGAATCATTTTCTAGCCGGGCGGGAAAGAGATTGGTCGGAGACAGAAGTGGGGAAATGGTTAATCGGGAAAAGACAACACGGCCATCGAAAAAAAGGTAGGTTGGAGGTAAAATGGTCGTTTGGGGAATTCGCCCGGGGGGGAGGGCAGTTGGTTGGGTGCGGGACTGTATGACCTAAAGAAAGAAAGTCATTCTAGAAGCAAGGAAACAAAGGACCCTCAGGGACATGTGCGGAATGGAAGCGGATGGGTAACGCGAGCCGGCCTTGGTACGTATCGTAAAAAATTATGGGTGAGGGGAGAAAAAGGGGCGGGGGAACTATGGGGGGGGAGGTTGTGAGTGGGGGGAAGATTGGAGGAACGATGACGGGGGGCCCTTCGATTAAAAGTATGAAAAACAAAAGGGGAGACCGACTCGCGGGTCAACGGGAATGATGAAAACAAGAGAGGGCAAGGGCGAGGCTGCATTGGGACGATTCGGGGGTATATCAAAGAGGCAAAGATGCGGGGGAAAAGAGTTGAGGGGTGTCGAAAAACCGGCAGACAAAATTCTCTTGAGCCCAAAAACAGCACAGATCTCGTATGGCTTGGGGGAGAGAAAAAAGGGAAAGACAAAAGGGAAAAGCGTTTTTAGGGGAGGCTCGTGCCGGCGCTTGAGGGATAGGGGCATCGTCAGAAAGACCTGGGGGAAAAAGGTTGAAAAACCCACGTGGAGCCGATACTCTTGGTCTTAGAAAACAAACGTCAGACTTGAAAAAGGATCTGCTTCGAAGATAGTCAGTCCGGAAAAAAGGGAACCGAGAAGGGCTCGGCAGGAAGGCAGAAACGAACCTAACAAATGTGGAAAAAAAAAAAATTAACTTATTCGTTTCTCATAAAACATCCTTATGAAAACGTTAAAGCAGGGACTCCAAAAAATTGCAAGCTCCTAACTTGTTCTGAGGCATAAATTGGCGATGGGAAGTTAAAGAGGGGTGGGTTCGAGAAGGCAGGCCTGTGCTTGTGTAAGAGCCCGAAAGTTCTGGACTCGTAGACGATGGGAGAAAAGTGAACCTTGGAGCTTGGAGGTGGGGAGGGGTAGCAATAATGAAGGAATAGTCGAAAGGCGACTCTGATCTGGAGAAAATTGGGGAGGCGGGTGAGGAAACCCCCGACCTGTTCAAAGGGGCATTGATTGGCCAGTAGGAAGGTGCTGGACTACTTGCCATAGTCAGGGCGACTATTGACAAGGAAGGAATTTTTACGACAGAAGTAGCAGGTTTACCGTGAAAAACTGAAAATTCGGTTTAAAGGAAGGGGGGGGGGAGAGGGGGGTGGATGTAAGCTTGAGACGGCGCGGGGGTTCTGGACTGTTAGGGAATCACGCTTGAACGAGGCGAGCCACATTCCAGTAAGAAAAAAATCGAGGGAGGGGAGCGGGAAATCCCATGAAGAGCAGCAGGGAAAAAATCTGCTCAAGAAGAAATTAAAATCAAAGGGGGCCTACTTAGAGGGGGGGGCACATATCTGCGTACAGGAGTTCAAAAAGGGGGGAATCTTATAGCCTGGGGGAACCTGGGATCCTTGGAAAAAAAAAAGGTCGTTGGGAATCACTCTAGGGAAAAGATAGTCAATTCGTTTGGGGGGGGGAAGGGAGACCAATTGACGACGTTATTTGTAAGAAGTTCTTGGGTTAATCATAGAAGGAAAAAAAGCCGAAGGGGGGAGACCGTGGGAAGCACGAAGATCGAGTCCGGGGAACGTCCGAAGTCAACAAAAGAGTGGGGTAAAGAAAAGATATACTGGGATAAAAGCAAGAGAATATTCAGGATGTGCAATGTATCTAGAAGGGGGCATTGCATACAATGGGAAGACGCCAGAGGTCATTATAAAGAAAGGGGATTCGGAATCCATCAAAGCATGATGAGGCTCAAAGAGAAGAAGGGGTGGAAAAACTACAATCCAGGGGGGGGGCGGTGATAAGCTGCCCAATCTGCACGGGAAAGCAAGTGGAGAAAGAAATGAAGGCTGGGAGGTCTGGAACAAGAGTAAGGGGGGGAAAAACATGCTCTTCGTAGAAATGAAGGCGCTAACTTGAAGAAGCTTTTGAGTACTGAAGGTCGGGGGAAGAGGCAGGACTCTTGGAGAAATCCAATGGCGCCCCGGCAGCTGAAGCAGACTCAATCGACGTACCAGCACCTCTCACCAGCAAATTAACGAAAGTTTACACGTAAAAAGAGGACGAGAGAGGGGGGGGAGGGAACCTCATGTAGTACTGGGAAACCGACTAAGAGGAGAGGGAAAAAAAAAATTAATCCTCCTGGATAGTCAGGAAGAAAAAGGGAGAGGCTAAGTCCACTACTGAGGTTTCGGAAAAAAACGCTGTTAAACTGAGTTTGACGGCTAGAAAAGCACTTCAGGAGAGTCAAAAAGATTAACTAACTCAAAAGAGAATAAGATGGGAATAACCAGCAAGAGAACAAGCATGGAAAGTAGACGCCTCAAGGGGTAACTTAAGGCAGAGAAAACGAGAAAAGGAAAAAGGGGAGCTGATCAATCTGTGGGAAATTATAGGAAAAAAAAAATTCTCTAAATGAGAGGTTTCACTTCAAGTAATTTGAAAGCTGGTACAGGTCATGAGAGAATATGGAAGGGGAAGAGGGTTATTGGGGGGGGAATCGAAATGCTAGCCTTCTAGATGGGAGGGGAAAATATTCTTGAAAAGGAAGATGCTGAAAAATTACAGTGCGAAAGGAGGTGTGAATAAAAGGGGAAAAACGAGAAGTTTGGAAGGCTGAAGTTAAAACCACCCCGCCAAACTAGAATAAATCTCCCTCAAAGATCCAGAGATCAAAAAGAGGGTAACGGGGACGGCAATGTTAGGGAAAGAAGGAAACAGGTACGAGGCTGGTAGTTTTGATCAGGCGTTCAAGAGACGGTAAATTCGCTAATAGACGCGTAGCAACCCAGCAATCCATAATTTTGAGATAAAAACCCTCAAACAGACTGGGACCAAGACCGAATAGGAACGTCCTCTTGGGGAAAAGAATGGCCATAAGGTTGGGGTGGAAAGACGCTGGGGGAAAAAAAGTAACTTCTGGTGGTGGAAGGGTTCAATCGGGAAGCTAGAGAAGAGTGGGGGTGTTACTATGTAAAGGAAACTGACACAAAAAAAACAAGAAAAGAAAATAGTCAAGGAGTTCACACGTTCAACTAGGAAAACTATAAGGTAAATTCCAAAAATGCGGCGTATTAGGGGGGTGGAAGCGGCAATTTTTTGTCAAAAGTTACTGAAAGAAAATAAGAATCTGGGCCCTCAACAGGCAGGGCGAGGGAATTCGGGGGGGAATCCAGTTGAGGAAACCATCAGGGTGGGACAAAAAAAGTAGGAATTGTCCGGACAAAAAATAAATTGGGGGGGGAAATCAATTTCCGGGTTGAGGCGATGGCCTGTCTTGAATTGTCAAAAGGGTCTCCCCCCAAACTGGGTAGTTATGAAAGGGGCTGCAAGTCAGGGCTAGAAAAATGCTGCTTACCAGAATAGGAACTAAAGTTTGCAAAAATCGTTTAGGGGGGGAGAAACTCCGGCAAAACAATGGGAATCCTCTTGAAAGAAAGGAACATTTAACTCCTGTTGCAATAACCAGGAAGTCGGGATTGAATGGACATCGGAGAAAAAAGGGGAATCCTCACCTCCAGAGGGGCAACTAACACTGGTGGTGGTTCTTCAACTCGTAAGGGAGCCAGAGCCTTTTGTGGGAAAAGAAACAAGTGAGGAAGTATCAGTGCTTGGGGGGAAAGCGGAAGGGGGGGGGGGATGTCATTCGTGGGAAGGGTTGAGAGGAATAAAACTAAAACATCCGACAAGCTGTGAAGTAAAGCAGCCCAAAAAACCAGTGATAGTTAATGTTTTTTGTGACTTGTGACCGGAGCATACTTTTGACGAAAGAGGGAAAAACGTTGCGTCAGCGAGGAGAGAGAGCACAAACAGGAGAATAGGAAACGAGAGAGGGGGAGGGTTAGGTAAAGGTCGGATTTCGGAATTCCTTTTCAAAGGGAGAACAATAAAAGAGAAAGCGAGAATCGGGTTTTAGAGGGGGCGGCAAAAGATTCTAGTTGAGTTGGGACATACTCACACAGTATCAGGTGAAACGTTTCTCTCTACAAAATTGCGTGGGGAGGGATAAAAACAAGGCTCTGGCGGGGAAAAGGGAAAAGATTTCTAAAAAGAGGAATTAAGGGGAGCACAACAGGGAGGGGGGGGGGGAGGGACTGGCCAGGGTGGTCGATGACGGAGGAATCTACTCACCTACAAATGATGAACTGTGGAGGATGGGGGGGAGGGGAAAAGTCTAAGAAAGGGGGTGTCCCGGGGACTACCTCAAACGTTCCATACACAGAGTGCACACGGAGTGGTCAACTGCTAGGTCTGACGGAGAATGTGTTTCCTCCCTTGTGAGGGGGGGGAAGAGTGGCACTCCGAGGGGGAATCGTGACAGGAAGGGAAAGGGTTTGATGGGAAAAAAACAAAGGAGAAGGGGGCCGGACATTCAGGAGAAAAATTGGACCGTGGGGGTTTTCAAATGGTTGAGAGAAGCAAAGGTCGAAGGATCTCGAAGCGAAAGTATGAAAAAAGGGAGAGAGGGGAAAAGTGGGGATTGAAGGAAAATTTCAAAAAAGGAAGCTTTAAATAAATAGAAGTTTGGCATGTTCACTGGTCTGTAGAGCGGCAGGGAAAAAGGTCTGGGTGAATAATGTGGGAGAAAAAAGGGGGAAGCTGAACAGTTTGGGGTGGGGAGTGGGGACAGGCCAGAGTCATCAGGGAGAAGGGAGCGCCCTCCTATTGGCACACGGAAGGTAAAAAAAGAAAGAAAAGGCGGAGCGAAAAAGAAACCTCAGGGGCTTTCCTTGAAGTATTCACCCCATAGCTTGGGCAATGCTGCGAAATACTACTGGAGTTGAAAATAGGTTTAGGAGGGGATTAGGTACGTATTTATTCTGGTAATAAGAGGGGCAGTTCAGTGGGAGTGGGGAGAGTCTAGATGTTCTGAAACACCTCCAGTTATCTTGGGCCGAACGACACTCTAAAAGAGGAAAAGAAAGTATGTCAGGACAGACGGCTCCCCAGTTGGGGAAGAGGTGTGACTCTGTTGGAGTCTGGCGGGGACCTCTCAATTGCGAGTTAGTCAGAAGCAGGAAAAATGTCTATCCGCAAGACTATCTCTAAACGGGATCGGGGGGTCAGCTGGAGGAGAGAAGTACAGAAAAGGCTGAGTGAAGGAAAAACCGCACATCCCGGGGAGTAAGGGATTGCATCTCCACGTCAAGAGGTACTTATGAACAGACCAAGGAAGGATTTACCGTGAACAGCAGGGGGGGGGGGGGGGTGGGGGGGGGGGTGGGGGGGGGGTGGGGGGGGGGTTGTGGGGGGGGGGGGGGGGGGGGGGTGGGGTTTGGGGGAGTGACCTCAACTTCAGTTACAAAGGGAAGAAGATTTCGGCTTTTAAAGGTCAAATCCCGTAATTGTGGGAATTCTAACCTGAGGGTGGGCGGGCGTCGGACTCTTTCGAAAGGAAAGGTTATCAGGGGGTTAAGGGGGGCAATATTCAAGGGTGTCCCGAAAGTCTTCTCTCTCCATTATTCGGGGGGAGGAAAGCATCATTGGGGAGAATGGAAAAAGACCTAACACCGATGCGTCGAAGGAAGGCAGTGGAAATAACTGGTGCTGGCCTAAATTGACTAGGATTGCGTGGGGAACGCCGCGGAGTAATGGGGGGAAGTCGGAGAAAACGCAAAAGTGAAAAAGGTTTCATACGAGTGGTTTTACTTGTTCAGGCCTGTTCGGGGGGAGGGGAGAATACTCGCTGGATATGGGGTGGGATAGGATCCTCGGTCAAGGGGCCAAGCTGGAAAAACGGCGGGGGATATGATGCACAAAAGGCATTACGCAAAAAGAGGAATGAAGAAGTTTGCAACGACATCGCAGAGGAGTTCTGTCGTAGAATGATCCTGGTGGAAAACGAAAAAGAAAGGGGGGGGGGGGCCACAAAGAAATGCGAGGGTTAATATGGTTGCACAAGGTTAATCTTGCAGCATTGCATGGGTGAGAGGAAAACCCCCACACACCCCAAGGTCCCCCCATTTCCCCCCCCCTCACCCGACACGCCCAAAACAAAAAACAAACATCACCCAAACCCCAGGAAACCCCACCGCCCCTCCCAACCCCTTTTTTGGTTTTTTTTTTTTTTTGTGTTTGTTTTTTTGTTGTTTTTGGTTTGTTTTGTTTTTTTTTTTTTTTTGTGTTTTTTTTGTTTGTTAAAGAAAAATTTAAAAAAACCCAAAAAAAAAAACCCCAAACAACCTTTTATCCTGGAGGGGGGAGGGGGAGTTTGGGGGGATTGGACCTCACGGAGGGTTGAACTTAGAAGGGAGTCGAGGGGAAACTTATTTTCTGAGGGAGAAGGTCTTTCGGGGAGGGATGCAAGCGGCTCGTCAGGCTTTTCAGCCTGAGGCGGAAGCCTGAGGGTGAACGTTAAAAGAGAGAGATCAAAAACCACAGGAAGGTGGAGGAAAGAATATTAAGTACCGAAAAGTAGTCATTCAAAGAAGGAGGAGACAGATCTCGGGCAGATCCGGAAAAAAAATCAAAGAAGGAAAGAAAAAGTCAAGAGAATAAATTTCAAAAGTCATAGGGACCAAGAGAGAACGGGAAGGATCTTCAAAGACGACGAAAATAACCAAAACAATAATGTGGTGTTCTGAGGAGAGAAGAAAACACAGTCATAAAAGAGGAAAGGGTGGGGCCAGCCCGTGTAAGATATATCGACAATCTAAGAGGGAGGATAGGGAAATATTTGTGGGTAAGACATTATAGGGGACGCGCTTTGCAAGGAAGAAAGGGCAGACGAACGCAAGCTTTTCGGGGTACGGCTTCTGGAAGAGTCCTCGCAAACGGTGCCAAATGGACCCGCAAAGAGGGGACAATCAACAAAGAGGCTATACCTGGGGGAAAAAAGGAAAGAAACGAAGAAAAATTTTTACACACACGCGCAGGAAAAAGAAGCAGGGGAAAGTGTATAAGTAAAGGGGGAAAGGGTCGGTAACGAAAAAAATTTTGATTGCGGAAGAATTGATCGGCCAGCACCGGGGGGGGTCCGAAAGAAGGGGGTGGAGGGCCAAGAGTTAAAAGGGTTGCATTTCTCGAAATGTGCTGGAAGGCAAGGGACCAAATAAGGGGCTGACTTAAAAAAGGAAAGGGATCTAACCGCTCAGGGCAGGACAATAAAAACCGCAATAAGAAAGTGGTAGTACAAAAGGCGAAGTAAAAATCGACGCCTCACCTGGTTCCGATGGAATACACTAGAAAGGGACTTGGCCATAATTGCAAAGTGGTCTAGCTCTTCGGGTAGGGTGCTTTTAAAATGTACAAGGGAAAACCGGACTCATTATGGAGGGGCTATGAGGGGTTTCTGCCTGCAGTGAAGTGAAGCGTTATTTTGTGGATGCCATGCAGGAAAAGCTTCTCTATTGATATTCAATAGAGTTTAATGTAACTGGAGCTATCCAAGGAAAGTCTGAAATGTCTAAAAAAGAAATTTGACGGGCAACAGGACAATACTGGGTGGGCGGTTCAGGTAAAGTCAAAAGAACTCAACAATAGAAACCGCAAGAAATAACGTAAACAATAGAGCAAAACAGTTTTTTGTAGGTTCGATCAAACATCAGTATCTTGTCTGGCGTTAAAACGGCGGTCAACGTAAAGTAGCCAATTTAAATCTTCACTGTACGGCAAGTCGAATGAACTCGGGAGGGAACCCAAGCCCCTTGCCGATGGAGAACCCCTCAAACAGCACTGTTCCCCAAGGAGAAGGAAAGAATTGACTAAAAATCTCAGAGGGGGTTGAAGCATGGAAGAATTGTTTGGAACCAAAAGCGCGGCCTTAGGACTTCGGAAGGGGTGGGGTTGGGGGGGAATAATTAAAGTAATTGAAAATATATCGGGAGTTTGTTAAAAGGGAGAAGGGCCTAGGGAGCATCAAAAAGACCAACAAAAATCTCGAAAAGTAGAAGGGAATAACGACAAGGAAGAAGGGAAAATGAGGAGGCCATTGACCTGAGAAGCGTTTATTCGGGCTCCGAGAAAAGGGTGTCCATGCTGAAATAAAGTCCTAAGCTGGGGGGACAGGGGGGTTGGTGGATACGGCATGGTTAGGCAGAAAAAGCGGATTGAACGATTAATCCAAGGGGGTGAAAAAAGTGTAACGCAAATGAGGAAACTTGGTATGGAACACTGACAATCAAAAGTGGTGTGGGGTTGAGCATCAAAAACACAGGGGCACCTGAGATTTTGCGGTAGCATCGTGTCTGGGAAGTGACCACCTTCCTCCACCAGTTAGACGGGAAAAAAAAATCGCCTTGAAGAAACTCTGGAAGAAAAACCTCTTCAACTAGCAGGTCAATCAGGTTGCAAAGTAACACTGGTTGTGAAAAGGCCGTCCTTTATAAATTTGACCGATTTAGGGGCGAACGTAGGTGAATGGAAGAAACATAACGGGTCCTTTCATCCCAAACGCCTACCTTGAGAAACGGTTTCAAAAGATGAAGGGGGCATCAAAAACAGGATGTGGTGGGTTGCGGGGGTGGGAGAGCAGTGCGGAGGCGGTTCCATAGCTTAACCCATCGTAGAAGGAAAAGCATCCATCCACCAGTATCGAAGGCGGCATCAACTAATGCCGTTGGTCCGCGTCAAAGGGTTGGAAAGACCTGGGCCTTTTTTGTCACATAAAACAGATCGTAAAGTCTTTTGGAAGCAGACCCTGGTATGGAATTTCAAAGGGAATGTAATGAATAATGGGGGGGGATCAAAACGACATCCATTTGGGGGTAAAAGCATAACAAATATGTCCCTGCAGATTTCTTGAAGTGGGGAGGGGACTCGGATCCAGCACGAGGGGGATGCCTACTACCTACAAGTCTTACGTTGAGTCCAGTAGCGAGAGTCTACTCTCCCAGTCAAGAAGAGATGAGACGTCCAAACGGGTCACGCCTTCATAGTCGGCAGATAAAGGAAGAGGAAGGCTTTAGGAGAAAAGAAAAGGGAGGGCAGGAAAGGGGTGGGGGGAGATTCTCCTACGACTCCTTTACGGGCGTGTCTCCTCAACCATAAATTGACAGGAGGACCTTTCCACAGACGAGGGAAGCAGGCCAAAAAATACGGTCAGATAGGGGTGGCGAAGTCAAAAAAAGGAAGGGTGTCCTTAGGGGGGGAAAGCACAACAGGCATTCAGGGAGCACACTTTCGGACGCAGACCGGTTATGCGATGGGAAAAAACGGGGACGAGAGGCCGAAATAGGGACAGGGAACAAATGAACGGTGACTGTGAGTTTCGCTTATAGGGGGAGGAAGCTGTGGATGATTACCAGGTAAGGTCACAGGATGGGGGGGAACGGGTTACCGGCAAGGGATCATTCTCGCAGAGGAGGAAATGGAAGATTGTTGGACGTCCGAAAAGGGGGGGGGGGGGAGGGAAATCAATAAAAAAGGAAACTGAAGACGGGGACAAGTTACCCAGGGGGGTAAAAACCAGTTGCACTGTTTGGAGGGAAAAATGAAGCGGGGAGGCACCTATGGGGGGAAAGGGAAATCCGGCAAGAAGCTGACTTATCTCGGAAAAAAAAAAGGAGCAATGGGAGGACAACAAAGACATGAGGCAGTTTGGACGTGAAGAAAGATTGAAGGAGGGGACAGATCTCACAGCCAGATCCTGACTTGGGCAATAATTATACGTAGGGGATGGAAGAACTCGGCAAGAAAGGTCAGGGGGGGATGGGGAGGGGGAGGGTTAGGTAGTTTAAGAGAGGTGTTAACGACATGCTCCTGCTCTGGACCTTATTTGTATCAAAACACAAAACGGCTAAGCCAAGCAATGGGTAGAAAAACGCGTTGATTCCTAGGAAAAAAAACGATAATATTGGAAGCTGGGGCATCGACTGGAGTTGAACGGGGTGCGGTGGATTTAGGGGGGAAAGCCAACGGGAGTAGTTCGTGGGTGGCAAGAGCTATTTCTTTGGGGCGATACTACCACCTGCGGGGGAAAATTAACGCAAAGAGGTGGGGGGATGGAAGAACGTCCAGCTTTGCTTTGTAGAATATGGTTGTGGGGATTGGACCACATTCTACCTACATCACAGGATCCTGTCTTTCGGTGAGCGACATTTGAAGAGGCCGCAGGTCCTCACGCTATTGGCCGAAACTCTGGGGGGGAAATCGGTCTTTGTGGGAGGATGCGTGTCAAGAAAAGGGAGTCTCTGGTGTCCTTCTTCAATCATTGTCCCCTGAGTTATAAGGCATAAAGATTAGAAAAACCGAAAAATAGTAGACGCGGCTCAAGTATAGAAACATAAAGATAGGGGCCATTAGCAAGGCTGGCCGTGGATATGCATTGGGGGGGCGAGAAAATCACCCGTCGGTTGAAGGAAAGAGGGGGGCGCCAGGCAGAAAATGAACGGGGGAGCACCCCTGTTGGCAGGGTAACCTCACTTGGAACTGGTCCGCTCGTCGTCTAGAATGGAAAAAAGGCCGGGAGAGAGGGGCCTGTAGAGCTTTTTGTAGGCTCGGCCTAAACAATCACTCTCTGGGAGGGCCAAGGAGTAAACAGGTATTTGACGGGGGGGGTGTTCAATTGGCGCTGTGGAATCATCAGTGGTTCAATTAGCGCGGAAAGGCTTCTGAAAGAAGTTCTATAAATTACACACTGAATAACTCTGCGGGTCCAAGGGCCGTATGGGTAGGGGAAAAACAATTCTGAACAGGGTCATGACGGATACACATTAGGGGAGAAAAGGAGGAGATTGCCCGCGGACAAAAGGTTGGTTGTACGTTAAGGGGAGAAATTCCAAAAGGTGAGAGCCGAGATCATGTCAGATGAGAAGGTCCAGTGGTAAACTTTTGCGGTGGGCAACGTGTAAGGGGGACTGGCTGAGGGGGAGAACGGGGACTAAAGGGCGGTTGGTTTGCTGAATCAAAGCTCAGTCAAAAGGAGGTTAGCGAAAGAAGAGCACGGACCTGCACGAAAGACGGGGTCGCTAAAAGGTGACATTAAGAGCAGCTGGGAGCATGAAATACTGGGGGGGGGCCTATCGTGTTCATACGGTGGAAGAAGCGGTAAGTTGGGAGGATCTGAGATAAGGTTCAGGTCTGGAAGATTTCACCTCCCTGGATCCTGACGGAAAACCCATTATGAGGGGGGGGTATCTCCCTGGGGAGCAGTGGGAAGACAAAAGGGGACTTTATTGACGCCTGAGGCTGAATTGGGAATCGGGGGGGGTTCTAAAATGGAAGTCTTGGACTGGACAAGGGAAGGACTTAGGAAGGGAGCTCTTCCTAAAAAAAGATCGAGGGACTTGAGGTGGACCTGGAAAGGAG
>Ga0179593_1504217_pt1 | contig 30875 bp, 37 predicted proteins | sample CZODoug2_1_08_16_FD_185931 | JGI IMG/M metagenome (GOLD analysis project Ga0179593, IMG submission 185931) | Vadose zone soil fungal communities from Angelo Coast Range Reserve, California, USA - CZODoug2_1_08_16fungal (PacBio error correction) | ecosystem: Environmental > Terrestrial > Soil >...
CACATGCGACTTCTAGTGGCCAAACTTCGGCCTTCAGTAAGGGGTAGGGACCTTGGGGGGAGGTATCGGCACGGCTCAGGAAAGGGGGAAGAACATCTCTGCTTGGTAGTGAAATTCGGTTCGACTCTGGAAAGAAAGGTCAAAGGTCGTGACTCGGGAGAAAAGGAAAAGGCACCGAAAGAACAAACAGGAAGAAGGGCTTGTTTCAATCGGTAAAAAGTAGCACTTAAATACCGGGATCGCTCGGTGTTCGCTTAGCTAGACTACTACTTTATGACCGCTGAGTGACGGAAAAGGGGAAGAAGAAACAAGGCAGACTCATATCCTGGAAGAGAGGGGAGGAGAAAACAATGGAACTTAGCCTCCTTATAAGGAAGGGGACTTCCGGAGCTTTCTCATTGAACTACAAAGGGCTGAGTGCGCTGCGGTATGGCGAAGGAAAAAAAAAGTTGCTTCACACTAGAAGGCTCACGTGAGGAGGGGGGGGAAAGGGCTTCCAAATACACACAAGAAGACTGCTCGGCGGGCTTTCTAGGGGAAAAAAAGGTCCACGCAAGATCGTTCGCCGTCGTGGAAAAAAAAAAAAAGGTTAGGACAAAGTGGTGGGCGTTCGGGGGGGGGAAGGAAAAGAGACCGAACGGCAAATTCGGGGGGCTTCACTAGCAGAATAAAGGGCGCTACGGAGTTTAAGTAAGTGGGGGAAGAAAAGGAAAGTCAAGTGCGTGGAAGTCAAATCTCACCGGGGGCAAGGTCGCGTCGTCGGCAAATCCAATGTAAGACGCCACTCCGGTGACAGAAACGGAGGTGCGCAGCTATTGAGGGAAAAAAAAGGTAGACGACACTCTATGAGGGAACAAGGAAGCGCACGAGGGGCTACGGGAAAAGAAAAAAGGGAGGGGAGACAAAACGCTATTGTGCACGTAGCTGGGGACGCCGCCTGGCTCAGTATTTGTCGTGGAGGAAAAAAAGACTAAGCTCCTGAAGGGGAAGGAGGTCTAGCGGCGGAGAGCGTGCGAAAAAAAAAAGAGTTCAGGGACTCTATCTCTCTGCCTCCTTAGGGGGGCCGCTCCAACCTTGCGGAAAAAAAAAGTAGCAGAGCCCGAGAACCAGATCCGTCCTAAGAGGCACAGGATCTCGGCTAAAGATTCGATCCCCGCCCGGGAATTTCTTGCGGCCCGAAAGAAGAAAAGTGGTTCTTTCTACGTAAATACGCAGAAATCTCTTGAAAGGGGGAACGCGTCCTGCGTCAATTGTCTTATTGCCGGAATTCGTAGCGTACAGGCGTGGATGTTGCAAAGAAGAGGGGGGGGTGGTAGGCGTATACATTAAGTGGATTCGGTGTCCACAGTCAACTATGTGTGCTAATAGGTCTCCTCGGGCCTCGCTGGGAAAAAAAAAAAAAAAATCGAAAAAATCGTCATAAGTTTGGCGGGAAAGCCGACTGAAAACGAGGTGTCAGGGGGGGGATTTGCTACATGGGCGTCTCGCAGTTCCCGGAGAGAGAGGAGGGGCCTTCAGCTAGGGAAGGGGGAAATCTCGGGGGTGTCATTTTCGAGCTTTCGGTGAAAAGGAAGAGTAAAAGACGAATCAAGGAGGCGTAGGGCAAAAAGAGTGGAATAAGTCGAAGTTGGTCTCCCTCCTAAGGAGAGCTACTACGCGAAGAAAAAGATCTGGAGAGCGGACGCCTGCGATCTGAAAGTCAGGGGGAAAGAGAAGTCGGGTGGAGCTATCAAAACAAAAAAAAAAAAAACCACCGAAAACAAAAAAGAACAAGCAAAAGAGAAAACTCTGACACTATGGGGGCTTGCTTTCCTAGGGGGGGCAAGTACCCGGAAAAAAACAAAAAAATAGAGGCTCCTATGTATTAGAAGGGGGTTATCTGTCATGAACAGATATCCGCCTTCTCAAAACCGCGGCGCACTATAACCGTATGACGAATCGCGGAGGGGGCTGCTCATGAAAACAAGGGAAGGGGTGACAGGGTGAGCAAAAGGCTGGAGAGCTAGGCTGTGCTGCCATCAGAGCGCAGCCGTCCCGAGAATTGGCGGAATCGGGGAAAGGGCGACGTTCGGAGGAAGATTCAGAGTGGAGAAAGGGGGTCGGGGTCTTCGCTTTCTCGGCTTGACTATTACTCGGAAATGAGAGGAAGTCGCTGCGACATAATAGAGGGGAGAAAGGGATCACTATAAGCGTACTGAATCTATTCTATGTATTGAAGGGGGGGACAGTGACCGCCACACTATTCTCAGGAGGGCTATCACGTGGGGTCACTTACTAAGAAGAAATGAGTATCTACCTTCTGTGCTCATGAAAAGAAGAAAAAAGGGAAAGTTGAAGATTTAGGCCGACGTCGAAAAAAGGAAAGAGTACTACCGTTGTTGGGTCGGTGCAGAAGGTATAGCCGCCGTTTTCAGTGGGGAGGGGGGAACGAAAGGGAAATTGCCGGTACTGTCGTGAAAAAAAAAAAGGAACACGAAAATGTACCAGAGGAGAGTCAAGCGACTTATTCCCCTCGCGTCGGGAACGAACCGCGCGGGTTCAATCATTTCGCAGAAAAAAAAAAGGCCAGGGAGCGCCTCGGCGCTCGCCCTGCGTCAAAGAAAGAAGTTGGGACCAGGGCTCGCTTGTCTAGCATAGGAGGGAAAAAAAAAAGTATCCTAATGGGGGGGGCAGTTGAATTTAGAGACGGTAGTGCTGCCGCTATTTCTCTAAAAGGGAGTACTTATGCCTTAAAAAACCTACCAGCAGGCGACTCAAAAGAAAACAAGATAAAAAATAGAAAAAAAAAAAAAAAAAAATATCAAAATTAAAAAAGAAAACAGAAGAAAACAAAATCGCCACGTACACGACTCTTGAGCAAAAAAGGTGATGTAAAGGGACTGACAACACGATGGAAAAACTGTAGAGGCTTTCAAAGGGGAGGACTACTAGAATGTGAAAAAAGTCGTTAGTTCAGAGTTGTCGGGAAAAGAAAAAGCATTCAGAGTGATCTTTATCTTGGAAAAGTCTGCACGGCGACAGAAGTCTTCTTCGAACAGGAGCATAGTAGGCGGGGGGGGAAAAAAAAGGTTTGTTCTGCGTGGGGGGGAGCTCGAGACCTTGAACTCTCCGTTGAAAGAACTGGGATGTTGGAGAAGACAGAGTTATCAACGGGGGGGGAAGCGCGTTCCTTCGAAGAAAGGAAAAAGTTCGTCTACATTGACGGGCGTTAGGGCCTAAGCGAAGAAACGGGCCCAAAAACCAAATTCAAATGATGGGGAAAGTACTCGAGTAAAAAGGGGATGCCGTAAGGACGACTGTAAGTGGTCGCGGGAGGCTATTATAAACGGTTTTCCGCTCAAAAGGGGCTTGCCGGAGACCAATCTTGGAAAGACGAGCGAGCCGGGGGGGGGATCCCGATCACCACGAGCGCCGAAATAAGGCCCTCGGGAGGAGGGGGAACGAACCGTGCCGGCAAATCCGAGCGGCACATGAGTTAGGGAGTGGGCCATCTCGTCGGGGATTAGGAAAGAAAAAGAACGGGTCTCTTTCTAAGGGGGAAAGGGAGGGCTTGGGGTATGGGATAGCTTCAGAGGAGTGGCAAGGAATATACGTTTGGGCAGAGTCCTCAAAGTGCAAAGGTGTGAGGGCCGGGCTTCGGAATTTCTTCGGCAAAAACAAGGGAGGAAAAATAGTCGGCTCCGTCTCTCAGAGGGAGGGAGATGGCTATCCTCTTCGTGGGAGAGATCAAACTATGGGGGCCTTGTTCAGGCTGATCGCGGCTGGTTTCATGAGAGAAGTCTAAATTTGGGGGAAAAGGAACGGAGACTATTTCTGCCTCGGAACTTTGACAGTGGAATTAGCCAGAAAAGAGGGGGTCTAACTTGCAAGACGAGAAATTCCTAACACATCAGAAAGCTTGCATTCGGGAGTCTTTCATCACTGTGGGAGGGAAGAAGGACCGAAGTAGACTGGTCAGCCTCGGGGGGGAAATGGTGGGGGGGGGGGGGGGGGGGGGGGGGGGGGGGGGGGGGGGGGGGGGGGGGGGGGGGGGGGGGGGGGGGGGGGGGGGGGGGGGGGGGGGGGGGGGGGGGGAGGCCCATCTCTCCATTTAAAAAAAAGGGGGGGCCGGGGTGTTATTGAAAGATTAAGGGGTGGACTATTCGCGGGGAAAGAGGGAAGACTCGCCGTATACTTGAGGGAAAATAGAAAACGGCCGTTGCAAAAAACCAAAAAAAAAAAAAAAAAAAAAATATCTGTATAGAATAGCTCGTTTAGTCGCTCAAGTCACTCGCGCGCATTGCCTACTCAGTGAACGATGAAGGAGAAAATGGTGGGGGAGTCGGAGAGCACTCAAACAAAAAAGTTAAAGAGAGATAGCTTACTCACCTTTCTGCTGGGGGAGGAGAAGAAGGGTCGCAGTCTTTCGCATGTGATTGATTTTTTAAAACACGGGACTTCACGTTTTAAGGGGAAAGGGAAAAAACAAGGAGTAATCATCGAACGTCGTCTTACAAAACAGACGGGAAAAGAAAAATCGGATGAGTCGTAATTTCATAAGTCCAAAGAAGAGTATAACCGTGGTACCTTACTATTCTACCAAGATATCTAAAAACCGTAGTTGAAATAAAGCCTCTTACTAGGGGAAAAAACTAGCAACAGGTTGCGAGTACGGTCTGGAAAGGGAAAACCTTCGGCGGGACGAATTTCTACCTTCTCCGGAAAAAAAGGAGGAAAAGAACAGCTATCGGTCGACGCCGAAGTAATTACATACCCTTCGTAACTTCCGTATAAGAGGGGGAATAAGAGGAGCAGTTGGAAGGTAGATAGCATCGTTCAGGGAAAATCTAAGAGAGGGGGAAGGCGCGCCTCAGGCTCGGCAAAGGGAAGGGGGAGAGGGAGCCTTCATCTGGACCTCGCTCGCGACCGAAAAAAATGACCTCGCTACCAGTCTATATCGGGGAAAAAAAAAAAGAGGCTCTCCAGAAGGAACGATATTTTCACCTAACCTGAAAGAAAGATCTGGTCGATCAGGCGATCTAGGGGCAAAGAAAAAAAAGAACAGAATCGTAACCAGCCTATCATTCGAACGGAAAAAACGCATTAACTGTCGCCGCGGCGCTCTATGGAGGAGAAAGAAAAAGAGCATTGGGTCAGAGCATTCGGGGGAGGGACATCGAAAAAGCGATCATGTCCTCTATAGTTGGTCTGAAAGCAGAAAAAAGGGGGAGGGGGGGCATCTTTGCGAAAAATGGCTCGGAAGGAAAAAGGTCCTGCAGTTACACCAATGAATTCGTAACGGAAGGGGAGCACAGGGAAGGAAAAATAGGGCCTCATAAAACACCGCCTGTCGAAATGAGGAAAAGTGCGGCGTCTTTCAGAAAGGAAGGGAAAGTTGGATACAGAGTTCTGGGAAGAGGAAAAAAAAAGCGCGCCGCAAAAACTCTCGGGAAAGTCAGGGGGTTCGCGAGCCAGGAAAAAGGGGAAGTCAGTTTATTAGAAACTGGAGGAGGGAAGGAAGGTTGATCGCGAAGAGAAATCTCGCAAAAAGATACGAGTTAGTAAAAGGGGGGAGTGGGCATAACGCTAGGGGATGGCTACGACTCAGGGAAAAAGAAGAAAACAAGGAAACTGCCTAGGGCTCGAAGGTTGGCTCGACGGGGGGAGAAAGTCGAACCGTATCGCTTGCATTCCGTAGAAGAGGAACGTGGGGAGCATTTCTCGGCTCAAAAGGATACGCGGACTGTGCGTTAAAAGGGACCCTCTCATGCGACAAGCTGTTCTAAAAGGGGGAGAGGGAAAAGTCTGGAGGTAGTAAACTTTTCTTAGCGGGTAAAAAAAAAAAAAAAAAAAGATTCCTCTGCCGGGAGGAAAAGCTATGGGTGATACTTTTGTCTTTCGGAGGGTGGAATTCAGGGGCAGTGTAGTACGAGTCAGGAAAAAAAAAAAAAAAAAACACAAAAAAAACACAAAAAAAACCCACAGGGGGGGGGGCGGGTTTTGCATTATCAAATCGACTCTACTAATCGTGGGGAGCTATGTCTGATGACAGAAAATAGGCGCTTACTTCAATCTTGAATGGGAAAAGGGTTGTCCTAATAAAAAAAAAAAAAAAAAAGAAAAGCCATATTGAAAAAAAGAGCGTGGAGGCATAGGTTCGCTTAGGGGGGGGGGCAATTGACAAAAAGTTACTAAGTCTGAAAGGGGAGAATCTGACACATTCATTTTTGCGCTAAGGAAGGCACTTAAACGATGTAGCACTTCCTGAGGGGACGAAAAATTGGCGAGGAGGAAAGAAAAAACTCTCGGTTTTAATGGAAAAGAAATGTGCTTTCGAACGGGGGGAAGTGGGCGGAGTCTGGTAGAGGTGGCGCTAGTGGGAAATTCTATTCTCGGGTGGATATAAGCGTTAAAGGAAAAGGGGGGACTCGGAGGAGCTTGGAAAAAATAGGCTTTCTAAAGAGAGTCATGTTAGAATGATTGGCCTTTGGGGGAGGAATATTTCTATTATTCGGGAAAAACCATCGACTCCCTCAAAAGGAAGGATGAGGCGTCCGACCACAACACAAAAAGGTTGGGATTGAAGCCTTAGCCGTAGTAGAAAAAGAGATTAATTGGGAGGTCGATTCAAAAGAGATCTTTCTCACAGATTGCCAAGGGAGTCTCCTCCTTCAAAAAAGGTTGGTTGGGAAATATCCTCCAGCTTCTTCAGGGGCGAACGAAATGCCCTCCTACTATTTGTGAAAGGGAAGAAAGTCACTCAGTCTATGCTCTGATACCGGAGAGGACGCAGCATCACCCCGTCCATCTCAAAAAAAGTAGGCCGGCTAGTCCCTTGCGGGAGGGGGGAGAGGAAAAAACGGGGGGGTCTTTGTGTTATAGGGGGAGGGAGTTCTTGGGGTTGTATGGCACCACCACCGGTAGACGGGGAGTGATACCAAAGTCGCCCCTTTTTCCCCTTGGACCAGAAAAGCTGATTGGAGCCATTCAAAATGAAGGTAGGGGCAGAAGTCACAGGGAGATATCTTCTCTTCACTTTCAAAAAGGTTGCTGCGAAATTCGGAACCATTTGACAGGTGTAGGGTTATTTGTGAATCGTTACATCTCTTTTACAGGGGGGAGTGAAGTCAGACCGCAGGACGGGTAGACAACTAGGGGACGGGGTTTTGTTACTCCTTGAAAGAAGAGGGTTATCTACAGTAGTAAAGCTTACACAAAAAGAAGGAACCTCCGGGGTACACAGGACAAAAACCTTTTCTGACGGTGCTGTGAGTGAACAGAGGAAACTAGAGTGCCAACTACTAGACGTGAGGGGGGGTTCCATATGTAAAAAAAGGAGTATGTATTAGGTAAAAAAGGGTGAGGTGTGGTTCTGGTGCCAGGTACGAGAAGAATTCGGTTGACTATTCGTTACGAAAAGGTTAAGGGAATAGGTTCACTTAAAGACTCACTAGAGAGAGGATCTGGGCCAAACGTTTGGGAAGGGGGGTAGGCCAAAAACCCCAGATAATTCTCGACGGGCGGGGGGGGGCAAGGCCGCATTGGGGACGTCGACAAAATGGGGGGGGAATGGGGGGGGGCCCTTGTTCAAAGAAAAGTGGTCATGACTTGTACTGCCGAGGGGGGGGGGGGGGTGTCAACCTTTCTAGGGACCGTCTTTGTTTATTGCACTAAGGTGTTAGAAAATCATTTTCGTTAGGGGGGGGGAAGGAAAAAACAAAAAAAGGGGACTGTGCGTAAAAACGTGGGCTTCACGATGGGTTCTGCGGCCGGAAGAAAAAGATTCTGGGGCAGGGAATATCCTGGAATCCTGAGGAAAGACGGTATTGAAAAAAGAAAATTTTCTACGGACGAGGATTTTGCGGGCAAGGGACATGGGGAATGGCTGAAAAAAAGGGGGGGTCAGACAAAACAGTATCGTGCAAAAGGTTAAGGGGTCGTCTGAGTCTGAAGTGTGAGGTTACAAAAATTCATGCAGAGACAGAAGCTGAACTTTAAGTGGGGGGAAAAGGAGTGTGACCCCGGAAAAAGATTTCCGGGCAGGGAAGCGGACGGCAACAGGCCTAGGAATGGGGGGGAACTAGGGGGGGGAGACGGTGATACTATTCACTCCTCATTTCATAAACAAGAAAGGATTTGAAAGGAGGGAAGTCCTGAAAAAAAAAAAAAGGGATGGATGTACTTCCCGGGGGAAAGACTGGATTGAGCGCTTGAAGAATTCAAAATGGGTTCAGCCCTCCGATCTCCATCATTTAAAACGTTCTGTGCAATGGAGACTATATCTGTTGTCCTCGGAAAAGGAAAGGACTGAAGGGGAGACTGATAGACGTAGGGACAAAAAGGAGTTTTACAATCTCTGGGCCAAAACAAGAAAGGTGGATTATTCGGTGGCGCCGACGGAAAAGGTCCAGAAAGAGACCACAAACGATTCATGAAGGGGACCTAAGATGTGCTGCAGTGAAAAAAAAATGGGGACGCTGGGGACGACAGAAAGGCCGAGGGGCTTCACTCATGATTGAGTCAGGGGGGGGGGGAGGAGCACTTTTACAAAAGGGTAAAATTCGCAAAAAAGGGAGGGACAGGGGACCCGCTATAAGTGAAAAAAAAAAAAAGGGAGGGTTGAACGGGGGCCTGCCTAGGAAGGGTAAAGAGGAGTACGACCGTAGGGAAGGGGGAAGGCAGTATATCAGGAGGACGAGTGCGGGCGAGTATTTTCCGGCGGAGGGGGCCCACAAGTTCACGGTCTTCCAGAAGTTGTGCTCTGAAGGTAAAAGTGTACTCTCGTGCAAAGAAAAAAAAGGGGTCCTTGGACCCTACAGGGGAGACCTCGGGTTCAACAAAGGAAACTTTCAAAAAAAAACGTGTGGAACGCGAAGGCAAACAACATACCACGAAGTGGGGACGGAAAGTGGGGAAAAGTGTGGAGGGGGGTATCCGGGGAAAGGAAATTGCCAAAAGATGATCGGGGAGAAACTTACTGAAATTGGTATTGATGCTGAAAACCTCTTCGACAGGAAAAGAGGAGTTTGTTTCAAAAAAAAGGGCAAGACTGGTCAAACAACCGGGGAAGGGTCTTAAAAAGACAGGGCAGTTTGGGATTTGGTTCAAGTCAAACGGGGGGGAGAAAGATAGGGACTCGTGTGCCTGCAATTCAAAGTATGGGGGGGGGGAGTGACACAGACTGCCTTAGGGGGGGAAGAAGAAATATTATGCGCTTACTGTCGGAAAAAAAAAGGCAAAAAAAGAAAAAAAAATGGCTTCAATATTCTCGGGGGGGTGTAGATGGCTGTAGGGAGGGAGCACCAACTCAAACGAGCAAAGAAAAAAAGTGTTAGATGGGGCACTCTCTTCGGTGGAAAGGGGGGAAAAGGTGGATCAAACGGGGGAATCCAGCTCTTGAAAGGCCTGGAATGCTTGGGAAAAAGAGTTTCCCTATGGGGAAAACGGGGACAGGTTGTCTGGGGATGGGGAAAAAAAGTATGACTCAGTCGAGAAGACCTCTTGGCGTCGGGAGAGGACTGTATCTGAAAGAAAGGGGTAAAGACTGGCGGCGGGGCGATGTCAGGGAAAATTGGGCTCCGCTCCGTAGCACGGAAAAAGAAGGAGGGGCGGTCTCACTTCTAGTCTAAGGTTTGAGATTTTTGAAGGGGGCAGGGGGAAACCCACGAGGATATCGTGTTATAACACGGGGAAGAGCTTTGAGAGGGATTTAGGGGGGGGTTTGCATTCATCACGGGGAGGGACGGGCTGGGGCCTCATTAGAGACAAGTCGTTTTTATCATAAAACTGGGAGGCTGATGGGGTGAATAATTGTCGAAAAGGGCGGGGGGGGGGCGCCAAGATATCAAAAAAAAAGGAGCTACTTACGAGGGGGGGACTGAAAAAACCTCAAGGGGAAAATTCTTCGAAAAAAACAAGGATATCGGTAAAAAAGGTCCCAGAAAAAGAAAATTTGGGGAGGCTCTTTCACCTCGGTGTCGGGATTAGCAAAGGGGTTTGATTTGGTTCACTTAAGGAAAAAGGTTGAAAAACTTATCTAGGGGCAATAGAACGGGCAGTGTGCCAACTCAAAAGTCAGGGGAAGGGGGGGACACTCTAGAAAAACAAGGGACTTTCTAGTCAATGGTCCGTGCATCACTTTGAAGGATAGGTTATATCGGGTCACTTTAAGGAGAAAAAAAAAAAAAGAAAAACGGGGTGAGTGAGGGAGGATGGTGCTTATTTGCTAAAGGGGAAAAAACTCAAGGAAGGGGGGCGCACGACATCAACTGGCGGAAGGAGTTAAGGCAGAGGCTCTCAGGTGGGTTAGGGGGGGAGGAAAGTCAAACTCTGGGTCCTAAAGGAAATGAGGCCCTTTAGAGTCGCGGAACTGTATGTGGGGGAGGAGGGGGAGGAAAGAGAGGGGACTGGTTAGGGAAGGGCGAAAGTTGGGGGTGCGCTAGGCACTACGAGCAGTGCAATGTTTATGGGGTCAAGAATCCGTGGTAATGGAGAAGACGGACAGGGAGAAGTAGCTGGGGGGGGTGAGTGCAATCATTTCGGTCATGAGGAACCGGTTTCTCCTCCTTTGCTACTTTAGTTGTCATCGGGGAAAGTCAGGAGGGGGGTTATAGCCTTAACAGGAAAAAGGACAAAAACGTGTTGTGTCACTCAAGAGGAGCAAAAAAGAGTTGTGAACATGGAGCAGGCTGCGGGGGGGGAAGGAGGGGGCTCAGGTGCTAAAACATCCGGGACCACTTATAGCGTCGAAAAAAATCCCTATGGGGGGGGGGGGACATCGTTGAACTCAACGCAAAAACAGAAGAGCGTCGGGAACTGTGTTGGGCAAAACTTATCGTAGGGGGAATACAGACGGAAACACCGGAAAAGGGGGGGGGGGAAGGTCAAACTCAGGATCTAGTAGAGGGAAGACTCGTCCGGGGTCAAATTCGAAGGAAAAGGGAGGAACGGAAGGCAACCATGAAGGCCCGCAGAGAAAGAAAGGGGTAGAAATGGGGGGCCCGATATTCATCGCCGTAAGGGGGGGACGGAGAGGGACAAACTGCTCCTCTAGAACCGAAATACCTTGCAAGGCGGGGGAACAGGGACTGATGGTAATCGTCCTGCAAAATATTACAGGCAGAAAGATGGTAACTGGTAGGAAATATTACTTTAAAAAAAGACTAGTGCAGAGCGGCAAAAAAGTAAACGGAGAGGAGGAGCTGGGTTGAAAGAAAAAGCTCTGGGCAAAGGACACTCAGGCTGTAGTCCTCACGGGACTGGGAAGGGAAGGGGGGATCAAAGGGGGGTAAAATCATTCTCCCGTCGGAAATTCTCGGGGTCAGGCGGCGCTACGGCCTGTCAGAGAAAAGAGTAATACTTACAAAAATTCTCTCATTTTCCGTTGACATGTCTCATGAAAACTCAGCAGGTGGGGAGACCGGTGGCTGCGCAGAAAGGGGGGGAAAACAAATTGACACTGTCATGGCAGACAACAAAAAGGTATTTAAGGGTATGAAGAGCTAGATCGCTCAAGCTAGGAAGGGGGGGGGAAGGGGGGGGCACTGTAAGTCAGGCTTATGAGAGATCAAAACTAGCGAGATACATCGCACAAAGTAGGGACTTGACGGCTTCCTAGGAAAAGGGGAAAAGTCACTTTTCGAACGTGTCTGGTGAAGGAGCAGAGCAAAAAAAACCAGGGGAAAGGGGGAGGAGGGTCCTTTCGAGAGCATTCTCGATCGAGCTGAAAAAAAAGACTATAGATTCAGGAGATTCCTTGCGGGGGAGAGAAAGGCGGACCCGCCCAGGAGGAAGAGGAAAAAAAAAGTAAGTCGGCTTGGGAGAAACTTGCCGATGGGATTGGGAAACAGGGGAAAGACGGTGAGGGGGGCACTTAAGGGGGGGGTTCTAAAAAGGCGACTGAAGTGTGGAGGGGAAATCAATGGCCAACACGTCGAGAGGGGGGGGGGCAGCTAAATTTCGCCCACACTTAGGCAAAAAAAAAAATGAACACACGTGAATTAAGGAAAGGGAGCAAAAAGGGCGTTGGGTCACGGGGGCAAAAAAAAAAAATAGGCCAGCTGGCGGTGAAATAGAAATTAACCTTGATAGGAGGGGTTATTCTCCCTAAGGGAAAAAAACGGAATTCGTAGAACGAGGGGTGGGAACCAGATAGGAGTCAGGGCATTACACTCAAAGCAGAAGAAAGTTGCTGTAAAAGAAAAGAAGGGGGTAAGAAAGACTACGCTCCATAATACTCGCAAAAAAAGTGGACTGCAAAAACAACTCGAGGGGGAAAAAACTTGCGTTAAGTGGGACTGCCAGGGCACTGCCCGTCGAAGAAGAGATAGCCTCACTCAAAGAAGGGGACACGTCGAGTGGGACAGCAGGCTCCTGTGGAGGGGGGATAATGGGGGGGTGTCGGTCAACTCATCAACCGGGGAGTGGAATTTAACGGTGGTTGTCAACAATCGAAGGGGGCGTGTGGTACGTCGCTCCAAAAGCTAGACAAGACTCAGGGTGGCAGTAGGGGAGGGTACTCGCACTGGGGGTTTCTGGGGAGGCTCTCGCATGTCTCTTCACTAAAGAAAAAAAACCTGCGTCAAAGATGGGAGTGAGGGGGACGTCCTCATACTGGTTTAGTCGTCAGGAAGGGAGGGGGAGGGTTATAAGGCTCGTTCATTATGGTTTTTTTAGAATGGGTGGGTCAGGTTGGGCACTTCAGTTGTCATTGTGAAAAACTCATGTGAAACCCAGGTTCAAGACACTTCCTGGGGGGGGGGGGAAGTCAGGAAAGAAAGAGCGTGGCACGGGGAGTCAAAGACTCTTGATTTCTCGCCGAAGGGGAGGTCTATGCTTCTCGCAATCAATCGCACTAGGAAAGAAAATGTAGACGAAAACTGGGGGGGGAGATCTGCGCAGTTGCTTCTAGATCTGGAGGAGGACTTACCGCGGGGGGGGATCCAAAAAACCTCTGGGCTTCAACCATATTGGGAAAAAAGTGGGGGGGGGGGGGGGTTTGGGGAGATACTTTAGAAAAACACAGTATGGATCAAAAAAAAGAGATGACCAAAAACAAATTTACTGTTCAAGGGGAACGGACTTGAAAAAAGTGGGGGGGCCGTGATCTGAGGGTGGGGATAAGAAAAATGGGCTTTCACCGAAAACAGTCACTTCCTTTACCGGCCACATGACAATCTTGGTTAAAAAAAACAGTCACCAGAGCAATCTTCTGGCTTAAAAAGGTTGTCGCAAATAATGCAAAAAAGGGGGTCTCTCGGACATGGATCAGGTTCTGACCGACGTTGAGGGGGGGAAACAATTGGGGGGGGGTGTTGAGGTGCAAGGAAAAAGGGTGAGGGCATGACAGGTATCCAAGCCTGGGGGAAAAAACAAACTTTAAACCTCTTCTTTCCTGTTTCTTTCTTTTTTTAAGAGACAAACTCAGGAAAAAAATCTGACTCTTCACAGTTAAAAGGATTTCGAAATTCGGGAGAAGACACGGATCCTTGGGGGGGGGTGAGATATTGGCGTGTCGGAACCATAATATACCTCAGGGGGTCAAAGGGGGGAAAGACCTTTAGTTACTTGGGTTTTCGTCTTTTCTCAAAAAAAAGGGGGGTTTTGCGGGTGGGGCCTTTTGGGGGGGGGGGGGGGGTGCACTAGATTAGAAGCGAAACTTATGTGAATAATCGAAGTTTCTATCTTCTATGCGGGGCCATATCAGGAGGAAAGAGTAGGGAATCGGTTGGTTCTCATCCGGACATGCGGAAGAAAAATGTGAACACTGAGGCAGCTTGTATTAGCTGTGTCAGGAGGTCAGATTGGGAGTTGACATATGGACACCTTCGGAGGAATGAAAAAAACAAGAGGGGACCGGTCTAGGTTCGGTCGGACACAATTCAACTTCTTAAAGGGATCGGTTCTCTGACATAGACAGGGGGGGGGGGGAGAAAGAATAAGTGGTGTCGGGCGCGTTAATGGTTGTAGGCTTGAGGAAGTACGGCGAGAGAACGATGTCAAGTTCTATGAAGAGGTCGGGGCCACGCTACAGGTGTGACGGGAAGGGGGGTTTTAAACTTATTCTACACTTGTAGGAAAAAAATTCCAAAGGCAGACGTCCTTATTCTCAGAAGAAAGTGTCAGGGGGGGAAAGTTATCTGGGGAGAAAAGTTCGAAAAAAGGAGTTGGACAACACCTCGCTATGCAGATTGCAAAACGAGAATGTCCTTTGCGGGGGGGGGAGAGGGGTATCTCTAAAGATCGTTGCTCGCAGGAGAACTGGTAAGGAGGGGAGGGGAGGACGGACAGTTCAGAAACCGAGGAGACCGGGAAAAAAGAAAATGAAAAACGTTGTCTCTTTGCAAAGAGAGGTAGGGCACTTCGGGACATAAGGGGAACGAGGGCCAGAGAAAGATGCGAGAGGACCACGGAGAGGGGCGTAAAGGGAAATCGGAGGGAGAGTACGGTATTGGGTGACCAGGGGGGGGGCCAGGACGTCTCGAAGAAAGAGAGAAAAAAAGGGGGGAAACATTACACAGAAGCAACTAAGGGTGAAGGTGGAGTTTTCCAACTCAGGCAGGGCATTTAGAGGGGGCTATATACGGGGAGAGGGGGGGTGGGGGGGGAGGGAAAAAACCTTTAAGGACGGGGAAGATAAGGGAGAAAAAGGGGAGCCTCCAAGGACTATTCTCCGGGTCACTGGACGGTGGCAATGCTCCGGCTGTCAAAAAGAAAAACTTAAAGACGAAAAGGAAGTGCCTTAAAATGGGGGGGGGGAAAAGGGAACAAAAGGGGAAACTATGGTCCCAAGAGATACTCGAAAGGGGTAGGGGTGCACAACTGAGGAAAAAAACAGGTTTAGATACGTTGGCACACCGTCGCACCCGGTAAAGGGGAATTAGAAGAGAAAAAATCGTCGGTTTTTGGGAGGGGGCGTCAGGGAAAATCCTAGCTGACCACACGGGAAGGAGAGTAAAAAAACCCACTAGGGTGACGTGAAAAAAGAAACTGCACTGGGTGTCATTTTCCAGAGAGGGCGTTGATCAGAACATTCCTCCTCAGAAGAAAAACAGGGGGGGGTGGAAAAAGGGGGGGCAGGAAGGAGTATATAGAAGAAGTAAGAAGCGAGTAGTGTTGGAGCTAACAGGAAAGAGGGAGCCTTTAAATTGAAAGGAGGACTGGTCCATCCGTCATTAGGACAAAAAGAGTAGATCTGGCCAGGGGGAAAAAGTATTTTCGGGGGAGAACCGGGGGTGTTAATTGAAAGAAAATCGGAAGGACGGGGGAGGAGTTTGAAAAGGGAAAGGGGAAAAAAAAATGGGGAGCGTGTGGGGACCTTAAAAAAAAACGTTTGATGGCTCAGGGGGAAAAAGAACAAAATCTCAATAGGAAGAACAGGAATTGGGGGGGGAAAAAAAACCGTAATGGATTCTGGGGGAAGATGTAAAAAGGACAAAGGGGGAAAGGTGCGGCTTTGTATGGAGCTGGAGGATCAGAGGGCGGTGCGTCTCGGGGGGGCGGCAGGGAAAAGTTTAGTATAAAAGTCTAGATGTTCTGGTCGGGGGAAACAGGATAGTCTGGGACGAAAAAAGTAGGGAAAAACAAAGGTGAAGTGGGGGGGGGAAAGTGATGGAAAATTAGCTCCTAGGAAAAGTGCATGCAGGCTCTCTACGCGAGGGGCGAGTTCGGGACAAGGGCCCTTGGGTGGCGGGCACCGCATGTAATGGAGTGCGTAGGGGGGCGGTGGGTAGTGTGGAAAACGGTGTCATGAGGGGGGGGGCTCCCCTGCTGTAGGTAAGGGGGATGAAAAATGGCAGAAAGGCACAGCTTGCGGAAGGGAAAAGAATCGAAACACGAGGTCTTTGTAGTCGCCGCAGGGAGTTGGGAATAAACCTCCTGATGAAAGATAGGTCTCCGATACAAAACGCTTAACCGAGCAAGGACTGGCCGGGCCTATAAATACAGGGGGATGGAAAGGGAGGGCAAGGGGGGGGGCACACTGAAGGAGGACAAAAAAAAAAGACAGTCTGCTTTCTTCATTCACAGGAAAAGTAAGGATGATCGGCTTTTTCTTCGCGTTAGTATGAGGGAAAAAAAACGGTCAGACTGTAAGCTTTTGAAAAGGGAAAGGAGGCTAAGGAATCAAGTAAAAAGGCTGAGGGGCACGCGCAGAGGAGTGTAGGAGAAGCTTCTGTCATTGGGATGGTGATTGTAGCTTCGTACCCTCACTTAGATGTATCAGGCTTACATGACGCAGAAGGCGCACCGCACTTAGAAAAATGAAAGAAGTAGAGGACAATGGGGGTCGGTTACATGAATTCTTCTAAGTCGGAAAAAAAAGCTAAAGCACGGTGGCGTGTGACAGAAAAGAATGGCGCAGGGAGTATCCTTCATGTATGGGAGTTTTGATTTTTTCAACCTTAAGTGAAAATGGAGGGAAGGGGTTTCAAACAGAGAACTGCAAAGAGGGACTGTGGCTGCAAGGAAACTCGAAAAGATGAAAAAAGGGTCATTGGTATATGCTTGGAGAAATGATAGATCCTTGGTCAGATATGGCCACCAAAATAAGGACTGGTCGTGGCATACGGGGAATAGAGGCACATAAAGGGTCGGCATCTTTTCTAGGTAGGGGGGGGGCACGAGATAGTAGGGATCTTTTCTTCCACTCCCTGGACTGAGTTTAAAGAAAAGCTGTGGGGGGGAACAGGGGGGTAGCGCTCTTGAAGGGCATAACGTCTACGAAAAAGGCGCCCCTTCACAATGGCACAGAAGAAGTCATGAAATTTTTCCGTTCAGGGGGGGGGGGGGCTTGCACAAAGGGGGATCCTAGTAAAGGGTATCAAAAGGACACGCACAATTGTAGGTACTGAACGAAGGGGGGGGGGCGATGTTTCTTAATATATCTCGGGGGTCAGGAGACAGGAGGGGAATGAGCACTGGCGTTCAACCTAAAAAAATGTGCCATTGGCGTTTCACGGCCAAGGAGGGTTCGTAATTGTCCGGGGGAAGGGGAAGGAAGAAAAGGAAAGGGAAGACGCGACGTGAAACTCTGTAGTGTAAAAAGGGGAGATTTGTCCGCTATATAAAAAAAGAAAAAGGGGGATTCCCTCGTTACACGGGGAACGGCTTTATACTCGGACGGGAACAGGGTCAAAAAAAGCATGAGGGGGGTGGGCCAGGGGAGAAAAAAAGGGTGGGGGTTCTATGTTTCGTACTAAGACGGAAAAAAATAACTTTAAAAAGGTAGGCACAATAAAAAATCCTTCTGGTCTATCAAGGGAAAAAAATCGTGGGGGACTGCGGGACTACTATGATTGAAAAAAAAAAAAAAAAAAAAAATGGGGCTCTAGGAGCAGACGAATTGATGAAAAGGGGTTTTCTATTTGGCACGGAAATAGGTCATTCTGTCAGGGGGGGGGGGGGGGAAGCAAAGAAAATTGGTGGGAAATCTAAAAGGGGGAAACAAATGAAGAAAAGCGTATATCAAAAAGGAGGACAGTTTCCTATTTGGCGATCGAGGCCTGGGTCAGCGGCTGCTGTTCTAATTTCGGGAGGTGGCAGATATACGAACTTCAAGGGGACTGCTTGAGCAAAAAAGTGGAAGGCAAGTTGGGGGGGGAACGATATGCCTTTACGAGGGGTTCCCTGCCGCGGAGGAAAGAAAGCACTTACGGTCAGATTCAAGAGGGGGGGGGGGGGGGGGGGAAAACCTTTCTTTCAGGGATTGGTTAGGTATATCTCTTCCATGCAGGGTATAGTGAATACATCCGTACTTTAGGAGGATGGGGAGTAAGTCCAAAGGGTTGAAGGGCCCACGGGAATAGTGGAAAGTCACGAAGATGCCTAAGGACTAATAAACTATCTATCCACACTTTTGCTCGAGGTCTTCGTCAGTCATACAGAATGGTTCTTGGGAAAAGAGGAGACTCTTAGACACAGGAACAGAGGAAGGAAAACTAACTTGGTTCAGGGGGTGTGGGGGGGGGGGGGGGAAAAGCCTTGTGGGGCCACACACTTCTATATGGGGTAGATGGGTGGACACGAGTAGGCGGGGGATCACTGATCCGGGGCATTATCTCATGGGAGGGGGTCTTTCTCAAGGGGGAAAAGAGGAGAAACTGACATGGTGGCTCGTCAACATTTAAGAAGAAGCAAAGAAATATTCACGAAAATACGACAGGGACAACACTAGCTGTGAAAAAAAAACATTTGTTGCTCTGGGCTTAAATTGCCGATTGACGGGGAGTAAAAAAAACTACGATGCGGCAAACGTAGTTATACAAGGGAAAGCAAAAGAGGGGGGGGGGAAAAGCTAGTGGGCACAGGCACAGTAAGTTAGGGGTGGGCTACTGACGGGGGGGTCAGGAGGGAAGAGGCAAAAACGCGGGCGAAAGTAAAATTTTCTCCGGGTAGTCTTTTATGAAAAAGAAGGTTCGTGGAAGGGCTGAGAAAAAAAAAAAAAAGAGGAAAAAAAGGGGGCAACCAAGCTAAGTGGACGGGAAAGGTGGGGGGGGGTGAGAGGCTATAGTCCGAGAGGTCAAAAAAGCTGCTTAAAGGCAGCACGTAAAAGGGGAAAGATGAGTCGGAAACCGTCAGCAGCAAGCACTCAGCGAAGAGGAAGGAACTATGATTGAGTAGAAAATAGGCAGAAAGCGGAAAAAAAATAGGGATGACTGAAAGGGGGAAGCTTGCTGCGGGGGAGACGTTTAAAGCTTACTCTGTGGTAGTAAAGGAGGGGGGAAAGAGTGAATTCAACTTACGAGGGAGCAGCTCATTTCAGGGGGCTAAGGGGCGAGGGTGCATCAGTCAGACCTCCTGCGACGGGGAAGGAAAAAAAAATTTGGAAAAAGAGACGTTCGTTTATCGCTCAGGACTTTACGAGACGACAGACCTGAAGCATCACTCGCTCTCCGGCCAGTAGGAGTCGGAAGAGAAGAAAAAGACTCTATCCGCGAGCTTTGTATTATGTTCTCACGCACTGGGGTCACGAAGTTAATTAACCAGACCGGCAGGGAGGGGTAAACTGACGGCCACAGGAATGCTGGGGGAGGAAAATTAACTTTACTTAAGGGTTGTATCGTGGGGAAAAGTTGCAAAGAAGAGGAAAACTGTGTCTCCCGAGGTCTAAAGGGGGGGCTGGGGTGTTCAGAGCTAACGATCCGAGTGGAAAACGGTACCCTGAAGTTGAGTCCTGCTGGGAAAACTAAAAGGAAGGTCGTTTCAGGCTTCAAAAAAAAAGCCCCATTATCCACTCACGAAAAGGTGGGAAGAAGAGTATGGGGGGTGGGGGCAACACAAGAGGAGAGCCTGTTAAAAAATTATCCCTTTCTCCGACGAAAAGGACAACCCCTTTTGGGAAAAAAAATTCAAGGAATAAACCAAACGAGAGAAAACTTGTTCTTCCCCACAAAGGAAACATAGAAAATTCACATTTTTGGTGGTTCCCTTGAACAGGAGTAAGTAAAAAAGGTTGACAGGAACGTTCTGGGGCAAAAAAGGAAAAAAGAAGGCCTGTTGCGGGGCAACAGGATTTGTAGCAGCGATCTTCCAGCACACTAGCGAAAAACCAACTGGTCGGGGTTCCCCGGCAAAAGAAAGAGGGGGGGAAACATTTCCGTTACCCCGAATGCGCAAGAAAAAGGAAAGTAACCGTTGAAGATGGGCAGAATTTGAATTAGGTGAGCGATAGGAAAAAAGGGTGGACAGATCCATGGGGAATTAGGTCAGAAGGGAGGCAAAGAGGACATCCTCAAGGAGCTCGAGCGAGTTCAGGAGGGGGATAAGGTCAGGGGTACCACGGGTGTAGAGAGGGCAAAGAAAGAGGGGAGTCTTTGAATCGAACGGACATTCAACAGGGGACTCCAGGACGGCTCGGGCACGGCGGGACTTGGTGCCCTAGCTGTTGCCTAGGGGGGAAAAAAAAATCTTTTTAAGTAGTGGAGGTTCACCTGCACGGGAGCAGACACGAAGCAAAAAAAGCCCGGAGCTGCGAACTGAGGGGGGGGCAGTAGGTACTGAAATTCCTCTCATGTTCTAAGGGGGGAGGAAAAAGAGGAACCGGGAAGGGGGGGGAACGGGAGACGTGAGGACTGGGAGGGGAAAAATTTTATCTTTCAGGAAACCTGTCTTTGGTACCGTTGATTGTGTTCGTTTTGTTTTCAAGTGACGAGCTTTCGCTTTCGACAAAAAGAAGCTGGGGGGAATGTCAGGGCTTCACTAGTCCTCATTCACAAAATCTCAAGGCAAGAATAAAGTATCAGGAGGGGGGGGACGTTGGCAGAAGTACCGGGTGGCATAAGGGGTAAAACCAAACTGATGCAGATTAGAACAGTGCGGGGGGACATGTAGTTGAACTATAAGAAGAATCGAATTTCACAGAGGCAAGAACTGGCTGGAGAAAGCGTTTTTCCTTTGAAGCTGTGCATTGAAAAAAAAGAAAGGAAGGCTCCCTACTCATGGGGTGGGGGGGGCACGAAAATTGGTCAAAAAAGGTTTTTCCAGAGGGGGTTATTACGCAGAACGAGTAATTCCTTTGATCTGGTCCCATGTTCCAATCAAAGAGGGGCAAATAGGGAGGGGGGCGGTACTGACTGTAACGGGGGACTCCTAATTTTCAGTGTCGGAAAAAGAAAAAGTTCGGTCTGCACACAGGGGGAAAAAGGAAAAATGCGGGTTCCGGGTACATCCGTGACACTAGAAAAGAAAACACTGGAGGATGGAGGCATCTGGAGACCACGCACTGTATATCCTCGAGGAAGACTTTAGCACGCTTTTTAGAGTCACATGGGCCTGGTGAGGCGAGGGGGAAGGAATGTCACTCTTCTACAGCGCAGGGGGGTGGGGAAAAGAACTTTACGAGTCCGAAAAAAATGGGATCGGGGTGACCACTATGTCCAGGAACACAATTCATTTATCAGGGGCAAAAACTCAGAGTGGAAAAAAAAAACGGTGGCTTGTGGGGGATAGCCGTTCCTTTACCGTGGATCATGCAAGTTTGTAAACATAGTCCGAGAGTATGTGTCTGCCTGGGTCAGGGGGAAACTGATTGTGCAGGAAGCCGGATCAGACGGGAAACTTGGGGAAGTGCAGCAGGCCGGTCTGAGATCTGTTGTCAGCGGAAAAATCCGTTTTAGATAAAACCCAGGCCAGCGCCAGGGCGACCTCAAGGCTGCTCTGTATGTATAAGAAGCTGAGCTACGCGGCAGCGGAAACAAGGGAAGGGAAAAATTCGGGCATGTAAAAAAGCGATCATCGAAGGGAAAACGGAAAGACCGTATGGGGGGCGTCGACGGCGGGGCGCTGTCCATAGAGGACCGAAATCATGAAAAAAAAAATAAAGTTGGGCAGGAAAGGAATCGGAAAAAAAATTTCCGTACAAGTGACGAACTGGAAAGCTGGTGCAAAAAGGGGGGGGCTGAACAGACGGGAATAGGTTTCACTGGACTTCTCAGGAACTCGAGTGACTAAGGTCCAGGAGGGGGAGGAAAAGACAATTTCCTGACCTACGACTCAAAAAAAATTCAATATCATGCATAACATTCGTAATGATCCCAGGTGACTTCCAAAACAGGGCTCAGCAGGGGGCTCAATCATCGAGGGTTCATTTTTCGGGCTTATACATGCAACAGGGGGGGTAACTGCCACTAAATTAGCACCTCGTTAAAATAGGAAAGGGGACAAAGGGACGCCATTGGCACCACACAGAAGGGAGTATCAGGCTCCAGCATGACTCTCTGACCTACTCCACGTAGGCAGCAGCTCGGGGGGAAAGAATGTTTCTTCACACAGGGAACTAAAAGAGGTTTCACAAAAGATTATTAGGTCAAAGGAAAAAGAGGTCAGTTTCGGGCACACAAAAAGTTTTATGACGTAGGACGATGATGATTCCGGGGACGTGGCGTCTGGGTTTATGGGGGGGGGGGGGTGAGGCGGGGGGGGAGGGCAAGAGTGAAATGGTAAAGTGAGACGGTCTCATAGGAAGCCCGAGGGGGGATTCCTATCGGAAGCGACTCGGCGGATCAGTGGAGGTCAGGGAATGTGCACAATTGCACTAGGAGTCAAAAATTGTAGTGTGATCGCGGAATAGAAGCAGGGCACGCACGCTCCAGAAAGGAACTGTACGAGGGGAGTGACTTCACCACGGAAAACGCTAATTAAACGTTGGAAAACGCGTCTGACACGGGTTCGACAAAGGCTCTCTTTTGGCTGACCATTCTCAAGACTGGAATCTTTCTATATGAAACAACAAATAGGGGGGGGGAAAAAAAAGGGTGAGAAAAACTGGAGGAAGAATAAAATGTGGGGGGGGAAAAAAATGTCGAGGAAGGGGAGCGCTCACATAAACCCGTTCTTCATTCGCACCTATCGCAAAATATCAAGCGGAGGCATCGGAGGCCTGCTCTCACTTACGGGGACATTGGAACGGGAAACAAAAGGGGGCGCTGTTTACACTCGGTATGGCTGTGCGTGGGCGGGGTCTGTGAACACATGGGGTGGAAAAAAAAGCAACGACCATGCAAAAAGCGTCGGCAAGGCGGGGTCATTCGATGAGGCGGGCAGGAAAAAAAAATACTACGGTGTTGTTGGGGAAAAAAGGGAGGAGGGGGACACCAAACGGTGCCTCTAGAGAGATGGGCTTAATTTTGGGGGGGATGGCAGTCATAAACTTGCAAGAGCCTCTCCAAAACTGCAGGCGGCAAATAACGATCTAGGGGTCGTGGACCGGGCTGGTCCGCTCATGTACTGCAGAGGTGGACGGGGTCAAAAACGGGGGGGGTGTTGGACAAAGCGGGGAGGGGTTGATCTGACTATTATGGACACGCATCAAAACCAGATTGGGGGGATTGTATCTGGTGGGAAAAACTTGTGTTTGGATCAGACTGGAAAAGAAACGGTTTGTTTTCCTGTCGAAAAAGACTAGAGTCGGCTGTGTAGTCAAAAACGGGGGGGGGGGTCGTATGGGGTTGGCATCGACAAAAGGTCGACGGGCAACTGTTCGAAATTGGGATTGGAAAGATAATCGTAGGGCAAACACTAAATGTTGGGGAAGTAGGGTCGTAAAATAAGGCACTGAGAGGACTATAAGAAAGAGAAAAACATAAGTGTGCTCGTGGGGGAACGGTTCGCCGCTGCCGATGCAGGAAAAGCAAAACTGGCTGTAACGGAATGGGTTCGATCACGTGAAAAGTAAAAGAAAGAAATGGGGGCAAATCTTCGCCCAAACCTGAAATTCTTTCGGGGCGTGTTTGGCGTGCCTCCGGTGGCAAGGATAGTTACTTTAACAAATGGATGATAGGCCTCAAAAATTCATGACACACAAAGGGGGTTTTCACTAAAATCTTATGGAAGAAAAAAAAGGAGTGTGTGGGGGGATCCAACGGGGAAGACTAGATTTTATTTCAGGGGGGGTAGGGCACGAATTCCTCCTGGTGGACGTGCAAGTATAACGCAAAAGGGTCGCAAAAAAGGGGAGTCTAAAAGGTGGCCCTCTTTTAAGAAAAGGGAAAGCTGCACGCTTAAAGCAGCTTTCGGTCATGGGGGGGGGGGGGGGGTCCAATACACCAAAACTGGGGGGGGAAGAATTAGCGAGGGCTATAGGCTTAAATCAAAAGGCACAGGTGCTAATGGGTCAAGATCAAGGCAAAAACGGAGAACTTGGAAGGTAGAATTTGCCCCTCTTAAATTTTCAGGCCGGATCTGACGTAGCTGTTGTAGGTCGATAGTAGGAACAAAAATCAATCTTCCTGTTCACTAAGTCATGGGGGGGTCTTCGGAAGGGGGTCAACCTCTTGTCTTTTATGAAGGGGGAGGGCACGTATATCTAACCCGGCGGTTAACGGTGATTAAGCGGGGCCCAAATGGCGCACGCACGCGTTTTCTTACTAGAGACGGTGTCAGGGGGCGAATCTGCTTTTTTGTAGGAAAAAGGCCAGACACAAAAAAAACATAGGAGCAAGCAACTAGACAAAGGGGCGTTAACTAAAAAATGTAGGCCAGTCGAATGAAGAAAAAATCATCCGTGGGGGGCAAAAACAATCTGAAAGAGGCGAAAAACGGTAGGGGAGGGGGGGGACGAAAAACACAAAAAGCCGGGGGTCCGGGCCGAAAAAAAAAGTCGGGCGGCGTAAGAGGGGGGAAACAACGGCTGAAAGCCAATAGGGAGAAAAAGGGACACCGATAATCAAAAAAGAAGAAAACCGATTCTCGGGGGCGGAAGGTGGTTGCTTAGGTAGAGGCACACAAGAAAAATAAACTCAGAATCCGCATAGGAAAAAAAAACGACTAGTGAGGGGCGTGCGAAAAGAAAAAAAACAGAACGGTCCAGGCATGGGGGTGCAGACAACTTCAGGGCGTCGTTAAGCGCACAGGAAAAGAGGGAGCCGATCATCCTGGGCCTCGTTTAAAAAGGTGCGGTACGAAGCCCTCTCAAAAGCCGGACAGGGCTACGAAAGCCCTGGGGGGGGACCGGGGGGAAACTGTGGGGGAGTCGGGAAAAAGGACTATGGCTGTCGAGCGGACAGGACCGAGTAATCATGTTCGATAAACAGTCGGAAACAGAAGGGGGGAGGGGGGAACATGAATCTCGACCTACCAGGGGAAGGTACAGGGGCGTTGCAAAATCGGGAGTGCGTTGCTATGAGGGGGCCAAAAACACACAGGCCACATCACTGAAATGATCGGAAAAAAAAAACCTCACCTCCCCGCAATTTGAGGGACATTGGGTGGTGCCCGACCCTCTTGGTGTCATGGGTAGAATCAAAGGAGATGAAAAACGTAGTGTAACCAAAAAAAAGGGGGATCAATTCGCCAAGCGCTTACGGGGAAACATACGTAGGGTGCACGATGAAAAAAAAAAAAAAAAAAAATTTCCAAAAAAGGGGGGGGAAAAGGAAAAAAAGCTCTTTGGAGGGGGGTGCGCGGGACTCGATCCAACCAAAAACAAAACCAAGTGGGGGGGGGGGAAAAAAAAAACTTTTCCGCACGTTAAGAAGTCTTGCGTCTTACAGAGATGTCACAACTCGTGACGTATTTTCACAGGGATGAAAAAAAAGCAAATAATGTCGGATGATCCGGGGTAGGGGGGGTACCGGAAAATACTAATGTCAACACCCGTGTTTCAGTTTTGACCACACAATAATCCTCCGTGAAAGAAGGGGGGGCATGACCATCTTGAGAAGGGGCGGGTCCCTGTATGCTTCGTCAGTAAATTATATGGAGATTTAGTTTCCTGTGCGTTAGTTAGCTGCTTTACATACGAGATTGTAAAAGGGGGGAGTTAGTTCAGGTGTTTAGATATGATGGGGGGGGAGGGAACCAATAGGACGATATATTAGGTAAAAAGGCTAACTCGATAACGGGGGGGGGGAAACGTCAAAACACCCTCGGGGGTATGTATTTCGGAACAGCGTAGGTAGAAAGGGGGCAAAAGTACTCTCCGAAAGAAGACATCCAACGTGTTAAAGGGGTGGTGGGGGCGGGGGGGGGGAACTTCGAAACTCATTAGGGTTGAGCAAATGAAATCTGTTAGTTTGCTCTGTAGTTGTGAATTGCTACGACGGCCGTGACTGGGGGGGGGGGGAAAGGTTCGGACATGAAAGGGGAAGGAGTACTTAGAGGGGGTATTGGGTTGCGGTACTTGGACCGTTTCTACTATTCAGAGTGTCAGGGGGAATGCCTCTTGAGGAACGACCGGGAAAAGCAGGGGGGCTTCGGGAATAACACAAAAACCACACCCACAGGGGGTGGGGGGCATGAATCTTAGGACAACGTAAACAGAATCACATATTCAATAGTCTAGTAAAGTCATGGGAGGAATGTGGGGGTTTGTGGTACGCACATGTAAACGAGAAGTTGTTTTTGTTTTTTGGGGAAAAATCGGGGGAAAACGTACATACTATTCCATGGTAAAAAACGGGACAGGAAGAAGGAAGGTGGGAATGGACGAAGGAAGGGAAAAGGAGTTGGGGGCCTGATGGTGGACCTTTTCCGGAGGAAAAGGGTGCGTCTGTACTAGGGAAAAATATTCTGAATCCTCAGTGCAGGGTGCGAGGGAAGTTCACTCGAGTGGGTGGGGGCGCTCGGAAAAATAACAGAAAACCATAAGTAAGGCTCTTGGGGTGGGGGGTTCAAGCCTTCGCCGCCACAACGCGATCTTCGGGCGGGGAAAAATCCGGCTGCCTGCAGGAAAAAAAAAATTAAAAAAAAAAAAGGAAGAACAACAAAGTGCAAAGTGCACACGGTAGGGCCGTTCGGGGAAAACTTCTCTCTCATATCAACAAAAAATCTATACTGGTTAGGGGGGGGGGGGGAAGAAAAAAAAAGGAAAGCTCCAAAAAAAAAAGGAAAAAAGTTCACAAGGTGGGGTTGCGGGAGCGGAGAAGGGGGGGGCTGTCAACCTTGCCAGTTCGGGGGGGTAAAGCCGCGTCGATAAGTTGGCAAACGGGGTATAAGTTGAGAAAAAGGGTGTGATGATGTATCGGGGACGGGGGAAAAAAAAAGAAAAGTCTCGTGTATTCTTTGGAAAAAAAAAAAGGTGAAAAAAATGGGGGGGATAACCTAATTCTCTGGGGATACACCGCAGGACTAATAGAGTACTCCAAAAAGATCGGGGGGAAAAAACTTGTGTCTCCGACGTGCGGAAGCGAAGACATGGGGCCCTGCTCGCTTACAAGGTTTCTGAGGCACAGGGGCGCGAGGCTCGTTCTAATTGAAACTTCTCAACTGGTCATTGACGTCGAGCAAAAAAAGAAAACGGAGTGGTGAATTTAATCCTAGTAATATCACTGTACTGGCTCGGAAGGAGGGGGTTTTTATCAGAAACGGGACACTTTGGGCACGGGAAGTGGGGAAAAAAAATAGGGAAAAAGCAAAAAAAGGAAGTCTGGGACCGGGAAAGTTGTAAACTTAAAACGTCCAGGCGCTCCCGCACCCATGCCTACGGGCGTTTATTTCTTTTACAGAGGAGGGGCAACATAAGGGGCAGAAGGAAATAATATCGGAGTCCTCAACCGAGGGAAGGGGGGACTTGGGTTCACCACTGGACCGTTCATGAACAGGGAAGGGTGCGCAGTCGGGCTCGAAGGAAAAAAAAAAACAGGGGGGTTCAATTAGCCCGCTCGAGGTTGAACACCTGAAAACGACGCGCCGGCATATGCAGGCGGAGGGGCCACACACTTACAAGGTACAAGGTAAAAAACTGGGGAGCGCATAGTGGCGGATAGACGCAATGAAACGCTCTCGGGGGGGACAGAGGGGGGGGGGGGGGAAGGTACCCTACATCAGTCATGCTTTTAAAGGCCACCACGTTCAAACAAAGAGCAGTCTTAGCCATCTGTGAAGGGGGTTAGGGACACCTTTCCTTGGGAAAGTATTGATACAGTGAGGGCCGAGGGGACGGGTGGTCACTGGTATGACTCAAAGGTTATAGGAGAAAAAAAACGGTGAAGAAATGCTAAAAGAAACTGGATCGTTTGCTATGTCGGAGAGTTAGCCTTGTAACGCACACGGAGGAGGGAACACAACCTCTCCGCGCTTGACCGACCGGTGAAGAACAATAGAAAAAAATGGGTGTCATTGGGGACCACACATGTAGGGGAAAAAAAAAAGTGGGGGGGAAAGCATGTCCCTGGGTCAAAAACAGGCTGTACTTTTCGATAGGCTCGGGGAGGCGCTTGAACAGGGGGAAAAAGAACGTACAAATGCGCCAAAAGGGAAACGTCCTCGGCCGGTCACAGAAACGCATCAGAGGCGGGGTCGCTGCGCTCGGGGGTGAAACTGACTTCCTTTATGGCAGGGGGGGAAAAAAGAGAAAAAAACGGGGGAAAAGGTGGGTCAAAACGGTCTCAGGGTGTTGCACAGCTGAATAGCCGACTTGCAAAAAACGTGTCCGCTATTTGGTCATAGTGGTCGACCTCATGAAAAAAAAAAAAAAAAAAACGCGCGGTAGGCTTCGGGGAAAAAAAAAGAGAGAGGGACGGCACAGGCATACGTTCGTCGGAATGCATTGGGCATTGTCAACCGGTCAGGGGACGGGGGGGGGGGGGGGGGGGGGGGGGGGGGTGGGTTCAGTAACGACGCCGATCTAATGGGCAAGGAAAAGGGGAACTTCACAAAAAGTGGCCTTTGGACGAAAAGGGACAAAACTGTCAGTAGTGTCTTCACAAAATAAAACTGGGAAAGGGGTTAGGGGAGGACCAGGTCGGGAAAAAAAGAAAAAAAATGGAAGGTCGCCAAGACACTGGCTCGTAGTTCACTTTTCTATTTCGTACTTGTAACGTTTGGCCGTCGTATATTAATGTAAAAATTATTCTCGGATTTGGAAAAATGGGGAAAGGTCGACGAAAGATTTGGGGATCAAAGAGTACCATAGACTAAATCGTAGCCAGATTCTTCAATGGTTTGAAATGGATATTTAAGGGGCTCAAGGCTTGATCGACGAAAAAAAAAGGGCGGGGGGAAAAAAAAAAAATTCGCCACGAGTTGGCGTGCGGGGACTTCGGTCGTCGTGAAACGGAAAAAGCATGATCATCAGGGGTGGTCAGCGGGAATGGGGATTTCCCACACACTGGACACAGGCGCCCCTACCTAAAACTGGGCAAGGAATGAACGTGGACTAACTCCTTAGGCCGGTTCGACAGTGGGTTAAGCAGGGTAAGACTAACGGCAGATGGGAAAGGCTCCGTTGCGTTGACATCGATGGTAAATAGAGGGTGGGGGGGTCAGTGTCTACCTGGGTTGGGAAGTCGTCATGTTGCATTGACTGATAGCTCGGGGAAAAAATCGTAACGGAGCGCGTTCTGGCCTTTCTCGTTCTTCGGACATGGGAAAAAAAAGAAAATTTCCTGGAAAAGAGCAAAACGAAAATTGCTAATTGATAGCGGGCCCCAACGTACGTGTTCGTGGAGGTGTTTTCAAATGGGAAAAAGGAAATAGTAATTAACAGCTCGGAAAAGGACGTGCGGGGCTACAATTTAAGACTTGAAAATCTTGACCGGATGCTTCAAAAAACCTATGGGGCTCAATAACTCTCAGGATGGCAGCACTTACAAACACGCTCTTACGTGTGTGGGTGAAAAGGGGGGAAAAAAATCCCGTCTGGCTAAGGCCGGGGTTTCTGCAACTTTGAATTAGCGCCTAAAAGGTTTTGCAAGAGGCTAAAGTTGTTGCTGGGTATCACATGTCGGGGGTAAAAAAAAGTCACTCGGTCCGCTCAGTGTGGATGAAAGGCTACTAGTCTCGTCATGACGACACACTTAGAAGGCGGAAAGACTCTGCTAGAAACTTTCTGGGCTGCGGTGGGGTACCTGGCGAGACGCACGTGGAAAGAGGGCCCCACAAAAATAAAAAAAACGGTCCTCGCCTCCCCTCCTTAGAGGCGAGGGGGGCTTAAACGAAGGGCGGCGGGTGCGGCTGAGCACACAACAAAAAACCCAGCACGCCCCCAGCCCCCAAGAAGACACACACAAAAAAAAAAAAAAAAGAAAACCGAAGGCCAAAGGACTGGTTTTTCCGGTTTCGAGAAGGCCCGTGGAAGTTTCACAGCCCACCAACATTTGAGGGCTTTTTTACATCCGGTCATTATGGGCTTAGTACGATGGTATAATTAGATACTAGCTAAACGGCAAAAGACATAGGTAGTTTCACTCCTCAGTGGGGGGCAAAATACTGCTGGTCGTGGTAAGGACACTATTTGTCCATTAGGCCCAACGGGGTCAAATCACTTCATCGGGCGGGGGGTACGATTTTATAGAATAAAGTGGGGAGATCTTGGTCCAGCATGAATAGGGGCTGTTTGGGGGAACTCTTACGGAGGGGGGGGGGGGGGGGACGGGGAAACATTCAAAGTGGTAGTGGCGAAAAAGAATTCAAATATATCAAAAAAAGGCAAAGGTTCGGCAGTGTCGCAAAAAACATAAGAAACATCTCTCAAAACTTACGTGGGGAACTGGGGCAAGGACAGAAAGGAGAGGCGGGGTCAAAAAGAAAAAAAAAAATAAGGGTGTCTACCAGGTATAAAAAAGACAAAATCTCTCCAGGTAGGCCGGCACTTATTAAAAAAAAAAGACTGGCAAACTTGGCATGATCGCGTAGAAAAGATGGTAAAAGGGGGTGACGGTTGACGTAGGCGTTCGCGTCACGGGTGGAGCGAGCAGGGGGCAAATCAGTGGGGGGGTTCCGGGAAAATTGGCTGCAGCTCGACAAGAGCAGCCATAAAAGGTATCAACAAGCAAGCTATCGGGGGGAGGAGAACGAAAAAAGACTCTATGTAAAAAGGCGGGCTTTCAGCGGAATTAGCACAGTTAGGCAACTACGCTCCGTGACGGGGCCGTGCGCACGTTGGTTCGAGTTACATTACAGTGGAAAAAAGAGAAGATGAGTGGCCAAAACATGGGCCGGGGACAGTCGGTGCGTGCGCGGGGGGGGTGTTAGGATCAGCCTGCGAAACGTCAGTGGGCTAGGTCAGGGGGGCACATTCACAAAATAATGACGGAAAAAAAAGGCTACGTTTGGGACGGATTGGGGGGGTAAAAGTTCCGTCTCGTGGGGAAGGGCGCAAAAGAGTGGGGGGGACGCTAATCGAGGTGGATGGGGGGTTTCACCACCAATGTAAGGTAGAAGGGTGGTCGCGAAAAAAGCCAACCATTTGACTGTTGCGGCCGGTCGCTCGAAGGGTGAGAGGAGGTTCTGTTAAAAATCAATCTGCTATGGGTAATTAAATACATGTGTGCTATTGGGGGGGGGGAGGAGGATTGCTTTGGAACTACATAAGAGTCTTCTCGCATGAAACCACTAAAAGCATTACAGTTATGGAGGGAAAAAACAATGTGGCGTTAAACTGCGGAGTCCTTGTTTCAGGCCTGTGGTATGTTGTGGTCAGGGTGGGGGGGGGGTGGGGATTAGGGTCGGTTCACAAAACG
>Ga0179593_1645226_pt1 | contig 30875 bp, 42 predicted proteins | sample CZODoug2_1_08_16_FD_185931 | JGI IMG/M metagenome (GOLD analysis project Ga0179593, IMG submission 185931) | Vadose zone soil fungal communities from Angelo Coast Range Reserve, California, USA - CZODoug2_1_08_16fungal (PacBio error correction) | ecosystem: Environmental > Terrestrial > Soil >...
CAAGAGGAGGGGAAAGCGTCAGGCTTCTTCCAAGGGAAAAAGCCTGTCTCTTTAGAAGGAAGAAGTTGGGGGAGGAAAGTAAATGACAAACGGGGAGCGGCATTGAAAGGAAAAGGCAGAAAATGATCTCCGACATCTCCCTTTGCAAAAAGACGGGGGTCCGGGCCGGAGGAGTCAGCTCTGCCCGCGATTCGCGTCGGTCCCCGATCCGAGGGGGAAAGGCTCCTTTTGGCAGAACCAGATTCATAAAAGAAGAAGATCCGTTACTCTTATGTGTTGAAAGAAACAGGGGGACGTGTAGGGCAGGGATCGGCTCGGTCGGACTCAGGTTTACCGGAAAAAGGCGAAGGAAAGAGGGAATCTCTAGGATGCTCTTAGGGAAGGAGGACCATCCCTCCCAAGAAAGGAAGGCGCCTGCTGAATGGAACTTTCCAGTTACCAGGAAATAGAAAACTCAGAGAAACTGGAGGGGGGAAATAAATGACAAAAATCCTCAGAGAGGGGGGGGGGGGGAGTGGTTATCTTTATTCCTTCAAGACGTTCAAGCCGTGGGGGTGCCGGGGAGTAAAGAGGGGCGGGTAGACCAGAAGGCTCGCCCATAGAATGTGGGAGTCTTTTCGCCATCGGAAAAGGAAATCTGCTGTTGGGGCCAATTTAATGGAGGAAAAAAAACCAACCGCCTGGGTACTGGAAAGGAAAAATCTCGGAGGGGGCTCTCAGGAACAAGCGGAAAGGAAAGAGGATCACGCTCTTTTCGAAGGACCGCTCTCGTTTCAAAGAGTGTACAAGCCGAATGAATGGAGTCAAATTCCCTCTGGAGAAATAGGGAAGCCTGACCAGTGAAAACCCTTCTTTCTTGATTTCCCGTAGAGGGAAAGAGTCAAAGAAGAAGGAAAAGGGGGCGGTGAGGTCGAGAGGCCTCTTCCTGGAAGTGAAGTCCGCCCGGAGGGGGGCTGCCGAGGTTAAGGAAGGGTGAGCGGGGAAAAGGGGAGAAAACGGGAGTTCTTGAAGGTATCTTTTCAGAAAAGGAAGGAACCAGTGAAATCCGTGGGGGGGGCCCAGCCAGGCCTTACGGATGAGTTGGGTGGAGGATGAGAATAGCTGATTAGGGATGACGACGCTACCGTCACCAAAATGTTCAATTTTAGGATAGCAAGGTATCCCTCCTTGACGGATGGGAAGAAGGAAGGCGTCCGGGAGGGGCGCAAAAAAGTAGCACGTTTTAAGAGGGAGTACAAAAAAAAAGAAGGGGGAGATGAACGCACAACTCGGCATAATTAGGGGCATTTTACCCGAAGGGTGCCGTCATCATAAAAAGGGGAGGGTTCTGTTGGTAAAACCTATCAGAAAAAAAGGTTGGAGAGTGCTGGGAGAGTTCTTCTTGACCGCATGCGCTGCAAAGAAAAGTCGCGGTAACTTAAATACGGCCGGAAAGGTAACGGAGTGGGCCTAGGAGGAAAGGAGGTCAAGGGGGATTTGCAAGACCAATCCAAGAGGAATTCTACCTGAAAAGTAAACGCCACGCGAGAGGCCCAAAAAGCTTTCTCTCCGGGGGACCTGAAGGAAACCCGTGGATGCTGAGTTATGTATATAGGAAAGAGTTACGAAGAGGATCCTCCGGAGCGACAGAAAAAAGAGGATAAGAGGGACCACTCCTCCTGCAGAGAAAAAATCGGTTGAGGGGAACGGAAGAACTTTTCACATGCTCAATCGGGCGACGTATCTTCCCTTTAAAAAAAGAGCGCCTGAGCCCGCCAAGGGCGCAAAAGGGCCGATTTGGAAAACAAAAAAAAGTTAAGGAAGATCGCAACCACAACAAGACGCGTAATTCTGTACCCATCGAGGATAGTGGAAAGGGTCAAATGTGAAGGAAGCTAAAAAAAGGAAAGAGCGCTCAAAGACATTTTTTCGTGCAAGTGGGGAGGTAACGGCTATATCTCTCAAAAAAGAAGGATGAGTCAAAGAAAGTAAACTCCAAGCTGCACGACAAAGCGCGAGGGAAGAAGGCCGGGAGAGGCTGAGGGGCCCTCAGGTGCAGAATGATTCTGGAAAACATAACCCTCCGCTCATAAAGAATTGTTGAGACGCAGAGGGGCAAAGGTCAAAACGGGGGAAGAAGGTCGACGAAAAGTTGGCCGGGCGGATAGGACGTCATCTTCGAGAAGGGAGGGGGCCTGCAAATCGAGGAGGGGATGGACAAAAGAAGAAAAACACAGGGGTCTTACGGAGGCAGGCAAAAAGAAATTCCTTTTAAAAAAACGGGTTCATTAGTGGTAGAGGGGCAAGGGTGGGGTGTTCAAAGGGACTTCTCGATCTCAAAAGGAGCACATTGTCTCAGAGAAGAAATTTGAAGAGAGCAGAAAGGGGGAGAAGACCGGAAAAAAGGGAGGGGCACGAAGGCCATCCGGACGAGGAGGAAGGTAGAAATTGAACTAGTGGGGCGGCGGTGCATTCACCGTACTGAAGGAATCCATGCAAAGATTTTTGGAAGAATATGATTGGGGGGAAAAGGACCGCTACTGAGAAAGGGAGACTGTTTCCGCCGCGGTCCAAAAGAAACTCCTTTTTCTTCAAGGAGACGAAGAAACCGGGAGGGAAGGGGACGGAGGGGCGTATCAACAAAAACAAGGGGGTTCTGATGCCAAAAAAGATGGAAAGGGGGAGGGCCTAGGGGACAGCCGTCTCTCCGCGGAGGGGTTTCAATCTCTCCTACTACCGAAGCAAGAGGGAGGCTCCTAAATGAACTCGAAAGACGCTACAGGGTCGAAGGGGTTCGGGAAAGACGGGAAGATTAAAAAAAAAGCGCGGAGCGTGCAGCGATTATAATCGCTCTGACGTCGCCGTAAGGACGGTCCCTGAACGGATTTCAGGGAAAAAAAAGTACGCCAAGAAAAAAGACCCAAAAAAAAAAGGAGGGGAAAAAGATGAATGGGAGCGATACCGATGAGAACCGCTCTGGAAAAAAAACACAGGAGGACGTCTAAAGAAATTGAGGACCATACTATACAGAAAAAAATACCAGAGGGCGTGCACTTTGCTGCAGGATGACATCTGGGGGAAAAGAACGGGAAAAAAAAAAATCCCTTGAGACTCTTAAAGGGTTGAACGCTTCCTCTACATCTAAGGAAGAAAGGGAATCGCTTTTAAAAAGAGTATCGAGGCAAAGGGCGGGGGGAAAAAAAACCCAAGCGGAGCAAAAAATTTGTGGAGAAAAACTTTAAAAGGGTTCACCGAGCACTTGTCATCCATTCTTTTTAGAAACGAAAGACGGAAAAAACGTCAGATCGTCCCTGCGTAAAGGGAACACGCCCAAGGGGGGAGGAGAAAGGGCTGCTTTCCAAAAAAAAAAAAAAAAAAAAAAAAAAACACAAAAAAAAAAAAAAAAAAAAAGAAACGCACCAGAAACCGCCAGAAAAAACTCGAGAGAAAATGGAGAAAAAGCATCAGTCTAAAAAGATTTATTACTATCGGGGAAGGGAAATTCGTTTACCAGATTGTGGGAAGGGGAGAAGGGCGTTCTAAGGAAAAAGTCAATTAAGGAAAACAGTCCTGAGGAAGAACGGGAAAAGAGGGGGGAAGTTTAGCAGAGGGGCCCGCCATGAGCGATTTAGATACTCTTCAAACGTCGCCTCTTACGGAAAAAAGAAGGCCGAAAAAAGGAGCATAAAAAACCTTCTCAACGGATGAAAGAAAAAAAGTACAGAGTACTGAATCAAGGGAAGCGGGAAAAAGCCGAAGGGGCTTTCTTCTGGGGGAGGCGGCGATTTTATCCTGGACACGACGCGAAGGCTTTCCGATCTAATCGGAAAATCCAAGAAGAAGGCATTCCGGCGAAAGGGGAAGATGGTCGCTGAGGAAAGAAGAGAGAAAGGGGGGAAAATTTTCCTGAAAAAAATCCCATTACATCGGGAGGGGGGGAAAAAAAAGCCCCTCTCCCCGTAGACAGAAGAGGAACTTTTACCATGACTGGGAGGGGAAAAAGTTGCTCTCCAAGGCCAAGGGGAAAAGACCCGCTCCATAGAGACAAAAAAAAAAAAAAGGGCGAGGAAAGAGGCTTGGAGAGCAACTGGCCGACCCCAGGTTGGGGGCCCCGTCATGTAACCTTTTCTCGGGTGGACGAAGGGGTCTCAAAGCCTGTTGGGGGGACAAATTGCGGAAAAAGGAGAGGGGCCTTATTAATCGCCGACATCGTGACCTTTGCAGGAAGGATGCTTTTGTTCCCTGGGGGCGTGGACTCCGTCCCGAGAAAGAGAAAGGGAACTCGCCGGGAGGGAAAGAAACATCAGAACGCTTCGGAGCCGTTAAGAAAGCTTGAAAGAAGAGGAAAAAGGGGAAGGAGGTTTGAAGAGCGTTGTATGGGGAGGATTCTTAGTCTTCCTTCTTAAGAACCCCAAAACTCAGCGGTCCCAAGGGAGGGGAAGGAAGGGTGAGACTAAGGGATAGAAAAAAAAAGGGTCGTCGAAACGTTCTTGTCAGGCGGCCGCTGACTAATCGGTCCCATGACTTAAAGGAAATTGAACGAGGGGGGAAGTATACAGAAAGGGAAGCATCGGGTCAAGACAGCAACATGATAGGGAAAGAGAAGAAGGGGGGGGGAAACTTGAAGGGCGTTCAATCGTGAATCTTAGTGAAATTGCGCCTCGCTTTGTGGAAAAGGCGCGCCACTCGAGGTGTTTCCCATCGGAACTAAACGCTAGGGGCTTTGGCTGAGGACAAAGTGAGAGGGAGAAAAAAAGGGTGTTCGTAGCTGAGGAAGGGGTTTTTCAAGGCGGACAAACTCTTCTTCGAGGAAAGAGTGGGGGAGCGAAAAGCGCTCGGTCAAAAAGTGAGCAGGGGGGTAAAAGAGGGAAAAGGAGTCGCTGAGAAACTTGTCATCCAAGGGCTACCAGTGCGTGTTAGCACTTTAGGGGCCATCTCGAAAAGGCGCAGCAAACCGGGGGTCTGGACTCGGAAACGTATACACCTAAAGAAAAAAAGGGGAAGGGAAGGCCCGAGAAAGCCGGAAGATTAGGGAACGTTTTTTCAAGAGATCATATTGGAGACCGGAGTATTCGTATGGCTTTCTTGGTGTCGTAATGGATGGAAATTCCGTGGGGGGGGGGGGGTCCAGCCAGGGAAAAAGAGGGTGAAAAGTGAGCCTCTGATTCTCCTCGGAGAAGCACGCCGGGGAGCGATGTGACAGGGGGGAGAAAAGTCATACGGGAAGATTTAAAGAAAAAGGATCTCGTGAAAGATGGGGATGGGCGAATCACTATTCGCCGTGTTCAACAGGGGAGTCTTCTATCTTGTCCAAAGGAGAGGAGATCTTCTGAAAAAAGAAGGGGAACAACCAGAAGAGAGGCTAAAGGTTGGGGCCTTATGCCGGCATAAAGGAACAACGCGTTGGGAGGTTGGGGAGACTCCGAAAAAAAGGAAGACACTTTTAGGTCGTCAAGGGCTGCTTGCAAAAACGCTCGTGATGGGAACGCAGAAGGAAAGGGGGAAATAAACCAAAGGCCGGATCCAAGACCCGGAAAAAAGAGAAGGCCATAGGAATTCGTTTCCAAGGGGGGGGCTGGTATCACAGCATTGCAGGGTGAATTGACTACGGAAATCGGGAAAGGAGCCGGCAGCAGAGGGGGGGGGGGGGGAACAAGAAGGGGAGCGTGGGGCTTTCCTCGATCTCTTAGAGGGCAAAGTCTGCCTGAGTCGGCAAATGGCCGGAGTTAAAAATTGAAGGAAAATGGGGGGAAAAAAAGGAAGAAGTTATCGGGAACCCTATGGCGGAAAGGGGACGGGACAATCCCATCCAGAATCAATCTCTTGGAAGGCCTGCGAGGGGCCGGCCACATTCAAAAAATTAATCTGGCGGAGAGCTCAATAGCGCCTCTCCGGGGGGGACGCCTTGCAAAGCCGAAGAGCGGGCCAAGGGGAGGGGAAGTAAAAGAAAGAAGGCCTACTAGGTACCCATGATGAGGGCGGGGAGGGGGGGGTAGGAAGCTCCTTCACAAAAAAGGGCGCAAATCCGAGGGAGAAAGACCAGTGGGAGGAAATCGTTTTAATGAAAAAAAAAACAACGGAGGGAGGAGGGATACGTGGAAAACGCCACTTAAGGGGGAGAGCGCGCCGGACTTCCTTCCCATCAGGGAGATACGACCCAAAAAGAAAAAAATCAGGGAAAGGGAGAGGGGAATGTTTGCGGGAGAAAGGAGGACTTCATTCAAAGGGACGCGGCTGCCAATAGGGCGTGAAGGGCGTGAAGCGGGAGAAAGGTGGGAAGGGGAAGGGAAGGCTCACATGTCTTACGAGGATCCCCTCTCATTCCAGAGGGGAATCAACGAGTCATGATGCTAGAAGGTGAGAGAAATGAAGGTAAAAAACTCGTCGAGTTCTTCAACTCGGCCATGGGCCTGAAAGGGGACAAAAAGGGTGTTCAAGAGGTCTCTGCGAGACCGCGTCCCTCTCTTCTTGGGAAGGAAAGAAGCGGGGAGAGGGGATTTGCGTCGGGCATGGGAAAACGTGAAAGTAGAAAGAAAAATAAAAAAGAGGGGATTCGGAGAAATCCTTGCCGTTCGGGAGACTTCGATTTTTCAAAACTGGGAGAAGGGGGCGGTCACTCAAAATCATCACGACGAGATCACAGTAGAGGAGGGGAAAAAAAAAAAAGGCCACCGAAGGGGGGGGAGGGTGGGGTGGAGCGTGTTCCCTCCTTCCTGGAGGAAAAACGGGCGGGGGGGAGGCTAGTGTTTCAGACGAAGAAAAACGGGGCTGGGGGGGGGGGGGCAAGGGAAAAAAACACTGCGAAAGTCTAACTCCTGGAACGCGAAGACGAAAGCTTAAATTTCTCTCAATTAGTTAGACGAAAAGGGAAAAAAAAGTGGCGGCTGATCGGAAAGAAGAAAATAAAAGAAAGTTCAGAAAAGAAGGGGACAAAAGTTCAAGTGTCAAGACCTTCCGCCCAAGGGGAAGAACTAAACTGCGAAAGGTTCACTAGAAGAGAAAACGCGTAAGCTAAGAAAGCTGCCAAGCAGAGAATATGCAAACTTCCAGGAAGGAAATTCGTCGTTATAGAGGGGAACCACATTGCGCCACTGTGCAGGAAGGAAAGGGAGGGAAACGAGAAACTCCCATAGGTAAAGGGGGTATGTCAAGGGTTTGAGGAAAGTCTACAGAGAATTGCAGAAGGGAAAACGAGAAGGGAAAAAGGGGAAAAAAAACTTTCCTCGACCCAGGAAGGGGGAGATTATCATCCTCTTGGGCGCGTCATCAAAAAAAAAAGTGTGCCAGCTGGAAAACAGACCAGTCCGACGCAAAGAATTGCGAAAACGCCAACAAGAAGATCAGGGGGGGGATTTCGTTACCTGATGGTCGGGGGGAAGGAGGGGGGCCCACAAGCCAGACATCGTCTATAAAAATCGAGAAGGCCACTCTCGAAGAAGTCCAAGAGGGCACGCTCTAATTCATCAAGGCAACACCTTCGCCCTTACTTTGATTGAGGGGGGAAGGGGGAACCATAGGGGGAAAAAAGCCTCAAAGGAGGGGGGAAAATGCAAAGATCTTCCTGAAGCATTTCTTCAGAAGGGGGGGGACGAAAAGGAGACCGATGCAGAAGTAAACGAGCAAGGGGGGAAATAAAGGGCGAAAAAAAAAGCGGCCTCTGAAGGAAAAGAGGAGACCTTCCTACTCAGACCGACCTACCACGTAAAATGGAAACACCTACTAGTAATGATAAAGGTCGGGACTAAAAAAATTAGGAAGAAGGGGAAACCATCATGTGGTGATCGTTGTACACGAAGAGCAAAGGCCAGATCTTAATCTCTACCATAGAAGCAACGGACCACCGAGAAATCTATGAGGCGGAGAAACGCGGAGAATGCCAAAGGGGGTTTAAGGGAAGGAAGGTCATTTTGTAAAAAGGTTTTCCCGAAAGAAAACCCGCGAAAAAAGGAAGACCGTTCCTCTATACCCTTTGATGAGGGAGGGGGGAAACCGCCAACTGTGGGAAGGGGAGAGACAAGGCCCTTTTACCGCGAAAAGAAAGCTCAAGAGAAAGGGAGGAGGGGATAAAGCGAAACTTTCTTTGAGAGGGGAAAATGGGACCAAGGGTTTTCTTTTTCCTCCGTCAGGGGGGGATGCTGCCCGGAGTAAACTTGGACACACCAGGGGGAATTTGAACAAAGAGGGGCGGGGGAAGAAAAACAAAGGAGGTGGCTTTCGAATCATTATAGAAGGAAAGAGAAAGTGTCATTCCTGCATTCTTGGGGAGGGCAGGGGGAAAAGGATTTGCGAAGCCCGCTCAAGGAAACGTCGTGGGCCACAGAATCAAGAGAAAAGATAGGAAAAAAGAAAAAAAGACGCCTTCGCCAAACATCTTTCTCATCATCTCGGGGAGGTGTGAGAGGGGTCATCTTTGAAAGGGGACGTTGTAGGAAAGAGTATTAGGAGGCAGGAAGCGGGGGAATTCAAAGGGAGGGGGAATCTTATCGAATCGAAATTTCGTGGCACTAAGGCGGACGGAAACCTCCCAACGTGCAGTTTCGGGTCCGTCAAAGGGGGAGCAAAAAGGGGGCCCAGGACAAAAAAATATGACCTCCATACCGAGGACTTTTCCCGATATGGGAAAACCATATAAGATCAAGGGGGGGGGGTGATCGGAGGGGGGAAGCTTTGACTTTTACGAGGAGGGGAAAGGGGGCGTTCTCGATAGACCATGCAGCAGGGAAAAATGTGGGCGGGACGGGGGCCATAGGTCAAGAAAAAGCGAGGGGAAAAAGTCTAGAAAAAAGTAACCGCAACCCGGAGAGGTTCCTTAAAGTGCTCTAGGTCACAAATCTAGGAGGGGGGAGAGAACGCTTAAAAAAAGACCGGCTTGGGAGACCTCCAACATTCCTGAGCTTCGGTCAACGGAAGAGCTAGGATCTGGTGAACGTTGCCTAAGTTAAAAAGGGGGCTTAATAATCGACAGGCTCCCTTCTTTTTAGGGGGTAGACTTGCCGTAGGACGAAAGTCAAAAGGAACACAAAACCCCCCACGAGAAGGCTTGTCAATGAAGATATACGACAAGAAGCCATCAAACCTTAGTGAAGGAAAAAGAAGAAGTGTCCTCTCATCTCGGTACAATTTCAGCAGTCGACGTGCAAGGCACGGGGAGGGGGACTCGGAAAGGCTTGTAAGTGGCAGGTGTCCCTTACCCTTGGGGGGTTGTTTTTCACCATGCAGAGTGTTGAACAGTTCAGATAAGGAGACCGAGAGAAGAGAGCTCTTTAAACGAACTGTCCCTGAGATCCAGGTAGCACAAAAAAGGGGGTAGACATTTAAGTCGGGAAAAGGGGAGAGCTGTCTCAGAAGGGTTCACGCAGGTAGTCGGCGAGCTTATCAACCGAGGGAGAGAGCAGAACCAGAAAAACACTCGGCATTCGATTTGAGGGGGGTAGAGGAAGGGGCCGGAACCCGCAGGTCGGTGCGGGGGATCCTCCTCATCTAGAAACGAAGCGACGACGTGGATAAAATCTTGCACCAAACTGCGTGGAGGCGGTTGACCGGGGGGAGGAACTCATGGGAAAAGACTCTTGAAACCTCGGATCAAAACGCCTTCAAAGTAAATTTCTTTGCCTGGGGGTGTTTTCTTGGGGCAAGAGGACGGGGGAGACACTACGCAATAAACTACCGTGCACCGAACTCTTCATTTATCCGGAAAAAGAAAACGGGAGGGGACAGGTCGGTTAAAGGTCCCCACGTGCTGCTTCTTTAAAGTGGGGGGCGTAAAAGGCTTGGACTGGGGGTCCAGGTGAAGAGGGGGAGGAAAAAATCCGATTTAAGGGGAGACCCAGCCTCCTGCAGTGGAGGCGGGAAAACAGGCCTGATAGAAGACCAAGAGAGGACTGCCTTGGCCTCCATCAGAACTCAGAGCCGGCACAACGGAGAAAGGGACTATTTGCTAGCCGGGCCCCTTCAAGAGGGAAATTATTTCGAAGCCCTTTTCCTCGAAAAAGAGGGAGAAAAATCTACAAAAAGGGGATGGTTTTAGGAAATGGGCCATTGACTCAAATCTCTCGAAAAGTCGCGTATTCGACCATTGGGGGGTTTTTTTCCACTGAGATGAGAAACAAATAGAAAAAAAAAGAGAAAGACCTTTGAAAAAAAATGGTCTTCTCTCGCCGACCGGGGGGGGGGGGGGGGGGGGGGGGGGGGGGGGGGGGGGGGGGGTTGGGGGGGGGGGTGGGGGGGGGGGGGGGGGGGGGTGTGGGGGTGTGGGGGGGGGGAGGGGGGGGGGGGTTGGGAAAAGGGAAGTATCGCGATGGAGAACCATCGGTTGTCTGAAAGGAAGCCAAAAGAGAGAGATGTTTAAGAAAGTTTCATATTTCTTCGGTTGGCTTCTACCTAAGAGTCCCTTGAAGGCGCGTTCAAATAAGAGGAGTTGCCCTTGCAGGCCTAGTGAGGGTTCCAATTTCATCTAAAAAAGGATGGAAGGAGATGCAGGCACTCGTCAAAGAAAAAGGAAGATTCTTGGGGTATGCGAGATTTCACGCTTGAGGGTCATTCTCTATCAAATGGTCGCATTCGTAAAAATTCCTCCCCTCATGTACCGCAGCAGTAAAAAAAAAGAAAGAGTAGGAAGTCTCAAAACTCTGCGTGGCGGAGTCACCTGAAGATTCTTTGCCTTTATCATTTGGAAAGGGGGAGACGTGGCAATTCACAGAAAGACAATCAAGCAAAGAAATTGGAAAAAAGTTGGAGGAAGTAGGAGAAAGGGTCCTGGGAAAGGTTGGCAGCGCCTGGGGAAGGCCGCGTCAAGCAGCAAGACAAAGCACTACGACAGAAAGGGAAAGCTCTGCCGGGGAGCAAACCGCCACCGGACCGCGGTGGCCGAAAGAAGGCCGAAGAAAGAAAAAAAAGGGAAGAATGCCGTAGGGTTCATCCGCTCTCCGCGGAGGGGGGGAAAAGCTCGCCGACTACTGCTTGTCCCAGGAGGAGGACGCCAAGCCTAAATAAAATTGCTCGGCAAGGGAAGATGAGAGATAAGGAGAGTTGAAAAACGGGAGAGGAGGGAGGAGTGAAGGAAGAAAACTTTTCCCATCAGACAAGGAGGGATTCTTGTAAACACCCCCCGGGGAAAGGAAGGTCACAGAAAAAAAGCCTAAGAATAAGGGAACACTTCCACTCGGGGGGGTCAAAAAGGGGTCGCCTAATCTACCGAGTCGCGGAAACCAGCGCTTTGCTTCGAAAAGGGGGGAGAGGATGGGAAAATACTATAAGCCATAACACTGGGATTGGGGGAAGAGGGGATATGAGGAGGCCTCACTGAAAGTAAAAAAAAATCCAATAATTTAGCCCTTGGAAGGGTGGGAAGCGCGCACTTTCAAGAACATCGCTTGTACAAAAGAAGGATCCAAAAGGGAGGGGGGAATGTGCGTTCATGCCTTTTAGCAGATTCGAAAGTGTTTCCTTCTCTTCACAGAAAAAACCGCCGGCTTGGGAAAATTACGAACAGAAGCCGGGGTGGGGATGGTGAACAAAGGAAGAAGCCCTCCGAAAAATGACCTTGGAGAAACCGACAACCACATCGAGTGGGGCGACCAAAAAGAAAAACAGCGAGAGGAAAAACAGAAGAGAATTCCAAAGGGAAAGAGCGCGAGGCATCAAGGCCACACTTCTCCCTCATCGGGACTATCTGGTGGGGTACCAGATGGGGGAACGGACACCAGGGAAGGGGAAAGAAAACCGAGGTACTTCCTTGGACAGCGAGTACAGCGTTCCTCCAGACCCCGTGGGCGGGACAGCGAGCAAGGGTTAACGCCTATCAAGAGAAAGGGCTTCCAGGAAAAAGGAAAAAGAGGCCGACCAGGAATCAGAATCATCCTCCCGAAGGAAACTAACGCACGATGACTATCACAATAAATTGAGGAAGCTGTGAGGAACCACCCGACCAGGCTACTGGAAGAAAAGGTGAGAAAGGGAAGGGGGTCTTGGAAAAAAAGCATAATCTGCTGGGACCCAGATCCACCCTACGGCAAAACTCGATTCCTGTCCTGCAAAGGGAGGCGATCATCTAGACCGCCTTGAGAAGGGATGAAGGAAGTACTTGTGGAAAATTAAAAAAGGGAAAAGCCCCGAGAAAACAGCCAATACCTTTTAACATGACGGCGGAGAACGTTCTTCCATTTAGAAAGTACGAGTGACCGCGAAGACGGAGAGGAGGAAAAGAGAAAGGTAAGAAGGGCGCGGACGGTCCTCGGGAGGAAAATCAACAGGGAAAGAAGGGGAAGCCGGTCATGGGAAAAAAAACGGTATTTCTCGGGCGCGGCATGGGGGAACATAAGGGGGGGGGGGAACACTAAATGGGGGTCTTGCCTTATTCCTCCGTCTCAGATGAAGCGCCTCAGGAACAGGGAAACGGAAGGGAGGGAGATGGGGGAAGACTCTTCCCGCTCCTTGCTCGTCAAAAATCACCTCGCGCCTTGAGAGGGGCCATCAGAAGCCAAGAAACCGAACTCTTCCTACAATAGAGGAAAAGCTCCAACAAAAAAAAAACGTGGGGAGACAAGTATAGCGTGCTGCTTCTGAGTCCTTTCCGGTCGGGGGTCCTTCCTAAAAGCGTGGGGTTAGGAAGCGTAGGATCGGAGGGGACGAGGGGGGAGAGGCGGAAAAACTTTCTTTCAGGGGTCCGGGGAACCGGGGCTGACTAAGCTGCGTACTTGCCCAGTTTCCCGGAACACCAGGAAGGAGGCTGTCCCCGGGTCAAAAAAATAAATTCAGAAAGTAATAATCAAGGGGGGGAGAATGTGTTGATTTGAAGGAAGCGTGCAATCAGTGGGGAAAAAAGTGTGCCGGGAGGTTAGACTGTCTAGGGGAGAACCAAGAAGAGCGCAAAAAAAAAAAAGATTTGGTCGGGAGGGGTCGCCATCGGGAAAACAGGGGGGTTGCGGAGGGGGTGTATGGCGGCAGAAAAAAAAATTGATGGGGAGGAAAAGGGTAGAGCACAAAGCGAGATTTCTGGACAAACACTCGTCTTTCTAAGAATGAGAGGGGGGCGCGTGACAAAAGGCGCACTCGAACGGAGGGGGAATCCCTAGAGTTCTTCGCTGGAAGGGCGGGAAAAAAGGGTTGCAAGCGCCAGAGGGAAGTGTGGGAGGAAGGGGGTAAAGAGCCGATGAAAAAAGAGCAGCACCGGGAACTGGTCTGGTAAAAAGAATCGGATAAAATCCTGGAACAGGGGAACGCCCGGGGGGGAGGGGGGGGACCAAGAGGGGGAGATTAGGGAAAGAGCGTCTCAAAAAAAATTCATATTTGCGACCAGGGAGTATCGGATTGAGAAATCGTGCGAAAAGGGACCCAAAAAGGGGGGGGGTTTCAACCAAAGGGCTTATTGTGAACGTTCGTCGAAGGTCCCTTAGAAACGAAGCCCGCGCGCTTTGATGCGTCTTAAGACCGGAAAAGACCAATTTGGAGGGAGGGGCTGAAAAAGGAGGGGTCTGAGAAAACAAGAAGGGGGGCCGCGAGCTTGTCAAAAAAAAGCCTGAGAAGAGAACTCTGCGAAACATACCACTCAAACCTCAGGAAAAAGGCCGGGAAGAAAACGAGTCGGTGGGGGGTGTATCCTCCTCATCTAGAACGACGGTGATCGAAAAAGCGTGTCGCTTAAGCGGAGCCAGTCAGAGAAGAGAAGACTCTGTAAAGTTCCCTGTCACTACGCCTTCAAGTAAATTCTTTTGCCGGGAAGGGAGTGGGGAAACTGGAAGACCTTCTGTGAATTGCAGAAAAGAACCTCGTTAAAGGTCCAAAATCCTCGTAAGGAAAAAGGGGTACCAATGGATCATCTAATCACCTCAGATGGAAAACGTGCTTCTTGGAATGGGGGTCTGAAGGAAGGACTTTTACTATGGGGAAAAAATGGAGCCGGGAGAAAAAAGGACTTGAAAGACCTCCTCCGCCATCAAAAGATCGTTTATATGGAACCACTGCCTGAAGGGGGGAACATTCAGAAATGCTCAAATGAGGGGAAAATCGAGAAAAAGAGGGACGCCGAAGTTCCCTCCACGTCGCCGTCCATCTAGAGAGGCCCCGGTATCAAGTAGGGCGCCGAAAATCATTGAAGAACGAAGGGAGAAAAAAAATCGTAAACTTTTCTTGGGGAAGGGCACATCTTCTGAAAAGAACGGGCGAAAAACCTTCGCGAGAGGGACCGGGAAATCCAGAGGGGTCAAAGCTAGATCAACAACAAACAAAATATATATATGGGAAGGGGGGAAGCAGGCTCACTAAACCTTTTCGATAAAGCCTGAGGCCTTGCCATCAGGGGACATAGAGATCTAAAAAAAGGGGCCGGAGAAGAAAAAGGGTTCTAGACTTACTAGTCGGCCGCAGGAAAGTTTTCTTTCGAGAGACTTTACAGTTTCCGCGGCTCGCCATCCGGCAAGAAGGGTGCGGGGGGAAAGGGAGGGGGATCTATTAAGGATCCGACGCCCGAGGCATTCTTACTGAGAAAAAAGAAAAAAAAGCTCAACGAGCGTGATGCAGGAATGCGGTTAATGGACGGGGGTGGGGGGATCGCTGGGCCTCTCGAGAACGTCTCACCTTTTCTCATGAAACCGGCCATTTTGAAAAAATCATCATCACGGGGGAAGCGGGAGCTAAGGGGAAAAATCCACGGTCCCCGCTAGCCGTGGGAGGGGGAATTCATCCTTACTAGGGGAGAAGTGAAGAGGTTGGGGGGAAAAGGAAGGCGTGACCGGGAGGCCAAACAATCAACGGGAAGGAAGTTCAGAAAAACGTTTACCGAGGACGGCGGGGTCATCCCCCCCAAAAGGGGGCCCACAAAAAAGAGCCGTGGAAACAACCACCGGGTGCGACGGCCAAACCCCCGCGCGCAGGGGGTTTCTCCTCTTTCAATCATAACAGACAACAGCACGACGACTCACCATCGTTCGCTGACGGGGGAGGAAAGAGCCCCTCCCGGGGAGGGGGATGATGCCACCGTTAAAAAGGAAAGGGATTTTTTCTCAGTAGTTGAAGAAGAGGATTTTTCGTTTTACCATCGAAGAAAGGAGGACACGCGATTACGTTGCAAAGAATTGAACGCGACGACGCCGACAGAGGAATTGAGGGCGGAAAGTATGGATAAAAGGGAGAAGACTCAAAAAAAAGAGGAGAGGACGTCGTCGGGGCAGAAAGCCACGACTGTTCCACCATAAAAGGAAAAGGAACTGTCTTTTAAAAAAAGGAAAGGTCCTTGGAAACGGCCGAAATTAAAGCAGTCCCAAGAAGTTCGAAAAAGTGTCACGAGAACCTCGAATAGACAGGGAGATGGCCCCTCATCTCTGGATCCAGTACTATTAGGTACTTACCTAGGAAAAACGATACTCGAGGGAAGACTTGCAGGCTCTATGGAAAGAGGGTCAATTTCTAAACCAAGGGGGGAGCTGCAGGGTTTGAAGCCGCGGTCTACAGCGAAGACGACAGCGGCTTAAAAAAAGAAAGGCGCCGTGGACCGAGCGTCAGGGGGAGGCAAAAAAGAGGGGGGGGGGGGTCATCTTGGGAAAAGGCCTGGCGAGAAAAAGTTACCAACCTCCAGGGGGGGGGGAAAAAAGCACTTGCAGGTTTCGGGGTACGCCCTTAACTGAAACAATCAAAAGAAAAAAAAAGAAGATCTGGGGGCGAACTATAGGAACTACCTCAAGATGGGAAAAAAAACTGCGGGTCTCACACAAATCAAAGAAAGAACCCTATCAGGGCCCTCTCGAAGGGGAAAGTCTCACCCGGAAAGAGCGGGGGATTTAAGTGAATTTCGGGAAAAGGCCCTTTACTCCGAGGACCTGGGGAAGATGTCACCTCCGGGAACTTGTTCATACTAAAAGAAAAAAAAAGCCTCCGCAAGGGGATCCGCCGTCCGACCGGACAAGGAGGTCACCCAGGAGCGATGGAAAGGAAAAAAAGAGGGCCCGAAAAAAAGAAAGATTCCCGGGAAACATCCTCCATAAACAGAATGCTCAAACTATTAGATAAAGGTCTAGGGATGGGAAAACACACGGACCGAAGGGGGGATTATGGGCTGCAAGAAAGGGGCAGAGGGAGATGGACACGACGAAGAAAAATCTCTACCAGAGGAAAGCCGACGTCCCTTACCCCAAACCAAAGCAAAAGGAAAGAAATCATCGACCTGCGGAGATGCCGAAGGAAGTGGTTTGGGAAAAAGGGAACTTGTGTAAAAAAGGAGGTTTTCCCTAAATCCCCTCGCCCGCGGGAAATCCCTTCAGCATAGACTCCTTGTAAAAGCGCCGCCAAGGGTTAGAAAAAAAAGGGTCGAGGTGCAGAATCCTCTCTCTCAACCACACAAGGGAAGGAAGAAAAAAAAAACGAAGGGGAAAAAAACTTTGGAGGAGAAGAGGTTCCGCCGTCATGGGGAGGGGACTCTTCTTCCCTTGGAACGCCGGGGCGCGGGGAGACGGGATTTTAATGGGGGAAAAACACAGGGGGAAAAAAAATGGGGGAGAGAAAAACACTCCTAGATGATCTCCACCAGTTGCAAGGGACGTCGGCGGGTTGAGGAAGGATTCGGGGAAGGAGAGGGGATTCATCGTCGAAAAAAACTTGCTCTCGTGTCAAAGATAAAAAGAGAACTCAGGTATCCTACTTCTGAAAGAACCTTAACCGACCAGCTTAATAAGAGACGATGAAGAGAGGAAAGGGTTGGGGGGGGGAGATTACGGGGGGGATTCTGAGTCGGCCGGAGAAAAGATTTGTTTTCCGTAGGGAAAGCAAAAAAAATTTTCGGGAAAGTGATCGAATAGACTAAAACTAAGCGGTCGGGGAAAACCGGTCTTTTCGGGTCCGGAGCCGCTTCCGAATCTTTCAAGAGTAAAAAGGGGGTCCCCCAAGGCGGTTTAGAAGGAAAGGACAAAGAAAATCTGGTCCACGAGGAAAAGAGATAATTAAAAATAATCCTCGATGAGCGGGAAAGGGTGTTGAGCTGAGCTCGCGTGCAAGCAAAAAAAAATTCTAGCAGTGGGCCGGATTGAGAGGAGTTGGAAAACAGTTCATGAAAAAAGCTATGTGCGGTCGGGCCAGCAGACGAATGCTTTTGGTTTATGGATGGACGAAGAATTGGAGGAGGACCTGCAACCCGGCCTGAGTCTGTCATAGGGGAAGCTAGGAGTTGGGAGGACACGAGGGAAACAAGATGTCAGAAAAAAAGGATTTGAGGGAGAAAAGAAAATCTCTAGGCAAAACGGGCGAACTTATTTTTAAAGGTGATAGGAAGTGTCTTAAACGGATCAACCTGGAAAAAAAAGGGATACAGGGGACTTTCGGTAGATCTATTCACACAATGTCTCAATATCACACAGGTCGGTCTGTGACTAGGGAGGAAGACAGAAAAAGCTGGAGGGGGAGCCAAAAAAAGGGATTCCGCTAATCGGTCGATTCGGAGGGGAACAGATAGGGGGGGAAAAGACCCTCCGGAAAACGGTCGGCCAGTGGGAGCGGGAGTTCTGAGGGGCGGAAAAAACCCTTAAATCCGTGGGGGGGTTTTCCCCATCCCGTAGAAGCTGATGGTTTAAAAGGGGGAGAGAAGGAGACTTCTCAAAAAACTCACGCGCGCTGTCACCAAAACAAGTTTCAGCCATTCTCAAAGGACCCGGAAAGGGGGATGTCGAGAAAAGGAGTAAGGCTTTCGGCTTGGAGAAGGCAAGGTCGCCTGTTCAAGCAGGGGGAAAGGGGGAAAAAAACACCGCAACTCCTGCCTGAACCATAAAAGAGGGGGAGAAGACAGGGGAGGGTGGGGAGGGAAAGAGGCTCAGAAAAGAAAGGGCGTTTTTGATCCGCCGCAGCGGCGCCAAAAAACGGTGATGTCGTCGTGAAAAAAAGGCTGCGGACAGGAGCGAAAAAAGAAAAAAGCTCGTTAAACGGCCCGGGGAAATGCCCTAATAAAAAGATAAAGTCTGTGGGCAAGGCTTTGGAAGAGGTCCAAGGTTAATTGAAAGAAGGAGGAACACTCTTCATTCTAAAAGACGAACGGGAAGGAGAAGGGAAAGCTGGGTACCGCGGGATCGCAAAAAGGTCGCCAAAGAGTAACCCAAGGAGGGGGGGGGGAGTGGAGGGACCTTCGTTTGACGAAAAAACCATTTTATCCTGAGAAAGACACAGGAAAAGGGGTTACAAGGAGGAAGTCCCTCGGAAGCATCATCTCGTTGAGGAGGGGCCACTTCAAAAAAAGGGAAATGCCAAAAAATTCCAAGGAGGTCAGGAGGGAGGAGGAAAGAAAGAGCTGAAAAAAAGAACTGCCTCGCCAAGAGAGGAGGTCCTAAAGCAAAAGGGCCAATGGAATGAAAAGGAGAGTGTCGGGAACAAAAAGGAAGACTCGTAAGGAAATCTTACCCAGCTACTCTTCGGTCAAGTGGGTCCGAACGGAAAAGGATTTGCCACAGGGAAAAAAAGGCCCCAGAGACTAAAAAAAAATGGGGCCTTTCCCTTGGCGTTTTCATTCCACGTCTTCAGAAAAAACAACGTCGGGGAGCTCCTGGAAAAAGGAAAAAAGGAAGCATCTAAGGTATAAGGGAGCCGGAAGGATTAGCTATTGGGCGCCTGTCTCCATCATGTTAGGAGAACTACAAAGCCTCCGCTAAGAAAGAGTTTGGATCGCAGGAGAAGCCCAGGAGTGGGGAAATTCTACTTCATTGGGGACCTTTTCCGAGGAAAGAAATTCAAAAGAGTCATGCGAAGGATTAGGCGGGGGGGGAAACTCCGAAAAAAAAAAATGAAGCATCAGTAGTCATGCCAAAGAAGGCCCTTGAAGAGCTGATGCGAGTGGAGGTTATTAAAGTGGTAAGAGAGCTGGACTGGGAAAATAACCTTGTCGTGCAGGATTCAACTCCTCAGAACAGGCATGGAAAACGGGGGCCATAGGGGGGGAGGCCCCGGAAGAAGAAAAGCTGGGGGATCGGCGTGCGGAAGGCTCCCTTACGATTAAAGAGGGAGAAAATGGGGACTTCGTGGCAATTAAACACGGGGTGAAAACCGGAAAAAAGGGAAATTTTACTATGGGGAGGAAAAAAAAACAAGTTGGGCTCCGGCCGTTGGGAACGGCGACCTTGCGAGCTCCTGGGAAAAAAAAAGCAGCAAAGGGGGGTCGAACAGAAAAAATTCGTCGAAAAGAAAAATCGCTTCTTGCTGATCAAAAGACACCTCCCTTTTGGGGGGCCGGCCTCAAAAACTTTTCGAGTAGGGGAAGAGGGGGATTTGCTCGGGGTCAAGAGAGAGCTTGGGGGACAAAAGAAGATTTGAACCTGCGAATAAGTTCTGCAAAGGAAAAATCGACGCCTGAACGAGGAAAAAAGGAATTGGCTCGCAAGGAGAGAGAATTACGAAAAGGAAGTGCAGGTACAGGGGAGACTCGGGGAGGAGTTGCCGAATCGAAGAAAGGAAACACGAGCTGAAGGCTGGGAGATTATTTCAGGGAAAGTCCTTCAAAAAAAAAACCACGATGACATCAAGAAGGAAAGATGCAAAGGGGCACTATACGCTTGAAAACGCTTTTAACGAGAATGGACTTCCAAGAAGGAGGGTCTTCTGTCAAAGTCCAAAAAGGAAGAAGGATTTCGTCTTCTCCGATACCGAAAGCCTGAGGCAAACCAATCTTGGACATGAACCTTCGGGAAAAGATACTGGAGAAAAAACCAGAAAGGGGGAAAAGGCTTCAGGTTTACCTCGCAGGAAACGGGGGTTTTACCCTAACGCTTAGAAGGGGACTAAGGACCTGAGCGGTTAGCATCTTAAAAAAGGCCTTGCGCGTCAGCCTTGGAAAAACGCCGAGCTTTGTTCCTAGTCAGCAGCAAGCCAGGGGGCCCGCCTCGGTAGAAGAAGACCAATCAAGGGAAGTCGGGGAATTGAGAAGGAAGGATGTCTCGACCTGAATGTCGCACCCCAACCGCAAAAAAAACACTCTTCAGGCTCGAAGGCATCAAGGAAACTTCGACCTCAGGAAAGGAGTAAAGTACGGGGGGACCATATGGGGAAAAAAAAAAGGAGTTCTACTTCACTCGACGGGGAGGGGGGGGCAATTACTTCTTTACATCAGGAAGAAGGACCCGAAAGAAGAGTTTAGCCGAAAAGACGACTAGAGGGTTGAAGGGGGAACTTTAAAGAAAAAAAACGCCTCTGAAGGGGAATCCTAATCATCACGCAAGAACGTCATCCTCTCAAGGAACTTTCGGGGGGGGGGATCTATATATTAGTAGTCTTAAAAACCAGTAGGAAGGAAGGATGGTCCCAGAAGGGGAAGGCTTCTATTTGATCTTGTCAAAAAAAAGGCAGTGATCTTTCCGAACGGAAAAAAAAAAAAAAAACTACCACCTCATCATTCCAGCAGGGTCATGGGCGATCACAAGAGAGATGAAAAACAAAAAGGGGAATTTCCTCCGCACTTCGTGTGTAAGGAGGCGTTGTTTCCCCTAAATAGAAAAAGGATCCCTCAAAAGGAATAACCATGACGGCGGAAAAAGGAAAGGGGTCAATCAGGAGAAAAAGAAGGTCAGAAAAAAGAAAATCTCAACAACAAAGGAAGGTTATTGTTGAGACGGTCAAGGGGGAAAGTGCCTTGGATATCAACTGTCCTACAACAGTGGACGCAGTCATTTTAAAGTAGAAAAGGATTCCTCCGTGGGGGAGGGGGGAGGGCAACACAGGGGTAAGTGGAAAAAAATTCAACCACCGCGGCTGGGGGAGTTAAAATTCCGCTGTCTCTGAGAAACAGGAACCCTTTGAAAGGAGTGTGCGGTCCTTATGAGGGGAGGTCTCTGGACAGAGACCTGGGAAAAGGAAAATCCGCCGAAAAGGGAAGAGCCATCAAAGCCCTGCGGCCTAAGGGGGGGAAGAAGCTAATCTCGATCAAGAGAAGAGTTGAGCAGGAGAAATGTAAGGGGGGATTCGGTGAGGAGGTCAGGGGGGGGAAAGGACTTCCGGGTGGAAAAAAGCTAATGCTCAGGGCTGGCAAGAGAGAGGGCTGACTTCGGCAGAAAAGGGTTGGTAGTGTAACCAGAAAAGGACGTACTTGCACAGGAAAAAAAACCCCGAATTGAAAGGGTCACGGCCAAAGGGGGAAAAGAAATTCATCAATCCAGATAGGGAGATGAGGGCGAAGTGTTGATGATGGAAAGGGGACGTGAAGCTGGACTTCTGGAGGAAGGGAGGTGTGCTGGGAGATGGGAGCAGCAGGTCAAAAAAAAAGAGATTTGGGCGTTCGGGGGGAAAGCCAGCGTCACTCATCCACAGAAATTGTTGGCGGCGGGGAGGGTGGTGCGGGGGCGACAGTCAAAACGGGATGGGGAGAAGAACATCTAGGGGGAAATTCTGACTCGCAGGAACAAGAAAAGGGCCACCGGCTTGGGTCCGCGAAGCCCTCAACAGCCGCAAAAGGTCAACTTCTAAGCAGTAAAGATGATAGATGTAGCAGGGGAAGAGGGGGCACCTTGGCTCAAAAGGGAAGTGGAGGGGAAAAGAACATATCGGCCAAGGGGGGAGCATGTTCCAAGAGCGAACGCAGATGGTCTGGTACGAAAAAGGTATACTACGAAATAGAGTAATGAATTGACAGTCAAGAAGAGGGGGATCTAATCGGTCAGCTTTCACAATCGCAAGTCCTAAAAGGAGGGCTACGCGGGTAGCAGGAGAGGGGAGTCTGACTTTGAAAAAAAGTAAAGTGCCCGGACCCTTGAAATCCGGGGTTTTTTCCCATCCCTTCAAGGATGATGTGAACAGTTAAGGAAGGCCTCACGAAGAGGTACGAATCAAAGAGATGGACACCGGTCTAACAGGTTCCGGGGAGGGGGGGGACCTTCTCCATTTAGCCTCCTTGGAGGGAAAAAGGATTCGGGGGAAAAAAAGTCTATCAGTCTGAGAAGCAAGAAAAATAAAAGAAGGGAAACCCTCCGCTGAGAGCGGCTGAACTCAAGGAACCATCCCACTTCTTCCTACTAGTGGGGCATTGGAACCTCAAATCCACCGCGGGGTCAGGGGTGAGTTTGGGGAAGAAGAAGAAAGAAAAAGTGATGTCTCGTGCGGCGTGTACAACGGCGTTCTGCTGAAAAAAAAGGAAAGGGGGAGCTGCCAGAATCGCAGGAAAAAAAATGCCCTGAAGAAACCGGAAAAAAGAGAGAATTCTTTGTCCTTGCTTGTTATGGAATACGGTTCACGCCGTAGGGGGACGGACGCATCCCCAAAAAGGCAAAACTAGAAGGGGGGTTCCGGAAAAACGCCGTAGCGGGTACCCCCTGTCCCGCGCGCGGGGACCTCGTGATGGGAGGGCTGGAAGGGGGGGAAGTCAAAAAATGCTACCTGTGAAAAGGGGCCGTATCTACCTACCCATCGGGTTACAAAAAGTTCGGATCCAAAAGGAAGAATCATCAAAAGGGGATTCCCACTGAGGCTCTTTTCCAAGGCAGCATTCAAGGCTGTACGGGGGAGTCTGCCATCAATAACGAACCCTTTCCCGCCATCTATCTTAACCGGGAGCAGAAAAAACACTGTGAAAAATGGGAAAGTCTCCGGAATCTTCCTGGAAGTAATGCTATCAAAAAAGAGACCAGCGATGAAAGATGGAGGGGGTGTGTAGGATCTTCCACTCTGAGAGCTCAAAAATCAAGGAACGTCGAAGAAGAGCTTGGCGTGGGTCCAACGGTAATATATAAAAAAACACAAGAAAAAAGATAGATATATCGGAAGAACGCCAATCTTCAAAAAAGGAAACTCTCGAAAGGGGAAAGTAGGAGGGTATGAAAGAACATCAGGTGCAAAAATTCCTACCAAACCTCCGCTATGGGTACGAGGGACGCAAAAAAGGAAAGGTCTGAAAAGGAAGGTAACTTCGGAACGGGAAGTCAACGTGCCTTTGAGCCTCAGCCAGACTTTTCTAAAGGGCATTGGGAGTCGAGGGGAAAATTTCAGCTCCGGACCGCTGATCATCTGACGGAGTTCATTCCATCGCAAGTGTAACGGACAAAAGATGCGGGGAAAAAGGTGTTCACGCTATCGCGACCTGCTCGATCGAAAAACTGTTAAAAAAGGAAGCCGGCAAAGGCTCAAGAGGAAACCGGAAAAGAAATTAGGGAGGAAGCGCGGAAACCGCGGGGGGAAAAGGGGAGGAAGAAGAATTTGCCGGTAGAAGGAAAAAGGGAAAGGTATGCGGAAAAGGGGACAAAAAAAAGCAGGACGGTTAGGGCGTATTCAGTCATGTCCTCCGTTCCTTTTAACGGTGGGGGGGGACAAAGGAGAATCACGACAGGGGAGAATCACAGCGATAAAAGTAGTGGGGCTGAGAAAAAAAAGGAAATAACCTCCCCCAAAAAAAAAAGAAGGGGGTGAGAAAAAGGCCTCGGAAGGGTGCTATTATGAGAGTGGGGGGGGTGAAATGATTTGGAAAGATCTCAAGGGACAATCTCGAAAAAAAAGGGGGGAATACTTCTGCGCCAGCTCGAACTCCTGGAACGCTACGAAAAAAAGAGGAAAAGGGACTCTTCAGGAAAGAAGTGCATTCATGAGGTGAGCTCGGACGAATGCGCAAAAAAAAAAATGGTTCACACATCAGACGGGAGGACTTCTTGTAAAAAAGGAAGTAAAAATGGTCCAGTCAAAAAGGGGGGGAGAGCCACGATCCGGCGAAAAGAGAAAGAGATTTGATACGCAAGAAAAGATCTAAAAAGGGAACGAGGACAACGAAATGCGGTCCCGGTCCATGAAGATATTTCGTGCAAGAGACGAAAACAGCGGAAAAAGAGGGTTCTTCTCTTGGAATGATCTTCGAGGGAAAAAAAACTTGACGAAAAAGCAAAAGGAGCAAAAGAAGGGTGAAGAGAAGAGAAGACAAGCATCGTCTTTTAAAACAGACCTTCTAAGGGGAAAACCGGTGGCTGGCGAGAAAAGGGGGACATCTTCGAACCGCGTGGGGCCTGCGCGTCATCTTTAAACAAAGGAAGAGGGGGTTAAACAAAAGACTTCCGGGGTGGCGGGAGAAAGAAATCATTAGCAAGCATAAAGAAAGAATCTTCTGGCAGAAAAGGGGAAACCGACCGCCAAGGGGCGCGACCTGCTGCTGGACGCACAGAGGAGGTCCACTCTTGAACCGAGAAAAGGAAGGTCTCAAAAACCTTAAGAATAGAGGCTTAGAGGGGTTTCTTGGAAGAAAAAAAGCGGCCTGGCGGTCTACTCAAAAAAGGGAACTGGGGTCACTTCCTAAAATTCTTCAAGACCGTGGCGGGCGGGAGGAAGAAGGGGATCGAAGGTGCATCCAAAATGAGAGGAAAAAACGTGCCCCGCTTCCTTCCCAACGAAAAAAAAATTGTTAAGGCTCATCCCTCCTCCCTCCCTCCTCGCAACGAGACTCGAAAAAAAGATTCTATAGTCAGAGGTATCCCCAACCGAATTTCTTTCTGAAAAAAAGGAAAATACCTGCGGAGAAGTGAGAGGAGCCAGGTAGCCGTTCCGAGCTGGAAGCGCGAAAGGGGCAACGCCTACGGCCCGTACCCCCGAGGGGCGTTTCAAAGGGCTGCAGAAGGTCCCTCCAGAGTTGGACTTAAAAGCATTGTGGGCCCATTAAATCGGCGGGAAAGAAAAAAGAAAGGTCGGCACTCCCCGGGCAGCGCTACCCTTGAAACGTAAGGAAACCTCAACTGGTCGGCGAGGGGAACAGGGGGAGGGTAGGGGAAAAAACAACAACAACTTAGTATGAAGAAAGAGAGATGGCACGACTTTCCAAGAAAAAAACAACTGGCCGAAAAGGAAAGGGCCGTCATGGTAAACTTGTCTCTGGAATTGAGTGCCGCCGTTGGAAAGAGGAAGAGTTTAAGAGAGGGAAATTCAAACCACGGAGGAGGGAAGTTACGTCAAAGAGGAGAGTCCGGCTTCTTGTGGGGGGGAAAAGGAAAGCTTTCCGCTCCCTTCAGCTCGCCCGCTCCGGAAAAAGAAAAGGTACGTGCCACGATCACCGGAAGAAGTAAGACACTGCTGGGGAGGGTGGCCTACCGCTTCCTCAGACAATCTCGATGCACTCGAGTAGGTGGTAGAGAGGGTTAAAAAAATGGTCGTGCATGATTTGAAGGAGGATGCCTGTCGGGCTCAGGGGAAAAACTTCAGCTTTCCGCGGGGGGAGGTAGAAGGGATTGCTTTTCAACGAATGGAGAAAAGTCGGAAACGAAGACATCGGTAGAAAGCGTACGAAGGAAGGGAAAGGGGCCAGTTCCCCGGCTGTGCAGGAACCCAGGCCTCGGGGAAAAGAAATTAAAAAGGGATACAGATATTAATAATCAAGAGGAGCGAAGTGGAGGGAAAGTCCAAGAGAATACTTAGTAAGAAAAAGGGCGTGTTCGCCGCTGGGATACACAGCATCCTTCTCGCCCAAGGGGAGGTCTGTCGGGGAAAGCAGACGTGAAAAAATCCTGGGTTAAGGGGAGGGAGAAAAAAAGTTATGGGGAAAACCTTAACAAAAGGATGTTCTGTAAGAAAAAAACAAAAGATCAGTCTGACGTCTCAAGGAACAGAACGCAGTGGAAAAGGAGGATCAAAGGGGGGAGAGCCCTACAGAAGAAGAATTTCAACGTCTAAGAGGTTTAAAATCCTATTATCATATTGAGGGGAGATCGTATCAGAAGGGCCTCCATGTCTACCTCGGGGAGGTGCAAATTAGACTGGAAGAGGGAAAGCCTCACCGTGGGCGAAGAGGGGACGGTTACTCTTTTCCTCAAGTAGACTACGAAATCCTCTCTCTACGCCGAAAACCAGAAAGAAAATTCCGAGGTACATCGGCGTTTGTCAAGCAGGGATTCAAATTCAGGGGGGAAGTGTCGTAGGTCGTGGAGGACGTGTTACGACCATTAGAAGGGGTAAAAATTACGGGCAAGGGGGGTCGTCTAGGCCCGGACTCGATCCGCCGACCGCAGACGAGATGCCAGAAAAATTTTCGGAAAAGACAGGTAGCCCTCCTGACCGGCAATGGAGGAGGTCGTCGAGGAAGGGGCTCAGCACGTATTCTCAAGGGGGAGCGGGAGTGCGAGCGTGTTGAAAAGAATGAGAAGCGGAAAAGAACATCCACTCGGCACTCGAAGTTGGCAATTTTAAAAAGAGGGGGGGGGACCACCGCGGTCGGGGGAGGTTTAAATCCAGCAACACAAGCGAAGAAGGAGGAAGGGATGCTTGCAGCCACAAAATGAAGTGACCGCGGCGACCATGGGGGGAAAAAGACCCGTCGAGGGGAAAAAAACAGGGCCGGTGAAACTTAAGAAAGCGTTGACTTGCTTGTTTTTCGCAATAGTTCCTCTTCTTTGGGGGAACATCAAGAAGACCTTCAAAAAAAGAATCTGTGGGATCCTCCAACGCCGATTTGGTGAAAAAACGGTCTCGGCTCGCGGTCGAAGCAATCGATTTCCGCCCCAGAAATGCGGGGAAATGGGAAGGCGTGGGAAAAAAGGAAGGTAGGAAAGGTCGAGCAGACCTCAGCGTATCTGTGAAAAAGAGAAGCCACCGCCCTCACGCAAAAGAGCCGGGGAACGGGGAAGCTCGGGGCCGGAAGAAGCATGCTCATCGAGGGCTTGAAAGGACAATAGCTAGCCGAAAAAACCGAAAGGAACCTGATGACGGGGGAAAAGGCCCCCTGGGTTAATGAAGAAGTAGTCATAAAAGACCTTTTGAAGACTGTAGGCAAAATCTTAGCTAGGAGAGGGGGGGTATTTAACACTGCACCTATGGAAGGAAAGAAAAATCGCGATCCAAAGAGAAGGTTGTCAGGGAAGAATTGGGTTTCCAAAAAGGGACTCTCAGGAACAAAGGGGGGGGAAAGAGATATAGAAGAGGGGAAAAACTCCAATCTGAAAGAAAAAATTTGCTCTCAGGCGGGGGGCTCTATTTGCGACTTTTCCCATCAAGGGAATTACTACCCAAAGGGGGTGTGTTAATAGTGGGTAATCGCATGAAATCTGCCCGAATTTGGCGTGCGAGTCGCAGATTCCCAGGCAAGAGGAGAGAAAAAAGAGGCATCGTGCTGACGTAAGCAGTCTTCCGAAAACTATGGTCAGCTACACTCCTATGAAATTATGACCCGAGGGAGAAGGGGGAATCAAACTAGCTGATAAGGAGGCTTGGATGGAGACGTGGACTATCTCGGGGAATTCAGACGATAACAAAAGGGTCTTCAACGGGGAAAGACAGCCCATCATTTACCGCAAAAAGCAGTTGCCATCGATTAGAAGTCGGAAACTGGGTTTTACCAGAGCGCGGGAGGAATTGAGGGAACTTTGCAAGGGGGGAGAAGTTTTTATTGAGTCGTGCGGACACCGCCTTCGTGACCCGAAAAGAAGGAACGGGGGATTTAATGATTTCAGGGAGTTTAAGGTCCGGTACAGGGGTTCGCGCAAGGAGAGGAACAATCCATCACGCCGTGGGTAAAAGAATCACTACGACATCACCTGGGGTCTGAGGAAACCGGAAAGAGGGCGGATGGAATACGAAAAATTTCGAGTATAAAGGGCTCATCGTTTCAGCCTCTCGAAGGAGGGGTCGTTTGACAAGAAAAAGGACGAAAAAGGAGAAAAACGGCGTAGAATCTAACTCCTTGACTAGAAGACTGACTACATAGAAAAGATCAGTAAATTAGAAGGGAGAAAAAGGGGTCGTCGGTGACAACGTCGTTCTGTCTTAGAAGGAAGAGAAGGGGCCCGTAATGACGGTGCTTTGAAAACCCCATCAAGGGGCCTGGAAAAAACAATCCCTACAGAGGTCGCCATCTGCATTTGGGGGGGGGAAGCTGAAAACGCGATGTCCCTCTAATCGAAACCCCCCGATAACGGCAAACCGAGCAAGGAAGAATAGGTATTTAAGGGGAAGAGACCGATTAAACCGACCAGGCCCACGGTGCTGCTCTTGAGAAATGTCCAGAGGACCAAGAAGGTAGCCCTTCGCTTCCGGGGGGTGGTCAAAGCGAAGACACGTTTCAAGATGCAGAGGGGAAACCCTACGCTTCTCTTTGAGAGGAAGGTTGGGAAACCTGTGAGCATCTTCGACAGCCGGGGTCCAGAGGACAGCAAAAAAAGCCTATCTTGGGGGAAAAGAAAAGAACATCCAGGCCGGTTGCGGTTTAGAGCCATCACTTGCGCAAGTACAGAAAAAAAAAAGAAGATCGGGAGGAAGAAACCGCCCGCACACATAGAGCGACTAAATGCGGAAAAACGCCAAGAAGAAAAAGGGAAAGGCACACGCTCGAAGAAGGAACGCTTGCCACGAAGGCAAGCTAAAAAGGGAAGGGAATATTGTGGATGAGGAAAAAGGTCTCCAGAGGACAGAAAAGGGGGAGTCTAAAAAAGGGGAACTGTGCAAGTAACGAAAGTGACACTTCGTACGCAGAAGAACCGTGGGAGTGGCTGTGGGGGGCGATGCAAGATGGGGCGCGTCTAAAGATAACGGCCGGAAGGGGGAAGAAGTACAAAGAGAGAGAAAAAGAAAGCATCGCGCCCTACAACGTAAAACTCACGATGACATCACACTATCGAAGAGAGAAGAGTGAGGAAGATTTTTCAGGGGCGTCTGATGGCCCACAGGTCATACCGCGCGAAAGTGAAGGGGACAACTACAGAAAAGGAAAGCGACCAGGGGAAAAAAAAAAAAGGGGGACCGGCCCACCGCATGCCGGCCTAGGGTCGGCTTTCTGCGAATCATCGACAAGCAAGGGTTGAAATTAAAGCCCATTCAATCTGCGTGGGTTTCCCCGAACCCGCGACCTTCGAAAAGGAAAGATGAAAAAAAGGTCGTCCAGTGAAAAAAGGGGGGGAGGTGACCGCGAGCCATCTAAACACAAACGGATGAGTCTTCACTAGAGAGAGAGAGGTACCCTCGAGGGGGGGGGGAAGAAAAACAGGTGGCGGGGGTTCTAAGGGAAAAGGGAAAAAAAAAGGTTCGCGGGATGCCGCCGATTGTAATGGTACAACAACGAAGTTGCGAAAAAAAAAAAGCGGGGCGGGAAAGGGGAAAGAAAGAGATGGTCGCCGGAAAAGAAACGGCCAGGCAGCCGTAGGAAGCGCTTTCAGCTACATACCCTCTCCTTTCTCTTCAGGAAACCGGCAGGTAGGACCTGAGGAAGAGAAGGGAGCTCCTGGTGGCCGAACTTAGTCTAAGCGAAAAGGGTGGATCGGGAGGGAGAGATGAGGGAGGGGCGGCTGGGGAAAAAGTCCGTGTTCAGGAATCTTTGTCTTCAAGAGGGGGGTGTGAAAAAAAGGGAAAGGGAAACTCCTTGCTCGGAAGTCTCACCGCCTCAAAAAGGGCCGGGGGACGGGCTCCGCGAATCAGCTTCAACAGACTATTGAAAGTGGAAGGGAGTAGAAAGAAGGAAGGGTCACGGCCATCTGGTCACTAAAGAAGAGCCCATACTATTAATCCTCAAAGGGGGTTAGCGAGGAAAAAGGCGCGTGCAAGCGTGGAAAGGGGCGGCGTTAGGCGGTGAAAGGGGTATACAGCAAAGAAAAAAAGAGATTTGGGCGGTCGGAGCCATCTTCCCTGCAGAAAGAGGGCTTGGGGGGGGCTTGTTCTCAAAGGAGTGAGAAAACTTCCGAAGGGGAAGTGCTCTGGAGCTATCTTCAAAGGGGAAAAAATGCTGAAAGAGGAAAAGGCTTTCGAAGATGCTCCGGCTTGCAGAGAAGAAGATCGGGAAAAAGAGGAGGAGGTGTAAAGCAAAGGCCTATGAAAAGAGCATGGGAAGAAGAGGAGAAAAGAACCAGGGGAAGAAAAGGGCGTGGTAGAACTGATATCTTGGCCATCGAGCCGGGAAAAGGAAGACGTTGAGGAAGCGGGTCTCTAGAAAGAAAGGAATCCTGAAGAGGGGGAGCCGCCGACAAGAACCGCGAAATCAGAAACAGAAATTTTGCATTTTGCATCGGAGGGCAATCAGGGGGGGGGGGGTCTCCTTATTAGGGAGGGATGGCTGGGAATGGAAGAAACGTACCAGGGAGGTTTTCCCAGCCCGTCCCGGAAGGATGATGGTGAACAGTTGAGAGACTTCGGAAAAAAGCCGCGAGGAGTAAAAGGCGAGACTCCATGTACACCGGAGGGAAAACAATTTTTAAGATGTCGGCGTCTCGGAAAAACAGGCGTTCTAGCTGAAAGGAAAAAAAGAATTAGCAAGGAAGAACCCTCCGCGGAGAACGGCTGCAAAATCATCGAAAAGACAAGCGAAGGGGGGAACCCTCGGCCGGAGGCCGGCAAAAAGAGTTACGGGGGAGGGAAGACCCGCAGAGAAAGAAGGTAACAGTAACGTCGGAAAAATTGCTGCCTGGAAAAATACCAGGCGCTGCAAAAGTCGCGGTAAACTGCCTTAGAGGAAAGGAAGAGGGCCTGAAAATCTTTGCCTTGCTGGTGGTCGGGTGGGAGGAACAAGTGGAAAAAAAAAGAAAACCTCGTTCAATTCAAAAGGCACCGTGCCGTAGGGGGGGAAACGCAAAAAGAAACCTCGGTAGACGGGAAAAATCTCTTTGGACAGAAAACTCTATTTCCCAAAATTCTGTGAAGGAGCTTCAATTCCAGGAGTTGATAGGCTATGGGAGCCCAAAAAGACCCCTCGATAAGGGACGATCATCCCCTCCATAAGGCTCATCTCTTTGGGGGGGAGCCAGTGACACTTTCCTTCAACCGGATGATCAATCGATCTGGGGAAAAAGGTTCATCAATAAAAGAATGCACTCCGCTTTGGACCAAACGTAGGCTAGCAAGAGGACCAAAAAAGGGAATTATTAGGAAGAAGAATGTTGCCTACTCGTAATGAAAACGCGTACCCAAAGGAGCGTAGTGTTCTGGGGGGGGGGGCTCATCTGAAAATGATGCAAGAAAAATCGAAAAAAAACTAAGGAGCTTTCAGCTTGGCGTTTTGTAAGGCG